>ULXF01023528.1_pt1 | contig 17998 bp, 14 predicted proteins | sample 1961041 | NCBI WGS metagenome assembly ULXF01 (sample SAMEA4835832, study PRJEB28245) | human gut metagenome | biome: gut microbiome; material: fecal sample | place: Denmark | collected 2008
GGCTTATTTTGCCCCTATCGCGTCACATTCGCCCGCATTTTTCTCATGCGCTCGGCGGTCTGTCTGCGGGTGATACGCTTCCGGCAGTCCGGGCAATAGATAGCCCGGTTGGAGCCGGACGCAAAGGGCGCACCGCACACACTACAACGGCGCATATCTTCTGTATGGTAAAGCTCGGCGTACAGCTCCTTATCTGCGGGCAGTACAGCAATGCGGAACCATTTACAGAGCAGGGAATAAGAAATAAGCTGCGGGCATACGCACTCGTCCCCGTCGTCCAGCAAGATACAATTCCCATTTTCGCAGTTACAGCACGTCCGGCGCACAAGGGTATTGACTTTCCGGCTTTGGGGCGGCGTGAGCCGCTTGATCTCGCTCATACCTCGTCGGCGGGGTAAAGGGCAAGCCCCGCAAACTCCGCTTCTGTCATGCGCCCCACTTTGGCAAGGGTACGGGCAGCAAAGTCCTGCATTTCCCCCTCCATAAAGGGCAGCGCAGCGTTCATAGCCACAACAAGCCCCTCCTTGCTGCCTGTCATATAGATACTCAAAAGGTTGGTTTCCTCCACCGTGAAATTGTTATATTTGTTCATGCTCATACCTCCAATCCGTGATTTTTTGCTTTCGCCGCCACTTTCTTCGGGGCGGTTCTCTTTTTCTCCTGTGCAAGCTGCGCCCGGACAGAGGGGAGCGGCTTCCTTACCTCCCTGTCCCGGTTCTCGTCCTTGCCGATCAGCGCGTATGTACCGTGCCTGTCCTTGATCTGCGAAAAGGAAAGGGTCTTATAGGGCAGCATGGAAAAAAGGCGGTCGGTGTCCTTTGTGGTAGCGATCTGTGTAAAGTACGGGGACAGCTCCACCATGAAATGAGATTTATCGGGGCTGTTCGGTTCGCTTAACTCTTTCATTTTCCCTGCAATGCGCCGTGCTTCTGTTTCGATCAGCCCGTCGCGTAATGCTGCGGTATACGTTTCCAAGTCCCCCGGAACTGCCGACTGCTCCCGGCTGTGCCTTTCCTCCCGTAACAGGGATTGCAGGGCTTCCGGGTCATTGGGGATTGCTTCAAAGCGTTCAAACTTCCCAAGCTGCGGGTCGGGGGAAGCGTCAAAGGGTCGCGCCGCTGGCTGCTCCCGTTCCCCATGTTCATAGACAAGCATATAGTTATCAGCGGGTAATGCCTGTTCGGTGACGTGCTTATAATGCTGCTGGTAGTCCAGCTCATAGAGATTGCCCGTGATCTTCCCGTCCTGTATGCCTGTAAGCTCCACGGCATAGGCAAGTACCCTGTCGCGGGTCTGTTCCCCGTAAAACTTCCATGTGTTGTGTTCCCGCGTGTCTTTCAGAAAAGCGTCGCGCTCCTTAATGCAGCACGTCCCGGACGGGCGGGAAAACCACAAAAGCATTTTATCCCCGGCATTAGGGCTTTCTGCTGCCCGTTTTATAATCTCTTTGTCAATGTCAAAATCGCTCTGATAAAAAGCGGTGTTCTGCTTCATAATCGCTTCAAGGGAAGCGGTCACGTCCACGTTTTCAAATTTATTCAGTTTCCCCATAATCAGCTCCTTTCCAAGTCCTGCGACTTGCTTCTTGCCTGTTTCCTCTGCGCTGCCCGTTCCTTGTCGGCTTTGAGCTGCGCCCGGATAGAGGGCTTCTTTTCGGTCTTTTTCCCCGGTTTCGTTTCCTTTCCCTGTTCCTTTTCCGCTTTCAGTGCTGCGGCATACTCGGCAAGGGAGATCTGTTCGCCGTTTCTTGCCTTTGCTTCCAGCTCGTCAGCGGTAGGGGTAGGCATGTTGTTGATGATACCGTCAAAATGGTTGTCGTTCTGCTCGATAGTGTCCTCAACGTGCTTTAAGGGGTTTACCTTTTCCGGCTGTTCTGCGGCAATCGCAAACGCCTGTGTCCCGTTCCCCATAATGAGATATTTTCCGTCCTCCGACGTGTGGTGAAACCCGTACCCGGCTTCTTTCATTTGCTCGGCGGTCATGTCGGTTACAGAAAAGCTCCCCCGTGGCGTTCTGATCTGCTCCCCGGTCATGCGGGTGTCGGGGGTAAGCTGCGGGGTCTGCTCCTGCAAAAACTCCGGCACTTCCCGATAACCGTAACTGTCCGCATAGTGGGCGGTGTCCTGCCCGTTCTGATGAAGCACTACCACGTCAGAAGTCGAAAGGCTGTGTCCCTTAAAGTCTGCGGGGTGGTCGATATTAAAACGGATAGAAATATCTCCAAGCGTCATATCCGGCGCAAGGGGCGCGGTATAGATAAGGTCATAATTCGCCGGGTCAACGGAAAGCCCAGCCGCCTGCAGGCGGTCGTAAGGCTCAAATCGGTAGTCCCTTGTTTCGTCGCCGCGCTTTAGCTGGTAAATGGAAAAGGTGTCTTTGTCCGGCTCTTTCTCCGTTGCGGTCGGCTCCGGCGTTTCCTGTCCCGGCTCGGCTGTGGGCTGTGCTTCCTGTGCCTTTGCATAAAGCTCTTTTACGTCGTCCTGTGTCAGCTCCCCGGTTTCCAGCTTTCCCAAAAGCTCCCGGCACTTCTCCGGGGTTCCCGTGTAGAGAATATCCCCCAGCTTCGCCATGCCGTTATCCTGTGCGACATACTCCTGCAAAATGTAGCTGTTTTCCGGGCTGTCACTGTACGGGTTCTGCCGCACCTTGTAAAAGGTTTCCGGCGTGGCGGTATTCCCCGGCTCCGCGCCCTGTGTTTCCTCCTGCGGCGGCTCCGGGGCGGCTGTTTTCTCTGCGGTGGCTTCCTGCCTTGCCCGTTTCTGTAAGTCGGTGGGGCGTTCCCCGGTAAGAGGCTGTATGCACTTAATACGGTCGGCGGCGTAGATCGCGTTGTCGTTTAGCTGCCGCTGCCATGCTTCCGCGCTGGGTGCATAGCGGAAGCCGTTCCCTTTTAATTCCTCCCGGATTTCCTTATCCGGCTTTTCATCAAAGAAAATCTGCAAGCGGTTATCCGCTGTGTTGGCTTCCACACGTCCCCCGTCAAACTCCCAGCCCACATACCCAAGCTCTTTCCTGCGGGTGAGGGCGGTAATGCGGTCTTTCAATCTGTGGATTTCCGCGTTGTTGTTGGATAGCTGGTAGCTCTCAAAAGGTTTCGGGTTTGCCCGGTAACTGCCGGACATGGACGCTTTCAGCTTTTCAATCTGCTCCGGGGATAAATGGGGGCAACCGTCAAGGGTTTTATTTTTGCGGTAGTAGGCATTGACCGCTTTCATGGTTTCTTGTGCTTGTTCCAGCTTTGCAAGTTTGCTTTCCAGCTTAGAAACGGCGTTCGGATCGTCGGCACTGATACCGCCCATGCCGGTACTGCGGATTTTGTCAAGCAAGCCCTGTATCTCCGTAAACTCCTGCATATTTTTATCTGCGGCGGCGTTCTGCTTCTCCTTTTTGCGGACAGGGAAATTGCTTCCCCCGGCAATCATAATGGATGGGACGCGGGCGGTGATCTCATAGCCCTTATTCATATTCGCCGCCAGCTTCCGGGCGTAAGCGTCAAGCAGCCCGTCAATCCTTTCATGGAAAGAGGGGTCAACGCGCTTTTTCTGCCTTGCAGCAAGCTCGGCGGCTTCGTCTACATAGTGGCGGTATTCTGCCGTTGCGCTTCCGGGCTTGTAATCGGAAAAACTGATTGCTTCCTTTGCGCGGCGGGCTGCGTTCTCATTGATCGGGTAGTATGTAACCTTTGTTTCCGTCTGCTCCGGCTGTTCTGCTGTATGGCTCTGCGGGTCGGCGGCTTTCTCCGTCTGCACTTCTTTCCGCTGTGCAAGCGTCTTTTCCGCACGCTCCCGGACTTCTTTGCTAATTGACAGCGAATACAGGTCAGAGGTTGAGGAAAAGCCTACGTTGTTAAAAACATAATCAACATCAGTTTCTTTCAATGCCCCCGCTGTAAAATAATCTTCCCTTGTGGGGTTCTCGCTCACTTTTCCGTCTGATATGGCATAATTCAGCCCCGTTTCTATGTGGGAACAGATTTTACCGTCAACGGCAAGCGTCACATAATACCAGCCCATGTGACCGCCGCTTTTCTCGTCCGTACCGTCGTTAAATTCCACATTGAGCAGGGTGTAGGGCTTCAAGCCTTTCTGTCCGGCAATCTCATTGTCTTTTGTTTCCCGCTTCCTAAGTGCGGAAATGGCGGCTTCCTTTGTTGCGGCTATGATCTCCGGGTTGTACCGTACCAGCGCGGCATTGACACATTCAGTCTGCACTTTTACGGTTTTCGCTTGCGGTGTCCTGTGGTTGCCGATAAACAGGGACGCGCCATTGTCAAACTTGATAGATATGTCGCTTGTACCGCGCCATTTCCCGGTACAGGGGGAAGTTTCTATTTTGCCCGACGTACTGCCGAAAGCCTGTGCGACAATCCCGATCTTATCCTGCAAGGGGAGATTTTCGTACTGTTTGGCGATCTCAACCGCTTTTTTCTGTAAATCTGTAAGGGGTTTGTCGGCGGTCTGTCCTGCCTGTTCCGGCGTGTCTGTTTTTTCAGAAACAGGGCTTTTCGGCTCCTGCGGCTCTGTGGTCTGTGCTGCTTCCGGCTCCGGGGCGGCGTAAGGTTCGTACCCGTTGGCAGCGTATTCCTCCACGGTCATTCCTGCGGCGGCTGCTTCCTGTGCGATTTCCTCCTTGACGTGTTCCTTGTAGGCGGCAAGCTCCACGTCAAAATCTCTAAGCTGGGGAACAGGCGGCAAGTTGTATTCGCCTTGATTGACAAGCCCCCTGCACTCGGCAACATAGGCTTGCATGGCGGTATGGTAGGCGGTTTCCGTAGAGGTAAGGCTCTCCCCGGCTTGCAGGGCTTCCGTAGAGATACGCTCCATTTCGGATAAATTACAGTGCAGTTTGAGATAGGGGATAAATTCATTCAGCAGCATTGCCCGGTGTTCCTTGTCGGCTTCCAGTGCTTCCTTGCCCTCGTTGTGCAAAAGGTAGTTTTCCCATTCTTTATCGTTCAGATAATAGGTGTGGTGCTGCTCGATATGCTCCACAAGGGAACCGTCCCCGTCGCCCAAGTCCTGCCGCCCCTCGTAGTGGTCGGCTATACCGTTCATCACATAATCAATGCGGAACGCCACTTTATCGTAACCGGGGCTTGCAAGATTCGCTTCGTCCAGCCCTGCGATAAGGGTATTGGCGCGGGATAGGGGGATTGTTTCGCCCTCCCGTAGCTGGGGGCTTTCGCTCCATTCGATTGTAACGGTCGGCTCTGCGGCAAGGTCGGGTGTCGGCTCTTTTTCTGCTTCCTGTGCTTTTGTGGCTTCCCGTTCCTTTTGCAGCTCTGCGAAATGCCCGTCAATGGTGTTGATGATCTCGGCTGCGGTGGCGCGGATTGTTTCAAGGGACGTTTTCAACTCCGCAAGCTCCCGCCCGCTGCTCCACCCGGCGACGTACCCAAAGGAATAGTCGGAAGTGTCAAGCCCGTAGTGCTGGCACACTGTATAAGCGATACTTTCCGCCTGTACCTCACGGGTGCGGCGGTCGGGTCTGTCCCCCTGTTCCTCCTGCGGGGCGTTAAGGTCAATGTCGTGCAGCTTCGCGTGGGCGATCTCATGGATAGCGGTCTTTAGGTTCTGAAGCTCGCTCATGCCCTCGTCAATGGCAATGCGCTTTTCCTCCAAGTGATAGTAGCCGTGTGCTGTCCCCTCGATCTTCTCAAAGCCCATAGGCACGGGAGAGGTCTTTTCCAGTGCGGCGAAAAAATCCTCGTACTGTTCCACGTCCCCGGTCAGCTCATTTGCGCCAATGGCGGGAAGCTCCCGCCCCTCGGTCTGCGATACGTCAAAAACGGCGACGACTTTATAGGCGGGGATTTGGATTTCCTTTGTTTCCGTGACGGGCTTCCCGTCGCTCCCGATCACCGTTTTTCCCGTCTGCGGGTCTTTCTTCTCTACCTCCTGCCGGATTTTGTACGGCGACGGGGCAAGGATACGGATGCCCTTTTCCCCGCGCATTACGTTCCGTCCAAAGTTATTTTTCCATGCGTTAAATCCGGCGATAAGGGAAGCGTCGGGCTTCTGCATGGCGATCAGCAGCGTATTGTTGAAGCTGTAATTATGGAATTTTGACATGACTTGCAGATATTCCTTGTAGCGTTCGCTGTCAAATAATTCCGTGATACCCTGCTCCAAGCGGTCTGTGATCTCCTTGATCTTTTCAGCGGGCTTGTCGGCGGTGAGAATAATCGGGTTTACCGGGCGCGGCGGTGGCGGGGAACCTGTCGGCGTTCCCTGCTGGGGTTCCTCCTGCTCCGGCGCGGCTTCGTCCTTTTCCAGCTTATCCGGGGCGGGGTGTTCCGGCTCCGGGAAGCTCATTACCCTGTATTCTTTCGGTATGTCATTTTCCCGCCCGTTGTACCACTGTGAAAAGGTGTTGCCGTTGTTGTAGATATAGCCTTGATCGGTAAACTGTCCCCGGTCTTTCCGTACCGCGTCCCGCCCGTATTCCTCGTACTTGAAATACTTCTTTGCTTCTTCGGGAAGCTCCAATTCGTCCAGCTCGTCAATGAGGTAATAGCCATAATCGGCTTCACTTCGGACAGTGGGGTATATCCAGTAGCAGTCAAGGTTTTGCACAAGGTTGATAAGGTCTTTCACGCTCCCGGCGTGTTCCCCCAGCGTTACCGTCGCCGTGAATTTGTCCCTGTCCGCGTCGTCCTGCATTTCTAAGAGCTTCCCCAAATAATTCAGCTCGTCAATGGTGCTGCTCTGTACCACGGAAAGTGGCACGTCAAAGGGATAGTCCTCGGTATTTGCAAAGCCATTGATAAAAAAATCCTGCGGGTTCTCCGCTGTAATGCCTACGCTTCTCATAGCTGCGTGAAGCTGCTCCGTGGTGGTCGGTATGGAAAGCCATTCGCCGCCCGGTTGCCCGGTTTCAAAGCGGCTGCGGCTGTCAATTAAAACTGAAAATGTTTCGCTCATTCGCACTTGCTCCTTTCTTTTATGGCAGCGTCGCGGACGCTGCGCCTTTCATGGCTGCATGGTCTGTTACACCGCGCCCGCGCTTTCTGCCAAGATTTTTATTTTTCTCAAGAGGGTTTGGGACACTTCCCAACAAGCAAAATCCCCGTCCGGCGCGTCAGCGTCGAAAGGGGATTTACGGAAAAGGGTACTCTTTTCCTATGCTTGCTACGAAACTTATTTTTTCTTCGGTATCTCTATCTTGTAGTTGACGTACTTCCCGCCCGTATCGGCTAAAACAATGATTCCGTCGTAGGTTTTGCCTGTTTTCGGGGAATACAAGCCCTTGACATTTGCCTTGCCGGATTTTAAGAGGGCGGCGGCAATCTTCGGGGTAAAGGTGACTTTCCTTTCTTCAAAGAAACGGTCATTTTTCCACATGGTAAAAGCACAATCCCGGTTAGAACAGTAGAAATTCTTCTTGCCCTCCCAGACGGGGGAACCGCACCGGGGGCATTTCCCGATAGAGGGTTTTTCCTCCCCGCCCGTGAAAGCTGCCTTGTCCTTATCGGCGGTGGCGTTCTCCTTTACCAGCTCCCGCGCCATAGCTTCAATGCGCTGCATGAAGTCCCCGGCGTCGGCGGCTCCCTTTGCGATCTGCGTCAGATTGTTTTCCCATTCGGCGGTAAGCTGCGGGGAAGTCAGCATATCCGGCAGCACCGACACAAGGGCGGCTCCGTTCTGTGTGGGGATAAGCTGCTTTCCCTTGCGCTCTGCAAAGCCGGACTTCACCAGCTTTTCAATGACAGCGGCGCGGGTGGCGGGAGTGCCAAGCCCCCGGCGTTCCGCGTCCGGGTCGGTGTCCTCGTTCCCGGCACGTTCCATTGCCGACAAAAGGGTTGCTTCGTTGTGGGGCTTCGGCGGCGTTGTGAAATGCTCCGTCACCTTTGTTGTGGGATTGGTAAAGGTCTGTCCCTCGGCAAGCTCCGGCAGGGTGTTTTCTTCTTCTGTGTCCTCCGGGTCGGGCTTGCCTTTTAAGGTCGCCCGGTAGCGGCGTTCAAGGTCTTTCCAGCCGCCCGCAAGCACCGTCTTTCCCCGTGCCGTAAATTCTGTATCTGCGCATGAGAAAACCGCCGTGACCGCTTCAAAGATATGCGGCGCGGCGGCAGCGAAAATAAGACGCGTCCCGGCAAGGGTGAGGATATTCCTTTCACTTTCCGGCAGCGCGGCAGGGTCGGTCTTTGCAAGCTCCATAGTGGGGATAATGGCGTGGTGGTCGCTTACCTTGCTGCTGTCAAGCGTCCGGGAAACGTCCGGGGTAAACTCTGCGCCCTCCATAAAGGGGAGCTTTTCGGATAACATGGCGACGGTCTTTGCCGCCGTGTCCCCCATGTCGTCGGTCAGAAATGCACTGTCTGTCCGGGGATAGGTAAGCAGCCGTTTTTCATACAAGGTCTGCGCAAGGTCAAGGGTCTGCTTCGCCGTATAGCCGTAGATTTTATTGGCTTCCCGCTGTAAGGAAGTGAGGTCAAAGAGTTTCGGCGGGGCGGCGGTCTTTTTCTCTTTGGTGAGGGAAACGCATACCGCCGTTTCTACTTCACAAGCTGCTTTCAGTGTGTCGGCTCCCGCCTTATCTGAAATCCTTTCGCTGGCGGCTTCCGCGCCGGATAAATCAAGGCGCACATGGTAATATTTCTCTTTCTTGAAATGGGAGATCGCTTCGCCCCGGTCAACCAGCATTTTCAGTGTAGGGGTCTGCACCCGTCCCACGTTCAAGGTCTTGTCATACAGGCAGGAGAAAAGGCGCGTCGCGTTGATACCAATGATCCAGTCTGCTTTTGCGCGGCATAATGCGGAAGCATAGAGCGCGTCATAGTCCCGCCCGTCTTTGAGGTCGGCAAAGCCCGCCTTGATCGCTGCGTCCTCCATTGAGGAAATCCACAATCGGCGCATGGGCTTGTTGCATTGTGACACGTCGTACACAAAGCGGAAGATCAATTCCCCCTCGCGCCCAGCGTCGCAAGCATTGACTACCTCGGAAACGTCGGCGCGGTGCATAAGCTCCTTTAAGGTTGCAAACTGTTTCCCCTTGTCGGCGGCGACGGTGTACTGCCATTCCTCCGGCAGAATGGGTAAGCTCTCATAGCTCCATTTTTTATACTGCTCCCCGTAGGCGGCAGCTTCCGCAAGCTCCACCAAATGACCGACGCACCAAGAAATGAGGTAGCCCCTGCCCTCGATATATCCGTCTTTCTTTTCCTTAACGCCAAGCGCGGCGGCGATACTTGCCGCGACGCTGGGCTTTTCTGCAATGACTAATCTATGTGAAGTCAATAGAAAATCCTCCTTTCATTTTCCCGTGTTTTTCTCTGTCAGCTTCTTGATACAGTACCCCACACAAGGCGGCTCCCGGTTGTAGGGACAGCCCTTGCAGCGTGGGGGAATGGAAGCGGGCGGCGATTTTCCACGCCGCCCGTCACCCGGTTTCTGTATCATCATTCTTTCTAATGGGTTGTCGGTGAACAGGGTCATGCTTCCTCGTCCTCCGTTCCCCCGTCGTCCCCGGCTTCGTCCTCCTGTTCCGGCTCGTCCTCGTCGTAATCGTCAAAATCGAAATCGTCAAGGTCTGTGCCGCCTTTTACGTCCTGCTTCGGCTTCATAACCTTAAAGTAGTAGGCTGCGCCCCCGCCGCCAAGAAGTGCCACAATGAGGAATACCAAAAGCCCGCCCGTATTATTTTTCTTTTCCGGCTGCTCCGTGGGTTCCTCCGTTTCCGGCTCCGCTTCCTTGCCGCTGCAAGCGGTCATGTTGTCCTTGCAGACGGGGCAGCTTACATTTACCTTTCCGGCTTCGCATTTCTCCGTACAGTTGCAGACTGCGGGCGGCTCCGTGGCGGTGTTCCCGTCCTCCATGAGTGCCATAAGGTCGGCTTCGTCCACTTGATTGAGGAAATGCACGGTGTTCTCGCCCTCGTCGTCACGGTCAATGAGGATATAAAAGTAATTGCCGTTTTTGGTCGTCACGGTGATAAGCTGCTTGTTGCCGCCGAAATCATCAACAAGGGTCGCGTTCCCGTCCGGGGTGAGGGGTTCTTCCTTTTCGGGTTCCTCGTAGACAACGCCGCTGTCGTCGGTCGCGTCGTCCTGCCCCTCCGGGGTCTGCGCGTAGGCGGTGACAGAAAAACCGCCCATGAGGATAAGGGCGGCGCATAAGGTCAGCAGGGCATTAAAAATCTTTTTATTCTTCATCTTCGTTTTCCTCCTGTTCGTCGTTGTCTGCGCCGCTTAAAACGGGCGCGGGGGTCATGCCGGGGATTGCGCCCCCGGACAGCATGGAAGTAAGCTCTGCGGGGGAAAGCCGCATGGAGCGCACAAGCTGGACGATCTGCAAATTCTCCGCTTCGGTTTTCTGCGCTTCCAGCCCTTTCAGTTTGTTCTGATACTCGGTGATCTTTTCGCGGGTCTTTTCAATCTCCCGGTCGATACGTTCAATTTTGTTCGTTGCCATAAATAAATGCTCCTTTCAGATTTTTGTTTGTTTTCAGTTCCAATTCATTAAGCCGTACCCTTTGATACAGCCATAGTCAAGGGGATAGCTCTTGATCTTGCAAGCGTCCCCGGAATTGCCCTCGACGGTGTAAACACGCTGTCCGTCCGTGCCGATCACAAGCCCTACATGGTCTGCGCTCCCGTCCCCGTCCCAGTCAAAGAAAATCGCGTCGCCAGGTGCTATGTTTGGATAATTGCGGTCGCCCCATTGCCCGTGTGACGTAAACCACGGAATACCCTGTGACTGGCAGGCGGCAAAGCGCGGCTCGCTTTTCCCGGCTTGATTGTAGCACCATGAAACGAAACAGGCGCACCATTCCACGCGGCTGTTGAAGCCGTACCAGCTCCAATAGGGCTGTCCCCCTACATTGCCTACCTGTGACTTTGCCCGGTCTACAATAGCGGTATTTCCGGGGCGTGTGCCGTTTACAAGCTGTACGCCGCTTAAATCCTCGGACGGGTTTGTGTCCGGGGAACCGCCGCCGAAAATGAGGGGCTTGTTCCCGCTGGTTTCCAAGTACACCCGGAACATTTCAAGCTGCTCCGGCGTGAGTAACCCCGGCGCAAGCTCGGATATGGGCTTGTTCTCCAGCTTGACGTTGAGAATGTAATAGTTATAGGCTACGTCTACCTCGTATTCGTAGGTTTCCGTAGAGGTTTCCCCCGTTACCGGGTCGGTGATTGTCCGCGTCCCTGTCCGGGTTTCCGTGCGGTGGCGTACCTCCACTTCCTCCGTGAGAGTGAGGGTATATTGCAGCGCAAAGATACGCTCTATTTCTGCCTGTGCCGTTGCCGGGGTATAGGTCTGTAAAAGCGCGGTAAGGTAGGACGCTAATTCATGGGGGTTATGCCCGATACTGTCAAGGTCATAGCGGTACTCGTCATAGCCGGGGTTGTCACGCTCGATATTGTCAATCTCGCGTTGCAGCTCCGTTTCCAGTGCCGCATAGTTGTTTTCCACGGCGACTAAATCCGCGTCCTCCGACGTGTAGGAAGTCCCGACAATGCCGTTTACCATGCCGGAAAACATAGCACCGCAAGAGGACAGCGCGGAAGATACCATGATGAAAAGCAGCAGCGCACCTATGGCGATACAGACACCCGCCGGGTGCCGCCCTACAAATGCGACAGCTTTCTTTGTTTCCTCTGCGGTCTTTTTCGCGGCTTTTCTTGTGTTCTCCGCTGCGTTCTTGACAGACTTTGCGCCCTGTGCCTTGACGGTCTTTGCATACTGCTTTTTGATACGCTGCTTCTGCATATACCGGGAGAACGGATTGGACGCGGCGATCTGCGGGTTGTCGTGGAGTGCCTTTTGGTAGAGGTAATTGGCGTTTGCCTTTTCCGCTGCCTTTTCAGCCTTTGCCGCCGCCCGGTAGGGTTTGAGCTTGTGGCTGTGGTAGCCCTCCTTGATCTTCCTTGCCCCGTACTTCGCGCCTTTCTCCGCTAATTCCTCGGATTTGTGCGCACCCTCCACGCCGGAATTGTCCTTTTCCACGGAATGTACCTTGTTATGGACGAAAATACCCGCTTCCTGCGCGGGGCGGGATAACGGGTTTTTATGTGCCTTGCCGCCGTTCATTGGCTTTTCCCGTTCCTCGAAACGTAGGCGGGTCTTGCCTTTCCCGGTGGTTTCGTCAAAGGTACGTTCCTTGACAAGTTTCTTTTCTTTTGGGATTTTCGCCCTCGCTTCGTCCAGCCTGTCAGCGGCTTTGTCGGATTTTTTGATGTATCTTTCCAGCTCCGGCGTTGCCCGTTCTTCCTCGGTGAATTGCAGCCGGGAAGTGTGGGCGCGGCTTTCGGCTTCTGCCTGTGCTTTCCTTGCCGCCTTTTTGCTGGCGTTGCGGGTGTGCGCCCCGTCGATATGCTCTAAGACGCGCTCGGCGGTTCCCGTGTCCTGTGCGGCTTCCGTCCCCGGCGCATGGGGCAGGGGCGGCGCGTTGGGGGAAATATCCGGCGCGGGATTGCCCGGTATGGGCTGCGCTGCCTGTGCGTCCTGTGCCGCCTGTTGCTCCGGGGTTTTATTGAGGGCAGCTTCCCGCGCCCGTTTACTGATACGCTTTTGTTTCCCGGTAGCCGCGTTTACTTCGATAGCCCCGTCACGGGTCATTTTCTGCGTGATCTTGTCACGGGCTTTGTACTGCTTCATGGTCTGTCACCTCCGATCTGCGCCCAAAAAGGCGCGAAATTGAATATTGTTGCTTCCTGCAATCATGCTGTGTAAATGAAATACGCTCCTTTTTCAGCCGTGGCAGAATGATATGTTTTACATAGGTTTCATTGGTTTCAGCAGCGATAAAGTAACGGTCATGTTTGGCACACGGGACAATCTCGCTTCCCGAACCTGCAAAGGGAATAACAATCAGATCCCCCGCCTTGCTGCTTGCAAGTATCATTCTTTCTGCCAGCTTTTCCGGCTTTTGTGTGGGGTGCCCCGTTGATTCCCTGTAATTGGGCATAATCCTTGAACATTCCCACACATTCCCGCAGGACTTTCCTTTTGGATTTTTCCGTTTGTCCTTTTCCCCGCCCTCATCATAAGGAACGCGGATAGCGTCTATGTTGATTTCATGCAGGGGGTTACTGTAAAACCACAAAAATTCTGTTTCATTCCGATAGGCTGCTTTTGCGGGTCGCCCTGTCCTGTAATTCCATACAATCAGATTCCGCTTGATCCAGTCAAATTTATCCAAGACTTCAACGGATAACTTGTCGATCATCTGGCTGCTTCCCCAACAGTAAAATGCTCCCGTAGGCTTTAGGATTCTGTAACATTCCCTTACCCATTCCGTACACCATGCAAGGTATTCCGAAACGGTCTGAAAAACAAAATCAAAATCACCTTTTATGCGGTAGTAGGGCGGGTCAGCAATTATTAAATCCACACTCCTTTCCGGCAGTACCCGCAGTACCTCTATACAGTCAGCGCGATAAATACAGTTCTTTTTTAGTTGTTCGACATTTAACATTCATACCTCTTTTCCGCTTTTTACAAGGGCATTTACGCGCCGCTCACTTCCTCCGGCTTCGTCGTCATAACGCGGTACAGCTCGGTATCTTTCGGGAAGCGGTCTATAAAGGGCAGAATGACGTTGCCATAGAATAAAAGCCCCTCGCCCGCTTCGGAATGGGTGACATAGCTCATTTGCTGCGGGGAGATATTGAGCTGCTTTGCAAGGATAGCCCGGTCGCCCGCCGCCTGATTGAGCATGAGGACAAAATCACTGTTTTCAAAGATGTTCTCTACCTCGCGGGAAGCAAGCAAATCTTTGACATTCTGTGTGATTGCCGTGGGTATGCCGCCCCATTTTCTGAAACGCTTCCAAATCTCCACGGAATAGGCGGCGGTCTGCTCGTCTTTCAAAAGCAAATGAAATTCGTCCATAAAATACCTTGTGGATTTCTTCGCCGCACGGTTCACGGTGACGCGGTTCCACACTTGATCTTGAACAATAAGCATACCCAGCTTTTTGAGCTGCTTCCCAAGCTGTTTAATGTCAAAGCAGACAAGGCGGTTGTTCAGTTCCACGTTGGTACGGTGGTTAAAGACGTTAAGGCTCCCAGAAACGTAAAGCTCCAATGCCGCCGCGATACGCGCCGCTTCCGGCTCCGGCTGCTTCAAAAGCTCGTCGTAAAGGTCGCCCAAAATCGGCATTTTTGCCGGGTCGGGGGAAGCTAAAAACGGGCGGTACACGTTCCTAACGGCGCGGTCAATAACGGTCTTATCCACGGGCTGCAAGCCCTCCTTGCCGCCGACGATCAGCTCACAAAGGGAGAGGATAAAGTCGCTTTTCAGCGCAAGCGGGTTGTCGTCCTCGGAATAGTTGAGGTTTATATCCATAGGGTTGACGTAGTGTGTGCTGGTGGGGGAAAGCCTTATCACCTGTCCCTGTAACCTCTGCACAAGGGGGTAATACTCGGCTTCCGGGTCGCAGATAATGATGTCGTCGTCGGTAATGAGGAAAGCGTTTGTCATTTCCCGCTTTGCCGCAAAGGATTTTCCGCTTCCCGGCGTTCCCAAGATAAGCCCGTTGGGGTTTTTAAGCTGCTTGCGGTCGCAGAGTATCATGTTGTTGGAAAGGGCGTTCAGCCCATAGTAAAGGCTTGCTCCCCTCTGAAAAAGCTCCTGCGTGATAAAAGGGATAAAGATTGCCGTGCTGGAAGTCGTCAAGCCCCGCTGTATGGGGATAAGGTTCTCGCCGATAGGGACGCTTGACATAAGCCCCGCTTCCTGCTGGTAGTCAAGCCGGGTGAGGGCGCAGTTATATTTCTGTGCAATGCCCGCCGCCGCGAAAATGTCATTTTCCAGCTTCCGCTTCGTGTCTGCCATGTTCACCACAAGGAACGTAAGCAGAAACATACGCTCGTTACGGCTCTGTAAATCCTGCAAGAGATTTTTCGCTTCGCCGCCAAAAGTGGCAAGGTCAGACGGTATTATATCCATGTCGTACCCGGCGCGGACGGCTTTCTTCTGTTCCTCGATCTTCATTTTGTCAAGGTCGGTGATCTTGCGCTTTACCGTCTTGATTGCTTCCGTCTGGTCGATACTGTGGATATGCAGATTGACGATCACGCCCGTTTCAAGGTCTAACATATCCGCAAGCATACGGTCGTTTAACTCCGGCGCAAGTATCTGTAAGAACGAAACCGCGCCGATCTTTTTCCCCATGCGGAAATACCGCCCCTCGCCAAAACGGAATGAGGGCGGGGCGATAAAGTCCTTTGTGGTAAGCCCGGACGGGGCAAGCCATGAGAAATCAAAATGGAACGGCTCTCCCTCCGGGTGGAATACCCCGTGCATGGTCTGTAAGCGTTCATACCCGGTCATAGGTCGGGCAGATACCCCCAGCACCTTGAAATTGTTCAGTATGTCCGTTTCGATACGGGAAAGCCGGGATTTTGCCGCGCCCAAGTTGTCGGCTTCAATGCTGAACGTGATATATTTGTGCTTCACAAGCCCGTTGTTCCCTTTGGAAAGCTGGCTTTTCAGCATATCCCCGTATTCCGTGCGGATAGAGTTGAAAGCGTCGTCCTGTGCCGGAATGTTGATCGCCTTTTCTGCTTCCTCCCGCTGCGTCCCTTGATTGATGAAAGAGAGCTGCACCGATACGGAAGCGTCAAAGTAGTTGAGGAAGTCGCACCAGTTCTCAAAAATGGCGGTCTTGTCGTCTGCCTGTGCAAGCTGGTAGTTTATATCCTCAAAGACTATGCTCTTGCTGTATTTCTTTTCCGTTATCCGGCATATCCCGTCCGGGTACAGGTTGATGTAGGGGATCGTCTGCTGGGCGGTGTGCGCCTTTCCGTCCCCCTTTGCCTGTCTGATAATGGCGGCGATCTGCTTCTTTTCGCTGCGGGTCAGCTTCCGCTTAGTTCCGGGGCTTTTTCCCGGTGCGCCGCCTTTGGCTGTTGTTTCCTTTGACAATCGTGAATACCTCCTTTTCCAGTTTCCGCTGCTTCTCCAAGACAGCGTATAAATTCTGCGTCTGATAGGGTCGCTCCTTTGGTCGGACAAACTTTGTCTGAATGATGTTCTTCACCACGACTTCAAGGGGCTGTCCGTGTTTCTCGTACATTGCCATGAGGAAGCAGGGGAGCATGACGACGATCATCACGAACGACGCTGCGCTGGTTCCCGTGCTGTCCTTTAGCAAGAAAAAAAGCGGCAAGCCCACGATAAGGGCTACCGCAAAACAAATGATCTGCCGCTTCGTAAGGTTGAAAGCGACTTTCGTTTTGATCTTTGATAAATCCTTTGGTACGGGTACATACGCCATACCGAAAACCTCCTTTCTGTCAGAGTTCTATGCTGTTTTTGGTTTCATTCCCCCATGTGTCCCAGCCCGCCGTTTCCTGCCTTGCGAATAGCTCTATCCGGGGAATGTCGCCCATGAGGGCAACGATTTTGTCCCGTGTTATGTCCGGCTTTTTGCTGTGCTGCTCTATGGGAGAGATAATGAATTGATGAATACCCGCCGACTTGCGCTTTGGGTGTCCCCGTGTGGCAAGCAGACAGATTTCCGCATTTCCCCGCGTCCAAAATCCCAAGCCGTAAAACCATGTGTAAGACTTTTTATTGAGTTTCAGCCATACAAAGGCGGCGGTCTTATAGGTAAAGCCCCAAGCCTTAATTAGCCGCAGGGCTTCGGGAAGCTGTGGGAATGTCGCCCACAAAAAAAGTGCGCTGTCCTCCGCTGCAAGGTCAGCCACGGGGAGCGCACAAAGTTCCTCTATACTCATGGTCGGGTAGTGGTGTTCTGCCGCGCCGGAAAGCCGCTTCTGTGCGTACTTCCACGGGGGATCGGCGTAGATTATGCCGTATTTCTTTTCAATGGTTTCTTGTCCCTCCTTTCTGTGTGCTTCCTGCAATCCCCATAAAAGGTAATCAAGGCAAAGGTCAATTTCTGCCCTTTGCCTGTCCCTATGGTATGGGGTTCCTCCCGCGTCAAGGTCGGGTCGTATTTTCGCCGCTTCGCTCTGAAAATCTCCACCCTGCCCTTGACACTCCTTTAGTGCGCCGCGAAAATTGACTTTGCAAGTGCGCCGGATTTGAACAGGGAAAAGCAGAGGATAACCGTATATGCCGCAAGGGAAAATATCGCGCTGTGTAAGTTATCCGCTACAACCATGCTGTTTACAAGGACGGCGTAAATGCCGACGCACACCATAATGAGGAAGCCTTGAAAACCGATAGCGAACAGGGATTTTAAGTAGTTGTTTCCGATCTGCCCCCATTCCCGGTTTGTCATTGTTGCAAATGGGATAGGCGATACAGAACAGTAAAGGTAAATTTCTATCATGCGCCCGTAGAGGATAACCGTTATCAATACGGACATGATTTTCATGCACAAGCTCACAAGGCTTGTTTCCATAACCAACAATAGAAGTTCGGGGATTTCCATTGCGTCAAGCCCGGACTGCATGGAAGCAAGGGCAGCGGCAACATCAATGTTTGTGCTGCCGCTTATCACCCCTGCCGCGCCGGAAACGACGTGCTGCGCAACGTCAAAGACTGCCATAGTAATATCAAAGGTGTGGGTGACAAGGTACACCGCCACCCACGCCTTGAAAAACCACTTGAAAAACATAAATGTGTCAACGTCGTGCATATTGTTCTTTTCCGTCACCATGCTGATAAGCTCCACGCATAGGACGTAGGTAATGACAAGCCCCGCAATGGGTACGATCACATTCTCCGATAACGTGCGTATCATGTTGAATATGCCCGCGTTCCAGCCCTGCGGGGTCTGCCCTACCTCGGCGGCGATAGTGCCGACTTTCTCGTTTACGTCCCCGAACATAGTTGACAGGTTCCCGTTAATGGCTCCTATGAGGATTTCCTTTATCCATTCCGTGATCGCGTCAAGTATGCTCTGCATAAGCGTTTACCTGTTGCCGATTAGGAGAACAGGTTTGCAAGCAGGGGTACAAGGGTCGTGCCGATCAGCGCAACGCCGCCGCCCGCCATGAGCTGTTTTATCCCTAATTAGGAGTAAAACCTTGCTCGATGGCGGGCGGCGGCGTGTCAAAAAATATATGGAATTTTTTAGAACC
>ULXF01041029.1_pt1 | contig 16532 bp, 12 predicted proteins | sample 1961041 | NCBI WGS metagenome assembly ULXF01 (sample SAMEA4835832, study PRJEB28245) | human gut metagenome | biome: gut microbiome; material: fecal sample | place: Denmark | collected 2008
CGCAATGCCGACGTCCATCATGCGGCGCGGAAAACGCTCCGCAAAGTACGACAAGCCCGTACCCGACGGCATAGCGGCGGTAATCGCGACGATTTTTTCATCCGTTTTCGCCATTTCGGACAGCGTTTCCGCCATTACCTGCCCATAGGACGGCAGCGTTCCCTTCTTGCGCGCCGTACCGGTTTCCACATAGAACGGCGGCGTGCCATGGAAGCGCTCCGGCTTGTCCTCCGCCGCGCTGTATCCATATCCTTTTTTTGTGAGCACATGCACAACAACCGGCTCATCCAACTGTTTGACGGCCTCCAATGTGTGCTCCAGTGCCTTGAGGTCATGCCCGTTAATCGGGCCGAAATAATGGAAGCCAAGGCTGTTGAAGAATCCCTCTTGATTTTCGCGCACGAACATGGACTTGACGCTCTTTTTTGCCCACGATAAAAAACACTGAAGCGGTTTTCCGACTACGGGCAGGCAGGACAAACCTTTGCGGATGACCCGCTTCGTGCTTGTCCACCCGCTGGAGACGCGCAGATCCGTCAGGTGCTGCGAAAGCGCCCCAACGTTCGGCGCAATCGACATTTCGTTGTCATTCAGAATGACAATCATACGCGTATGACTGTCACCCGCGTCGTTGAGCGCCTCATAGCACATGCCGCCGGTCATTGCGCCATCGCCCACCAGCGCCAGCACATGGTGATGCTGCCCCTGCAAATCGCGGGCGCGCGCCAGCCCCAGCGCTGCGGACAGCGCGGTAGAGGCATGACCCGTCTCGAACACATCATATTCGCTTTCGGAGCGCTTCGGAAAACCGGACATGCCGCCGAAGGAACGCAGGGTGCAGAACGTGCGGTAGCGCCCCGTCAGCAGCTTATGGACATAACTTTGATGCCCCACATCGAAGACGATTTTGTCCTCCGGCATGTTGAACACGCGGTGAATCGCCATCGTTAATTCCACCACGCCCAGATTGCTCGCCAAATGTCCGCCGCGCTTGGAAATGGTCGTGACCAGTTCTGTGCGAATCTGCGCGGCAAGATCGTTCATCTCCGCATAGGACAAACCTTTAATGTCCTGCGGCGACTTGATATCCTCCAATCGCAAGCATTTTCCCTCCTTCATGGATTTTGCATTTGTGTTGAAATTCATCAGAATTTGCTGCCCTTGCTCCCCTTTGCGCCCTTCGCGCCGCCGAGCGAAACACCCTTCAAAATGTCGGAGGAATAAGCATAATTGCGCATGTTGCGGTCTTCGTTCGCCTTGCGCGCGCAGTCCACCATGCGGTCAATCAGCTGCGAATACTTCACGCCCTTGTTCTCCCACAGGTAGAATGCCAGCGAGCCTGGAATCGTGTTGATTTCAGTGATGTACACCTGCTCGGACGCGCGGTCAAACATGTAGTCGATGCGCACAACGCCCTTGCAGTCCAGCATCCGGAAAATATCGCAGGACATGGCCTGAATCTTATTGCGCAGGCTGTCCTCAATCGGCGCGGGCAGCACACGGTGCAGGCTCGCCATGCCCTTCGAGCCGCCATTGGCAAGATACTTCTCCTTGAAATCGAGGAACTGCTGACCCGACAGCGGCATCTCAATCGGGCTGGCTTCCACGTCGCCATCGTAGCCCAGTACGGAGCAGTTCAGCTCAATCGGGTGATCCAGCCCCTTCTCAACCAGCACGCGGCGGTCGTACTCAAATGCCAGTTCAAGGCTGTCCATCAGCCCTTCGCGGTCATCCGCACGGCTGACACCGATAGACGAGCCGAGGTTCGCGGGCTTGACGAACACCGGATAGCCCAGTTCCTTCTCCACCTTGTCCAGCACGGCGTTTTTGTCCTGCTGATACATGGCGCGCGTGAACCAGCAATCCGGCAGACACGGCAGCGTCCCCGCACCGCGGAAGAACTGCTTCATCATGATTTTGTCCATGCCGATGGCGCTGCCTGCCACGCCCGTGGACGTGTACGGCAGATTCGCCAGTTCCAGCATTCCCTGCAGCGTGCCGTCCTCGCCGTTCAGCCCATGCATGACGATAACGCAAACTTCCAGCCGCGCTACCATGACCTGCGTTGGATGAGAGAACAGCCCCTTGCCAGGACGGTTCGCCAGCAGCGCGCCCGAACCCGCCGTCACGTCCAGCGCAACGGCTTCGATGCCCGCTTTGTTCGGGTCAAAGGGCGTGTACGTCTCGATGCGGCGGAGCGCATTCCCCGTATACCAGACGCCGTTTTCGCCGATATACACCGGGATGACGTCGTACTTCTCGCTGTCCACATGGTTCATCAGCTGCACCGCGCTGATGATGGATACCTCGCGCTCACAGCTACGGGAACCGAAAATCACACCAAGCTGAACCTTTGCCATAACAAAAATCTCCTTGCCTTTACGGAATCTCTGATTGATTCGGCAGAGCTTCCTTACGTTTCAGAATAGTGATCCGGAAGATCGTTTTCAAACATTGCAATGTCGCCGGGACGCCCAATCTGCCGCAGGAGCGCCGTCGCTTCGTCGAGGCTGGCGACGACGTGCAGATTTCCCTGCGGGAAGCCCGCCGCGAGCAGCCCTTCGGCAATCGGCTGCGTGTGTTTCTTGCCCACGAGAATGGCGATATCCGCGTTGCCGCAGATTTTCCGCCCAAATTCGCGGTTGAACGCCGCTTCCTGTCCGCCCAATTCGACCATACCGGGGGTAATGATGATGCGCCGCGCTTGGAACGCCCCCAGTACCTTCACTGCCGCTTCCGCGCCCTTCGGGTTGGAATTGAATGCATCGTCGATGATGGTGATGCCCGGCGACGGAATCAGCTGCAAACGGTGCTCCACCGGCTGCAGTTTGCTGATGCCGCGTGCTACTTGCCGCATGGTCAGCCCCAGATGGAGCGCAACCGTCGCGGCAAGCAGGATGTTCTGGATGTTGTGTTCCCCCAGCAGGCGCGTTTCGCACGCAATTTCCTCCGCCGACGTATGCAGGACGAATCGGCTGCCCATCGGGGAAACCGTCACATCCGTTGCCCACACGTCCGCGTCCGGGCTGTAATGCAGGCAGCAGAGGCGCTTTTCTTTCTCCGTTCGGTCATAGAGTTCGCGGCAGATTGCACCGTCATCCGGGAAAAAGCAGCAGCCATCCGCCGGAACAGCGTCCATCAATTCATATTTCGTATTTTTGATGCGTTCCAAGGTATGGAAGGTGTCCAAATGCTGCGGGCCGACGCTCGTCAGCACGCCGTAACGCGGATGCACCAGTCGACACAGTTCCTTGATATCCCCGACGTGCCGAGCGCCCATTTCCGCCACAAACACCTGCGTCGCGGGCGTCAGGCGCTCACGGATGATTTTCGTCACGCCCATTGGCGTATTGAAGCTGCTCGGGGTAATCAGTGTCTGATACTTCTCCTGCAGAATCGTGCCAAGAATGAACTTGACGCTCGTCTTACCGTAGCTGCCGGTAATGCCGATTTTGATGATGTCCGGGCGCGCCGCCAGTTTCTTCTGCGCGTCGCGGAAATACATTTCGCTCACAAGCTTTTCAATCGGCCACGCCAGCAATCCGCCCAGCGCCACCCAGAGCGGCAGCAGCAGCGGCAGCAGTCCGCAGAAGTACACCTTCGTCAGCAGCGCAATCGGCGTGCAGAGCAGCGTGTAGACAACGCCCATGACAATGTACGTCCGCTTGACGCGCATCGTGACGACAAACGGCTTTTTCGCCTTTTTCTGCTGGAAAATCGACCGGCACCACCAGCCGCCAGCGACCGCCAGCGCCGCATTCACCAGCGCCAGCAGAATTTTGCCGACGCTCATGTCCAGCATCCGGTCAACGCTCCGGTACGCCAAATACAGCAGCGTCAAGTACGCCGCCAGCGTGACGCCGGGCAGCAGCGCGCGCTTCCAATTGCGCCGCAGTGTCCGGAAATAGCCGGGAAATTGGTAGCTTTCCAGCTGGAAATCATGCATCAGGCTCCGTTGTGCCAGCAGCATCGCCAAGGCGGTTGCCAGCGCCGGAAGCCATTTCAGTAAGTTAATCACCTGATTCACTCCTGCCCATCCAAATCAGTTCAGCAGAAACTGACGCACAATCGTCTGAAAGCGCGCCGCCTGCTCCAGATATGCGAAATGCGTGCCGCCTTCCAGCACCACCAGACCGCTGTCGGCAATTTCCTTTTCCATCTGCTGCCCCATCCACAGCGGCGTTTCCGTGTCGCGGTCGCCCCAAATCAGCAGCGTCGGGTTCTTGATATGCGAAAGCAGTGCGCTCTGGTCATAACCCACGACCTTGACGAACGTCTTGCGCATTTCCGGCGACAGGGCGGCGTAATCCCGCGAGCCGTACTTCTGCACGAGATTTTCCTGCCACTTGTCCGGCAGACTGCCGAAGAGGTGCGTCTTTTTCGCTACACCGACGAGCTTTTTCAGCCGCTGATACCGCTGCGACTTTTTGCTCTTTTCGCTGGATAGCTTCGGCCGGATACCCGCCGCGCCTGTCAGAATCAGCTTCTCAAAACGCTCCGGATGGTCGGCGGCAAGCTCAATCGTCACGCGTCCGCCGAAGGAATGCGCAATCACGCTGCACGGTAGAAAGTCCAGCTTCATCAGCAGTTCCAGCAGATTCGCGGCGAAATCTGGCACACCCCACGGCTGCGGCGGAAATCCGCTTTCGCCATGCGCCGGAAAATCCACCCGAAGCACGGTCATGTCCGGCGTGAGCGCATCGCTAATCCCTGCCATCAGCTTTTCCGAGCAGCCCCAGCCATGCAGCAGCACCACTTTTCTTTCGCCGTGGCCGCCGATTTCATAATGGACGCGGACGCCCTGAAGCGTCATTTCCACAAAACGCATCTCCTTTTCAGCCGTCGATTCGCCAGATGTATCGGCACTTGACGGCGCTGATTTCCCAGCGGTCGCGAATCTCCTGCGGCACAGCCACGGTTCTTTCCAGCGTGCAGCCCAGCCCCAGGCACGTCTTGCGGCTCGCCCAGTTGTCCGGGTCGGTCGTGATGACGACGCTGCTCTTGCCATGCAGGGCAATCAGCGGACGTAAGAGCGCACAGGCGCGGCGCGCGTAGTGATTGCCGCGATACGGCGGGTCAACATGATAGCCGATATGCCCGAAATAGTACACGCAGGGGCTTTCCCCCATCCGCAGGGAGATGCGTCCAACTTCCCGGTGCGTCCCGTGCGGCACAATCATATAGTCATACACGCGGCCGAATCCCATTTCTTTTTCCGGCGGATAGAGCCGCAAGGGCAGCAAGTCAATCACGCCATCGGAAAACTCAGCACGCACTCTGCGAAACAGCATCCTTACACATCCTGTATCTGCACCTGCGGAAGCAGGGCAGCAAAATCATCGGGGCGAATCAGCTGCGTCCCCTCGGTCATTACCGACGCACAGCCCGCCGCCGCGCCATACGCCAGCGCACGGTGAACGTCCCCTGTTTTCTCCAAGCCAGCCATCACACCGCCGACCATTGCGTCGCCCGCGCCAACGGTGGACTGCACCCGAACCGGAATCGCCGGGGTAAACATGGCGCCGCTTTCCGACACCCACAACGCACCCTCTCCGCCGAGGCTCACGAGCACATTCTGCGCGCCCATCTCAAGCAGTTCCAGCGCCGCCTGATGCACATCCGCCATCGTCGGCAGCGGACGGTTCATAGCGGCTTGCAGTTCGCTGCGGTTCGGCTTGACGAGGAACGGACGCGCCGCCAGCCCCGCCATCAACGCCGCGCCGCTCACATCCAGCACAAACAGGCGCTCCGGCAGGGAGAGCATCTGGTCGCGGTAATACTCCGGCGGACATTCCGGCGGCAGCGACCCTGTCAGGACGACATACTGCCCCGCAACTGTCTTTTCCGCCAGCAAGTCCGAAAACGCCCGCTGATTCGCCGCGTTGACCGGCGCGCCGGGTTCATTCAGCTCCGTCACGCCCGTGCCGTCCTGCGGGACAATCTTCATGTTCGTGCGCACGTCGCCGTCCACGGGCAGGAAAACATGCGTCACCTGCTCGCCGTCCAGCTTGCGGCGAACCGCGTCAATGCCGTTTTTGCCCGCACAGCCGAGGACGCAGGACGCAATACCCAGCCGGCGCGCAGTAATGGCGACATTGATGCCCTTGCCGCCCACATCCTGCCGCGCGGACAGGACACGGTTCACATCGCCCGCCGTGAAGGAACGGAGCGACACCGTGCGGTCAAACGAGGGATTCAGGCACACACAAGCCAGCATGGGCAAACCTCCCCATCATCAGCAGTCCATCCCATTATATCATGATTCCCCGCATGATGCAACCTGACGCGGAAAGAAAAAGGCTGCCCCGTATTCGCTCGGAGCAGCCAAATGGACTCATTCCTTAATGCTGTAGGCATTCAGCGCGTTCTGCATCGTGATCTGTGCGAACGCTTCCAGCGGAATTTCGCGCAGCGCGGCAATTTTCTCCGCCACATAGCGCACGTTCGTCGGCTCATTTCGGCGGCCGCGGACGGGTTCGGGCGAAAGGTACGGGCTGTCCGTCTCAATCAGGATGCGGTCAAGCGGCACATTCACCGCGGCTTCCTGCAATTTCGGCGCTTTCTTGAAGGTCACAGGCCCCGCAAAACTGATGAAGTACCCCAGTTTCAGGTACTCCTTCGCAATCTCCCAGCTGCCGGAAAAGCAGTGAATGATGCCGCCGGTCAGATGCTTCTTGTGGCGCTTCATGATGTCCAGCATGTCCTGATGCGCGTCCCGGATGTGATATGCCACGGGCAGCGACAATTCCCACGCCAGTTCCATCTGCGCCTCGCAAACCGTCATCTGCGTTTCGCGTGGCGACAGGTCATGGTAGTAATCCAGCCCGATTTCGCCAATGGCGACGACTTTCTCTTCCTTCGACCAGTCCGCCAAGCGCTGCAAATCATCCTCCACGAAGCCCTTCGCCTCGTGCGGATGGATGCCGATGGCGGCATAACAGCCCGGATGTGCCGCTGCGAAATCCGCGCTGTGCCGGGAGGTCGCCATGTCCGAGCCAATCACGGCGTACCGGGTGACACCTGCTTCCGCCATGCGGGTCAGGACGTCCTCCCGGTCGTCGTCGAACTTCGGCTCATCGACATGGCAATGAGAGTCAAACAGCGCCATCATCCGATGATTGCACCGTCCTCCACGCCCTCGCCGACGCTCATCAGGCGCAGATTATCCTCGTCATCGACGGCGGAGAGAATCATGCCCTGACTTTCGATGCCCGCAATCTTGCGCGGCGCGAGATTCACGACCGCCACGACCTGCTTGCCGACGAGGTCTTCGGGCTTGTAATACTTCGCGATGCCGGAGAGAATCGTGCGTTCGCCGTCCTTGCCGAAGGAGAGGCGGAATTGCAGGAGCTTGCTGCTCTTCTCCACCTTCTCGCAGGACAGCACGCGCGCCACCTGCATCTTGCACTTGCAGAAATCATCGAAAGCGATTTCCGCCGGGAAATCAGGCGTTTCGTGCTTCTTTTCCGCCTTCTTTTCGGGCTTGGCGGCAGGCTTCTTTTCTTCCTTCTTCGGCTCTTCGGCGGGCGCGTCGCGTTCGATTTCCTTCTGGATGTCCAGACGCGGGAACAGCGCCGCGCCCTTATGCACCGTCAGGCCTTCCGGCAGCACGGCAAACGGCTTGCAAACGGAATCCCACGTCTTGAGCGCGTCGTCGGTCACGCCCAGCTGCTCGAAAATGCGTTCCGGCGTGCGCGGCATGACGAAGCCGATCATCACGGCGACGCGGCGGACGCACTCTGCCAGCGTGTACAGCACCGTCTTCAGCCGCGGCTGACCCTCTTCGCTGCGGCCCAGCACCCACGGTTGCGTCATGTCGATATACTTGTTGCAATCGCTGATGAGCTTCCATGTTTCCACCAGCGCGTTGGAGAACTGGAAGGCGTTGACGTAGTTCTCCACCTTGCCGGAAAGCTGCTCCGCCTCGTCCCAGATGGGCTTGTCAACAGCTTCATCCACCGCGTCGATGGCGGGAACCGTGCCGCCAAAGTACTTCTCAATCATCGCAACCGTACGGGAGACGAGGTTGCCAAGATCATTCGCAAGGTCGGAATTGATGCGCGTCAGCATGGCTTTGAGCGTGAACTCGCCGTCCGAGCCGAAGGGCATTTCGCGCATGAGGAAATAGCGCACCGCGTCGGAGGAATAGCGGTTGCACAGCACGACCGGGTCAACGACGTTGCCGACGCTCTTGCCCATCTTCTTGCCATTGATGACCAGCCAGCCGTGGCCAAACACCTGCTTGGGCAGCGGCAGCCCCAGCGCGTGGAGCATAATCGGCCAGATAATGGTATGGAAACGGACAATTTCCTTGCCGACCAGGTGGACATCAGCCGGCCAGTACTTCTGGAACAGCGCATCATTGTCCGTGCCGTAGCCCAGCGCGGAAATGTAGTTGCTCAGCGCGTCAATCCAGACATACACCGTGTGCTTCTCGTCGAACGTGACCGGAATGCCCCACTTGATGGACGTGCGGCTGACGCACAGGTCTTCCAGCCCCGGGCGGAGGAAGTTGTTCAGCATCTCGTTGGCGCGGCTGGCGGGCTGGATGAAGTCCGGATGCTCCTCGATGTACTGAATCAGCCATTCGGCGTACTTCTGCAGGCGGAAGAAGTAGGATTCTTCACGCGTCTTTTCCACCGGGCGGCCGCAGTCCGGGCAGCAGCCGTCTTTGAGCTGCAATTCCGTCCAGAAGGATTCGCAGGGCGTGCAGTACCAGCCCTCGTATTCAGACTTGTAGATGTCGCCCTGATCGTACAGCTGCTTGAAAATCTTCTGCACGCACTTGACGTGGCGGTCATCGGTCGTGCGGATGAAATCGCTGTAATCAATGTCCATCAGCTTCCACAGATCCTTGATGCCCGCGACAATCTTGTCCACATATTCCTTCGGCGTGACGCCCTGTTCCTTTGCCTTGCGCTCAATCTTCTGGCCATGCTCGTCCGTGCCGGTCAGGAAGTACACGTCATAGCCCGTCAGCTTCTTGAAGCGTGCCATCGAGTCCGCCGCCGTGGAGCAGTAGGCGTGACCGATGTGCAGGTTGCTGCTGGGGTAGTAAATGGGCGTGGTGATGTAAAACGGCTTCTTGCACGATTCACACATGAGTTCATTCCTCCAATTGCTGTTTGAGAGAAACGATAAAAAACCGCCCCTCCCGCATTTTTTGCCGAGGGGCGGAGAATTTTCCGCGTTGCCACCCTGATTTATCACTCATCCTGCGGATAACGGCGCGACCCGCCGCACCCTACTTCAGCCCAAAGGCGTTCAGGTGCGTGATGCTCCGGAGCCATGTTCCCGCGGATGTCCCGGCTGCTTCTCACCTGCCGCAGCTCTCTTTGCGCATCCATCCACGGTACTCTTTCCATCATTGCAGAGGATATTATAGCGTCATTTGGGCATGGTTGTCAAGGGCAAATTTCAGCTGTGCTGCTGATACCAAGTGTAGTCGTAGCCGTAATCGCCCTGCTGATTTCTGGCGGACAGCGTAAAGCGCACGACGGCATTCTGCCGCAAGGTCATTTGCAGCGTGCATTCGCCGTTTTCCGCCGCAAGCACCGCCGTATTCGCCGCCGGCTGACCCGCCTGACGCAAAAGACGCAGCTGATTTGCCGACAGCGAACGCGGTTCGCCTAAATCGTGCCATACCTTCAGCGGATTGCACGTCACTTCATCCACCGTCTCCGTCGTCAGCGTCTGTTCGCCGCCCGCAGGCAGGGCAATCGTCACGGTCAGCTCGTCGCGGTCGGTGCGGCAGAGATTCCACAGCACGCCTTCATACGAGCCGTCGTCCTTGCGGACAATCACGCTGTGTTCGTCGCGGTGCACCGGCGTTCCGTGCAGATGGGAGAAGAACGCGAAGCTCCACAGTGTCGGCTTGGCAATCTGCCCATTGGCAATCAAGCCGAATCCACCATGGAAGGGCATCGGCGGCACACCCTGCTCCTCGAACACATCCCCGAACGTCCAGTAGGAATACGACGCCGCCACATCGCCCATCCGCGCCAGCACACCCGCCATGTACGCCGCATTCAGGTTCGTGTCATGAATCGGGCAGAACGGGTTGTACGACGTGTTGAACTCGGTGATGTGCATCTCCATCCCGCGGTATTCCGGGAAACTGTCGATAATGTCGCGCGTCTCCTGCATTTCAGCGAGGAGGCTGTCCACCGTGCGCATTGTATGATAGAGATAGCGCCCGCGGTGTTCCGGCGTTTCGCCCATGTAGGCGTGGCGCGACACGAAATCCAGCGGTAGCTGATTCTCCTTGCAGAATTGCAGGAAGTTGCGCACCCAGTCCTGCGACGTCGCGCCGCCGCAGATTGCCGGGCCGCCGACGCGCATGTCCGGCAGCACTTCCTTAACTGCCTTTGCCGTCACCGCATACAGGTGATGATACTTTTCTTCATCCGCATTTTCCCAGAAGCCCGTCAGATTCGGCTCGTTCCACACTTCACACGGCCAAGTGGACACTTCGTCTTTCCCGTAGCGCTCCGCCAAATGTGCAAGCGTCGCCTGAACCATCGCCGTCCACTTTGCGTCGTCCTGCGGCGGCGTAACGTTGCCCTTCCAATAGAAGATGGTCTGCGTGCCGCTCGCCATTTTTTCCGGCATGAAGCCCAATTCAAGGAACGGCTTCAGGCCCTGTGCGCGGTAATCATCCATCACGCGGTCAAGGTAGGTGAAATTGTAGCCCTCGTGCCAATTTCCTTCCGCATCCTGATACGGCTGGTAAATCGCCATATCGTCGCTGAACAGCCCGTGACCGCGGATGTGTGTGAACGCGCATTCCGCCTGCGCCATCGCCAGCTGCTGCTGATACTCCCGCTGGAGCGCCAGCCCCATGCGACCTGTGCCGATGCAGAACGCTGTGTTGTTGTTGAACTTCGCCTGACTATCCGCCGCTATGCGGATGGAATCCTGTTTCATGGTGTTTTTTCTCCTTACAGTCCTGATTTTTCCCAGTCGAATACGAGCACTTGATCATGCGGCAGCGTCGCCTGACAGGTATCAATCTGCTCATACGGCGCGATATTGACCGGTTCCGCCGCGCGGAGGTTGCCATCCGTCAAGGCGTTGAAGAAGTCGTCGAACATCCAGCGGTCATAGAGCGCCTCCCGGTGCGGACAGAGGACTTTCTCAAACGGCAGCTGCTGGATGCCACGCATGTTGCTGCGGTACTCCCGAAGCCCCAGCGCCTGCGGGAAGAAGAGCCATGTGCAGGGGTTCCAGTCGTCGCCGGACAGCAGCAGCTTCCGCTCCGGCACATACACCACCGCCGAACCGGGCGTGTGCCCCGGCGCTTCGATGATTTCCGCTGTTAATCCGCCCAAGTCAATCACACCGGGCTTCATCACCTTCGGCAGTGGAATTTCGCCCGCGAGAAACGTTTTTTCATCCACCGTCAGGTTCTTCCCGATTGCCTGCGTCAGCACCCGGCGGCGCATTTCGTCGTTCGTGAACATGCGCCAGTCCGCCATGTCCGCTTCCAGCATGTACGTTTCCGGGAAGCAGCGTGCCCCCATCGCGTGGTCATGGTGGTTGTGCGTCAGGAACACCGTCAGCGGTAAATCCGTCATGTGGTGCATGAAGTCCGCCACATCCTCAATGCCATAGCCCGTGTCAACCAGCATGGCGGCGTTTTCGCCCTCCAGCAGCGTCATGCAGACGCCCATGCAGTCCACAATATGCCACACTCCCGGCATCACCGCGTGAACCGTAAAGGCCATTTTCGGCTCATCCTTTCCATCTTGCCGCCTGAAAAAAACGGCGTTTTTTGCACAATTCGACGCACAGTTGTGTTTTTCCTGTCACCCAGTCAACTTTTCGCCAAATTTCTTCCTCTTTTCTGGTTTTGGGTTGTGCAAGTCGGCGAAATATGCTATACTTTTAGTAAAATACGTTACAGGAGGTATCCTGTTTATGGCAAATCAATGGCTTTCATGGCTTCCGTTTTTACCGGCTGATGTTCCCGCCGATTTTGCATCCCCACGCGAAGTCGCCGCGTTCGAGCTTGCGCAGGCACTGCCGACGCTCTCCCCGAATCTGCACGTTTCGCTTGCCGAGGATGATTCGCTGGGCGAAGGGTTCCATGCCGTGCGCAAAGGCGACGACGTGACGATTTTCGGTGGCAAAACCGGGCTGCTGTATGGCGCTTACTGGCTGCTGATGGCGCTCGCGTCGGGTTCGGCATTGCCGGAGGATCACTCCTCTGCGCCGCAGTACGCGCTGCGCATGATTAACTGCTGGGACAACGCCGACGGCAACGTCGAGCGCGGATATTCCGGGCGCAGTCTGTTCTTCCAGGGCGGCAAGCTGACCTACGACCCCGCGCGGATGCGGCAGCTGGGGCGTATGCTGGCGTCCGTCGGGCTGAACGTGCTGTGCATCAACAACGTCAACGTGCACGACCCGGCGCAGCTGCTGATTGAGGACGATCTGCCGGATCTGGCGAAGCTCGCGGCGATTTTCCGCCCGTTCGGCGTGCGGCTGATGGTTTCCATCGACTATTCACAGCCGATGCGCCACGGCATCCCGACGGCTGATCCGCTGGATGAACGCGTGCAGGCGTGGTGGAAGCATCAGGCGGAAGTGGTGTACGCTGCGATTCCCGATTTGGCGGGCTTCCTCGTCAAAGCGGACAGCGAACATCGTCCGGGGCCGTTCACCTACGGGCGCAACCATGCGGAGGGCGCAAACATGCTGGCGCGGGCGCTCAAACCGTTCGGCGGAATGCTGGTCTGGCGCTGTTTCGTCTACAACTGTCAGCAGGACTGGCGCGACGAAAAGACCGACCGTCCGAAGGCAGCATATGAGCATTACGTCTATCTGGATGGGCAGTTCGACGACAACGTGATTCTGCAGGTCAAGAACGGGCCGTTCGACTTCCAAGTCCGCGAGCCGATTTCCCCGACCCTGCTGGCAATGCCCAAAACGAAGCTGGCGCTGGAATGGCAGCTGGCGCAGGAGTACACCGGTCAGCAGATTGACATTTTCGCCATGCCGGTAATGTGGCAGGAGCTCTTTGCGGACATGCCGCGCAACAGCATCATGGCGATGGCGGCGGTGTCGAACCTCGGCAATGACGCGTGCATGACCGGACATCCCTTCGCGGCGCTGAATTTCTTTGCATATGGCGCGCTGGCGTGGGATCCCGATGCCTGCCAGCCGGACGATATCATCCACCGCTGGATTCGCCTCACCTATCGTTTTGCGCCGGATGATGAGAACGCGCTGGCGGATGTGCTGCTCGGCAGCCGCCACGCCTATGAGCAGTATACCGCACCGCTGGGCATCTGCTGGATGGTCACGCCGAACCAGCACTACGGGCCGAGTCCCGACGGATACGAGTATCAGGCGTGGGGCACTTACCACAAGGCCGACCGCAACGCCATCGGCATCGACCGCACGGCGGACGGCACGGGCTATGTCCTGCAATACCCGGAAGCACTGCGCCGCCGCTTTGAATCCACACAGACCTGCCCGGATGAGCTGCTGCTCTTCTTCCACCGCTTGCCGTACACCTTCAAGATGCGCGACGGGCGGACGCTGATCCAGCGGATTTACGACGACCATTTTGAGGGCTATGAATGGGTGGAGCGCGCCGCGAGCATCCTGAAAGCGCTGCCGCTGCCCGATTTTGACCGTGCATTAGTAGATGAGCGCATCGGGCGGCAGCTGCACAACGCCCGTGAATGGCGCGACATCATCAACACGTTCTTCCACCGTCTTTCCGGCATTGAGGACGTTCACGAGCGGAAAATCTATCGCTGAGGAGGCTTTTCATGGCGGACACAAGCCAGCCGCATTCATCCCGCTGCCCGGCGTGGCTGCGCGAGGGCGGGCTGTACCTGATTGTCTCCGGCGTCGTGACAGTGCTGAAATATCTGCTGCTGCTCTTTCTGCCGCGCGCATTCGCCTTTCTGCCAATGCGCGACTTCGGCTGGCCCGGCATCGAAATGACGCTGCTGGGCGAAACCTTCCGCTGGAACATCTTCGGCTACGACACGGCGCATGGCGGGCTGCCTTACCTGTGCGCGTACATGACGGCGATGGTGCTTGGCGAATGCGTGAACTTTCCGCTTCAGCGCAAGTACGTTTTCCGCGCCAAAGGGCATCTCGCGCGGCAGGTGCTGCTGTATGCGCTTGCGTTCATCGTGATTACCTGCCTGGTGAACTCGATTAACTGCGTCTGGGTCGCGGTAGCGGCGAAGTTCGTGCCGGATTGGGTGTACACGCTCGGCACGCTCTTCTTCAACGGCACGATTTCCGCGGTGGTGTTTTTCTTCGTCAACAAGCGCATTTTCCCACAGGCATAAAAATGGGGGCTGTCCATCGCGGGCAGTCCCCTTTCTTTATGGCGTTTGTTCAATGCGGATGACCTGCTGATGCCCGAAATAGTTTGCCAGCGCCTGATTCACCCAGTAACCCGACTGCTCCTCGTCCGCCAGCCCCAGCGGGTTCAGGAACGCCGGACAGACCACAACATCCGGGATTTCGCAAATCTCGCCGGGCTGACGCAGCGTTTGGAGGATTTCGGTGTACTGCTGATGATACGTCTGCGCCTCGCCGCTGATGAGCGCTTTCGCCGCTGCAACGCTCGTCGGACTTGCACCCGCCGTCGGATGCGCAGATGGCAGTGTCAGCACCAGCGCAAGCGACAATATGGCGACGATTCCGGCGGAATGGCGCGTCAGATGCGAAAGCGCCGCGTCGATTTTCGTGCCGATGCGGCTGTTCCGCAGCCAGCCGACCCAGAGGAACGTCCAGCAAAGCAGCAGCCAGCCATACGCATAGTAGTAGATGTCGATTTGCCGCCCCGGCCCGACATTCGCCATTGCAAAAAGCGACGGCGTCATTTGCGCCGAAAAGATAGCATACGCCAGCGCGCTTTTCAGCAGTGGAAAGCGGAATTTCAACCCGCACTGCCCGACGAAATCCCACATCAGCAGGGCAAAAAGCGCAATGGCAATTCCCTGCGGCCAGCCAAACCAGCCCGACACGCGCACCCACGCCCGGTCGAAGGAGTAGAGAATCGCGGGAACCGCATCCATCGAGCGCGGGATGGTCGCTGCACGGACGCGGTTGCCGGGTGCGGCGGCGTTGATAGCGAACGCAGTCAGCAGCGCGACCATGACGAGCAATATCTGCCGCCAAGCGGGTTTTTTCCGCACAAGCAGCGCAAGAAGCAGGAGCATCAGCAGAATCAGCGTAACGAGGATGGTCGTGTAGTTGCCGCCGCCGATAAAGAACGCGAGCGCCATGCACAGCACAGTCCGCCCGGCGCGGCACTTTCCGTCGGTGCAAATCCGCAGGGTGCCCGTCAGCAGCATCAGCGAAAGCGCGTAATAGAACGTGTAGTAGCATCCGCCGTTGAACCAGTAAAACGTCTGGTTCAAATCCGGCACAAGCTGGATGCTCAGCGTCATGAGCGCCAAGAAAATCAGCACAACCGTTGCACGCGGCGCATGGAGCATCTTCCCCAGCTGACGCAGGAGCATCCCCGTGCCAAGCAGCAGCGGCAGGAGCGTCAGGGCGGTCGTCAGCCAATAGGCATTGTCGGAAAACACGCCCGGCTGAAGCGTGAACAGCATCACCGCGCTGAACGACCCCTGCCAGCGCGCGTAGGTGCTCCGGACGTAGGCGGCAATAGCTGCGACAGCCTCCGGCAGCCCCTGTCCTGCGTCAATGACCTTGCGCAGCACCGCGCCGTAGGTGTAGTCGTCCGCGCGCGGGTGATTGTAGAACGCGACCGCCATCACCGGCAGCAGCGACAGCACAAACAAAACCGCGAGGATGATGGCAATCCGCTGAAGTGCGCGCGCATTCCGCATGAGCATTTCTCCCTTTCCGACAAAAATCGCCGCAGTTTGTGATGCACTGCGGCGATTTTGCTGATTATTCTCCCGTCAGCGATGGGACGGGTGTCGTGTTCGGTTCGGGTGTGGGCAATTCCGGCGCGGTCGTAGCTGCCGACGCACTGCCGCCTGCAATCAGCCGCGTCAGGTTGTCCGATGCCGTCGTCAGCAGCTGCACAGCGCGCATGGTATCCATGCTCATCACGTCCTCCGCGCCCTGCGTCGGCAAGGTCAGCGCGTTCCAGCGGCTCGTTGTGCGCAGTGCCATCTTCACGCCGACGTCTGCTTCCGCCATGTGCAGCGCGGCAATCACGCGCAGCTGAATCGGTGCGCCTTCCCTGCTTTCGGTGCTGTACTGGAGGGAAAGTTCCGCCGTAATCGGCTCAAACGTCACCAAATCCGCTGCTTCCGCGCCGTCAGTGTCCGGCTCGATGGTCAGCGTCCACGCACTGTCATCATGGCGTGTTCCGTCGCTGTCCTGCGTTTCGGAATGCTGGCTGGTCAGGGTGAATTTCGCCTGCAGCGTCTTTGCGTCCGTTACGAACGCAGCGGGTACACTGCTGATGCTGCCCGTAATTGCGTTCTGGTTGCCGTCCGCCGCCGTCATGCTGAATGTCAGCGTCTGCGTCGCGCTGTTCAGCACAAGCGCAGTCGTGCTGCCCTCCTGCCGGAAGGTCA
>ULXF01031553.1_pt1 | contig 15999 bp, 10 predicted proteins | sample 1961041 | NCBI WGS metagenome assembly ULXF01 (sample SAMEA4835832, study PRJEB28245) | human gut metagenome | biome: gut microbiome; material: fecal sample | place: Denmark | collected 2008
ATGGTTCGAATCCATCCTCCTCCACCACAAAAAAGACGCCTTTAGGGCGTCTTTTTTGCGGTGGAGGAGGATGTGGGGAGCGCGGGCTTTTCTAAAGGGCGAGAGTCGCTGCCCTGATTTGACGCGAAGGGGGACCCCGCAAAGGTTCCCCCTTCACACAACCCCTTCCTTGCGGGGAGGAAGGTTTGCTTGCGGCTTTTTTGCTGTGGAGGAGGATGCGGGGAGCGCGGGCTTTTCTAAAAGGCGAGAGCCGCTGCCCTGATTTGACGCGAAGGGGGACCCCGCAAAGGTTCCCCCTTCACACAACCCCTTCCTTGCGGGGAGGAAGGTTTGCTTGCGGCTTTTTTGCTGTGGAGGAGGATGCGGGGAGCGCGGGCTTTTTTAGCAAGGATATTATTTCCTTTTTACAATATCTGAAGGAGAAAAAGGCGAGAATATAGAAAAACACACAATTGTAAGATGAGCACCAGCAAATAAAATGCAATAATTGAACAAAAATAATGAAAAATGAGATTTTGATGAAAAATTCTCTTGAATTCTTTGTGAGTTGATGTTAAGATAACGCTAAGGAAACAGGAACGATTCCCATAAATTGAATGATCCTTGGCAAACCTGCTGAAAGGCAGGGACGCAAAGTAAAGCGTCTAAACGGGAAACCGCATGACCGGCTGACTGCATTCTTGAGTAAAAGAACGCAGTCAGCTTTTATATTTACAAAAATTAGAACAGAAAGGATAAATAATGCATACAAAAATCAGCAGCGGAAAGGAACATCGCCGGCACCGGGCCCGCAGGGCCTCGGTGCTATTGGTGGTGCTGGCGCTGCTGTTTACCATGCTGCCAACGGGCCTTTACACGGTGGCGGATGCCGCCCCGGCGGAGGAAGAACCGGCTCTGGTTCCTGCTCCGGAGGAGGCCCTGCCCGAACCGGAAGACTCCATGACAAAAGAGGAAGAGACGGATGAGCAGCCGGCCGAAGCGCAGCCCGCTGAAGACAAGGCCCGTGCGGCGGCCGCCACGGTGGAATGCTATGCGGCACGGGATGGCATCTGGTACCCGGTGACCACGGTGCAAACCGCCGCGCAATATGCCGATGGCAGCGGAAAGCTCCGCTACTATATAACGGCGGCGGAGCTGGAGGAGGTATATGGCGCCTACGGCTTTAAGGCGGCGAATTATCACGGGGAGCGGTTCTTCCCGCACACCGATAGCTATGACCCCAACAAAATGTGGGCAGGTGCCGCTCCCATAAAGAGTGAGGACGGCGGCTGGCAGATTCCGCTAAGCCACCGGACCGAGATCCGGCTGTACTACCTGCCCGCGAATAAAGAAGGTGCCGAAAGCTATTTCCTTGATAAAAAAGAACTGAGCAACGAAACGCTGCTGGCGGAGAATATGTTCTACACGGTGACGGTGGAGGACGACCTGAACAGGGTGTACCAGGAGCCGCCCGCGCCGAAGATCGCTTTCCATGGGGAGAATGTGAGCATTACCCTAAATACCGTGTCCAGTATGGCCTGGGACGCCATGGATGGCCTGACCGGAACGCATCTGGAGCTGGAGCCGACCAAGCAGACCGAAACCAGTGTGACCTATACCATCGAGAAAATCAGCCAGCCAGTGGTTTTCTACCCGCATACCGATACCCTGGTAATAAAATATGAGGCCGAGCCGGACGGCTGGCAGCACAAGATTGGCCAGTTTGAGCCTTCGGTGCAGGCGCCCCAGCAAAGCGCGATGGTAAAGGGCAAAAAAACCCTGCTGGTGGAACCGGGTGACGGAGACTACACGCTGCTGGCCCCGGATATTGACCGGATAGAGGTAAAGCTGACCGGCGAAAAAGCCAATAACCGCTCACTGTTCTATTCCTTTTTAGGTTGGCGGGTGGCCAATATAACGGAAGAGGTGCTGCTGCAGCCCGGTACAAAGCTGACTGCCGCAGACCTGCAGCACTATACCGGCAGCGATGGCGAAGTGACGCTGCGGGCAAAATGGAGCGGCGAGGATAAGCTGAAACGCCCAATTACCACACATTTTTTCCTGCATCTCAATGGAGAGATCAGGGGCTCGGTGGATGACGGTGTGCAATGGGAGGACCAAAAGGACTATACGCCCGCCCTATATACCATCCGGATGCTGGGGGCGGACAATATCCCGGCGGAGTACTCCAATAAAAATGCGGAGGGTGTGGTAAAGCCGCTGGTAGCGCGGGCAACCAATGGCGACAATGCCTACGCGGTGGATGACACGATCCGCAACATGGTGAATAACCCGGTGCAGGGCGGTAGGCTGGAGGATCTCCCCAATGAGGAAACGATCTTTGCCTACCTGCGGGCCCACAGCGATACCATTACCATGAAGGTGGACGGAGTGGAGATCCCCGCGGAGATGCTCAATTCGGATTACTTCCAGATCCGCTGGAACATGGTCAAGTTTGAGCATTCCGATGGCTGGCATATCGATGGTGTGCTGGTGGCCAAGCGCACCCGCTTTTTTGTGACAAAGACCTTTGCGGGGGATGCTGAGGCGATAAAACAGGTACGGGATAAGTTCCTCATTACTGTCTCCCACACCGAAAACGGCAGCAGCGTGACCGATTTTACCCTGGTGCCGCAGCCTGCGAAGGCGGTAACGGAACAGGGCAAGCTGGGTTATACCCGCTATGATGCCGAGGCCGATACCTACACCTGGGAAGTCCCGGCCCAGCAGCGGCGGGACTACACGATAAAAGAAACCGGCCATACGCTGCAGGGTGACAAATGGCGGGTGAACAACCGCTATCTCATCCGCAATCACCCGCAGGGACTTTCGGGGGGATATCAGGACTACCCGGAGGAAAGCGGCATTACTATTACGGCGGCGGCCTACGGCAACGATGTGCCGAACACTGCGGTGCAGACCGTGGCTCTGCAGAACATATATGTGGGGATAGGTACCCTGACGGTAAAAACGCAGGATTCCATTACCGGCAACGGGCTGGCAAAGGTAGAGTATAAGTTGTCCCGGCCGGGCGGCGCTGAAGTGGTCTTGTACCGTAAGCCGAACACCACCCTTTACAGCGTGGTGCAGGAGGAGGGCTATACCGAGCAGATCGCCGACTGCAAGATCATTGCCGATGCCAGCGGTTTTTTTACCATCCGGCTGGAGGAAGGGACCTACACTCTGACCGAAGTACTGCCAACGGGGTACTTTGGCCCCGGTACTGTGCAGGTGACGGTCGCCCAAAATACTGGAGGGAATATCAGTTACCATGCGGAGGCAAAAGCGCTGCCGGAAGGGATAACACCCTCGACCGGCAGCTGGCTGCAGAATGCCGATGCCGACAATGTGGTCATCCTAAATGTACCCAGAATGCTCATCAGTGTGACGGCCCGCAGCAGTTGGCCCGCCACGGGGGATAAGCTGCCTGTGACGGTGGAGCTGTGGCGCGATGGCGCGCCGCTGACGGGTGATGCCTATACCGTGGAGCTGAACAAGGAAAACGAATGGCAATACACCTGGGAAAATCTGCCGCTTTTTACGGATGGCACGGTGGCTGATTACACGCTGCGGGAAATCGAAATAGGGGACACCTACCGTGACCCCGGTGTGGCCGAGGATGGCTTCGCGGATTACCTGGTGACCTATGCCAAGGCCCTGTACCGGCAGGCCGAGGATAAGGAATACCGGGAGGAGCACTGGTGGCAGAAGGCCGATGGAACGCAATGCTTTGCGCGGGAGGCTCTGCTGGTGGTCAATAATGAGGGCATCCGGGGCGAGATCGCCTTTGAAAAGGTGGATGAAAAGGGCTACCCATTAAAGGGCGCGGAATTTACCCTGTATGCTGATGCGGAATGTACCAAGCGGCTGGCAACAGCCACCTCCGATGAAAACGGCGATGTGCAGTTTGAGGATAAGTGGCCGGCCGGCACCTATTACCTGCGGGAGACCACCGCCCCTGTGGGCTACACTGCGGCGGAGCTCACCTGGACGGTGAAGATCGCGGCGGGGAAGGCGACCATTTCTACACCGGGCGGCACCACCGTTACCGAGGTGAAGAATACCTCCCGGCTGCGGCTGAAGTTGAAAGTGCTGGGCCCACTGGGAGAGGAACTCCCCGGGGCGGTGCTGCGGGTGACGCGGGATAATGGCAGCCCGATGCTGTATAAAACCAATGAAGCCAGCGCGGCCCTGCTGGAGCAGATGCCTGCCGGGGATTATATCATCCAGCTGGCGGGCACCCCCACGGGCTATGTGCCGGAGGACAGCGCCCCCAACCTAAAGGCCGAATACGGCACGCTGACCTATTTGGATACAGCGAATACCGCATGGCAGCTGGAACAGTGCAAGGGGGAGGAATACACCTATCTGCTGACCCTGGAGCTGAAGGAGCTGCATATCCTGCCCAGCACCGGCGGCACCGGAACGGTGCCCTTTACACTGGCGGGCGCGGCCCTGATGGCCGTAGCGGTACTGCTGCCAGGCCGAAAGAAAGTGAAATAAGCGCGCCCCCTGCCAAGGGAAGCCGCTGTGGATAACAATGATACCAAAGGAGTGAAAGTAACATGAAAAAGACAATGAAAAAGTGCCTGACGCTGCTGCTGGCGCTGGCCATGCTGCTGGCCATGGCAGTCCCCGCTGCGGCGGCCACCCCCTACGACAAAACCATCACCTTTAGCGGGGTGGCCGAGGGCGATACCGTGAAGGCGTACAAGCTGGGGTGGTATGATGAAAACTACAACAAATACATATTTCACGATGGATTTATAAACTTTTTGCAACATCAGGAGCCCGATAAGCTGCCGGAAAATATATTGAAGGATACCACCAAGGAAGGCTTGACCAGCATGATGGCTAGCTATGTCCTGATGGATGGTCACTCACTTCTGGATAGTCCTATTATTACATTGCCATCCAATCCGGTGGAAAAGGTTGCCGATGCCGACAACAAGGTTCAGATGACTTTGGAGCCCGGCTATTATCTGCTGCTGGTATCTACCACTGCTGCGAATAACCGTACCTATATGCCTGTTACCGTGTTTGTGCAGGTGAAGAACGGGAATGTAAAGGTGTATGCCGCCGGCAGTGAGCTCGCCGATGACCTGACCGCTGTATTTAAGCACGAGGAAGGTCCAGCTATCAATGTACGGGTAAATGATGACAGCCGCGATATAGATGACTGGAAGAAAACCGCCGGTGGCCGGGTTGGCGAAACGATGGATTTCTATATGGAGGTTTCCACTCCGGCCTACACCGATAACTCCTTCAACATCACCAAATTGACTGCAAATTGCCAGCTGGCCGGGCTGAAGTATGTGGAGGGCAGCATGAAGGCGACTGCCCTGCCCAATGCGGATAGCGACGCCGTAAAGGATGCCATTATACAGACTACCGTAGGTGCCGACGGTAATTTGACCGTTGAGCTGGATTACAGCAAGATCCGTAATGCTGCCACCGGCAGAGGGCTGATTTATCTCCACTTCAAGGCCACCGTAGCCCCGGATGCAGTTGCAGAATCTGAGGCTTCCGCAACTGCCAAGCTGGAATATGTATTCTCCATGGAGGCGGACAAGACCAAAACGACCGCCGACTCTACCGCTGCGGTTTATAATTATGACTTTACCCTCTTTAAGAAATCCAATGAGCTGATTGATCCCAGTAACGCGGGTTCCGGCCACCAGCCCCTGGCCGGTGCGGGCTTCACCCTGTATGCCGATGAAGCGATGACCAAAGCCATCAATATGGTAAAGGTGGAAGCCAATGGAGATGTCGGGGCCTATTACCGTCCCGCACTGGCGGGCGAGGAAGGCGCCGTGGCGCAGATGGATGCCAATATGGGCAATGATAATAATACCCTTTCCATCCGCGGCCTGGATGTCGGTTCCTACTATGTGAAGGAAACCAAGACTCCTTCCGGCTACTATGCCCCCAAGGGCATCTTTAAGCTGGATCTGACCGCAGAGCGGGATGCCAGCGAAAGTCTGGTCAAGGATTTGGCCAGTGGCGGTTTTACTGAAACGAAAGAAGCGGATCGCGCACTGATTCAGAAAAAGAGCCTGAATGCTGAGAAAAATCGCTTTGAAGCCGACCTTCTCAATAGCTCCACCCCCGTACTGCCCACCACCGGTGGTGTCGGCACCGTGATGTTCACGGTGATCGGCCTGCTGTGCATGGGTGCGGCGCTGTGGTTCTTCCTCTTTGCCCGCCGTCGCCGTGAGGATGAGCAGGAGCAGAATAAGACCACCCTGTAATTTGCCATCCTCCTCATTTTCTTGCCGTCCCGCCGGGTTTTTCCTCTTTCTCTCCCCGGCGGGATGGGCGGCAAGGAAAAGGCCGCAAGCCCGCTGCAACGGCTTGCGGTTTTTTCCCTGCTGCATTACTGCCAAAGGAGTACCATTCGTGACGACAAAACAAGCCAAACAAAAAAGACAAAACCGGCTGGGCACCGTGCTGGCCATCCTCATTTTTCTGCTGGGGCTGGGGATTCTATTTTACCCGGTGGCCAGCGACCTGTGGAACCAGCACCGGCAGAACCAGCTGATCTCCCACTACACCCAAAGCACCACGACCCTTGCCCCGGAGGATCACTCCGCGCTGTGGGAAGCGGCGCAGGAATACAATAAAAACCTCAGTCCCACCTTCCGGGATGCCTTTACCGGGCGGCAGCTGCCCGCGGGGGACCCCTACTGGGGCCTGCTGGATCCCGATGGCAACGGCATTATGGGCTACATCGAGATCCCGCGCATCAGCGTGCGGCTGCCCATCTACCACGGCACCACGGAGGAGGTCCTCCAGCATGGCATCGGGCATCTAGGCGGTACCTCCCTGCCGGTGGGCGGAGAGGGCACCCACGCGGTGTTTTCCGGCCACCGGGGGCTGCCCTCGGCGCTGCTTTTCTCCGATCTGGACCAAATGCAGCTGGGCGACCATTTTTCCCTGCGCATTTTGGGGGAGCAGCTCCTCTATGAGGTGGATCAGATCCTGGTGGTGGAGCCGGATGAGGTAAAGGACCTGTACCCGGTGGAAGGGGAGGACCTTGTTACCCTGGTGACCTGTACGCCCTACGGCGTAAATACCCACCGGCTGCTGGTGCGCGGGCACCGCATCCCGCTGGAGACCGTGGAGGAAACGGTGGAAGTGACCGTGACCCAGCAGGTAGTACACAGCTTGGGCTGGAAGGGCAAGCTGCTGATCGGCGCGCTGCTGCTGTTCCTGCTTATTTTGCTCATCCTGGCGCTGCTGCGCCGCAAGAAAAAGAAAACCGGGCCCGAAGAGGGCAATGTGATAGAAAGGGGGAGAACTGATGAAAAAGCGTCTCAGAGCCGTTCTGGCCCTGATCCTGATCATACTGCTGTGTCTCCCCGCGATAGCACAGACAGCCGATCCTGACGCGCTGTGCGCGTTGACCATTGACTGTCACTATGATAATAAGCCAGTAAGCGGCATGGGCTTTTCGCTGTACCGGGTGGCGGCGCTTTCTCCGCAGGGAGAGCACACCCTGCTGCCGGCCTATGAGGATAGCGGTATTGTGCTGGGGAACCTGCGGGATGCCGCCGACTGGCGGCAGGCGGCCGGGCTGCTGGACCAATGGGTGGAGCAGCAAAGCATTTCCCCAGAAAAGCAGCTTACCACCGCGGCTGATGGCAAAGCTGCATTAGAGGGGCTGCCCACCGGGTTGTATCTGTTGTGCGCGGCTCCCTACCAAAAGGGCGGCTGCACCTATACCACCACCCCGGTGCTGCTGGAGCTGCCGGCCCAACAGGCGGGCGGCGGGTGGCAGTACGCTGCAACGGTAGAGCCCAAGCTGGAGCGCTCCGGTACCCCCGAACCGCCGGTCATCATCATACCGGATAACCCGGCCCCCACCCCGGGGGATAAGCTGCCGCAGACCGGCCTGCTGCAATGGCCTATCACGCTGCTGGCAGCCATAGGGGTGCTGCTGGTGGCGGTGGGCTGCCGCCTGCGCCGCCGGAGGAAACCAACATGACACGAGAGCGTATCGGCCGGTTCTGCATCATTTTGGGCGGCCTGTGCATTTTGGCCGCCGCATTCCTATTGGGGTTTAATCTGCGGGAGGAACGCCGTGCCGCGGCGGCCACCCAAAGGATTTTGCCTGCTGTGGCACATAGCATCGGACAGTCTCCAGCGCCGATGCCTACCCTGCCCGCCGGAGAGCTGACGGTCTCTTTGGAGGGGGAGGAGTATCTGGGCATCCTTTCTCTACCTACCCTGGCGCTGGAGCTGCCGGTGGGGGCCGAATGGGAGATGGATTTTCTGCGCCAGGCACCCTGCCGCTATGCCGGTACCCTGGCCGGGGATGATGTCATCATAGCGGCGCACAATTACCGGCGGCACTTTGCCGCGCTGCACACCCTGCGTCCCGGAGATGCCGTCCTATTTACCGATGCAGCCGGGCAGACCTACCGCTATACGGTGGACCGGGTGGAGACCCTGCCGGAGACCGCCGTGGAGGAAATGCGGGCTGGGGAGTGGGATCTTACCCTGTTTACCTGCACCTACGATGGCCGTGCCCGAGTAACGGTGCGGTGCATCCGCACGGAAGAATAACGCATTTTGCATTTTTCTCTTGACAAAGCTGCAAAATGGTGTAGAATAACATCAAGTGAATAACGATAGCGACCCCGCAGAAACATTCAGAATCGTAAGAGACTGAATATGGAGGGGGCTCTGGAGAATCTCATTGAGTTGAGTGCCGAAGGTGCAAGGCGGTTTTTCGCCGAATCTCTCAGGCAAAAGGACAGAGCGGTCATCAAAGCATCTTTTGTTTGATCGCTCGCTATTCTTCAGAGGCTGCCGCTTAAAAAAGACGGGCAGCCTTTTTATTATCCTTTTTTCACTGCAATATTTTAATCAGGAGTGAAACAAATGGAAGCAGCATTGCTCAACATCGTACAAAAAATCAACGGCTATCTCTCGGATTATATCCTCATCATCCTGCTGGTGGGCGCGGGCCTTTATTTCTCCATCCGTACCCGCTTTGTGCAGGTGCGCTGCTTTGGCGAGGGTATGCGCCGGGTATTCGGCAACATCAATCTCCATGGCGGAAAGCAGCAGGGCGGCTTTTCCTCCTTCCAGGCACTGGCCACGGCCATTGCCGCGCAGGTAGGTACCGGTAATATCGTCGGCGCCTGCGGCGCTATCCTCATCGGCGGTCCCGGCGCCATCTTCTGGATGTGGATCATCGCCTTCTTCGGCATGGCTACCATCTATGCGGAAGCGGTGCTGGCGCAGGAGACCCGTGTAGTCAATGCGGACGGCAGCGTCCACGGCGGCCCGGTTTATTACATCAAGCGTGCCTTTAAGGGTGGCTTCGGCAAGTTCCTGGCCGGCTTCTTCGCCGTAGCCATTATCCTTGCGCTGGGCTTTATCGGCAGCATGGTGCAGTCCAATTCCATCGGGGAATCCCTTTCCAATGCGACCGGCGTTCCTACATGGGTCATCGGCATCGTCGTTGCAGCGCTTTCCGCCTATGTATTTTTGGGCGGCAGCCACCGTGTCGCCGCATGGGCGGAAAAGATCGTTCCCGTGATGGCGTGCTTGTACCTCATCGGCGGTCTGGTGGTGCTGATTGCCCGAATCCGCTTTGTCCCCGAAACCTTCGGTATGATCTTCCGCTATGCGTTCGAGCCGCAGGCCATCATCGGCGGCAGCTTCGGCTTTGCGCTCAAGCAGGCCATCAGCCAGGGCGTCAAGCGCGGTCTGTTCAGCAATGAGGCCGGTATGGGCTCCACTCCCCACGCCCATGCTATGGCTAAGGTAAGCTGCCCGCACGAGCAGGGCGTTGTGGCCATGATCGGCGTTTTCATTGATACCTTTGTCGTCCTCACCATGACCGCTCTGGTCGTTATCTCCACCCTGTATGCCGGCAACGGGATCCTTGCCTCCGGCGCAGCCGAAGGTGTCAGCAAGACCAATATGGCGCAGCTGGCGTTCTCCAGCATCATGGGCAATACCGCCGGCAGCCTGTTCGTGGCCATCTGCCTTATGTTCTTCGCTTTCTCCACCATCCTGGGCTGGAACTTCTTCGGCCGTATCAATGTGGAATACCTCTTTGGCAAAAAGGCCGTCCCGGTCTATTCCATCATCGCTGTGGCGCTCATCTTCCTCGGCTCCTGCGTATCCAATGACCTAGCTTGGGAGCTTTCCGATATGTTTAACCAGCTGATGGTTATTCCCAACTTTCTGGCTATCGTAGCACTGGGCGGGCTGGTAGCAGCCGCTGCCAGGAAGGGCAGCCGCGAGACCCTCAAAAAGTGATCCCACATAAAAAAGCCCCCTCCGGTACACCCGGAGGGGGCTTTTGCTTTATGATTTACGCGGCATTGGCAGCCGGGGCCTCCTCCCCGTAAAAATCGGGCCAGTCATCGCCAAAGAGATCGCCGTTATCACCAGCATTATAGTCATCGCCAAAATTGTAATTGTAGGAATCATCAAAGTTATCATAGTAGCCGTATTCATCGCCGTAGTAGCTCAGCCAGTCCTCCAGCTCATTCAGCAGCGGCTGCATGGCAGCCATCATCACAGAAAAGAAGATGATCCCGATGAGGAACAGCGCGGCCTTGGCCAGCAGCATGCCGCGGGCAAAGCGGGCCAGCTGGGGGTTGCTGCTCACGCCGCACGCCCACACTATCATAAATATAAGCCCAATGACCGGCACCATCGCCAGCAGAATAAGCCCCATATAGGCCCACATACTCAGTCCGCCGCTGACAGTCTGTTCGGGACTTTGGTTTCGCACGGTATAGCGTTCGCCGTGGGCGCGGCAGTCGCTGCAGTGGGGACATTTCTGGCCAGGCTGCAGCCGCCGGCCGCAGCTGGGGCATACATTTTGGTTCATCGGCTTGCCGCACTCTGGGCAAAGCTCCGCCCGGTCATCATATACGGCACTGTTGCAGTTCGGGCAAAATCTCATGGGGGATTCCTCCTATCGTTGCGCTGCCGCACGGCAGCTCTTTCTTCTGGTTCTATTCTAACATATTTTTTTGCCGAGGAAAAGTACAAAATCCAGCGAAACCTCCCCCATTCTTCACGGGGGAGGCTTCGCTGTGATATTGAAAAGGAGTATGGAGAAGTTGGCAAGTTAATTGGTGGCGCTGCTGGGTACATATTCGGTCAGTACCACACTGTGGGTGTATTCCCGGCCATTGCGGGAGACCTTGATCTCCACCCGGTCGCCTACGCTGTGGGCGGCCAGTGCCGCTTTCAGCTCATCCGCGGTGGAAACCTCCACCCCGCCAAAGCTCAGCAGTCGGTCGCCGGCCTGCAGGCCGCCCTTATCCGCTATGGAGCCGGACTCCACGCTTTGAATATACACGCCGGTGCTGTCCAGCCCGTAGTAGCGGGCGGTGCGCTCATCGGTGATATCCACCAGGCTGACACCCAGCACGATCTGACCAGTCACATAGCCGTGGCTGATGAGATCCTCGATGATGGTCTTGACGCTGTTGATAGGAATGGCAAAGCCGATGTTATCCACGGCATTGCCGCTGGAATCGCTGGTGGATTTGGCATTGACAATGCCGATCAGCTCTCCGCTGGCATTAAAGAGACCGCCGCCGGAATTACCGGGGTTGACCGCCGCGCTGGTTTGCAGCAGGGTCATGTTGTTGCCGTCTATCGTTACCTGGCGCTCCAGCGCGCTGACGATACCATCGGTGACGGTGCCGGAAAGGGTACCCAGCGGGTTGCCGATGGCCAGCACGGCGTCGCCCACCTTCAGGGTGTCACTGTCGCCCAGAATAGCCGGGGTCAGGTCTTTGGCGTCCACCTTCAGCACCGCGATGTCGTTATCCTCATCGGTACCCACCAGGGTGGCGGCATAGGTGCTGCCGTCATTGGCAGTCACGGTGATCTGCTGTGCACCTTTTATCACATGGTAGTTGGTCACAATGTAGCCATCCGCCGTCAGCACCACGCCGGAGCCTGCGCCCTGGGTGACATACTGCCGGAAGAAGTAGTTGGTCGCCACACTTTCGGTGGTGATGGCCACTACGCTGTCCTCCACCTGCTGCACCACACCGGAATAACTGACGCCGACGGTGGAACCGTTGGTGGAAGGGACCTCTACCCCTTGATACAGAACGGTGGAACCGGTGCCCAGCAGGCCGCTCTTGGCAGCGATCACAGCGCCGCCTGCGCCGCCCACCATCGAGAGCACCAGGCAGCCTGCCAGCAGCAGCGCCGTACCCTTTTTGCCCCGTCCTGTGGATTTTTTGTTTGCGTCCGAGGGATGATACCCCGAAGCAGCCGTTTGCTGCGCCTGCCCGGACGCGGCATCCTGATGGATGCTGTCTTTATCATAGCGATACTCCCCGGTGGGAAGATCGGTATTGCCGGTGGTAAAGTTGCGGTCATTAAAGTTGTCGTTCGGATATGTCATGGAACTGACCTGCCTTTCTGTGGGGTGCCTGGCCCCTTGACTGCTTCCTAGTATACCGTTAAATTGTGAACAATGCTTGACCTGTTTTTTTAAGGTCGGTAAAAATGCCGTGACGAAAAGGTGAAATATTGTAAATAAATTTTGAAGCCCCTGCCCGCGGCGTTTTTTTTGCCGGCATCCTCCGCAAGTTTCTGCCGTGTCCGGGCCGTACCTCCCCCCGCCCGCTTCTTTTGGCCTCCCGCCTCCCAATTCCCCACAAAATCCCCGCAATCCCTTGCAAATGCCGCAAAAACCCGTATAATATAAAGGTATATATCCTACTGAAAGGGAGAAAGAAATACTATGGCAGATCAAAAGAAAATGGTAGCCGAGATCACCTCGATGGAGGACGATTTTGCGCAGTGGTATACCGATGTCGTTAAAAAGGCCGAGCTGGTCGATTACGGCAGCGTCCGCGGCTGCATGATCATCCGCCCCTATGGCTATGCCATTTGGGAAAATATCCAGCATATTCTTGATGGCATGTTCAAGGCGACTGGTCACCAGAATGTCTATATGCCTATGCTCATCCCGGAGAGCCTTCTGCAGAAAGAGAAGGACCATGTGGAAGGCTTCGCCCCGGAGGTCGCCTGGGTCACCATGGGCGGCGAGGAAAAGCTGGAGGAGCGCCTGTGTGTCCGTCCCACCAGCGAAACGCTGTTCTGCGAGCACTATTCCCATATCATCCACAGCTACCGCGACCTGCCAAAGCTGTATAACCAGTGGTGCAGCGTCATGCGCTGGGAAAAGACCACCCGCCCCTTCCTGCGCAGTGCCGAGTTCCTGTGGCAGGGGGGCCACACCATGCACGAAACCGCCGAGGAAGCCAAGGCTGAGACCGTGCGCATGCTGAATGTCTACGCAGAGATGTGCGAGAAATATCTTGCCATCCCCGTTGTTAAGGGCGTCAAGACCGATAAGGAAAAATTTGCGGGCGCCGAAGAAACCTACACCATCGAGGCCATGATGCACGACGGTAAGAGCCTGCAAAGCGGTACCTCCCACTACTTCGGCGACGGCTTTGCCCGTGCCTTTGATATCCAGTTCACCGACCGCAACAATACCCTGCAGTATCCTCACCAGACCAGCTGGGGTATGTCTACCCGCATCATCGGCGCCATCATCATGACCCACGGCGATAATAACGGGTTGGTGCTGCCGCCCGCTGTCGCTCCCATCCAGGTCATGGTCGTCCCCATCGCCCAGCATAAGGAGGGCGTTGCCGAGACCGCTTCCGCCCTGTGTGAGCGCCTCAAAAAGAACTTCCGTGCAGACATAGATCTTTCCGAGAACAGCCCCGGCTGGAAGTTCGCCCAGTACGAGATGAAGGGTGTTCCGCTGCGGCTGGAGATTGGTCCCAAGGACATCGAAGCCGGACAGTGCGTGCTGGTTCGCCGGGATAACCGCGAAAAGACCTTTGTCAAGCTGGAGAATCTCGAAAGCGAGATCACCCGCCTGCTGGCCGAGATCCACGACAGCCTCTATACCAAAGCCCTCGCCAACCGCGAAGCCAACACCTATGTTGCCCACGATATGGCCGAGATGCACAAGGTCGCTGATGGCACCAACGGCTTTTATAAGACCATGTGGTGCGGCGACCTCGCTTGCGAGCTCAAGATGAAGGATGAGATTGGCGTTACCAGCCGCTGCATGCCGCTGGAGCAGGAGAATCTCGGTTCTACCTGTGTCTGCTGCGGCCGCCCCGCCAAGCACATGATCATTTGGGGTAAGGCTTACTAATATCTGGACAGAATTTGCAATAGCCGCCGGATGGGCGCCCCGCAGGGGACCCGTTCCCTTCGGGAACGGGCCTGACGGGCTTCGCCCGTCCCGGCGGTTTCACCGCCGCCCCTGCGGGGCGCCCCACTTTCTGCACCCACTCTCCCCGGCAGCAAAGCCCCAGCCCCGCGGGCCCGCCCGCTTTCCATGGCCGGTTTCGGCTTTGCCGGCAAAATTTTTTTGTCCAAAATCAAAAGGAGGTCATCCCCATGGGCTGTACTCACGATTGCAGTACCTGCGGCCACGATTGCGGCAGCGAGCAGGATTTTTCCAAAAAACTCAATGAAATGAGCAGCGTCAAAAAGGTCATCGGCGTCGTCAGCGGCAAGGGCGGCGTCGGCAAATCCCTCGTCACCAGCCTGCTGGCCGTCAGTATGCAGCGGCTGGGCTACCGCACCGCCATCCTGGATGCCGATATCACCGGCCCCAGCATCCCGCAGGCATTCGGCCTTCGGGAAAAGATCGAAACCCTCGGCGATGTTATGCTGCCTGCTGTTTCCCGCTTCGGCACCCAGGTCATGTCCATCAATCTGCTGCTCGAACGGGAAAGCGATCCCGTCGTCTGGCGCGGCCCGGTCATTGCCGGGGCGGTGGGCCAGTTCTGGACCGATGTGTACTGGAAGGATGTCGATTTTATGTTTGTCGATATGCCCCCCGGCACCGGCGATGTTCCTCTCACCGTATTCCAGTCCCTCCCCGTGGATGGCATCATCGTGGTCACCACGCCGCAGCAGCTCGTCGGCATGATCGTGGAAAAAGCGGTAAAAATGGCCGAGATGATGAAGGTTCCGGTTCTGGGCCTCATCGAGAATATGAGCACCTACACCTGCCCTGATTGCGGAAAGCAGCATGCTATTTTCGGCGAAAGCCACCTTGATAGCATCGCGGCGGAGCACCACATTCCGGTGCTGGCCCGCCTGCCCATCCAGCCCGCGCTCGCCTCACTGATGGATACCGGTACCATCGAGCTGTTTGAGGGCGACTTTATGCAGCCCGCCGCCGACCGTCTTTGTGCCCTGCTGCCCCGCTGAAAGGAGATTGACCCTATGATCCTCACCATTGATATCGGCAACTCCAATATCTGCTTTGGCGTCTACGAGGGCAAAAATGCCCTCTTTACCGCCCGCGCCAAGACGGACCCCCTGCGTACCGAAACGGAATACGCCGTCCTTCTCTCGCAAATTTTCGCCCTGCACCGCTTCGATCCGGCCCAGCTTACCGGCGCGGCCATCTCCTCGGTCGTACCGGCGCTCACCGCCGTATTCCACGATGCCGTCCGCATCCTCGGCAATGGCCATATCCCCACCATTGTGGTTGGCCCCGGGGTCAAAACCGGCCTCAATATCCGCATCGATGAACCCGCTTCCCTGGGCGCGGATCTGGCCTGCACCGCTGTGGGCGCGGCGGAAAAATACCCCCTGCCCGCCATCATCATCGATTTGGGCACCGCTACCAAAATCACCGTCGTCACCGAGGACCGCAGCTTTATCGGCGGCGCTATCCTCCCTGGCGTCAAGATCTCGCTGGAGGCGCTTTCAGGGTCGGCCTCGCTGCTGCCCTCCATCGGTCTCGGTACCGGTAAGATCAAGACCATCGGTAGCAATACGGTGGATTGTATGCTCTCCGGTGTGGTGCTGGGCACCGCCTGTATGGTGGATGGCCTTATTGAGCGCTACCGAGAGGAACTGGGCGAAGTTCCCACTGTGGTGGCCTGCGGCGGCCTTTCCCCGGCTATCGTGCCGCATTGCCGCACCAACATCATCCTCGATCAGGATCTGCTGCTGGATGGCCTTTTGGCCATC
>ULXF01071788.1_pt1 | contig 14965 bp, 9 predicted proteins | sample 1961041 | NCBI WGS metagenome assembly ULXF01 (sample SAMEA4835832, study PRJEB28245) | human gut metagenome | biome: gut microbiome; material: fecal sample | place: Denmark | collected 2008
GAAGTAAAAGGAAAAGAACAGCTGATCCTGGATCGCTCCGAGGCATATATTGGCGTTCTCATCGATGATCTGGTAACAAAAGAAAACCATGAGCCGTACCGAATGATGACAAGCCGCGCCGAATACCGCCTGCTGCTCCGTCAGGACAATGCAGACCTCCGTCTCCGCAAAAAAGGCTGGGAGGTTGGCCTGATCGATGATGAGACATACCATAAACTGCAGGAAAAAGAACGAATGATCCATGAAGAAATCGAGAGAGTAGAACATACGACTGTAGGCGGTTCTGCAGAAGTACAGAGCCTTCTGGAATCTCAGGGAAGTACATTGCTGAAATCAGGAACCACCATTGCAGAGCTGATCCGCAGACCGGAACTTAACTATAAAGTGCTTGCACCGATTGATAAAGAAAGACCGGAACTTCCAGAAGATGTATGTGAGCAGGTAGAGATCAACATCAAATATGATGGCTATATTCGCCGCCAGATGAAACAGGTGGAGCAGTTCAAAAAACTGGAGCAGAAAAAAATTCCGGAAGACATTGATTATGAAGATGTAGGAAGCCTCCGCATTGAAGCACGTCAGAAACTAGAGGCTTACAGACCGGTATCCATCGGCCAGGCATCCCGAATCTCCGGCGTATCCCCGGCAGATATCTCTGTACTTCTTGTATACCTGGAAAGCAAAGCCGGACATAAACATTGATAACATTCTGAATAATGAAAACATAAAAAACAAAGAATAAGAGAGGAAACTGCATGTACAATTTAGAAATCCTGGAAAAAGGCTGCGAAGAACTTGGAATTACTCTTAATGACACGCAGAAAAATCAGTTTATCCAGTTCTACGAATTCCTTGTAGAAAAAAATAAAGTTATGAACCTTACCGGAATTACAGAATTCGATGAGGTTCTCGTGAAACATTTCCTGGACAGCCTTTGCTGTGTCAAAGCCGTAGATATGAGCAAGGTAAAAACGGTCATGGACATCGGAACCGGTGCCGGATTTCCGGGGGTTCCCCTGAAGATCGCTTTCCCGGAATTGGAAGCCTGCCTTCTGGATTCACTGAACAAAAGAGTGAAATTCCTGGAAGAAACCTTTGCACTCCTTGGACTTGAGAACATCTCAGCCATCCACGGAAGAGCCGAAGAATATGCAAAAAACAAAGCCTACAGAGAAAAATATGACCTCTGTGTATCCAGAGCAGTATCCGGTCTTGCAACCCTGTCCGAATACTGTCTCCCATACGTAAAAGTCGGAGGACTTTTTGTCTCCTATAAATCCGGCTCAGTAAAGGAAGAAGCCGAAGCGGCGGAAAAAGCAGTAAAAATCCTCGGTGGAAAGATCCGAGACATTCAGTACTTCGATCTTCCGGGATCCGAGATCAGCCGTTCCCTGGTCATCATCGAAAAAGTAAAAAACACACCTGGAAAATACCCGAGAAAAGCAGGAACGCCGCTCAGAGAACCACTGGCATAACAGAATCTTGCTGCTCAGAAAATGTAATCTCCTGTCGAACAAAAGAAGAATTTGTGTGACAGGAGATTTTTCGCTGATTTGTTTCACAAAATTATCACAAATTTATCCTACTTTTATCACAAATTACTTTTACACTATAAAATGATAGAGATGCCCCTGGATTCCCCCATTCTCTGTTTCATCCAGGGGCATTTTCTATTGAAAAGACGCCAGAGTCAAAGGGCCTCTGTTTTACGACCTTTTGCCTCTGGCATCTTATAAGATGGGAAATCAAGAATTGAAAAAGTATTTCCCGGAGAATAAAAGGAGGAGAGTAAAGTGATCGAAGTAAGTAATCTGGTCAAAAAATACGGCGATCATACAGCCGTTGACCATCTTTCCTTTCAGATCGAAAAGGGGAAAATTTACGGATTCCTGGGCCCCAACGGTGCAGGAAAATCAACAACAATGAACATGATCACAGGATACATTGCTTCCACAGAGGGAAAAGTAATGATCGATGGTCATGACATTCTGGAAGAACCGGAGGCAGCCAAGAAATGTATCGGCTATCTGCCGGAAATGCCGCCACTCTATTTTGACATGACTGTTCTTGAGTACATGAAATTTGCGGCTGATCTGAAAAAAATCCCAAGAAACCAGAAAGACAAACAGATAAAAGAAGTCATGGATATGGTAAAGATCACAGACATGAAAGACCGTCTGATCAAAAACCTTTCCAAAGGTTACCGCCAGAGAGTTGGCCTTGCACAGGCGATCCTTGGATATCCGGAAGTGATCATCCTGGATGAGCCTACAGTAGGACTTGACCCGAAGCAGATCATCGAGATCCGTGACCTGATCAAAAGCCTGAAACAGAAACATACGGTTATCTTAAGTTCTCATATCCTTTCCGAGGTGAGAGCAGTATGTGATTACGTTCTGATCATTTCACACGGAAAACTGGTAGCCAGTGATACGCCGGACAATCTGGAACGTCTGGCAGCAGGTTCCAACAGTCTCCTTATGAAAGTAAAAGGCGAGAAAGATACCATCCGAAAAGATCTGGAAACGATCGAAGGCGTTACCGGTGTGGAAATGTCCTACGACAGCGACGAAGAACTGTGGAAAACAAAAGTTTCCATTCAGGAAAATGTGGATATCCGCGAAAAAGTTTTCTATGCTATGGCAAAAGCAAACTGCCCGATCTACGAGATGCAGGTTAAGAGAGTTTCTCTTGAGGATGTATTCCTTGAGCTTACCGAAGGAGAAAAAAAGAAATCCACCGGGAAACAGGAAAGATCACAGTGGAAACCGGTAGAAGATAAATCTTCGGAAACAGAAAAATCTGAGAAAACGGAGAAAGCTTCAGATAAAAAAGAGGGGGATCAGTCATGACAGCAATTTTTAAAAGAGAACTGAAAAGCTATCTGACCTCCATGGTTGGATATCTCTTCATATTTTTTGTCCTGGTGCTGACTGGAATTTATTTTTCCGCATATCAGCTCTCAGCAGGTTATTCAAAATTTGAATCTACATTAAGCGCACTGACCTTCGTGTTCCTGATCGGTGTGCCGATCCTTTCCATGCGTGTACTTGCAGAAGAACGTAAACAAAAAACAGATCAGCTGCTTCTGACAGCGCCGATATCTGTGTGGGATATCGTATTTGGAAAATACCTTGCACTGGTAGCCGTATTTGCCATTCCGGTTGTGATCATGTGCTTTTATCCACTGATCATGAGTAAATTTGGAACCATTTCCTATGCTTCCGCATATACAGGAATCCTGGGATTTTTCCTTCTTGGATGTGCGAATCTGGCAATTGGTGTATTTATGTCAGCACTTACGGAAAGCCAGGTAATTGCAGCAGTACTTACTTTTGTATTTCTGTTTGCTTTCTATATGATGAATGGAATTTCCTCATTTTTCTCACAGACTTCCATGTCAACGGCAGTGGCATTCGGACTTCTGATCGTGGCGATCGCAATTATCATTTATACCATGATCAAAAATGTTCTGATCTCTGCAGTGATCGGAGTTGTAGGAGAAGTTGTCCTTGTGATCGTATACGTTGTAAAATCAAGTATTTTCCAGGGTGGTATCCAGAAAGTACTGAATGTATTTAATCTGAGCGGACATTATGAGAACTTTACAAACGGTGTGTTTGACGTGACAGGAATCGTATATTTTATCTCTGTCGTTGCAATCTGTCTGTTTCTCACCATGCAGTCCATTCAGAAGAGACGCTGGAACTAGGGGGTGAATGGAAATGAAATTCAGTGAGAAATTCAAGAAAAATAAAAGCGAGGCAGTAGAGACAGAAACTGCACAGGATTCCGGGAAAAAGAAACATAAACCAGATCCGAAAAAACTGGTAGGCACTATCAGTAAAAAGCATATTAAAAATGGTACTTACAGCATGGCTATGGCAGCGATCTTTATCGTGATCGTAGTTGTGATCAATATGATCGTAGGTGCAATCCCGTCTAAATATTCACAGCTGGATGTAAGTTCATCCAAGCTTTATACCATCGGTGATGAGACAAAGAAAGTGCTGAAAGCACTGGATAAAGATGTGACCATTTACCAGATCGCACCAAGCGGCTCTGAGGATGATACGATTTCCAACCTGCTGTCACGCTATAAAGATGAGTCCAAACATATTAAAGTTGAAGTAAAAGATCCGGTTGTAAATCCGAAATTTGCTTCTGAATATACAAGCGATGATCTTGCATCAAACAGCCTGATCGTAGTTTGCGGAGACAGAAACAAAGTTATCAATTACAACGATATGTATTCTACTTCTGTAGACTACAATACCTGGCAGCAGACCACGACCGGATTTGACGGTGAGGGACAGATCACAAGTGCTATCGGATATGTGACATCCGAGAACCTTCCGATCATGTACACGTTATCCGGACATGGCGAAAAAGATCTGGATTCCAGCTTTAAAGAGGATATCCAGAAAGCCAACATTGATATCAAGGATCTGAACCTTCTCACAGAAGGAAAAGTTCCGGACGATGCTGACTGCCTGATGATCGTATCTCCGACGAGCGATATTTCCGAGGAAGAAAAAACAGAGATCCTGGATTATCTGGAGGCGGGCGGAAAGGCCATGATCTTCTCTGATTATACACAGGATGATCTGCCGAACTTCGATGCTGTCCTTGAAAATTATGGCGTAAAACGTGCAGCAGGAATCGTATTTGAGGGCGACAGCCAGCATTATGGAATGCAGATGCCGTATTATCTGGTACCGACTGTTAACAGCACAGATGCAAGCTCTGAGACCGCTTCCGCAGGCTCTTATGTACTGGCTCCATATGCACAGGGTATTCAGAAAACAGATGATGTAAGAGATACCGTAACGATTGACAGTATCCTGACAACTTCTGACCAGGCTTACTCTAAGACAAACATGCAGAGCAGCAATATCGAGAAAGAAGACGGAGATGTAGACGGCCCGTTTGATCTTGGTGTTGCCATTACTGAGAAACTGGATGATGACAAGGAAACACAGATCGTTTACTACTCCACAGCAAATCTGATGGAGAGTCAGGTAAACCAGATGGTATCCGGCGGAAATGAAAAACTTCTTCTGGAGTCCTTAAACTGGATGACCAGCACAGATGACGGCAATTCCGTTTCCATCCCATCCAAGAGCCTTGAGTCTACAAGCCTGACCGTAACGGATTATGATGCAGCCTTCTGGAAGATCTGTACTATTGGTCTGATCCCGGGAGTGTTCCTTGTTGCAGGATTTTTAATCTGGCTTAAGAGGAGAAAAGCATAATGAAAAAATCAACCAAACTTGTTTCAGCTGTTGTTGTTCTGGCAGTTCTAGGTGGTACGTATGTGGGACTGAATACCTACGTATCCAAAGAGGAAAAGACAGAGAGCAGCAGTGAGGAGGAAAGCAAAACAGAAGTGTTTTCCGTGAAAACGGATGATATCAAATCTCTGGAATTTATCGTGGACAAGAAGGAAACTACCTTTGAGAAAAAAGATGATTCCTGGGTGAAAAAAGATGAGACTGCTTTCCCTGTAAATCAGACAACTCTGGATTCTGCAGCTTCCGCCATCGAAAAGGTGGAAGCTGACAGGGTTCTGAAAAAAGTAGACGATCTTACCGAATATGGACTGGATTCCCCGTCCAATACGGTGACCGTTGATACCAGTGATGGCACAACCAAGTTTAATATCGGAGATGAGAATACTTCCACGAATCAGTATTACATTTCCAAAGATGATGATGACAGTACTGTGTATGTAGTAGCGGCAGATACGGTCACTCCGTTTATGAAATCTCTTTACGATTATGCACAGGGAGAAGATTTCCCGACAATTGATTCTTCCACAGTAAAGAAAGTCCAGGTAAGCGAGGATAAAGATTCCTATGTTCTGGAAGAAAATTCTGATGGAGCTACCTGGGATGTTTCCAGCGATGGAAGCAGTGATAAAGAAACTGCGGATACTACAGCAGCAGGAAATGTAACCTCCGGACTTGGAAATTTTGCATATGATCAGTTTGTAAATTATAATGCAGAGGATCTTTCACAGTATGGCCTTGATAAGCCGTATGCGACGATTACAGTGGATTATCAGGAAGAGGTGAAGGATGACAGCTCAGACAGTACAGATTCTTCAGAAAAGGATTCTACAGCCTCTGAGAGTGATTCTGAGAGTGATTCTGAGAGTGTCGACAGTACTGATGATAAAGCTTCAGCAGAAAACAGTTCGACAGATAGTTCTGACAGCACGGATGCTTCTGATGACAGCAGTTCTTCAGAGGATACCAAGACAACAACAGTAGATAAACAACTTGTTATCTACGTTGGCGATGAAGCAAGTGATGGCAGTCGATATGTAACTGTGGATAACAAACATATTTATACAATGTCCGCGGATACTCTGAGCGCAGTTATTGACAAAGCACCATCAGATCTCTGGTCACTGATCGTCAATTATCTGTCTGTAAAAAATCTGGATCAGCTTCAGGTTACTTACGGCGGCGCAACAAATACTGTAAATGTTTCACGTGAAACATCCAAAGATGATGACGGCAATGACAAAGAGACAACGACTTATCAGCTGGATGGTAAGGAGATAGAAAGTACAACCTTTACCACTTTCTATAACAAGCTGATAAATATGGCAGGCCAGAAGAGACTGACGGACGCTTATACACCGGCTACAGACCCGGAGATGACTGCTGTATTCACAGACTCTGATAAGAACCAGACAACCGTTACCTTCTACACATATGACACAAACTATTACGCAGCTGTCGTTGGAAACAAAGTATTTCTCGTAAACAAAATGACGGTAAAAGAAATGTTTAATGCATATGAGACACTGATAAACAGTGAATCAAAAACAAAAGCCACAGCAACACCAACGGCTGAGGCGGAAAAATAAAAAATAAAACTAAGCCCCGGAATTCCATGGATCAGGAGTTCCGGGGCTTTCTATAATAAAAAAACCTGTACAGTGGTTTTTCAGTCCACCGTACAGGCTTTATTTTTTTTATATCCAACAGAAGGTTCGGGGGAGCTTCTGTCAGTTACATATTAGTTAAGCAAGACCTCTTTCTTCCAGCCAGTCGAAGAGAACGATTTTTTCTTCTTTCTTTCTCTTGGCCATGTGATTGAACTGAAGGATTGTCAGGATCGTGAAGATCACAAACAGTACAGCCAGTACAATTACAGAAGTAGTAATGCTTCTGCCACCACTGATCGTTGCACGGAATGCATCAACTGTGTAGGTGAATGGCAGGTATGCGTGAATCTTTGCAACAAATGCAGGAGAAATCTCGACCGGATAAGTACCGGCAGATCCTGCAAGCTGAACGACCATGAATACCAGCATCAGGAAACTTCCTACTTTACCAAGTGTAATGTTGAAGAAGTACATCATAGATGTAAAGGTCATTGCTGCGAGGCAGGCAAAGAGAACTGTCTTGCCCATCTCAGCAGGGGTGAATCCGTTAAATGCATGTAACAGAAGGATCAGACAGATTGCCTGAAGCATTGCTACCGGATAAAGTACGGAAGCTTTGCTTGCCCACCATGCAAAACCGGATTTCAGTTTGCCTTTATACTGAGCCAGAGGATACATCAGGCAGAATGCCAGTGCACCAACCCAGAGGCCTACAGACATCATATAAGGTGCCATTGCGTGTCCGTTATTCGGAACATCGGTAAGTTTTGTTTCATCGCTTACAACAGGTGTTGCGTACATTTTAATTGTTTCATCACTTGCTGAGTTATCTTTAACTGTTTTAGCTCCATCACTGAGGCTTGTGGTTAATGTCTTGGAACCATCTTTCAGTTCTTTCATACCACTTCCAAGTTTCTTGGAACCATCATACAGCTGAGAGGAACCACTCTGGATCTGAGCAGCACCATCTGCAAGCTGTTTCGCACCATTGTTCAGAGTGCTGTTGTTACTTACAAGTTTCTTGGTACCACTGAGAAGAGTTGAGGTACCGTTTGCTAATGTCTTAGTTCCGTTTGCAAGAGTAGTAGCACCGCTGGAAAGAGTTTTAGCTCCAGTGGAAAGCTGACTGGTACCGCTTGTAAGAGCAGAACTGTTAGCGGCCAGTTTAGCGACGCCATCTGTGTATGTCTTAATTCCTGTAGTCAGTGTTTCAGAACCATCGGCAAGCTGACCTGCACCGGATTTCACCTGCGGAAGTGCGCTTGTGATCTGTTTTCCTGCTTTTTTCAGACTTGTTGCGCCATCAGTAAGTTTCTTGTTGTTTGCGGTTAATTTATCAAATCCATCGTTCAGAGCTTTGATTCCGGCGGCTGCTTTCGGGAAAGCTGCGGTACCAGTCTCCAGTTTCTGAAGTCCGGCGGAAACAGTTTTTGTTCCGGTATTTACAGCTGTTGCACCCGCGTACAGCTGCTGTGTAACAGCGGAAAGCTGAGAGATCATATCTGTAGGAAGCTGACCTGCAACTGCGCCCATTGTAGTAGCGGCTGTGCCCATTTCTGTAGCACCGCTGCCCATTTCTGCTGCACCATTGCCCATTTCTGTAGCACCACTTGTCAGTCCGTCTGCAAGCTGGTTCAAAGTTGCTGCAGCACCTGTCAGAGTCTGTACACTGCTCTTAATATCCTCAGTTTTGCTGTTCAGCTGTGAAAGTGCATCTCCAAGTTCTCCCTGAACTGCATCAATTTCACCATTTACAACGCCCAACTGGGAAACCTGATCAGAATATCCGGCTGCAAAGGAAGTATCTACCTGAGAAGCGCTTCCGGCAGCACCGGACAGAGTATTGATCACATTGCTGAGGTTTTCAGCGGAAATTTTTCCATCTTCATCCTGTGCGCTCTGAATTGCCTGAAGTTCTGCAACAGCAGAGTTCATAGCCTGCTGTGCGGCATCAATTCTTCCGTTTGCGTCATTAAGTGTTGAAGTTGTTGTCTGTCCGTATGTATCCATTGCGGAGCTTACTGCACTGATCTGAGCTTTCATTCCACCAAATGCAGTACCAAGACCCTCTGCTTTGGAAGAAAGCATTGTACTTGCATCAGTAAGAGCACTTGCTGCACTGTTAAGACCAGGTACGATCTGACCGGTAACAGCTGACGCACCCTGAGTCATGGCTGCGGAAGCGGATTCCATACCAGTTTGAGCCTTAGTCATACCGGCGGAAGCAGATTCCATACCTTTCTGAGCCTTTGTAAGGCCACTGGAAAGCTGTTTGAAGGATTCTTCAGTAGTGCTTCCCTTCAGAGCAGAAACAGTGTCGTTAAGTTTTTTGGTTCCTGCTTCCAGAGCTGCAGTTCCGGATACCAGAGACTGAGAATCTTTAGTTCCTTTTGTAACGCCGGTATTTAACTGAGCGATACCATCAGAAACATCTCCAAGGCTTTCCAGAGCGGAGAGCTGTTTAGCGCCGTCTGCCAGTTCCTGTGCACCCTTTACATAAGCGGTTGTTCCATCAGCCAGAGTATCTGCACCGCTGACATACTTTGTAGCACCACTGGAAAGAGTATTGATACCTTCGCTTAAAGCTTTGGCACCGGATTCCAGGCTGCTTGCACCGCTTTTCAGTGCATCGGAGTTTTCATTCAACTGATCAACACCTGCGGTGTACTGTTTCACACCTTTATCCAGAGTGTCAACACCGGTTGTAAGCTCCGGTACCTTGTTGGTGAGAGTAGCGACACCACTGTCAAGCTGTTTTGCTCCATCATCCAGACTCTTGGCTCCGTCGTTAACCTGAGCTACACCATCGGTGTATGTCTTAAGTCCCTCTGTGAGACTGTCAGCACCGCTTACGAATGTAAGAGTACTTGTGGAAAGTTTTTTCAGGTTCTTGGTAATGGTTTTGTTACCATCAGCAGCTGTAGTCAGTCCGTCTTCAAGTTTTCCGGATCCGTCAGCAGCTTCCTGCATTCCGTCACCTGCTTCTGAGATAGAATCAAAAACGGTTTCTGTATAGGTTTCTGTAACCTGGGAGGCGATGTTGTCGCGAAGCTTCAGCATTGCTGTTTCACTGAGCTTGGAAGCGATGTAGTTGGTTCCCGGATTGGTCTGATATGTCAGCTCCATCTGCTTGGGGTTATCATCCATTACAGTAGCTGCATTTGCGGAGAAGTCTTCCGGAATTGTGATAACCATGTAGTAGGTTCCGTTTGCCAGACCGTCCTCTGCTGTTTTGCTGTCTACAATGTTGAATGCCATTGAGTCGTTGTCTTTCAGCTCATCCGCCATATCCTTACCTATACTTAGCGTCTTGCCATTATACTCAACTGGTTTGTCTTCGTTTACCACGGCCACCGGCAGGTTATCCACGCTTCCGTAAGGATCCCACATGGATTTCAGAAACAGGCCTGCATAGATGATCGGGATAACGATGATAGCGATTACAACGATAAGCATGAGCTTGTTACGAAGTAGGCTTTTCCATTCGTCTTTGATCATTTTACCTATCCCTTTCTTTATTTAGTTTTATATAAAGCTTAGTTGCTTAATCAAACTTTATTCCAGTAATGGCTTTAAAATCTATTAAACATACTAAATTCTATTAATAGCTCTCAAATCCATTATCAAACAAAGTGTTGATTTTCTTTACGTGATGTATTATACTAAACACAAAACATAGATACAACCATTAAATATTTACTGAATGTATATTAATGGACATAAATGCGAAAAATGTCTAATACAGAAAGATGATTTTTATGGCTGCAGACACGAACATGATATTATAGTAATTCCAGAAATACTATAGTTGAGAGAAAATGACCGAATCAAGGAAGCCCTCTCCGCGGGATTGCGAAAAGCAATAAGTAATGAGTGGGGACTTGCTTATATCAGGAGGAGTACAAACAAGTCCTGATAAACTGCGGAGCAGTTATTTGGTTATGAGCAAGTAGCGAAGCGGATTGCGAATATCCGCTTGACTATATGGTAATTTATGAACATGAAGTAGAGTAGAATGCGAATGTCCGCTTTACTTATTATAGCTTTACGGAATAACAGGGGGAAAAGAAAAATGGCCGAAAAAGTTGATAGAAGAGTACGGAAAACAAAAGCACAGCTTCGAGCAGGATTAGCACGTCTTATGCAGAAGAAGAGTATTAAAGAGATTACTGTGAAAGAACTGGTGGAAGAAGTAGATATCAACCGTTCCACGTTTTATCTTCATTATACAGATATTTACCAGATGTTAGAATCTATTGAGGCGGAACTGATGGATGAAGTTTCTCATTTAGTAGAAGATTATCCGCTTGATCCTCTTAACAATAAGGAGAGTTCTTATCCGTTTATTGAGCAGATTTTTACAATTTTGGATAATAATAAGGATATTTGTATTGCACTGCTCGGAAAAAATGGGGATATGGCGTTTGTCAGCCGAATCGAAAAGCTGATTGCGGATACAGTTCTGCATCGTCTGTCTATTCGTTTGCCTAAGGATAATCGGGATATTGAGTATGCGTACGCCTTTTGTCTGAATGGATGTGTAGGAATGATCAAGACATGGCTCTCTTCTGAAAACCAGGAATCTACACAGCATATGGCAGAGCTTACCCATAAGCTGATTGATAATACAACACATATGTATTTGGAACAGGCTTTAAGATAAAATAAGAGCTGATGTTTCACGTGAAACAATAATAAATAAAATACGAAAATGGGGTTGTCGCACTGACAATTGTTGCCTCCATATAGGGCTTTTATATTTCATTGTCATATATGAGGGTAGCATATCACAATGTGACAACCCCATTTTTTTATGCCATAGGTGATTACTCCGTAATGTTCCAATGACACAAAAAAATCTCCGGGCAGGATCACGCTGCGCCGGAGAGAAATTATGCCAATTATGCCGCTGAAGCAATCTGCCGCAGGAGGAGAATCCTGCAAGCAGGAGCTTTTTTGTTTACAGAAAAATTGATACCTGCTCCAGAAAATGCTCAGGATCTTCGATGTGAGGAAGATGTCTGGTATCAGGAATTGTTGCAGTTTCAATAGAAGAATTCAGTTTCTGATACTCTTCGGCAATGAGAGAACCAGAAGCCTCTTTTTTGCCGGAAATGATATAAATGCAGGCATCAGAAGATTCAACTGCGTTGTTGATGCTGATATTCAAATACTTGCCAATATAGCTGGAATAGAGATATTTGGCGTTGGAACCACCTTTATGCGCGGATTCATAATAAGTATCTACAAGTGTATCGGTCACGTGAAACGGATTATAAAATAACTGTTCCATAAACATGCTGCTGATAGCCTCACGTGCACATGCGATATGATAGATCAGTGTTCCGAAGACAGGAAGTTCGATTATGTGTTTGAATAATTTATTGTCTTCACATGGGGCCTGCTTCAGTGAACTGAGACTTGGTGGATTTACAAGCATGATCTTGCGAATATAGTCGGAATTATTACGATATGCCATGATTGCAAAAGAACCGGAAAAACCACTGGCAATAATATCTGTTTCTTCGTGAATTACATTCTTAACAAAGTCGCAGAGAAGCTGCACAAATACAAAATTTGTGTAGGTAATCTCTGCCTTTTCAGAGCGTCCACAGCCCAAAAGATCAATCGTGTAAACGGTATGTTCTGTTGCCAGCTGATTTTCAACGGCATTCCATTCATAGCCAGATGCGCCTGGCATTATATCGTGAACGAGAAGCAGTGGAGAACCATGTCCCTGCTTTGTATAGTGGATTTTTCCAAAACGCCAGTCATATGTTTTACCATGTGGTTGCTCCAGCATATCTTTAAGCTGAGATGTGGCATCTATAAAACGATTTGTAATATGAATAACTCCTGTGGCTGTTCCTAATAAAGCAGCAAGAGTAAGTAGTTTATGTCCGTTTTTCTTCATTGAAAGCCTCCTGAAATTCGTATTAAATGATTTGGGAAAATACTGTTCGATGCACTAAAATTCACTGATCTGATGGTATTTTTCTGAATATTTTCTGGCTTTTATTATACGCTATTGGTGGAAAATTTACAATGCTTTTGTAGATTGGAGTAAGGAAGGTAACATGTGAAACAAGATAGAAAATGAGCGATATTTTTTATATCGAATCAGGAAAGTTCCCATCTCCTTGTGAAGCTACGAGAAACAAAATGTGGTGTGTGGAGGGATGAGGTTGTATCAGGAACACAAGCAGGTCCTGATACAACCGTGAAGCAGTTATTCGGTTATGAGTAAGTAATAAATGCGGATGAATTTATTTACTTGACTGTTTTACAGTGTATGTTTCACGTGAAACATATATTGCATGTAATACAGGCAAATAGTTCCTTTTTTAACCAAATCAAGTAAGTCCCCTGCTTCAATTGCGAAAAGCAATAAGCAGGGGGATTGATTGTATCAGGAAGAGTGTAAGCAATTTCTGATAAACTGCGAAGTAGTTAATTATTCGGTTATGAGCAAGTAGTGAAGCAGATTGCGAATATCCGCTTCACTTAGTGAGAGGAAGGAGATTTTTTTTGACAAATGTAAAGCAATTATGCCATAGATGCTGTGGTTATTTACGGAGGTGTAGCTATCTACTGGACAAGCGGATATTTGCATCTCGCATTGCTCGTAGCTCTGCACCGAATAAATTGCACCACAGTTTATGAGTGAATAAATACTCTGCAGGTTTTCACTTGCCATAGCTGTGGTTGTGGATACAGAGAGTCAAATTATACAGGATTTCCCAGAATAATATTGATTAAAGTTTTATTCAGCATAATAGTGCGGTTCCAGGGATTGATGATTACTCCTTCAATAGATGGTTCCTGGAGTGCTACGTGAAAAATTTTGTCAATGTCTGCTGTGAAAGTAGACATGATCTGGCTGCTGCCTTTTAATTCTTCGTCAAAACTGGTAAAAGCAGCCCACCATTGTTTTCCATCACCGGTTTTTATAGCCTGGAGATTAATCTTTCCATCACCTTTTGGTGGTTCTACAGCTACGATCAGCTGAGCATACTCTTTCATTCTGCGACGAATTACCGTGAGAACGTGCGCCAGCATTTCTTCAGTGGCATCCTGCTGGAGAGCAGCGATTGCAGTTTCGATTTTGTCATTTCCCTGAAGCGTTTTATCTAATTGAGCCTTTGCCTGATCTTTGTTGGTTGGATTCATGATAGAAATATTCCTTTCGATATAGATAGATTGTTCGTGATTGTATTATAGCATTTCAGGAAATAGAGCGGCAAGATTAAGTTAAACGCAAACGTGCCTGCATCTGCGGGGGTATGGAGTAGGAACGGAGATTTTTATCGATAAATTATATGGCGATAGTGTAAAGAGATAAGCTGAGAATAAGAGAAGAAGAACAAGGGGGGAATTCATAAAGATTTTGAAAAGAAAAAATGATATTTGACAAAAGGGATAGTAGTATAGAATGAGAAAAGAAAAAACATATGTCCGATATATCGGACTTTTCTGCAAAGGTGGGAAATGAAAAAAGAAATACGTCAAAATACGAAGGTTTAACGCTAAAAACGATATAAAAGTACGGTTTATAGTACCGCAATAATATATGTGTACGATTTATAGTACATATATAAAAATGCACAAAAACACCCAAACACCGTCATGTGCACCTGCACGCAGTCGAGCAGATATTCGCAATCCGCTTCGCTGCCTGCTCATAACCAAATAACTGCTCCGCAGTTTATCAGGAGAAACTTGCACTCCTTCTGATACAAGCAAATCCCCACCCACTGCTTATTACTTTTCACAATTGAAGCAGGGGACTTACTTGATTTGGTTAAAAATACGATGAAAGATACGAAAAAAATAGAAAAAATAATGCTGTTTTTGCTGCAAATGCCTGCTTAACAATGATCTGGATGGCCTACATGCCTCCTGATAAGCTACGAAGTAGTTATTCGGCTATGGGCAGGCAGCGAAACGGATTACGAATATCCACTTGACGGCCCATATATAGAAAAAAAGAGGCGTTTTAGGGCGCCTGAGAGCTGTTATTTTGCTGTGTTTCTGCTATGTTTGAGCTGGTTTTGACGAGGACAG
>ULXF01040522.1_pt1 | contig 14936 bp, 10 predicted proteins | sample 1961041 | NCBI WGS metagenome assembly ULXF01 (sample SAMEA4835832, study PRJEB28245) | human gut metagenome | biome: gut microbiome; material: fecal sample | place: Denmark | collected 2008
GCCCCGGCAGTTACACCGCCGGATTTCCATTACATCCGTTTTCCACAAGCTGCGCAATCCTGACGACTTGCTTGCATGTGGCTACTGCTCCCCTCGGGGCTAACACCCCGAGCTTAAGTGAACAACTTTGTGTAGCAACCTGCCATTGCTGTTCAGTGGGGTTCTCCAGCATCTTCCGCTTTTTCCGACATTCGCAAATGCGACACCTGATGATGGACGGCTACGGCGCGGTGGTCATTGAGAGTGGTGCGTAAAGGAGACTGCGACGGGTCAGGCGTGGGCGTATCGATAGGCTGTTTCTTCGCCTCACGGCGGCGAGATGCCGCCATACGTGCTCGCCGTGACCGCTCCATCGCCTCGTCGAGCTGAGGCTTGAGTATCTCGAACACCACTTTCTCCATGTCATTGAGCACACCGGACACATCGCCTCCATAAAGGTATATATCCACATAGCGCATCATCCGTTCGGTGTCTACTGCTTTGCTCGCATAAGTGACCGAGTGCACCAGATCATATACATATCGGTAAAATTTCTGCGAGACAGGTCGGTTCCATTTCTCCCGACGGGTCCTCTTGATGCGTGTTCTCTTCATATCATCAGATAATTTTGTGATTATGTCACAAAATTACCGTCACCCCCTCGCCCAAATCATGCGAAAACATCAGCATGTAAGTCCCAACGGGACGGATTTATCCTTAACCCTGGATGAGGGTCAACGTAGTTGCCCGAGTCCAGGGCTGGAACAAGTCATGACCATGAGTCCTGGAGGGACGATTTCGTGGTAGCACATAGGCATCCACCACCAGCTCGTCCCTCCGGGACTTCTCAGCTCTGTATCCCCCATCCCCCTGGACTCAGCAGCTGCCGCTTGCTTCATCCAGGGTTAAGGATAAATCCGTCCCTTCGGGACTCTGCGATCAGTTATCACCAGCCAAAGATTGACTATTAGTAGAGAGATGTCCCAATGCTGTTTGCTTAACAATCGAAGAGCATAAATTCAGGACCTCCGGCGGAGGTCAACATATTAGGCCATGGTCATACAAGCTGTAAGCTTGGCTGACCATGGTGCCACCATCCTATCCTGATTAATGCCTCTGTAGGAGGCACACAAGCAACGCATGATGTGTGCGCCTCCTACAGAGGCGGAAATCGGGGCGCGTCAATAACATTGGTCATGCAAGCCTGAACGGTTTGCATGACCAATGCCTAATATGTATGACCCCTCTGGGGTCAGCCTTTTGTTTCCCACTTAAGTGAATAGCATTGAGACATGTCCCTACAACATTGTACGATTTGGAGTTCTGCAACACTTTCCTACAAATATGCGATAAAAACCGGGTCTGAAACGAGATATTTCAGACCCGGCTGGGGATATCGGTTATGTTTTTTGAGAGTTACTGGGCTTGGTCGGGGGCTTGGTCTATGAGGTCGAGGAACTGGTCTAGCTTGGGGGTGATGATGATCTCGGTGCGGCGGTTGCGCTGGCGACCGAGGTCGGATGTGTTGTCGGCGATGGGATTGAACTCGCCGCGGCCTCCGGCTGTCAGACGCGAGGGATTCACGCCAAACTGGTTCTGGAGCACCTGTACCACGGAGCTGGCACGCAGAGCCGAGAGGTCCCAGTTGTTGCGTATGTTGGTGCGCGTGATGGGCACATTGTCGGTGTTGCCTTCCACGAGCACATCATAATCCTTGTAGTCCTTGATGATTTTTGCGATTTTCGAAAGAGTCTCCATGGCGCGGTCGCTGATTTCATAGGAGCCTGTCTTGAAGAGCATGTTGTCGGCAAGCGAGATGTAGACAACGCCTTTGAGCACCTTGACATCCACATCGCGCAGCTCGTCGTTGCTCAGCGAGCGTGTCAGCTTGTTGGTCAGGGCGATGTTGAGAGAGTCGGATTTTGTCTTTGCCGATATAAGTTCCTTGATATACTTGTTGGAGGCGTTGATTTCGTCAACGAGTTTGGCGATGTTGACGCTTCCCTGCTGGCTGTTGAGCAGGCTCTGGTTGAGTGTGGACTTCATGTCCTCAAGCTGACGCTCGAGGGAAGCGTTTTGAGAGCGGAGATCCTTGATTAGATACTCCATGCTCTTTGACTGGCTGTTGCATTCAAGCAGACCGTCACGTGTGGCTTGGTATTCGGTCTGGAGAGCGTTGTATTTCTTGTTGGTGACACAGCTTGTGGCAAGTGTCATAGCAGCCACGGCTGCCGCAAACATGATTTTACGTGTCATTGTCGTTTCAGTTTTTAATTAAACATCTGATATATTATTAACCATCGTCAGAGGGTTAATGTTTTGTGAAGAATATTTTGACTATTTTTGCACTGCCGCAACATGATGACACATGGATATATTACGTAAGGAGCTGAATGCCATATACGATAGTCAGGAGCTTGACAAAGAAGTGCTTGACCGCTCAATCGTAGAGGAGACGATAGCGCACATCAAGGCTTATACCGAGGTCAATGACTGCTGCTGCGTCATCACCGATGCGTCTGCCGATGTCTGCTATATCATAGGCGGCAGCTTCTGCAAGCTTTTGGGCATCACGGAGTCATCGCGGATGTGTCAGACGGTGGACTCGAGTGACGAGGATGTCATCTACTCGCGTCTGCATCCCGAAGACCTTGTTGAAAAGCGCATGCTGGAATATGAATATTTCAAGTATGTCGACCCTATGTCGGGTGATGACAAGGTGAAATATAAAGCGGTCTCCAACATCCGCGTCAAGGATAGCAATGGCAATTATATGACAGTAGCCAACTCCACTCAGGTGTTCCGGACATCGCCAGCTGGCAAAATATGGCTTATCCTCTGCTGCTATGACCTGTCAGCATATCCTGCCGGAGACAAAGGGATATGTCCGCGCATAGTCAATAATTCGACAGGAGATGTGATAACCATTGCGACTGAAAATAAACGGCACAACGTTTTGACCGACCGCGAGAAGGAGGTGCTTCAGCTTATCAAGGAAGGCAAGCCGAGCAAACAGATAGCAAACATCTTGGGAATCAGTATATATACGGTCAGCCGTCACCGACAGAACATTATAGAAAAACTCAGCGTAGGCAGCACTATTGAAGCGATTTCGGCGGCTTCATTGATGAAACTGATGTGAGCGTAGTGGTTATAAATAACCATTGACAGGCATCTCATCGTATGCTAATTTTGCAATAAAAAAGCATTTCATACGATGAAACTATCACACTTTCTTGCAGTGCTTGCACTCTTCCCATCAGCCACTATGGCTGAGTCCGCTTTTGACTGGGGCAACGCCAACGTCTATTTTGTTATAACCGACCGATTTGCCAACGGCGACAAGGACAACGACATCAACTACGGTCGTATCGTCGACTACGGATCGGAGCAGAAGAATGCTGCCACCTTCCATGGCGGCGATTTCAAAGGGATGCTCCAGAAAGCCCGCGAGGGGTATTTCAAGGAACTCGGTGTAGACGTTGTGTGGATGACCGATGTCTACGAACAGATCCACGGATGGATGTCGGGCAGCGGTGCGGTCAACGACTTTCCGCACTATGGTTACCACGGCTACTATCCGCTTGATTATACGCAGATTGACAAGAATTATGGCACGGTGGAGGAATTTCGCGCCTTGGTCGATGAACTCCACAGCCAGGGTATCCGCGTAATGCTCGGCGCTAATCTCAACGACCCCGGGTATCCTACGCTCCTTGATGCCGTGCAACTCGGATTTGCCGACACCGGGCTGACCGAGCAGAAGGCGGCAAAGCATATACCGTCGTGGAGCTACGACCGCTTCTATGAGGGTCGGCTCGACTGGGACGGCTGGTATGGACGTGACTGGGTGCGCATGCCTGATGAGGGCTGGGACGAATCCAATCCGCTGCAAGCCACTCTATATGGTATGCCCGACTACAAGGACGAGAGCGACAAGCCTGTCAAAATTCCCGACTTCCTCAAGCGCAAATGGAAGAAAGAGGGTCGCGCCAACGATGCCTGGGTCAATCCTTCGGCTAAAGACCTGCGGCGCGACCACAGCTGGAGCCCGGCACAATATGTCAGAGCATGGATTGCATCGTGGGTTGAGGAATTCGGCATTGACGGTTTCCGCTGCGACATCGTGGAGAATGTGCATCTCAACCGCTGGAAGGAGCTTAACGAGGCATGCAATAAAGCCCTTGGCAAGTGGCGTGCAAACCATCCCGAGGATTCTGCGTCACGATGGACTGACAGCTTCTACATGACAGGCGATTTTGACATGGCTGGCATCGACCGCAAGCCTGACTATGCCGATGCAGGATTCTCAAGCATGGTCAATTTTTATTTCCCCAAGCATGGCGATCTCGATGGCATAGTATATACGTGGCAGGCGTATGCCGATAGTGTCCAAACCCACCCAGACTGGCATCCGTTTAACTACCTCAACAATTCCTATCACCGCGATGCCGATATGGCCAATATGATAGACTGCGCGACGACTCTGCTGCTCGCGCCCGGTGTGTCGCAAATCTTCTATGGCGATGAGACGGGGCGCAAACTCAGCGATGCCCGATATAACGTGGATGCTGACCAGGCTTTCCGTTCCGATATGGACTGGAATGATATCGACTCGCTCCAGCTCTCCCACTTCCAGCGTCTCGGACAGATACGCCGTGCACATCCAGCCATCGGCAAAGGTCGGCAGACCACAATCGACACCCACACATGTCTGCGCGAATATGACGGTGACAGGCTGATAATCCGCGTGGCACCTATCGTAGGTCAGCCGATTGCGGTAGCCGGGCATTTCCCTGACGGCACGGTGCTTACCGATCTCTATACAGGTCAGACAGCAACCGTAGACGGCGGAAAGGTAACTTACCCGCGATTTGAAAACAATGTCGCAGTTTTAGTGGATAAAGCAAGTAAATCGAAAGCATCTCAGATGACGATGAGTCCGTCTGAGATCGTTGTAAGGTTCTTTGAAGATGGCTACACGAACAAAAACTATGACTATGTCATGGAATGCATCGCTGATGACTACATAGACCATAGTCCTGCTGGTGCTCGTAGCAATGCTGACGCTGTGGGGATACTCAAAATCGTAGCCGATCAGTTTTCCGACCTGAAAGTTACGGTTCTGGATGCCGTGGCGTCCGGGGATATGGTAGCGACGCGTGTGCTTTTCCAAGGCACGCACACAGGGGAGTGCATGGGGATAGCACCGACTGGTAAACGCATCGAATTTGAAGCGTTGGAAAACTTCAAAGTCGTCAACGGCAAAATCGTAGAGTCGTGGGGATACTGGCCTGACATGGAGATCCAGCGCAAGCTGACGGAGTAAAACTCCCGTTTTTGTCGCAGCAATAGCTGCTTTCGTCTCAGAACCCGTGAGGGCTGAATGGGATGACTTACCTTTGTATTCGTAAGATAAAGCCCATTAACCAGTAGGAACGCGGAGTGCCGCGTCAACGTATCAGGCGATGTGTATTGCGTTTGATGACGCGGCACGCCGCGTCCCTACAAGAAGATAAAGCATTAAATGGACGGCATTGCGCCGCGTCCCTGCGGCTGATTTCGGTTTTTGCAATCGGATTGCAGAAAAACAATTGTAACTTTGCATATTATTTAAAGGTAAGAAAGATGTTTTTAAGGTTTTTGTTTGTAATTATTATGATATGCTGCGGAGGTGCTTCATTGCGGGCGCAGACTGACAGCATACCTGAGCAGAAGCTCCAGGAGGTCACGGTGACGGGGCAGTCCGCTCGGCAGCGTGTTACTGACGGACAGCTCGGCAGCGAGCGGCTGGAGTTGACGAAGCTGGCTGCGACCCCTCAGCTTTTCGGCGAGACCGACATCATCAAGTCGATAACGTTGCTGCCCGGTGTGCACGGCGAGGCTGACGGCGCGGGAGGCTTTGAAGTCCGTGGAGGCAACGCTTATCAGAATCTTGTGACCGTTGACGGCGCGACGCTCTACAATCCGTCGCACATGATGGGTATCTTCTCGACGTTCAACGATGATGCCATGAGCCGTGCCACGCTCCACAAGGGACCTATCCCGGCGCAGTATGGCGGAGCCACATCATCGGTGCTTGAGACTTCGATGAAGTCTGGCGACATGGAGGGCTATCATTTCGCAGGAACGGTGGGCATACTTAATGCCAAGATTGCCGCCGACGGACCTATTGTCAAGGATAAGCTGTCATTTTCCGTGGCAGCCCGCAGATCATATGTCGATCTGTTTCTCAAACTGATACCTGAGTATAAGAGCACGGTGATGAACTTCTTCGATGTCAATGCCAAGTTGCGCTACAATATCAACCGCTCCAACATGCTTGACCTGTCATTCTTCGCTTCGCGTGACAATCTGGCTATCAGCGACCTGATGGAGATCCACTGGGGCAATGTGGCAGCGAGTGCCAACTGGACTGCGAGGGCAGGGGAGCGGTGGCGGTTTGTGACCACAGGTGCGTTTACCAACTATACCACCGACATGGCGATGGATATTATGGATACTGACCAGAGGATGACCGAATATATACGCACTGCATCACTCAATGAGCGCATTATGTTTGACATCTCTGACAGCCATAACGTAGAGATGGGTATGCGCTCGGAGCTGCTTCGGGTCAAGTCGGGCGAGATGGAGGTCAATGCTTCGCATCAGAAAGAAATCCGTTCCGGCTGGCAGAATGCCCTTTGGACGGGATATGAGGGGACGTTCAGCGAACGTGTCTCCTTATCGGTAGGAGCGAGGTTGTCGGTATTCAGCGCGATGTCGGGTGACCGCTTCCATGCTTTTGAAGCCCTGCATGAAGATATGCCTGATTTCTCAGGCAAGACATATGTCGATTTCGAGCCCCGCGGAAGTGTGAAATACAATATCAACCAGTATCACAATGTCAAAGCCGGGGCATCGCTGACCACACAGAACCTTCACGGCATACGAGCCACATCCACCACATTTCCGTTTGACAGATATGCCCTGACATCGGCTGAGGTAAAGCCCGAACGGACTGCCCAGTATTCGGTGGGCTACTCAGGCATGACTGCCAACGGCGCATGGGACTGGTCAGCCGAGGGTTACTACAAGTCCATGCACAATGTCTATGACTACCGCGAGGGCATGATGATGTTTTCGCGTGTCAGCCTCGCGAGTCTGATTATGGGCGGTCAGGGTCGGAGCTACGGCTTGGAATTGATGCTGCGTAAGAATACAGGCAAACTCAACGGCTGGATTTCCTACACCCTGTCAAAGACCGAGACGAAGATTGACGGCATCAACTCAGGACACTGGTATGACGCTTCCAATGACCGCCGGCATGATGTGGCAGTGGTGGCTATGTATGACCTCAACGATGCGTGGAAATTCTCTGCATCGTGGACTTACTCGTCGGGACGTCCGCTGACTGCCCCTGATGCTAAGTATGAGATCAGCGGCACCACGTGCTACTATTACTCGGAGCGCAACGGCTATCAGACCCCGGCATCACACCGATTGGATCTCTCTGCCACCTACACACGTGTGGGCAAGCGTTGCACGTCGATATGGTCGTTCGGCATATTCAATGTCTATGCCCATTACAGTCCGTTTGTGATCTATTTTGAAGACGATGCCACCAAGCCGTCAGGCACGAGGGCTGTGCAACAGTCGCTTTTCGGCATCGTTCCATCGGTATCATACACCATTAAATTCTGATGATTATGAAATATCTGTTTCCCATACTGCTGTGCGCATCGTTGCTGTGTGTCTCTTGCGAGAAAGAACTTGATTTCCACTACCACGATGTAGAGCCGCAATTACTGATAGAGGGCAATCTTACCGAGGTTGGGGCTGCCGTGTCTCTGACTCGTACCACTCCGATGGATGAGGCGATGAGCCAGGCTAAAATCACTGATGCGACAGTTCGCCTGACCGATGTGACTGCTGGTGTCGCCACTTCGTTGGTGCCCGATGAATCGGGCGTGTTTAAGGATGTCACCCCTGGTATCGAGGGGCATGAATATCGCCTTGATGTGACTACAGGCGGCAACGTCTACTCGTCAGCGAGCGTGATGAGGGAGCAGACCGAGTTGCTGGATCTGGAATTCCGCTGGATAAAGATGCCCTATGACTATGTGGCGGTCTTGCAGGTGTCGTTTACCGACACTCCACAGGCAGGCGACTGCTACTGGGTGCGTCTCTACCGCAACGGCGAGGCATACATGTGGAGCGTGCTTGACGATTGCCACGCCGTCAGCGGTGTGATACATGAGGTCATAATGACCAGCCGCAAGGACACCGAAGAGGAGGATGACAACACTGTGCTCCGTGACGGTGACGTTGTGTCTGTCGAAGTGCTGCCTATATCGCTCGGGATGTTTGACTATCTGGTAGCTTTGCAGAGCGACAGCAACGGCCCGCAGATGTTTAGCGGCGGTTTCTGCCTGGGGTACTTCCTGGCATCGCCTGTCGCCAAGGGTGAAATCACATACCGACCTGACCAGATGGAGGAAGTGGAGTGAAAACGGCATTAAAATATCTGCTTCTTGCCCTCTTCTTTACTTTCATCGCCTCAGGGGCGGTGGTGGCGGCGTTTGCTGATTCATATGATAGCTGCGGCGACAGGATCTACTGGCTGCTTGTGCCTGTAACGGCTCTGTTTATGGTGTCGGCCGTGGTGGATATAAGATATGCAGTGCCTCGTCTGCTGATGCGCCAGAGATATGTGGCATACTGTTTTTACATATTGGGACTGGCTTATGCGGTATCACTTGTGGGATTGGTGTTGGAGTATTTCGTGCGCTTATGGATAGATTTGCCTCCGCGCATATCATATTACTTTTCTCCCTGGATTCTTGTTGACAGCTTTACTAACAGCATACTGCTTTCGATGATATTGCTCGGTATAGGAGCATTGCAACTTTACAAACGGTGGACTCGTGAGCTGGAACGTGAAAACCGGCTTACCCGCAATCTTTCGGAGTACATATCAGCTGTGAAATCACGGCTTGACCCTATTAAGATACTGGGGATGCTCGATGAGGTGGGAATCGTCTTAAAGGAGTCTCCATCACTGGCGTCGGGTAAAATCAGGCATCTTGCCGATTATCTACGTCACCAGTTATATGAGCTCCCACAACCGCCTATTGTGGAGGCTCGGTCGCAGAATGAGGATGCTCATTCGTCGCTCGCTGAGTTCATGGTGTCGCGCCGCTATCGTATCTGGAGGCATGTCATCTTCCAATTGACACTTGCCGTCATAGCGTTCGGCACATTTTTCAATGCTCCCGACCAGCCGGAGTTTACACTACACCGTATCGGCGGTGTGGTGTGCATGTATCTGTTTTTGAATTTTCTTGCATATATCAATATTTTGTGGCTCTTCCGTCGCTTCAAGCGGCATCATAATCTGCGGAAATATTGCATTTCGGTGGCGATGGTTGTATTGGCATTGGCAATGCCCATGATAATTATCGAGATTCTTACATACGAACCGGCAGCTTATAATAATGCGAGGCTTCCTCTGTCTATAGTGGTGGTTTCGACTATAGGGTCGATGCTGACGCTGGCTTTCTTTATCGGCGGCACAGGAGCTATATTGTTTTTGCAGGACTGGATAATCGGGACAAGACGCAAGACCAAACTGCGCACAGAGACTTTGCGGCAGGAATATGCGTTTCTGCGCAAGCAGATCAATCCCCACTTCCTGTTTAATGTGCTCAACAATGTCGGCATCCTGGCTGACGAGGATCCTCGTCAAGCATCGGAGATGCTTGATCAATTGAAAGTGCTTCTGCAATACCAGTTCTCACAAGGTGCTCGTGGTTGCGCCACCGTGGCGCATGAGGTGTGGTTTCTCCGTTCGTATCTCAACCTGGAGAAGGCGCGCATAGAGCCGTTTGACTACTCCATCACCACCGACCGCCGTGTCGGGGAGATGTTTGTGCCTACTCTGATATTTATAACCTTTGTGGAAAACGCGGTGAAGTACAGCTCGGTGGTCAATGGGCGGCGTTACGTTGATGTCTCGTTTGCAAGAGCTCCTCATGGCATGTGCTGGATGCGATGCGTTAACTCGTTTGCGCATGACAGCGGTAGGTCAGACGTTCATTCGGGAGGTTTGGGGCTGGTTAACACGCGCCGACGGCTTGAATATCTCTACGGCGAACGCTTTTCGCTCTCTGAGCATGTGGAATCCGGCGAATATATCGTAAACTTGACTATCCCAACATATATAGAAGATGAAATGCCTGATAGTAGATGACGAACCGATAGCACGACGCGGGCTTAAACGGCTCGTGGATGCGCATCCGCAGCTTGAACTGTGTGGCACAGCTGCCAATGCAGCCGAAGCGGCGGAGCTGATGGCTGCGGAGCCTGTAGATCTGGTGCTGCTTGACATACAGATGCCAGGGCTGACAGGGATGGAATTTGCCCGTCAGATACCGCATGATACCCTTGTGATATTCACGACAGCCTATTCGGAGTATGCTGTGGAGAGCTATCAGGTGGATGCCGTGGACTATCTGCTCAAGCCTATAGACCCCGAGCGGTTTGACCGCGCTGTCAATAAGGCTTCGGAATATCACACCTTGCTGAAGAAGGAAGCGCAGGATGCGGATATAGCGAAGCCTGACACCGACTTTATAATCATAAAAGCTGACCGCAGGTATCACCGCGTCATGCACGCCGACATACTCTATGTGGAGGGGCTGAAAGATTATGTGATATTACATCTCAGTGACAACCGCAGGCTCGTCACGCGCATGACTATCAAGGGCATGGAGGAAGCGTTGCCTGACAGCATGTTTCTTCGCGTCAACAAATCCAACATTGTCAACATAGGAGCGGTAGATTCTTTTGACAACAATGACGTGTTTATCCGTGACACCGAAATATCCATCGGTCAGGCATTCCGTGACGGGGTTTTGGAAAGATTATTGCAATAGATATGGAAAAGAAAGTATTGATAATGAACGCATCTCCGCGTGTCAACGGGCATATCAGCCGTCTGCTCGGCATGGCTAAAGAATCGCTTGAATCTGACGGGTACAGCGTCACAGAGTTTGCAGTCGCCACCTCTGTCTACCGCCATTGCACCGGGTGCATGGTATGTCGAAGCAAGGGTGACTGCGTGTTGCCCCAAGATGATGCACAGCGCTTTGCAGCGTTGTTGCAAGACCATGACCTCATACTCGTGGGCACACCTTGCTATTGGGGCAACATGCCCGGACAGCTGAAAGGCTTGTTTGACCGCGTGGCTTACGCCATGGCATCCGATAACGCATCCCTGTATCCTCGCCCGTTGATGAAAGGCAAACGCGCCGCCATCATAGTCACCTCCACCACCCCCTGGCCGTGGAACATCCTCTATCATCAGACCACCGGCACCATCCGCGCCCTCCGCGAGATATTCCGCTACAGCGGTATCCGCATAGCCGCCACCCTCCAGAAAGGCAACACCCGCCACCACCCCGGCATCACCCCACGCGACACCCGCCGCCTGACCCGCCTCCTCCACCGCCTCACCCGCTAAAAATAAATCCTAATCTTGCACCAACATCAAGATTTAATCGTTGTAAAGGGAGGGTGTTGCAGAACTCCATATCACACGATGTTGTAGGGACATTGTGCCATGGCACAATGTCACGAACTTAAGCTAATCTTGTTCTTCCCATGTTAGCGCCCGAAAGGGCGCATCTTTCTGTTAGCCGAGGGGCTTGCCCCTCGGTAAACATCAGCCTATGTCACGCGCTGCGCTTTGCCGCAGCGCATCATGGTGATTGATGCTCAACATGATAGCGACTGATGCGCTGCGGCAAAGCGCAGCGCGTACATTCTCCATCCCTTACCGAGGGGCAAGCCCCTCGGCTAACAGAGAGATGCGCCCACAAGGGGCGCGAATTGCTTGCAAATCCTTAAGTTAGTGACATTGGGATTGAGGGGGATGGGGAATCCGGGGGAAAGTGTTAACTTTGTGTCTGTAGATTATGGATTTTCCCATTACTAAGATCAAGATTTAATCGTTATCTTTGTGCAAAACGGATTTGATATGGTTAGCGCGAGAATACAGAAGTTGATACCAAAGATACAGGACTTATCTTATTGGGCGATATATTAATTACGGGTGTAATTATAGCATGAGATTTGATACTGATATGGATTAAAATTAAAGTTAGTATGAGTGAAGTTGTTCTCATCAGAATGTACACGTTCCTGAAACCTATAATAGAACGTGACGATGGAAAGAACTCCAAAACGGGCGTGGCGACGCGTCCAACAAAAACGTGTATGGCGTAACAGAATCAAGTATTATGCTAATCAAGGTAATCAAATCCTTGACTCCGAGACACATCAATATTTGAATCCACGTGACTGGAAAGAATATAAGTCGGTTCCGTGGATGAAAGTTCTTAAAACCACAGCGACACCGTGTAGTTGCTGGATGTGCCGCAATTATCTCTATAATCGCCTTGAATTCAAAAGGGATACTCGGTGTATGATAAGCGAACAGACAGATATTTAAGAAACTGTGTCATGCCGCATTTGCTGGCATGGCACAGTTTCTTTTCTTTAAAGTGACGTTTAAAAGCCAACCCGGGCTGAGGATGGTGGCAGTCCGGGTTGGCGGGGATTGAAAAAGCTGATTGTTTATCTGTCGGTGTCTGCGGGTGGGATCAGAGGAGGAAGATGGCTTTGGGGGCGCGTGCCTGGAGGGGCTTCTGACCCAGAAGGCTGATACCTTTGGCGAGGAGGAAGGGGTTGGGTTCGATTTTGCCGAGCATCTGATCCATCTGTGGGGCGAGTCCTGTCTTGGTCATGCCCATTACCATATCCATGAAGCTTGACTCTGACTTGGGATAGAGGGCTACGTCGTAGTCAGTGCCGAGCTTGGAGTTGGTGGCTACCCATGCGATGGCGTCGTCAAGGGTGCCGAGCTGGTCGACCAGTCCGAGCTGGAGGGCTTTCTGTCCGTCCCATACGCGGCCCTCGGCTATGGCGCGGACTTTGGATTCGGGCATGTGGCGTCCGCGGGCTACGCGGCTGATGAATCGGTCATATCCACGGTTGATTTCTACCTGCATGGCTGCCATCTGCTGGTCGGTGATGGGGGCGAGGGGGATGCGGAAATCAGAGAGGGGATTGGTGGATACGAACTGCGGGTTCACGCCTAACTTATCGAGAAGTCCCTTGCCGTTGGGGAGCATGCCGAAGATGCCGATGCTGCCGGTGATGGTGAGCGGACAGGCGAAGATGCGGTCGGCTTCACATGAAATCCAGTAGCCGCCTGAGGCTGCGTAGTCGCCCATCGATACGGCAAGTTTTTTGCCCTTGGATTGGAAGTAGGAGAGTGCTTCAGCGATTTCGGCTGAGCCGAATACTGAGCCTCCGGGCGAATTGACGCGGAGCACCATGCCTTTGACTCCCTCGTCGTCGGCGAGCTTGGTTATGACTGGGACGAGTTTCTCGCAGTTGATGCCGGCATTCTCTGACTCTGCGATTTCGCCTACGGCATAGAGCACGGCTATCTGATTTTTCGAGTCATATTGGGTGCCCCATTTAGAGTGCTTGTCCATGTCGGCAGCAGAGATGTAGTTGAGATCTTTCTCCTTGACATCTACCAGTCGGCTGAGGATGCCTTCCATCTGGCGGCGCACCACGCAGCGGTCTACTAATTTCCAGCCTACGATTTGCTCTGGGGTAGATAGCTGGGTGATGTGCGAAGCCATGATGCTGTCTATGTCTGATGCCTTGATTTTACGTGCGGTGGCGATGTCGGCTTTGATGACTGACCACATGTTGGTGCCGAGGGTATCGAGCTGGGCACGTGCGGGTGCTGACATCTCGGTCTGGGTGAACGGTTCGACAGCCGATTTGAATGTGCCGACCTTGGCAATCTGGAATTCGATGCCTAATTTGTCAAGCAGTCCTTTGAAGTAAATGGCACTTGCCGACATGCCGTGGAGGTCAAGATAGCCCATGGGATTAAGAAACAGGCTGTCAGCCACAGATGCTACATAATAGTCGCCCTGATAGAGGAAGTCACCGTAGGCATATACTTTCTTGCCGCTCTTCTTGAAGTCGATGACGGCGTTGCGCAGAGCCTTCAGAGTGGCTGGCGACGCGTTAGCACCCTTGCAGTCAAGGTAGAGTGCACTGATTTTCTCGTTGGTCTTGGCTGCATCGATAGCCTTGGTGAGTGTCACTAGGCTCTGGGGTTCTTCGAAGCCTTTGCCCTGCATGAGTGCGATGAAGTCGATGTCAAATGAGGTCTCGCGTTCGTTGATGGTGCCCGAAAGGTCGATTTTTAGAATCGACTTTTTTTCAAGGGAGGCGGTGGCTTCCTTGTCACCGCCGAAACTTGCCACGGCTGCGGCAACCACGCCTATCAATATGAGGGCGAAAAGTGCCATTGCAATCCATGTTCCGACCATGGATGAAAGTACATTTGAAAAGAATTTTTTCATAACATTTGCTGTTTGTTGATTGGATTTTCTGTCAGCAAAGTTATGTCGTGGAGATGTGGCAGCGTAAACTTTGCGACATACCCCATGATTTATGCGACAAAACAGTATGATTATGGAAACGTTGTAGGGACATGCCGTGGCATGTCCGCTTTTGAGGCGGCTCCGTAGACGTTTTGTTAGCATGCGGACATGCCACGGCATGTCCCTACAAATACAGGTTTAATTTTAGATGCAAATGGCTGTCTCGGTCAGGTGGATTCGTCTATTTGGCTCGCGCCATCTGCTTGAGGATGTTTCTTTTTGCGGATTTGAGTCCCGGGGACAACTCGCTTTGGTCGGTCATGTCGAGGATGGCTGAAAATTCCTGCAACAGTTCGGGGTAGAGGCGGCATTGGGCGTATGCCTGTTTCATGCAGAAGGCCCTGATGGCATATTGCTCGGAGGAGTTGATTGCGGACAGGCAGAAGTCGAGATAGTCGGTGCGGATATCCTCAGATTGCATCGGCAGCCTGTCAAGCA
>ULXF01001627.1_pt1 | contig 14433 bp, 12 predicted proteins | sample 1961041 | NCBI WGS metagenome assembly ULXF01 (sample SAMEA4835832, study PRJEB28245) | human gut metagenome | biome: gut microbiome; material: fecal sample | place: Denmark | collected 2008
TAGCTACCGGCAGCAAAGCACTGGTCATACGTCCCATAGCCTTTTTGTCCTGCTTGTCGCTGCTGAAATACACCTTTGCAAAGGCTTCAATGTCATCGTCAGAGTAGATACCAGCACCACGAAGTTCCTTCTGGGTCTGGTAAATCAAGTCTGCATTGACTTCCTGCTGCAAATAAGTTTCCTGGTAGAAAGGCTGGAACGCTTCCAGAATATCTTCCTTCTTGTTCACGAAGTCGAGAACAAAGGTATCATGCTTACCGGCACAAGTCCGGTTCAGACGAGAAAGGGTCTGGACTGCCTTAACGCTTTTCAGCTTCTTGTCAACGATCATCGTATGCAGCAGCGGCTCGTCAAAGCCGGTCTGATACTTTTCAGCGACGATCAGCACATTGAAGTTGTCGTGAAATTCTGCCTTGGTCTGACTTTCCGAAATGTGGGAGCCATCCCTGCGAACATTCAACCTCGGCTCAGTATATTCTTCACCGCCATCGTTGACCGCACCGGAGAACGCCACCAATACATCTACATCCATGTATTTCTTCTCTTGGATGTATCGCTTCACTTCATGGTAATACCGCACAGCAGCCAAGCGTGAGGATGTAATAACCATCATTTTACCTCGCCCGTTGATCTTATGACAAGTGGTTCCCAAGAAGGTTTCAACGATGATCTGCGCTTTTTGGCTGATGTTGTACGGGTGAAGTTCCTGGTACTTGCGAATGATCTTCGCTGCACGGCTGGACGGCACATCCGGGTTGTCCTCGGTGGTCTTTGCGATCTTGAAACAGGTGTCGTAGGTCATGTAGTTCTGGAGGACATCCAGGATGAAGCCTTCCTCGATAGCCTGCCGCATACTGTAAATGTGGAACGGATGGAAAGAACCATCCTCATATTCAGTGCCGAACAGCTCCAAGGTCTTGTCCTTCGGAGTTGCGGTGAACGCAAAGAAAGACAAATTCTTATGCTTACCGTGGACGATAATCTCCTTCATTAGCTTATCGTCGGGATCAAGCTCAGATTCAGCCTTGCCCTCCATTTCTGCATACTCCCGGAGAGCTTCTTCGGTATCAGCCAGAGCTGTTTTCAGTTTCAGAGCGGAGTTGCCGGTCTGAGAGGAATGGGCTTCATCGACGATGATAGCGTAGTTCCGGCCAGCAACCTTATCCACCTCTTGATAGATCACTGGGAACTTCTGCAAGGTAGTGACGATGATACGCACACCGTTGTTCAGAGCATCCCGGAGGTCTTTGGAGTTCTTGTCCTCGCCAATGGCTTCGACTGCGCCAAGGGTATGGTCGAAACCGGAAATGGTGTCCTGTAGCTGGGCATCCAGAACGGTACGGTCGGTAACGACAACAACGCTGCTGAACACAGCCTTGTTATCTTGGTCATGGAGGGAAGCAAGTCGGTAGGCAGTCCAGGCAATCGAGTTGGATTTACCAGAGCCTGCGCTGTGCTGAATCAGATAGCTCTTACCAGCACCATTAGCTTTCACATCGTCAAGCAGCTTGCGGACAACATCCAGCTGGTGGTAACGAGGGAAAATCAGCGTTTTCTTCTTGGTGATCTTCTCGCTGCCATCGGCCATGAGCTTCTTATCTTCGGTGATTTGCAAATGAATAAACTTCTGGAGAATGTCCATCATACTTTCTTTCTGGAAAACCTGTTCCCACAGATATTCCGTGGGATAGCCGTTGGGGTTAGCTGGGTTGCCCTTTCCACCGTCACGGCCTGCACCGGCAGAGCCTTGGTTGAAAGGCAGAAAGAAGGTGTCCTTACCAGCGAGTTTGGTTGCCATCCAGACTTCGGTGTGGTCTACACAGAAGTAGCTCAGAATGCGCTTATTGAACTGGAAGCAGATTTCTCTGGGATCACGGTCATACATCCACTGCCGCTTGGCATTGTCCACGTTCTGACCGGTGTACTGGTTCTTCAGCTCAAAGGCGAACACAGGGATGCCATTTAGCACCAGCACCATATCCACGCTTTTCTTGGTATCAGCGGAGTAATACCACTGCCTGTTGCAGTTGACTACATTCTTCGCATATAGGGCAGCTGCGGTCTGGTTCAAACTGGATTCCGGTTTGAAATAGCAGACACGGAAGGTAATACCCCGGTGCTTGAAACCGTGACGAAGAACAGATACAAGGCCCTCAGTGTCACAGGCAGTATTTAGAGCAAGGCAGAACTTTCGGACAGGATCAACCTTGTTCTGATTCTCAAATCTCGCCCATTCCTTCGGCTGGGTTCTTTGGATGAACTCGATCAGTGTGTTCACATATAGGCCAAGGGCCGGATCGTATGTATCGGTTCCCTTGGTGTAGCCGCCTGTGGGAGAAATGAAGAAGGCTTCAATGTCCTCTTCAAAACGCTTTTCTGTTGTAACATCAATGGACACTTATTGTTCCTCCTTTCCGCTGGGCTTTGTAGAGCGAGCACTGTAAGCAAAATCGCTCCACTCAATATCGTACTTATCAAGCAGTGCTCGGATGATATACATAATGTGTGCTGCTGAAAAGCCAGTGCTTTCATAAATATCTGTATCTCCCAACTTGTAATCTCCGTAGACCTCATTCACATCATAGGAGAACACGACATTCTGTGACCATGAAAGGAGATGCTCATTGTTTCGGGCCATTTCTTCAATAATGCTACTGTCCAGTTCATACAGTCTGCTAACAATAGAGCGGAGCATTTCTGCGAAATTGGTCGTGTTGACACGTTCTCCTTGCAGTACATAGTAGTTTGGAGCCTTGTGTGTGGCATTGTCCGGATCGTCACAAGTGTATTCTTTGTAACGAGGATCAGCAAAGGAAATCGTCTGCGCAGGTTGTTCAATTGGATAGAGCTTTACGATAATGTCAGCCAGACGGTCGGCTCTCAGCTCAATGGCTTCGGCGTTCCAAACTGTGCGTCCCTTCACATCGGAGTACAGCACAACAACTTTTGTCTTAACATCGTCTAATTCTTTCTGTTTCACATCGAAAGGTTTGTCGCCCAATTCGCTGTTGTAGGCGGTAAGGGTCAAATTGCCAAGGGTATGCAGATACTTCTCCTGCACACTCTGCCAAACATCTTCCCCAAGCATTTTCTGCCATGCAGTAGATAGGTTCTTGTTCTGCGGCATAATATGCTCGATGGTAAGATTGTCCGTAATCAGCTGTTCCTTACCTTGGTTTTCAATGGCAGTCAGCAAAAACTTACACAGAGCGTTTTTTCTATACAGATTGTTCTGCTTCAATGCCAGAATAAAAGTCTTGTCATCGGGTAGTGCATCCTTGGAAGTCAACTGCTGAAAAAAAGATACAATTGTATCGTAGTAATGCTGTTTATTCTCCGTACGAGCGAATACTCTGGCATAGAGCGTCTTGTACAGACCACGCAGGGAGTTAGAACCAATCTCACAGATCAAACGGCGGATGCTGTAATGAAGTAGGAACTGCAAAACTTTTTCCAGTTCCTTGAGACCAATAACCTCATTCTCATAATCATCGAACACCGGAAACAAAAACAGGAATACAGTGGTCTGTTTCAGTTTCTGTAAGCTTTTGAGCAGACTGTTTATCTTATCACCGTATTTCTTGTCACCGTAAAGGAATGCATGGTAAAAGTCAGCGTAGTGAAGAATCTCCTTCAGCATACTTTCGTTGGTGTATTTGCCATTCCGATAAACATCCTTAAAGACCTCATAGGCATCTTCTTCCTTAGCAAAACCGTCAACCTTGGTATTGAGATAGTCCAAGAAGAAAGCGGTCATATTATTTCGATGGACAAGAACTTCTGCTTTAAGCCAATAGTTCTCATAGAGGCTTTCTTGATCTGCATCGGTCATCAGGACAAAGTTTCTGATTTTATCCGCAAGGCTCAGGGGCACACCAGTGGAGTTGATACGTTCAAACATCTCTTGGGCGTTATCTTCCTGCTCCAGAAGAATACTGGCACAAATCAGCTTCTCAACGCCCTTGTAAATGTCTTTGACATACATACCGGCATCCAACTGTGCTTGAACCAGTGAACAGAACAACTCGTAGTTTCTACAAATACCGCTGTTCTTTTCTATATCATCATATTTGTTTTCCATCAGCAAACGCAGCTGATTATCGTCGCTCTTAATGGGTTTTAATTTCAGCTTGCTTGCCTTGTCAATAGCAAACTTATCAAATTTGTCCCGATTAAACAGCGTTTCCGCAATCAATTCACGGGTGGCATCGTTCTCTGCAAGGTCGGTCAGCACCTTCAGCAGAAGATAGATGGTAGTCAACCGCTGTTGCCCGTCGATGATGATGTAGTAATGAATGTTCTGCTCCTCTTTCAGAGGGGCATACACGACAGAACCGCAGAAATGGGTTCTGTCCTTTTTATATGCCTGTACAATGTCCTCAAACAGCTTCACACACTGCTCTTTCGACCATTCATAGTTACGCTGGTACACAGGGATTGCATACTGACGCTTGTTCGGCTCAATGAAGTCATTGATGATTCTGCCTTTATCAATCTTCAATTCTCTGGCACCTCCTTTAGTGACACCAATCCCTTACCGAGTTTCTTAATGATTGCCAGCAAGGTCAGCGGATCGCTTCCCTTTACAACCAATCTTTGTCCTACGGCATAGGAATTGTCTCCAGATTTATCAATATATTTTTGATCGACCATACCATTGTTATGTTCAATCAAATGTCTGCGCTGGAATAGTAAATTCATATCCTTCAATTCATCGACAGACAGCCATTCATCATATCCCTTGCCGGTAGCATCCTTAAACAGCTGGCTTCCTTTATCGACAATCTGGAAGTCATTGACCCTGGATGTCTTTCCGGTCAGCTTGTCATAGTAACAGGACGCAAATTTTTGAAATGCAGATACAATGTCACCAAGTGAGCTTTCCAATAGCCCACGACACATCGTTTCTGCCTTGTCCCTGCCGTATGAGGTTGTCAGCATCTGCTTCATTTCAGAGAGCGACGCCAACATCTTCTCAACGCTGTCCATTGATTCCTCAAATGCACTTACCGCAGAGTTATGGCCACAGCACGGGCAGAAATAAGCGGAGCCAATCACGCTATACCGAGTACCGCAGTTCTCACAGGTGATGTCGATTTCCCATTCTTCGCTCTGCCCGATAGGGTTGTTCTGGAAAGTAATTCGTTTTCCGGGCTTGTAGGTAATCTTCACGAACTTGTTGTGCCGGGTGGATCGGGCTAAACCTCCAAATGCCTCGTCGAGTTTTTCGGAGATTAACGCCATCGCATAATCAACAGCGATGTTCTGCATACCCTCCAACTGCTCTTTTGCGTCCACCATTTTTCCGATGTATCAATATGACCGCACATAGGACAATGAACTTCCTCATCAGAAACTTTTTCTTCCCAATCCTGCATATTGATTTTGAAGGTATACAGACAGTTTTCGTTTGGACATTCTCTGTCGAAATAACCTTTCCTATCCGACTGAAGTGTAACAGGTATCTCCAACTTACTTCACCTCCTTTTTACCGGTGACATATTCATAGATAAGTGATTTTTTGTAGTTTTCAAGTTCAGAGAAAAATAGCTCTTTTTGAGCAATGAGCCGGTCAATCTCTTCACATTTCTGATCTAAGTAAGCGACGATCTCATCCTGCTCCTCAAGAGGAGGGAGCAATGCTCCGAATACTCCTAACTTTGCAAAGTTCCGATAGTCGCTTGAACGAATACGCACTCCGTTTGACAAATCCATAAGAATGTTACCATAAGCCAAGCTACGCAAATAGTACATGAAGTATCGGTTGTTACCAACCGTATCACATACATGGACAACTGGAGTAGTCTTTCCACGGCTGTCAGAGCATCCGATGGCACCTGCGAAAGCGTCCATGCCATGAATAACCAAGTCGCCTACATCTACCCCGTGATAACCGTTTTCCGTGAATGAAACTGTAAACCCATCTTCTCGACGCTTTCTTCTGAGCGTTACCTCTCCATCTCTGAAGCAAGTAATAATCTCATCATCCTCTATAACAGCTTTCTCCCGTGGGCTAATCACATTCTTTATTCGACACTCCTCCCATTCAGCAGGAATGCGGTCTAACCATTCAATGGAACATGGCTTCATAATTCTATTCTTTCGTACACCTTGAGTAACAGTTTGAATAACAAAAGCTCTTTTAAGGCTTTTGTAATCGTCGATAGACGCCCTTGTCTTATCCAGCACGGCATCAATTTCAGCACATTCATGATCTAAGTAATCTGCAATACGCTGTTGTTCTTCCAGTTTTGGTAATGGCACAACCCGTCTAAGTGTATCTGATACGGATATTCTTAAACGAATTTCCATAATACCCTTGGCATATTTCCGCAACTCCTTCTGAAAACCTACAGTGCTAAAGATGTAACTAATAAACCTTAAATCAGCATTTTCTGTTTCCTTGAAAACATAATAGACAGGGCTAACACATCCGAAATAATGGGATATGCCAACTGACCCAATTATGACATTCATACTGTTTATGACTAAAGTGTTTTCGTATGCGATTTTGTACTCTGCAACATTTTCTTTTGCCTTGTTACCTTGGTTTCCCTTTTCTTCATATGGAATAACGCCTTGTTTGTAAGAGATAGCACCTGTGTTGTTTGAATGGGATCATTTTTAACATTTATGTCTTTAAGACACCAGCGAAGGCGTTGTATTGACCATTCATCTGGGATAAAACCAATCCACTCCACTCCACTGTCTTTCATTTTTCGAGCCATCGTTATCCCTCCTTATGGAACAGAGTATTCAAAGACGATGTTATTTCGGATTCCAATTTGCTCAAACGCTCCATAATATCCTCTGTTGCTTCTGGCTTTTGATATTCGTAGAAGTATCTGGTCATTGGAATTTCATATCCGACCTTGGTTTTCTTTGTATCTACCCATGCATCGGGAACATAAGGCAAAACCTCTCGTTCGAAATAAGAATCAATATCTTCACATAAGGGAACCAGCTCTGTATCACGAAGAGTGGGATCGGGTTGCTTCTTTCCTTTTTTCAGAACAAGGTTTCCTGCTTCATCACGAAGTGGCTGCTCAACGACGATTTTGTTGTAGCCAAATTCAACAGATTCATATATTTTGCTTTCGCAATATACACCTTCTTTATCTCCATAGATTGCTTCGTGTCTGAACTCTCCATACGCCTGTGTAATCAGCTCTCTACAAAAATCAGCGATGTCATTTCTCTTTGTGCCAATATTTTTCTTCCTTGGTTCAAAGCAGTGGGAAGCATCAATTAGCTGTACTTTTCCCGCTCGATAAGCAGGCTTATCCTTAGACAACACCCAAATATATGTGCTGATACTGGTGTTCATAAACATATCGGTGGACAGCTGAACGATGCAATCCAACCAGTCATTCTCCAGAATGTACTGACGAATATTGGACGGTCCGCTACCGGCATCACCGGAGAACAGCGGGGAACCGTTCTGGATAATGGCCATCTTTCCGTTAGGTGCAAGCTTGGATAGACCATTCAGCACAAACAACTGCTGTCCGTCAGAAATCTTAGGCAGACCGGGAGAGAAACGACCAAGATCACCTTTTGCCGCTTCCTTTTCAACGGCCTTTTGTTCACGCTTCCAGTCAATTCCGAATGGCGGATTGCTGATAATATATTGGAAGGTGTAGCCGCTGAACTGATCGTCAGACAGGGTGTCACCAAATCTCATGTTGTTAGGATCACCGCCACGGATCATCATGTCCGCCTTGGCGATTGCGAAGGTGGAGGGATTGAACTCCTGTCCGAAACAGGTAACTTCAATGTCCTCGTTCAGATCGTGGATACGCTCCTCCATGCAGGACAGCATCTGGCTGGTCCCCATGGTCATATCGTAGACAGTTACATTCTGTGCTTCCGTAAGATCGGCATCGGAGAGCAGGAGGTCAGTCATCAGATAGATAATATCCCGGCTGGTGAAGTGCGCTCCGGCTTCCTCTCCAAAGGATTCAGAAAACCGCTTTACCAAGTCTTCAAAGATGTAGCCACAGTCCACGGCACTGATCTTGTCCGGGCCGAGATAGCCCTTGGGCGTAGCAAACTCCTTGATAACAAGGTAGAGGGTGTTGCTCTCCACCATTCTCTTGATGATGTTGTCAAAATCGAATTTGGACAGAACATCCTGGACATTGGGAGAGAACCCAGTCAGATAGTCCCGGAAGTTGGCTTCGATGTTATCCGGGTCAGCCAGCAGCTTTTCAAATGTGAACTTGCTGGTATTGTAGAACTGATAACCGGAAGCCTTGGTCAGAAAGCCATCAATGACAGCCAGCTTCTTGACCTTTTCATACTGTGCCAAGACTGCTTCGTGGGTGGGAAGCAGACAGTCGTGGAAACGCTTAACCACGGTCATAGGAAGGATTACAAGCCCGTACTCATGGGGCTTAAATGGGCCACGGAGCATATCTGCCACATTCCAGATCATCGTTGCTTTTTCTGCGATATTTACTCCTACCGCTTGGATTTTATCGTTAGACATCGTGTGTACCTCGATTCGTATTTTCTTTATGCACTGGCCTGGGTGCCTTCAAGTGGCTCCAGACCAATTATGAAGTCGGTAAGCAAAATAGCATTCAGAGAAGCCTTTTTGCTCGGATAGCTGTGATACCAGCTGTGAGAAACGCCATGCCGGTTCGGCACACCATCAACCACATCATCAACCTTATTGCACTGAGAAACAATGAAGGTGTTGAAATAATCGCTGAAGATCTTGTCGTAGTCGTTTGCCTCGGTCAGATCTTCCAGTTCTTTTTTTGTGATCTCCATCCTTTGCCGGTGACGATCCTGCATGGTAGCATTGTTTGCCTTTATGTAGATTAAGCCCTCCCACATAGTTGCCAAGCTGGAAATACACAGGGCATATTCACCACGGAGATGAGCTTCAAGAGCCTGTCCTAGAATCCGTTTGATATGTGGTTCTAAATCAGATTCTCTCCATATTCGCTTGATGAATTTGATTTCATTCTTGTCGTAATAGTCGAGAATGACCTTGTCGATACGCTTTTCTCGTCGCTTACTTGCACCTCGGCTTGTTGCCAGGATGTCCGATATTTCCGCTGTCATGGTAATATCCGCTGCCCAGCCAGCGTAGGGGAACCATTTGCATTCATACATAGCCGTCAAGTACGCTTGATTGAACTTCTTGTATCTCCCAAGAATATCCGATTCCAGTGCAAGATTCTCCAATACAGAGCGCATTGGAGAGATGTCAATGCTCTGAAGCCAATCCATCACAGGCGAATGAATTGCCGCTGTAAGTGCAGGCCCAAAGGAGCTTATAATTCCATGAACAGAATCCGCAAGTAGTTTTACCGCACTATTATTGAAGGACTGGAGCATCGCCGTCATCCCTAAACCGGCTTGTTCAAGCAGCGGATTCTTGAAAGTATAGTTGGGAACATTAGCGGCTATTGCAAGTTCTCCTAAAGTCTGGATGGTACTACTGTGTTGTAGGGCATCTATTGCAGTACCTACGCTGGTAGCCAACTTCATATCTTTACTCTGTTCAACAATCGCCTTCATAGCTGGCGAAGGTTCTGAAATTGCATCCAACGCAAGCGTCGGAATCTCAAAATTGGGGATATGTGCAGTAACACCTTCTGCGATTCGCTTGAGTTTTTCCTCTTGCTCCAGAATGGGCGCTAAACTATCTGCTATTTTTTTGCTGGCTTCCATACTTTTCAGCAACTGATCAGAAATAAGGTTATGTTCAAAATCTTTGATATGCGACACCTCCATTCCTTTTCTGACTCAAATATATTTATTCATTGTGTAGCCTATCATAAGTCGTGTCCAATAAATCGGACGATTAGGCAATTTTTCTCATTTCCATCATTTCTTCTAACTTGGCTCTGAAATCCGTCTTGGTGATTTTCAAACCGTTGGAACCAAGTCTGACAACAGGAGGATAACCGTCCTCAGATTCTATTGCAGAAATGATGCTGCTGTAATCACCTTTTCCGGAGCCGCTGTGCGGCATCGGCCCGACCATAATCAAGCTGTATGTGGGCTGCCACTGCATTTTGCGGAAGTTGAAATCTTTGGCATCATCATATTCCAGATGAAGTTCAAAACGGCTCTTGTCCAGACCCAGCTTTTTAGCGATGGACAGCAGGACTTCGGCTTTCACATCAGACTGACCGATAACAACGATCTTGCCAGTTTTGTACACCTCATATCCCGTTTCTTTTTCGAGGAGGTGTTCCATCCCAAGCAGCTGGAGCAATTCCTCCAACTGCCCGGAACGGTTCAGACTTGCAAGTGCAGCTGTTAAATGGTCGTCAAGTTCTTCTCTGATATTATCTTCTAACTCAAAAAGTTCTTCTACACTGAGCATAGGCTTAATCACTCTCCTCATCAAAAATATGATGGAGCTTGTTTACTGCCTTTTCCAGACGCAGCTTAATGATTGTGATCTCATCCAGTGCTGCTTGATACTTCTGAGCAATGCGCTCCTGTTCCTCCATGGAGGGAAGAGGAACCTCTACTTTCTTGAGCTTGTCCACACCGATGTTCGGGATCGTTGCACCGACGGTAATGCTTTTCAGAACCGCATGACCCTGTTCACTATCGAAGAAAGCCTTGATGAAGTAGGGATTTGCTTTGGTTTCATCCAGCTCAATGATATACAGATTACCATTCGCCAGGATGCGCTGACCTTCCTGCACAGATGCCACGGCAACTTTGTAAGGGTAACCGTTCTTGGAGAGAATCAGCGTGTTATTTTTTAAGCAGTATCTCTCGTACTTGGGATCAATGTAGGACAGATACGGGAGCTTATCGTCGATCATGCCATTCTGAATATTGGCAAGCATCAGATACTGCATATTGGTCACGCTGTCAGATACCATTTCATCCAGTTGGCTTGCGGTACAAGGTGCTCCTCTGGAAATGCTCTTGATGACGCTTTCAAAGGGAACGCCATTACGAAATGAAAGATCTTCGCTTGCATATCTACTAAGGCTTAGATTGTACTCATTCGCTCTCAGCTCTTCAATTGAAATGCTCTTGCAGTAATCATGGTCATTGGAAAGGGCATCTATGATCGCCGCAATGTTTTCCTCGCTGAACTCATTCTGACGGCGACCTTGCTGACAATGCTTGGTAGCATCAATCATGCGAATGCTGTCGTTGTTGTGGCTCAGAATAATCAGAGTGGTAGCAATATTGGTAGAAGCAAACATCTTACCAGGAAGGGAGATGACACATTCCACCATCTTGCGTTCCACAAAATACTTTCGCATCGGCATATCAATACTGTTCCAGGTGCTGCCATTTGTCATGATTCCTACAGCTTTTCCATTTTCAGTGAGCAGATCGCAAAGCAGGGCGTTGAACACCCAATCAGAAGATGTTGCTTTGGAAAGACCGGGATACTGTTCTGCCAGTCGTTCCAGATACGCAGCACCCGCCCCCAGGTTCCGCAGCTTCAATCCGAATGGATAATCGGCGAAAATTTTGTCGAACTTTGGCATGGGGTCACTATCAGCCACAGTAAAAACATCACACAGAGTAACTTCCATATTGGCATCAATAAGTTCGGCTCGCATCAGCGCAGCCGCTCGGTTTGCTGCATTGATTTCAAAGCCGTGGTAGGAAGCCCTGCTTTCCTCCAATGCGGCAGATACCATATAAGTTCCGCTACCGCAGCATACATCAGCGACGCTCTCCCCGGCTTTCACATTCAACAGCTTGTGTGCCAGATTAAGGATAGAGGGAGGCGTGGTCATTGTTCCCTTTGGTTCGTTATCCGTGACAGGGTTGACAGCAGCAAGAGCAAATTCCTCCGGCGAGTATTTCATCACGAGCTGAAGCAGACGCTCCCACAGTTCATCGGTCAGAACCTCTTTTGCCATAAATCGAACATCTTCGCTGACTTCAATCTTGCCGCCGGAGATTGCCTGGAGAGTAATACCAAAGGGATTGCTGTACTGACTTGCCTTGTGGAGCAGATAAGGAACCAGCGGAAACCCATTGCAAGAGGGCTTCCCGAACTGATGAAGGCAGTCTGCAATCTCCCAATTGATCTGCATAGCCTTCTGCTGGTTTTCGACATTCTCAAAAAAATCTTTATTGATATAAGACATTTAACTACCTCCATGTCGTTTTTGGTTTTTAATAACCATCACATATATGCTTATTATAGCACCAGATTCAAAAAAGTCAATGGTTTTTAATAACCAAAGAAATTTTATATTTTGTGCTTGGCAAAATGCTATTGCAGTAATTTCATTCCTTTCATATCCAATGATTCCAGAACAGAAAGAAAAGGATCAGTATCACTATAATCAGTATAGTTATTATCAGTATTGTTACATTGTGCTTTTGACAGTTCTTGAATTGTCAAAAGCACAATTCTGGAACTGTCATAAATACAATTCAAGAATTATCCCATCAAAGAAATAAGGCTGACCTGTTACAGTCAGCCCTAAGTAAAAACTTTATTTCTATTAGCAGAAAATCAGTTCTGCATTAACCATTTCCTCTGCCTGCGCTTTCAGGCTATTCATGTGCTGTGCCCATGCAAGCTGTTGAGTCGTCATGTCTGGAGCCGGATTTTTCTCCAGAAGTTCAGCCATTATCTGTTCCACTCTACAACGAGCAGTTTCGTCGATTTCCCACAAGTGCGGGAATAAGGTTTCCGTCAGAATCATGTCATCCAAGAGTATTGGATTGTTTTCCGCAAGAAACGCCCTGCGCATCCTGCCATATTTTCCAAGCGGTTTATCACTTGTGTTGCTCAACTGAATATTAGGGATAAGATAATCACCGCAACGAGTATAAGTCAAATTCTGTGCCATAGTCACTCCTCCAATCCGTTTTTTCTTTCACCTTCATTGTAATGGATGTTCCCACAAAAGTGAAGTTTGTAGACTGGTCGTTTCAAGCGCAGCATATATCTTCTGATAAACCTTTCGTGACGGTCTGCGATTGCCTTCTTCAATTTTATAGTAGTAGATTGGTACAATCCCTATCCGTTCTGCAAAAGCCTTCTGTGACAACCCCAGAGCCGTTCTAACGCTCTTTAGCACTTCGGTATAGGGTACGGCAAGGAAGCGAGAAAAATCATCATAAAGCAAGGACGCTTCGATTTCCAGAACATCTGCCAGTTTGACAGCTACATCGTAAGGGATGGGATGCTTTCCGTTTTCATACATTACAACAGTCGCTGGCACAATATCCAGCTTTTCCGCCAACTGCCTTGTTGTCATCTGTTTTCGCTGACGGTAGTACTTGAGATTGTCGCTCGGTAAGTTGGTCTTTGGTTTTTCTTCAAAGGGTATCGTTAAATGGAGTAACAGCTTGCCCTGATAAAATTCACACAGCGATGTGTGATTGAAAATACCATTGCAAAAACGACCACACATTTGCGTTTCATATCGTCCGCCTCCTTTTAAATCAGCACAGTAACTCAATAAAGCGCGCGAATACGCAAAAAGAGAACGACCGCAACCGTTCTCCCGATGGTAAAAGTATATGCGCGTTTACGGGAAACCGCTTTTGTTACAAAAAGAATAACATAAAAGCGCGAATTTTGTCAATATCGTTTTATCCAAAACGGGGAGGCATTTTTATATGCAATAAACAAAAAGGACAGAAAGCTTGCACTCTCTGTCCCTTCTATTCAAGATTGCGACTAAACCTATAAGCCGAGTTCTGTCTTGGACAACCATCTTTCTCGTCTGCACGTTGCCGTGCAGCTCAAGCCATCTCCTCGAAACCGCCGGGCCGACGTATATGTTTCTCCACGATGTTGCTCCGAATAGGGTTTACATGGCCGCGCAGTCTCCTGCGCGCCGGTGCGCTCTTACCGCACCTTTCCACCCTTACCTGCAATGCAGGCGGTATATCTCTGTTGCACTTTCCCTGGGGTCGCCCCCGGCGGCCGTTAGCCGTTATTCTCGCCCTGTGGAGCTCGGACTTTCCTCAGATGCGGCCTTTCGGCGTACACCCGCAGCTGTCCGGCTTACTCGCAAAATTTGTGAAATGATTGGATTTTAATACTGGTTTTCGGAAAGCAAGCGATTTTTCTCGTCCCACAGCTTCTGGGAAAGGTCCACATAGTAGCTGTGCGGGTTTTCAAATCGCGTTACTTCTTCCCACAGCGTATCGACCTGCGCGAGGCAATGCGCACGGATGGCGCTCAAGGCACGCGGCTGATACAGGCACTCGCCGTTTTTAAACAGCTGGGTGCGCAGGCGCACGGCGCGGAAATTCTCCACAGTCTTGCGCTTCCACGTGTGGTTCGGGTCGAAGATCGTATACGGCTTTTCGTCATCGATGACCTCGTCGTTCAGCGTGATGACATCCGCAATGGCCTTGTCGGTCTCGCGGTCGAAAATACGCCAAACCTCCTTGAAGCACGGTGTGGTGATCTTTGCTACGTTTTCGCTGATCTTGATCTTCGGAACGATGGTGCCG
>ULXF01028384.1_pt1 | contig 13980 bp, 10 predicted proteins | sample 1961041 | NCBI WGS metagenome assembly ULXF01 (sample SAMEA4835832, study PRJEB28245) | human gut metagenome | biome: gut microbiome; material: fecal sample | place: Denmark | collected 2008
CAGGCGACTAATCCCGCCTTTTTTGGGTGCTCAAAAATATATAGGGATACATTGAATACCGTTACGGCGCAGCGCGCCGGAACGGTATTTTTGTATATAAAAGTTTGAAAGGGGAAGAACCGATGAAAAAATCACTTGCACTGATCCTTACGTTCATAATGGTGCTTGCGCTTGTGCCGTCCGTGGCGCTGGCGGAAGGTGAAGAGGGAAAAGTGACTATCACAAAAGCGCTTGTATCCAGCGAGCCGGACAATGACGGCAACTATACCATAAAGCTGACCGTTCAGGGCAACCCTGTGACGCAGAATGTACAGCCTAATGCAGACGTTGTTCTGGTCATAGACTGCTCCGGTTCGATGGACGAAAATAATCGGATGAAAACGGCAAAGGCAGCGGGGAAAAAGTTTGCAGACAGCATACTCACAGACGACAGCGGCAATAAAATGGCTGTTATAGGGTTTTCCAGTCAGGACTATTCATTAATTTGGGGATGGACTGGCAATGCGATCAAAGTCGAGACTCCTCTGGTTGCAAACAAAGGTACTATTACAAGCGCTATCAACACAATGAAAGCGGACGGCGGCACCGACTATACCGATGCGTTGAAAAAGGCAAAGCAGATCCTTGATGAGCGACAGGACAAAAGCCGCCCCGGCTACGTCGTGTTCATCTCCGATGGAGCACCCGGGTACAACGGTGATTCGCTATACGATTCCGACTGGAACGGCAGCAAGCAGGTAGCACAGCTTAAAAAAGATGGCGTCACCATCTACACCATAGGTATTGCGCTCGATGGCAATAATAATCAAGCAGCAAGAGAGTATTTAAAAAGCATGGCAACCAGTCCCAGCCATTTTAGAAATATCACGGATGCCAATCTGAATACCCAGCTTGAAACAATACTTATCGAATGGGCGGCGCAGATAAACGAGGTGCATGCGGGCACAAACGCCGTGATGGTAGACGTTATAAACGATGGGTTCTTTGATTTCGTTTCTGCTGATGACGGGCTGACCTATGACGGCGATGCTAAATCCCTTACATGGGACATAGGGGATATTCTTAAGGCTGAGCAGAGCATTACCTTTAAAATTAAGCCCAAGGACGGCTGGACGGGAACAAAGGATACAAACAAATCCTGCAAGCTGAACTACACCAAGCATGACGGCACACCGGGAGAAATGGAAGCACCCTCGCCGCAGGTGACGATAGCGGCGGTAGTAGGCAGCCTTACCGTTACCAAGACGGTCGTTATGCCCGAAGGCGATACCACAAGCGTCAAGGATAGGGAATATACCTTTACCATTCAGAGCGGCGGACACACAGATTCAAAGAAAGTCGTAATCGGAGACAACAATACAGGCTCCGTGACCTTTGACAACGTGCCCGTTGGTGAATATACGGTCACAGAAGCGGGCGCGGATATTGATGGCTATAATGTAGTGACAACGAGCAACCCCGCTGACGGCAAGGTTAAGGTAGCGGAAGGGCAAGCCGCCACTATCGCATTTACCAACACCTACACTAAAATTGAGGGACCCAAGGGCGAGCTGACTATAAGCAAGGTCGTAAATGGATTGCCGACTGAAATACTGCCCGCCAGATTTGTCTTTGAAATTAGGAAGGTCGGAAATGTAGAAGAGGTAGTAGAGAGTGTAACGGTAGAAAGGGAAGAGAACGGCAATACATACAAGCCGAAAACGGTTAAGTTGCCGCACGGCGAGTATTCTGTTGCTGAAAAAGAAGTTGATATTCAGGGTTACAGTTTGAGAATAACGAGCGACATTCCTGCCAGAATTGTTACGGTATCCGATACTCCTGCAACTATTACCTTCTACAACACCTATGAGCAGCTGCCGCCCAACACCGGCACCCTCATCGTCAAAAAGACCGTTTCGGGTAATGCTTCCAGTAATTCTGATGAGTTCGAGTTTACGGTTAACGCGGTGGGCAGCCCGAGTCCCGATGGCCCCGCATATCCGCCTAAAGCCAAGGCAAATGTAGCAAGTGTAAATCAAACCGCCAATACTGGAAACTTTGTCAACGGTGGTTACACGTTTAACCTCAAGCACGGCGGAAGCGAGACCATAGAACTGCCCGCAGGCAAATGCTACGTTGAGGAAACAAAAACTCTGGGCTATACCGTAACGGTGGACGGTGACGCGGCAAGCGGAAAAATAGTCGAGCTTAAGGCAGGCGAGACGGTAACGCTCAGTTTCAACAACCACAAGGATAACGGCTTAACGCCCACGCCCACGCCCTCGCCTACCCCCACCCCCTATAACGGCGGCGGCGGACACGGTCACTATCACCCCACCACCACGCCAGTACCCGTGATGGTAATACCCCCCAAGACCGGCGATATGACGCTCCTGCAATATATCGCAAGGCTCTTAGGGCTGGTCAAGTAAAAAGTCAATACACCAAGGGGCGGCTGAATGCCGCCCCTTTTACCTGCCGCGAATTATTGCATATAAAAAAAGAGGCTCGCACACCGCGAGCCTATCGCCTTCACCCTCCGCACTTTTCCTTGCCCGGGGCGGCCGTAAGCCCTATCAGGGAGCCTATCATGCCTCCGTACACCGTGGCGGAGAGGGGGTCGGCTGCTATCATTCAGGTGCCGCCGAGACACCCTATAAAGCGGTAATATAAAAACCCGCAAAGCGCGCCTGACAGGGTAAAGCCTATAACGAGGGCATAGCCCAGCCGGCGCTGGCGGCGCTTATCCGCGTTTTGCCTGCTGCTGTTTTCCATATCCTAATCCTTTCAGCCTGATATAATTACTGCCGGCTCAAGGCAGGGCCGGCAGCGGTGGGGGTCATTCAAACAGGTAGGAGAGGTAGCCGTAGCCCTCCTCCTCCAGCCTTGCCAAGGGGACGAACCTCAGCGACGCGCTGTTTATGCAGTAGCGGACGCCGTTGGGCGATTCGGGGTCCCCCGTAAACACGTGGCCGAGGTGCGAGTCGCCTGTGCGGCTCCTTACCTCCGTGCGGCGCATACCGTGGCTGTTGTCCTCCAGCTCCACCACCGAGGGCCCCTCGATGGGCTTTGAGAAGGCGGGCCAGCCGCAGCCGCTCTCGAACTTATCCGTTGAGGAAAACAGCGGCTCGCCGGTAACTATGTCCACGTATATGCCCTTTTCGAACTTATCCCAGAACTCGTTTGCAAAGGGGGCCTCCGTGCCGCTCTCCTGCGTTACCTTGTACTGCTCCGCGGTGAGCTTATCCCGTATGGCCTCCGCCGCGGGCTTGGCGTAGTCGCCGGGGTCGATCCTGAGCCTTGAGAAAAGCTCTATCTCGTCCCGCGGTATGTGGCAGTAGCCCGTGGGGTTTTTTTCGAGGTAATTCTGGTGGTATTCCTCGGCGGGGTAGTAGTTGACCAGAGGGCCTATCTCCACCTCGAATCGCTTGCTGCGCCCCCGCTCTATGGCGGCTATGCGCTCCACCGTCTCCTTCGCCTCGTCGTTGGTATAGTATACCCCCGTCTGATACTGGCTGCCCACGTCGTTGCCCTGCCTGTTGGCTACCGTTGGGTCTATCACGTAAAAGTAGGCCAGCAGCAGCGCGTCCAGGCTTACCTCGTCCGGGTCGTAGGTGACCTTTACCGTTTCGCGGAAGCCCGTCCTGCCGCCGGTTATTATGCTGTATTTGGCGTCGCTTTTGCCCGTGCCGTTGGCATAGCCGCTCTCTGCGTCTATGACGCCGGGTATGGACTGCATGAGCATCTCCAGGCCCCAAAAGCAGCCGCCCGCCAGATATATGGTGTTTTTTTCATCGGAGAAATCCATCTTTTCCCGCTGCATCTGCGCCTCCGCTCCGTTTGTTTCAGCCTTTATAGAAGGGGCGGCCCTGCAGCCGCTTATGAGCAGCGCAAGGGCCAGCGCCCCTAAAAATATCCTTTTCATGCCTGCCGCCGCTTATCTTCCCGGCCTAACCGCAGCAGCCGAAGGACAGCGCAACGTCGATGTCTGGCGCCCCGCAGGAGGAGCCGGCCTCGGGTGCGCCGCAGGAGGGCCCTATGGCGGCCGCGGCCTCCTTCATCTCGGAGCCTTCCTCGGCCTTTTCCTCCATCATATCCTTTTTCGCGCACATGCACTTATCGGTGCACATGCCGTCCTTCATGCAGCCGCCCTCGACGCACATGCACTTATCGGTACACATGCCGTCCTTCATGCACATGCAGCCGTCCTTTTCCTTGCAGGCGCCGTCCATCATGCACTTGCTGCTATCGCCGCACATGCAGGCCTCGCCCATCATCTCGTCCTTCTTTTCCATGGCCTCCTCCGCCATGGCGTCCTTCTCCATGGAATCCTTTTCCGTTTCCTCCGCCTTCATCATGTCGTCCTTGGGCATTTCATCCTTCTTCATCTCCTGCGCGCAGGCGGTGAAGGCAAGGGCCAGTATCATGGCGATTACAACAGCTATAAGTTTTTTCATTTTAATTTTCCTCCTTGGTTTTTGTGTTATTCATTCCCGTGCCGAAGCCGCAGCGATAGCGTATGGCGTCGGTAGGGCAGGCTCTTATGCAGACGCCGCAGCGTATACATTCGGTGTGATTGGGGGTTTTCGTTATGTCAACATCCATACCGCACACTCTGGCGCATTTTCCGCAGGATATGCACCTGTCCTTGTTGACCCGCATATCCAGCAGTGAAACGCTGTTGAACAGGGAGTAGAACGCGCCCAGCGGACACAGCCACTTGCAGAAGGGGCGGTAGAACACCGCGCTCAGCGCGACCACCGCAAGGAGCAGCGCAGCCTTCCAGCGGAAGAGGCTGCCGAGGGCCGCCCGTATGCCGCTGTCCGCAAGGGAAAGGGGGATAGCCCCCTCGAGCACTCCCTGTGGGCAGAGGTACTTGCAAAAATACGGCGGGCCCAAGCCAAAGCTGTCCCTAAGCAGCGCAGGCAGCAGCACTACCGCAATGACGAGAACGGCATACTTGAGATAGCGCAGCGGCTTTAAGCGGCGGGTAGAGAGCTTTTTCACGGGAAGCTTATTGATAAGATTCTGAAACCACCCGAAGGGGCACAGGAAGCCGCATATAAGCCTGCCCAACAGTACGCCGAGGAATATCAGCATACCGGCGACATAATAGGAAAACCTGAACTTCGAGGAGCCTGCTACCGCCTGAAACGACCCTATCGGGCATGCGCCACCTGCCGCCGGGCAGGAGTAGCAGTTGAGCCCCGGCACGCACACGTATTTCCCCTTGCCCTGATATATCGCCCCTTTGACGAAGTTTGGCAGATGAGGGTTTGTGAGCAGCGTCGCTCCGGCCTGTAAAAAGCTCCTGAAACGGGATAGAAACAGGGAAACGCTCTTTTCTCTTTCCTGCTTAGCCAATGCCAACACACTCCAGACATATCCGTATTGCCTTGGCCAGCACTGTATCCGCCTCTCCCCGTAGTGCGCCGTATGCGGTAAATATTGCGGCGGCGGCGAGCAGCATGAGCTGCACCTTTGCCTTGTGTTTCATAAAAAAGCTCATATCGATCCTTCCTTTCCCGTTCATGGACAATATAATACCGCAAAGGGCATAAACTTATCGTTAAAACGATGAAATTTTATAAGAATTTTATCATAATAAAATCCTTATAAAATAATAATACGCACAGATGCGCCTCGCCGGCATAAAAAAGGGGCGGCCTTATGCCGCCCGCCTAACACGGATTTTATGCCCAAGGGGATATTATCATATAAAAGCAGCGGGGTCGGCAAGCCGCGCCGCTATCTCCGCCGGGCGAAGCTGCCGGCCTATGAATACGCACTGCGGCTCCGTGCTTACGCCGTCGGCTCCGGTTATGCTGTAAAGGCCGTCCGCAAGGTCGAAGCGAACATAGCCGCCGCCCGTTTCCAATATGCCCTTGGCCCGCACTATGCCGCCGTACCGTCCCCGCAGCGCGTCCTCCAGCAGCATTATAAGCTCCGGCACGCTCATGGGCGCGGGGCTGCGGAAGGAGCATTCCTCGGGAAGCTGCGCTGCCTGGCCCGTTAATGGCATATCGCCGAGTATATCTGCGGATAGGGCGAGGCAATCCTGCCGCCCGGCATATCCCACGGGCCGCCGTCCAAATTTTGAAATATCATAGCTGTATTTTTTCGATAAGCGGGCGGACCGGCTTTCCGCACCGAGCAGCCCCAGCCACCATTCCTCGCCCATGCGGGAATAATGCTCCGCAGCCACGCGGGCGGAGGGCGCTGTTTTGAGTAGCTTCTCCTTTGCAAGACGGAGTGCGCCGGGATCCTCGTTTTCGCATTTTGAAAATATTATCTGCTCCGCCGCCTTGAGCTGGTCGGCGTAAATATCGCCGAAGCAGGCCATGCTTTGGTCTATACCCCGGGGCGAAACGAGCGTCACCGGGGGAAGCAGGGATATGTCGCCGTAGGTTATCCTGGAAAGGTTGTCTATTATGCGGGAAAGCAGCGCTGCGCCGGTGGGCTCAACTATCAAAAAAGCGGGGGAGAGCGCCGAGGCTATCGTCAGCACGGAGTTGGCGAAGCCCTCCCGCACGGTGCAGCAAACGCAGCCCTCCATAAGCTCCAGCACGCTTATATCGCCGGAGGAGGAAAGCTCGCCCTTGTCTATGTTGGTGTCGCCGTATTCGTTTTTAAGTATTACTATGTCTTGCCCCGTGCGGCGTATCAGCTCCTTTATGAAGGTGGTCTTGCCCGCACCGAGGAACCCTGAAACTATGAGTATCTTCATTCTTTTTTAGCGTTTTTCCCGCCAAGGGGAAGCGGGCAGGGGGAAGCCCCAAAGCCCGCTCAGCATTGCGTTATACCAGCCTTACGACGGGCTTTATGAGCTCCGCCGGCTTGTCCTTCATAAGCTGGAGAGCCTCGGGTATGTGCTCCCAGCCGTCGAATACGTGGGTCGCCATGGGGCTTACATCCAGCCTGCCGGAGGCGACGAGGGAGCCTAACTTCTCCATCCTGAGCCTGCCGCCGGGCATAAGGCCGCCCTGTATCTGCTTGTGGCCCATGCCTACGCCCCATTCAACGCGCGGTATCTTTACATAGTCCCCGCTGCCCAGGTAATTTACAGAGCCTATCTTTCCGCCGGGCTTAAGCGAGGCCACGGCGGACTCAAAGGTATCCACGGTGCCGCCGGCAATTATCACCTTATCGACGCCCTTGCCGCCGGTGAGCTCCAAGGCCTGCTTTTCTATCGAGCCGTTCTTGTAGCTTATGAAGTCCGATGCGCCGTACAGCTTCGCCACTTCCACGCACTTGGGGCGGGTACCCACGGCGATTATGCGGGAAGCGCCCCGAAGGTTAGCGCCCGCCACGGACATGAGGCCAACGGGGCCTATGCCTATCACTAAAACGGTATCGCCGAATTGCACGTCGGCAAGCTCTGCGCCGTGCAGGCCGGTGGGTACCATATCCGAAAGCATGCAGGCGTCCACTATATCCATTCCCTCGGGCATGAGCGCAAGGTTGCCGTCCGCGTCGTTCACATGGAAGAACTCGGAGAAAACGCCGTCCTTGATGTTGGAAAATTTCCAGCCCGCCAGCATGCCGCCGGAATGCATGGCGTAGCCCGCCTGGGCCTCAAGGGAGCTCCAGTTCGGCGTTATGGCGGGTACCAGCACCCTGTCGCCGGGCTTGAAGTCCCTTACCTCGGAGCCGACCTCGACCACCTCGGCGCAGCCCTCGTGTCCTAATATCATGTTGTGGCGCTCGCCCACGGCGCCCTCCCATACGGTATGCACGTCAGAGGTGCATATTGCTATGGCAAGGGGCCTGCAAATCGCATCATTCGGGCCGCATACCGGCCTGTCCTTCTCTATCCAGCCTACCTCGCCGATCCTTAACATGGCAAAACCCTTCATAAATAAACCGTTCCTCCTGATTATGATTTGGGCATACACCCTATGTGTGAAAATATTATCATAATGGATATAAGATTGCGGTTAAGAAAGGGCGGCAAGCGGGAAATACAATAAAAAACGGCAGCATCGCCGGAAAGGAGCCTTATATGCAAGCAGCAAGGATAGACAGGTATATAAAGAAGCAGGAGAGGCTTGACAGCCTCACGCGGGAGGATATAGAACGGATACAGTTGGAAAAGCTCAACCGCCTCCTTGGGGCGCAAAGGCTCAGGAACGGCTTTTATAAAGACCTGCCGGGGGGGCTGGGCAGCCTTGGGGAGCTGAAGGAGTTACCCTTTACCACGGGCAGGGACGTTGCGGAAAACGCCGCCGGCATGCTTATGACATCCCAAGCCGATATACGCAAGATAATAACTGAGCACACCAGCGGCACCACTGGCAGGGCAAAGCGCGTATTTTACAGCGAGGGGGACTGCGAGGATACGATAGGGCTTTTTATGGCGGGGCTGGGCGAAATGACAGGAGCGGGCGGCAGGGTGATGATATGCATGCCCTTTTCCGGGCCGGGAAGCCTCGGCGAGCTTATAGCGGAGGCGATAAGAAGGATTGGAGGAAGCCCAATCAGGGCGGGGGCGGGCTTAAGCTATGGCGCCATGAAGGAGATAATGGAGCGGCACAGGCCGGATTCCTGCGTGGCCATGCCGGTGCAGCTTCTTTCCACCCTCAGGGTATGCGGCAGGGGAACCCTTAGGAGCGCGCTGGTCAGCGGGGATAGCTGCCCAGCCCCGATAGCGGAGATGATAGAGGGTATATTGGGCTCGAGGCTTTTTCACCACTACGGCACACGGGAGATGGGCCTTGGTGGCGCGGTCACCTGCCCCGCCCATGAGGGCATGCATATAAGGGAGAACCACGTCATTGCAGAGATAATAGACGATGGGGGCAGGCCCGCCGCCTTGGGAAGCCCGGGAGAACTGGTGATAACCACCATAGGGATGGAGGCCATGCCCCTCATAAGGTACAGGACGGGGGACAGGGCGAGGCTCATGGAGGGCCGCTGTCCCTGCAGCAGCAGCCTTATGCGGCTGGATACGGATATATCGAGGCTCGCGGGAGGGGATGCGGCCAGCAGCGCGGTGCTGAAGGACGATAGGATAGCGGATTACGGGCCAGAAAAAGACGGGGACGGCATAAGGGTGCTTACCATCGGCAGGTATGACTGTGCCAAATTTATCAAGGGAATATTCGGGCGGCAGATCGAGGTGACGGCAAGGCCGGTCACAATGGAGGACGCCCCTATGTACGCCGGAAAGCGCGCGCCCCTGGCATAGCCCTGCGAAAACCCGATTCAGCAAGGCAATTTGGCGGATTTCCCCTTGCAAAGGCGGGATACTTAACACAGATTTTATGCCGCATTTAATATAATTAAATAGCGAATATGAAGGCGGCATATACAAAAGTTTCATTTCTGTCCTGCATAGCTGTTCTGTTATAGGTGATGAGACATTATACGAAAAACGGGAGCGATAACTGCCGCTGAGGGCAAATTGAACGACCACGAAAGGAGACTGGTACTATGATACGGAAAAAACTTGTTATCAATGGGGTGGCGCGGGACCTCGTGCTGGACGGGAGCGAGACCCTCGCAAAGCTGCTCCGTGAAAGATTGCTGCTGACGGGCTGCAAAATCGGCTGCGGAGAGGGGCACTGCGGAGCCTGCAACGTCATAGTGGACGGAAAGGTGACCCGTTCCTGCGTGACTAAGGTGACGAGGCTTAAGGACAACGCGGAAATAACTACGATAGAGGGAATAGGCACGCTGCACGACATGCACCCGCTTCAGGTCGCGTGGATGGCAAACGGCTGTGCCCAGTGCGGCTTCTGTGCGCCCGGATTTATAATGAGCGGCATCGCGCTGCTCAACGGAAATTGCAGCCCGACGCGCAAGGAGGTAAGAGACTGGTTCGATAAAAACCGGAACCTGTGCCGCTGCGCCGGCTATAAGCCCATGATAGACGCGGTGATGGATGCGGCAAAGGTAATGCGCGGCGAGCTTACCAAGGAGGACCTGGTATTCAAGCCGGAGGGAGACAGCATAAAGGGCACAAGGTACATACGCCCCTCCGCCGCACAGAAGGTCACGGGAAGCTGGGATTTCGGCGCGGACGACGCGCTGAAGCTGCCCGAGGGCACGCTGCGGCTCGCCCTGACCCAGGCTAAGGTATCCCACGCCAACATAAAGGGCATAGACACCTCCGAGGCGGAAAAGATGCCCGGCGTATTCAAGGTCATAACTTACAAGGACATACTGGAGGCCGGCGGTACCAACCAGATAAACGGCCTCGTCATGCTTCCCAAGCACAACAAGAACGACGGCTTTGACAGGCCGGTGCTTTGCCGGGATAAGATATTCCAGTTCGGCGACGCCATAGCCATAGTCGCGGCGGAGACGGAGGAGCAGGCAAGGGCGGCGGCGGAGGCTGTTAAGGTCGATATAGAGGAGCTGCCGGCCTACATGAACGCAATAGACGCCATGGCCCCCGACGCCATAGAGATACACCCCGGTACCCCGAACGTGTTCTTTGAGACGAACTGCATAAAGGGCGGGGATTTCGACTGGGACAGCATACCCGATTCGCAGCAGGTGGAGATAGAGAGCTACTGCTCCCGCCAGCCGCACCTGCACCTTGAGCCGGACTGCGGCTATGCCTACATAGACGAGGACGGGATGCTCACCATACACTCCAAGTCCATAGGCATACATCTTCACATGCCAATGATAGCGGGCGGCATAGGTGTACCAATGGAAAAGCTGCGTATGATACAGAACCATGCGGGAGGCACCTTCGGGTATAAGTTCTCGCCCACCAACGAGGCCATACTCGGCGCCGCTGCGCTGATATGCAAACGGCCCGTATCCCTGGTGTTCAACATGTATCAAAACATAACCTACACCGGAAAGCGCTCCCCCGCCTTCATGCACGTTAAGCTGGCGGCGGACGAGAAGGGCAAGCTGCTGGCCCTCTGGGGCGATAATTTCATAGACCACGGCCCGTATTCCGAGTTTGGAGACCTGCTCACCATGCGCTTGAGCCAGTTCACCGGCGCGGGCTACGGCATAGGCTCCATACGCAACAGGAGTCGCACGGTATTCACAAACCACGCATGGGGCTCCGCCTTCCGCGCCTACGGCTCGCCGCAGTCCTTCATGGGCTCGGAAATAGCCATAGACTGCCTCGCCGCAAAGATGGGCATAGACCCCTTTGAGATGAGGGCTATGAACTGCTATAAGGAGTCCGAGGGCACCACCATACCCACAGGCTTCCCGCCAGATGTATACTGCGAGGAGGCGCTCTTTGAAAAGGCGCGCCCGCTGTATGAGGCGGGCAAAAAGAGGGTAGCGGAGAAGAACGCCGGGTCTGACGGGCGGTATAAGTACGGCATAGGCGTTTCGCTCGGCGTATACGGCTGCGGTCTGGACGGCGTTGACGCCTCCTCCGCGCAGGCCGAGCTCAACCCCGACGGCACGGTAAGCATATACACCTGCTGGGAGGATCACGGACAGGGCGCGGATATGGGCGCGCTGGTATCCGCCCACGAGACGCTGAGACAGGCCGGCATAAGGCCGGAGCAGATACGCCTCGTAATGAACGACACAAAGATATGCCCCAATTCCGGGCCCGCCGGCGGCTCCCGCTCCCAGGTGATGACGGGCAACGCCTGCCGTCTCGCCGCGGAGAACCTTCTCGCCGCAATGCGCAAGGAGGACGGAAGCTACCGCACATACGACGAGATGAAGGCGGAGGGTATAGAGACCAAGGTGGACGGCAACTGGACCACCACATACTGCGCCGATCACCCCGTGGATCAGGACACCGCCCAGGGCGAGCCCTTCGCAACGTATATGTACAGCATATTCCTGCCGGAGGTGGTGGTGGATACCGAGACGGGCAAGGTAAAGGTGGAGAAGTTCACCTGCGTGGGCGACGTCGGAACCATAATGAACCGGCTGTTGGTGGAGGGCAACTTCTACGGCGGCCTAATACAGGGCGTCGGCCTTGCGCTCAGCGAGGACTTCGACGACCTCGAGAGGGAGACGACGCTGCTCCGCTGCGGCATACCCTACCCCAACGACGCGCCGGACGATATTGAGCTTCACTTCAACGAGACATACAGGCCATACGGCCCCTACGGCGCAGCGGGCTGCGGCGAAGCCCCGCTAACGGCGCCCCATCCCGCTATACTCAACGCCATATACAACGCCACCGGCGCGCGCATCACGAAGGTGCCGGCAAGACCCGAGAGGGTGATGGAGTCGCTCAGGGAGCTTGAAGGATAGCACGGCAGCTTTTTAAGGAGGGAGGCAGGGACGGTATATGACGCGTATAGACGAAAGAGTCTCTACCCATGTATACAAGGTCAAGCGCATATCCAAGGAGGAGATGGAGAGCATCGCCGGAGTGTGCGTATACGATCAGCCTCCCTTCTGCAACGCCGCCTGCCCGCTTAAGCTGGACGTAAAGGCCATGCTTAAGGCGGCGGCGGAGAACGACTTTAAAAAGGCGTTTAAAATTTATGAGAGCATAGCGCCCTTCCCGCTGATACTGTCGGCGGGCTGCGGTGCGCCCTGCGAGGAAAAGTGCAGGCTCTGCGAGCTCGGCGATGGCATAGCCATAGGGGACATAGAGCGCGCCGTAGCCTTATCCGGAGGCGCCGGGGAAAAGCGCAGCATATTCCGCGTCAGGAAAAAGAAAAAGGCGGCTGTGTTCGGCTCCGGCCTGTTTGCGCTGCTGCTTGCGGGGGAGCTGGAAAAAAAAGGGTATCCGGTAACGGCGATATGCGGCGAGGCGGACGAGGAGGAATACCTTAGGGTCGCCGCCGGGTTTTTGCGGGAGAACGACTTTTATACGGAGCTTAAAAGGCTCAGGGGCAAGGATATCGCCTTTGAATTTAACGCCGAGATGACAAGAGAGCTTTTTGAGGAAAAAAGAGGCGGCTTTGATGTGCTTTGCGCGTCCGAAAAAGCCGCCCTTGACATATTTCCCGGCGCCGTACGGGACGAAGGCATAATGCTCATGGAAAGTGAGGGGCTTTTGACCGGCGGCGGAGAGACTGTGCTGGAGGCGGCGCTCGGGGCAAGGAAGGCGGCGCTTACGGCGGACAGGCTCGCCCAGGGCATAGACCCGCGCAGCGCGAGAGGGGAGGAGGGGCCGGTCACATCACGGCTGTATACCAACCCCGACCTGGCAAGGGGGCTGATCAGGATAAAGGGCTGCGAAAGCGGCTATACGAGGGAGCAGGCGGCTGAGGAGGCTGGCAGGTGTATGCAGTGCCACTGCGACGAGTGCCTGCGCGGCTGCGCCTATCTTCGCCGCTTCAACAAGCACCCCGGCCTGCTGAGCCGGGAGATATACAACAATACGCAGATAATAATGGGGGACCACCCGCTCAACAGGGCGATGAACGCCTGCGCGCTGTGCGGGCAATGCACTGTCACCTGTCCCCACGGGTTCGATATGGCCCATGTATGCAGGACGGCGCGGGAAAACATGGTGGATACGGACAAGATGCCGCTGGCGGCCCATGAATTTGCGCTGCTGGATATGCTTTTTTCCAACGGAGAGGCATATCTTTGCAGAAAGCAGCCCGGGCACAGCCATTGCAGATACGTGTTCTTTCCCGGCTGCCAGGCGGCGGCGATAGCGCCGGAGGCGGTAATCGCCTCATACGAGGATCTCTGCACCCGGCTGAAGGGGGGCGTGGCGCTTATGCTCGGCTGCTGCGGGGCGATAGCACACTGGGCGGGAAGGGGCGAGATGTACGGCGAGGTCAGGGATAAGATAGCGGCGGAGCTTGCCGCACTGGAGGATCCCGTGATAATAGCCGGCTGCCCAAGCTGCATGAAGCTGCTCTCGGAGCAGGATATGGCTGAGACGGTAGGTATATGGACGGTGCTGAGGGACAGGGGACTGCCGGACGGGGCGCGGGGCGGTGGACGAGCCGTGCTCCACGACGCCTGCGGCGCGCGGGGGTATCCGGAGACCCGGTCCGCCGTGCGGCATATCATGGAGGAGCTGGGCTATCAGCTCATCGAGGAGGAATATTCCGGCGACAGCACCCAATGCTGCGGCTATGGCGGGCTTAC
>ULXF01038915.1_pt1 | contig 13784 bp, 10 predicted proteins | sample 1961041 | NCBI WGS metagenome assembly ULXF01 (sample SAMEA4835832, study PRJEB28245) | human gut metagenome | biome: gut microbiome; material: fecal sample | place: Denmark | collected 2008
CGTCACATCCTCAAAGGCGATGCAGTGCTTCTGCCCGATGTAGCGCATGAAGCCCGTCACCTTCGGATCGTAGGAGACCGCCGCCAGCTTTGCGCTGACGCTGGACGCGAAGATCAGCGTATGCAGGCGCATCGAAACAACAACGCGCATTTTCCGCATCATGCCGATGATGAGCCGCTCGTCCTGCGGCGCGGAAATAAAGAAGCTGCCTCCGCTCAGAAGCTCCGCGACCTCGCGGCAGGGCTGCGTATCCCGGTCCGGCTCGAGCGCGAAAAAGACCGGCGTCAGTCCATACTGCGCGCGCACGGCCTCCGCCGCCGCGGCAAAGCTCTTCTTCCGTTCCTCAAAGCCCGGCCACGGGCGCAGCACATAGAGCGCATAGGCTCCATCCGGCGAAAGCCCCTGACTTTGCAGGAAGCTCTCCACCGCGCCGGGCTCTCCCGGCTGAAGCAGGAGCGCCGGGTCTGCGGTAATGCGGATATCCGGCTTTACAACACCCATCGCGCGAAGCTCCGCAAGGGACATATCCTCGCGCAGCGTGACGGCGTCCACGCAGCGGTTGATGATCCTCGCCGCCATTTTCCGGTTGCGTGCGCCGTTCACGGGGCCGATGCCGCAGCCGTACATCAGGACGCGGTTTCCGGCCAGCTTCGCAAGGCGGATGCTCCAGAGATAATACCAGAGCGAGCGGCTGCTCGTCTGATCCTGAATGAGGCTGCCGCCGCCGGACAGATAGAGCTTCGTCCGTCGCATGACGTGCCAGAAAGCAAACGGGTTGAACACATGCACCGAGCCGACATAATATTTCTTCCGTGTCTCGATGGGGTTATGGGAAAGCACATAGACAGGCATATCTTCGTCGATGTTCTTCATCTGCCGGACGATTGCCTTTAAGATCGCGTCGTCGCCTGCGTTTCCCTTTCCATAGGCGCCGCAGATCAGGACGCCGCTGCGCTTTTTCTTCGGCGCGCGCTCCCGGCGAAGGATGGTCTCATAGATCTGTATCTGATGGGACACAGTCGCCTCGATGGAAAGGAGCCGCGAGGCGCGCTCATGCAGGTTTTCGGCCAGCTGGAGGCGGTACGCCCCGTTTTCGGCCAGCGTTCGGATATGCTGCGCAAAGGCTTCATAGTCGCGCGGCTGAGTCAGAAGGCCCGTCACGCCCGGCTCGATGATATACGGCACGCCGCCGACCGCCGTTGCGATCGTCGCGCAGTGCATCCGCGCGCCCTCGGGCAGCGCATACGGGAACGCCTCAGAAAGCGAGGACAGCGTATTGACATCGATGGCGCTGTAAAAGCTGTCGGTGTCGGAGACCCATCCGGCAAAGGCGCAGGTGCCAGGCGCACACAACTCTGCAGCCAGCGCTTCGAGCTTTTCGCGCTCCTCCCCTTCGCCCGCGATCACGAGCCGGATGGACGGGCAGTTCTTCTGTGCGATGGAAAACGCACGGATGAGCATTCCGATATCCTTGACCGGCGAAAGCCGCGCCGCTATGCCGAACACAACACTGTCCGGCTCCAGCGTCAGGCCCACGCTCCGCAGAAATTCCTCCCGGCTCATGGCCGGCTCGACCGGCGTGAAATCCACACCGTTGTAGATGGAGAACATGGTCTGCGGATCGAAGCCGCGCGAAATGAGCATCTGCGCCACGGCGTCGGACACACCGATGTGATAATCGAACAGGCGCAGCGCAACGGTATTGATCGTGCCGTAGGTCAGACGGTGCAGCGGCCTTCCGAGATAATCCAGCCTGTAATCGCTGTGAACAGTCGTTACCGTCGGGACCCGGATCTTGCGGCGCAGGATTGCGCCCATCATATTCGCGCGCGCGCCGTGGCAGTGGACGATCTCGAAGCCCTCGGCGGAGATCATACGGCTGAGCCTGCGCACAGACTCCGGCACGCCGCAGTCCATGACCAGCGTATCGATCCCGAGCTTTCGCGCGTCGTCCGCAAACGGCCCGTCCGTAAAGCAGACCAGCCGCACCGTCTGCGTCTTTCCAAGCCCGCAGAGCAGCGACAGCACATGGGTCTTGGCCCCGCCGACGTCTCCTCCGGAGATCAAATGCATGATTTTCATAAGAATTCTCCTGTTTTGAGAAGTTATGCTTGTTTCTTGGCGCTTCATCGGATAAAATAAAAAGAAGTGCCTGCGGTTCCATTATAGTATACTTTGCCGCAGGAATCAATGAAAATCACCATTAGGAGGCACTCATGAAATTCATCGATGAAAAAGGCAGACTGTTCGGAAAAATCAATCTGATCGATCTGCTTGTAATTGTCCTGCTGCTGGCCGTCGTCTGCGCCGTGCTCTGGAAAACTGTCGGAAAGCGCGCATCCGAGGCAGCAAATACGCAGTCGCTCCGCGCATCCTACACCGTCCGCTGCGAAGAGGTCCCGAAGGAGATCTGTGATTTTGCGCAGACGCAGGTCGGCGAAAAGCTTCTGAACAATGCCGTTTTCCTTGACGCGGAGATCACCGCCTGCAAGGCGGAGCCGGTCGATGCGGAAAAGCCCGACGGCCTTCAGACGCTCTACATCACCATTGACGCCGCTGCGGCAACGGCCAACAATGTCTACAAGGTCGCCAGTCAGGAGATTCGCACAGGATATGAGTACAACGTCAAAACGCCGCTGTTCGAGCTTGCGGGCGTGATCTGTGAGCTGGAGGTCCGCAATGGGTAGGCTGCTTTCCGGCAGCGCCGTCTGGCGGATGCTCTGCGCCGTCGGAGCATTTTTCTCCGCAGCCTTTCGCGGAAGCCGCCTGAATCAGGCTGTCGGCTGCGCATGGAAAAACTCCGCACTGCGCGGCTGGTTCCGCCGCCGTCTTGACGCGCAGGACGGCTGCGTTCAATCCTCACGCACGACGCGCCTGCTCCAAAGCCTCAACGGCTGGCTCTCCCGCCGCTTCCGGCTCAAGGACACATGGAGCGCCTCATGCCTGCACCGCTGCTTTTCCGCGATCGCCTGCTGCGGCCGGGAAAGCCGTCTGCTCGGCTGGCTGTTCCGGCGCGGCGTGACGGGACTGCTTCTGACGCTGCTCGGTGTTTACGTTCTGATCGACTATACGCTGCGGGAGCTTCTGACCGTGCCGCTGCTCTCCTCCGTCTGGGACGAGCTGCTGATCCTTTTCGTGCTCTTCTGGATCGTCTGGGGACGGATGGGTCGGAAGGAGCCTGTCCGGACGCGTGCAAATCCCCTCGACCTGCCGGTCTTCGCGTTTTTCTGCGTCGGTCTCGCGCTGATGTGCGTCGTCGGGAGCTATCCGTCCATTCAGCTGGACGGCTACCGCGCGACGGTGCAGTATATTCTCTGGTTCTATCTTGTCACGCGGCTCCTGCGTGACCGCAGCGACCTCACATGGCTGTACAGCCTTTTCTGCGCGGTCGCGTTCGGCGTCGCCGTCCACGGCATTTACCAGTATATCATCGGCGTCCCGATGCCGTCCCACTGGATGAGCAAGGCGGAGACCGCCGTCCGCACACGCGTGTTCTCCATCTTTGGCAGTCCCAATATCATGGGCGACTTCATGGTCATGTTCGCGCCCATGACGGCGGCGCTCGCCTATTACACAGACAGGAAGCCGCTCAAGCTGGCCGCGTGGCTTGCGACCTTCGTCATGTGCTTCGCCTGTCTGTTCACCATGTCGCGCGGCGCGTGGGTCGGTATGGCGATCGCGGTCGTGCTGTTCATCCTGCTCGTTGACCGGAGGCTGTTCGGCCTTCTCCTTGCCGCCTGCGCGCTTTTGATGTTTGTCCCCTTCGTGCGCACGCGCATCAGCTTCCTGTTCACAGATGAATTTGTCGCGGCCAGCAACAACGGCGGCCGCAGCGAGCGCTGGGCTACCGGGCTTGCCCTTCTGAACTCGGCAGATCCGTGGCTCGGCTACGGCCTCGGTATGTTCGGTGGCGCCATCGCCATGCAGACGCAGATCATGGACTGGATCGAGTATTTCTACATGGACAATTATTACCTCAAGATCCTTGTGGAAATGGGCTATGTCGGCCTTGCGTCCTTTGCCGTCATGATGCTGACGCTCGTCTGGACCGGAAACCGCACGCTTTTCCGCCTCCGCGGCCAGCGGCGGCATATGGAGGGAACGCTCTATCCCCTCTGTGCGGGCATGTTCGCGGGACTCTGCGGCGTGCTGGCGCACTGCTTCTTCGAAAACATTTTCGAGCAGCCGTATATGATGGTCTATTTCTGGACGATCGCCGCCATGCTCGTCTGGGCCGGTTTCCTACAAAATCCACGCAAGGAGGTCGTTTGATATGCCGCAGCCTGTCCTGCTCACCTACCGCGTCCCCGCAAAGCACGCCGCAAAGCTGCGCGTACTTGCCGTGCGGATGGGCATTCGCGTCCGCGCAGTCGAAAAATGGGAATATATCCAGCCGGTCGGAAGCTTCACCGGGGACTGCGAGGGCTTTGAGTCCTTTTATGACGGCGAAGGCTTCTCCGACCAGATGCTCGTCATGGCGCATTTTCCGCAGTCCGTATTCAGCCGCTTTTTGCAGGAGCTGCGCGCCGCGAGGCTCGTATTTCCGCTCAAATGCGTGCTGACGGAGTCCAACCGCGGCTGGAACTCGCTGGAGCTGCACGAGCAGCTCTGCGAGGAGCGTGACGCCATTGCGCGCGGCGCTTCCGCGCATGATCCGGAGGGAGGCGGCATAGCATGAAAACGATCCTCTCCATCATCGGACTGCTTGCGCTCTGCGCGCTGGAATTCTTCCTCGCACGGCGCGGGAAAAAGTGGCTCGGATGGCTTCTGCCGGTCCTTTCCTTTCTCGGCTCGACGGTGTTCTACTTCTGCAACCTCCGGATGCCGGAGGGAGGTTCTGTGGACAGCTTCCTGCTGACAGCGCTACTCGGCTTTTTCCTGAGCAATATCCTGACGCTCATTCTGCTGGCGGTCTATTTCGTCGCGCACGAGAAGCAGCAGGATAAAAATGATCAGCACCTTTGATGCATACAAAAATGACGCGGCAAATGCCGCGTCATTTTCTTATATTTTCTTCTTACTCGGCGGAATAGACCGTTTTGCCGCTGATGAGCACACGATGGACGCAGGTGGAGACCTCGAACGGGTTCCCGTCCGTCAGCACGATATCGGCGTCCTTCCCTTCCTCGATGGAGCCGACGCGGTCAGCCACGCCGATGTGCTCTGCGGGGTTGATGGTGATGGCGCGGAGTGCCTCAAACGGATCCATGCCCGCGCAGACAGCCATACCGGCGCACAGCGGAAGGTACTGCTGCGGGATAACGGTGCAGTCCGTGATAATGGACACATGGCACCCGGCGCGGCTCAGAATACCCGGCGTCTGCCAGGACTTGTTGCGTACCTCGACCTTTGTCGCATGTCCGAGCGACGGGCCGACAGCCATGCAAAGCCCTGTCTTGGCCAGCTCGTCCACGATCAAGTGTCCCTCCGTCACATGCTCGAGCGTCAGCCGGACGCCGAACTCCTTCGCAATGCGGATGGCCGTAAAGATATCGTCGGCGCGATGCGCATGGGCCTTGAGCGGGATCTCACGGCGCAGCACCGGGATCAGCGCCTCCATCTTCATGTCAAAAGGCGGCAGCTTGCTCAGGTCGTCGCCTGCCGCCTCCTTCTTGCGAAGATAAAGCTGCGCCTTCATCAGCGCCTCGCGGAGGATCGCGGCGGTCGTCATGCGCGTGGAATCGCACTTGGAATTGTAGCAGCGCTTCGGGTTTTCGCCGAAGGCGCACTTCATCGCTGCCGCCTGCTTGACGATCATGTCGTCGATCCGCTTACCGGCAGTCTTGATGACCGTAAACGTGCCGCCGAGGACGTTCGCACTGCCCGGGCCTGTGCAGACGCAGGTCACGCCCGCGTTTCTCGCCAGCTCGAAGCTATGATCCATGGGATCGACGCCGTCGATGGCGCGCAGCTGTGGGCAGCAGATGTCGTTCATCTCATTGTAATCGACGCCCGGCTCACCGTAGCCGTCCAGACCGATGTGGCTGTGCGCGTCCACAAAGCCGGGATAGACGTTCAGGCCGGAGGCATCGATCGTTTCCTCCGCCTCCAGATTTTCGCCGATCCTGCAAATTTTCCCGTCCTCGACCAGAATATCGGCCACATACGCCTCGCGGTGTACGGCGTCGTGAATGGTTCCGTTCTTGATACAAAGCATAACGCTGACCTCTCATTTCATTTGAATTCCCGGCGCTTTCGCCTTGCTATCAGAATAGCACATTTTTCGCGTTCCGGTCAAGACCGGCAGACAAAATGCCGCCGCCCATTCCGGGCGGCGGCACTACGCATATTGGGAAATATCTGCAAGCCCCTGCGGCTCACTTCATCAGCTCGCAGACAAGCTCGGTATACTCGCCCGCGTTTTCGACCGGCAGGTCGGCCATCATCAGCGCCTGCGTATGCAGGATCTTCACATACTTCTTTGCCTTTTCCGGGTCCTGCGCAACGGCCAGCTGCAAGGCGGCGAACACCGGGTGATCCGGGTTCAGCTCAAGCACACGGTCAGCCTTTGCCTGCATCTCCGGGCTGACGCGGCGGAAATACTTCTCCATTTCGAAGGTCATGCCGCCCTCCGGCACCATGCAGGCCGGATGACTGCCGAGATTCGTGCTCAAACGAACCTCCTTCACGGCGTCGCCCAGCGTATCCTTGACGAAATCCAGCGTCGTCTTGGCCTGCTCTGCCTTCTCCTCGGCGGCCTTCTTTTCTTCCTCTGTCGCAAGGCCGAGATCCTCGGTCGTAATGTTGCGAAGCTCCTTGTCGGCGTACTTCATCAGCGACTGCGGAACGAACTCATCCACCTCGTCGGTCATGAACAGCACATCGTAGCCCTTCTGGCGGAGCAGCTCGAGCTGCGGAAGCTGACCGAGGCGCGAACGGCTCTCGCCGCTTGCGTAATAGATGTACTTCTGATCCTCCGGCATGGCGTCGGTATATTCCTTGAGCGTGACCAGCTTATCCTGCTTGCTCGACCAGTAGAGCAGCAGATCCTGAAGCATTTCCTTCTTCTGGCCGTAATCCGCAACGATGCCGTACTTGAGCTGCATTCCGAAAACGGAGAAGAACTTTTCATACTTCTCGCGGTCGCTTTCCAGCAGCTTCGTCAGCTCCGCCTTGATCTTCTTCTCAAGATTCGAGGCCATAAACTTGAGCTGGCGGTCATGCTGGAGCATTTCACGGGAGATATTCAGGCTCAGGTCCTGCGAATCGACGATGCCGCGGACAAAGCGGAAGCAGTCCGGCAGCAGGTCTGCGCAGTTTTCCATAATGAGCACGCCGGAGGAATAGAGCTGAAGTCCCTTCTTGAAGTCCTTGGTGTAGAAGTCATACGGAGCCTTCGCCGGGATATACAGCAGCGCCTTATAGGTCACAGCGCCCTCCACGCTGGCATGGATCACAGCCAACGGGTCCTCAAAGTCAAAGAACTTTTCCTTGTAGAAGTTGTTGTACTCCTCGTCGGTGACGTCCTTCTTGGCCTTCTGCCAGATCGGCACCATCGAGTTGAGCGTCCGGTTCTCCGTCACGGTCTCATACTCCGGCTTGTCGGAATCAGCAGTGCCTTCCTTGACGCGCTGCGTCTCCACATCCATTTTGATCGGGTAGCGGATGTAATCGGAATACTTCTTCACAAGGCTCTGGATCGTGTAGGTCTCGAGGAAGCGGCTGTACTTTTCGTCCTCCGTGTCCTCCTTGAGCTTCATAATGACGTCCGTGCCCGCGCCGTCGCGCTGCGCCGGCTCGATGGTATAGCCGTCGGCACCGCTCGACTTCCACATGAACGCCTCGTCGGAGCCGTATTTCTTCGAAACGACCGTCACCTCGTCCGCGACCATGAAGGCCGAATAGAAGCCGACGCCGAACTGGCCGATGATGTCCAGCTCGTCCTTCTTCTCCATCTCCTGCTTGAACTTGAGGCTGCCGGAGCGGCAGATCGTACCGAGATTGTCCTCCATCTCGTCCATGCTCATGCCGATGCCGTTATCGGAAACGGTCAGCGTGCGCGCCTGCTTGTCCGCGCGGACGGTAATGGCAAAGTCACTGCGGCTGAGGCCGACCTTGTCGTCCGTCAGCGCCTGATACGCCAGCTTATCGATGGCGTCGGAAGCGTTTGATATGATCTCACGAAGGAAGATCTCCTTGTGGGTATAGATAGAATTGATCATCAGATCCAGCAGCCGCTTGGATTCCGCCTGAAACTGTTTCTTTTCCATAATGTCACGTCCTGTATCTCACAAATTAGCACTCTTTATCTTTGAGTGCTAATCGTATTATAGCCGATTCTGACAGGATTGCAAGTCCTTTCTGCAAAATTCACAAAGCGTTCACAAGGAAAACCGGCGCGGGAGCGACCCGTGCCGGTTTTTGATCGTAATATAAATGTCTTAAAATTTGAATCTCTCGTAGGAGTGGACGCTCTGTCCCGCGAACGACTTCTCGCTCTGAAGCACATTGAACGCATCATAGGTGCTGACCTTCCAGAGTGCTCCGTTCTGGAATTCAAACACATTCACCGTGCTCAGACGTACTTCGTTCTTATCATTCACACTGTAGATGCGCTCCTTCCACGGCAGCCCATTTTCATCATACTCTGCCTCGGAATACGACGACATCGCACCGTCGCCATAGTAGTGTTCTTCACGGATCCAACGGTTCTGGTCGTCGTAGAACAACTGCCTGTATCCCAGCACCATTCCGTTTCCAAGGGCGGCTGTAAATTTGATCAAATTGTCGTTTTCATCATACTGTACCGTGAACACCGTATAGGCGCGGTCGTCTGCCGTATAGAACGTCGTTCTATGCTGGCGGTCATCCATATCCTCCTCGATCGAATAATACGCGAGCTTTCCATTCGACCGGAAGATCGTCTTTGTTTTGCCGTCCTCCAGCGTCTTTTTCTCCGAATTTGTCATTGTGTTGATGTCGTAATCGCCCGGGACCAAACGGCGCGGAAGCGAGCGCAGCAGCACCGTTCTTGTCGAGCCGTCATATCCAACGGAAAGACTGATTGAGAACGAAAGGTCGCGAAGCTTGAAGTAATTGTTGCCGCCGATATTATAGCTCTGGTAGGAATACTCCCTGTCGCCGATCTTGAGTATGCAGACGCTCGGCGTGCAGCTGGCGGACTGATCCTCGCCGCGTTCCAGCTCGCCGCCGACCGGCGTGTAATCCTTCCCGGGCGTCATGGTAACGGTCTTGGTCTCGCTGTCATAGCCGACTTCAAACCGGCTCGGCGTTTCCCGCAGCATCATGGCGAGGTCGCGGAGCTTAAAATAGTTATTTCCGTCGATCAGATAGGCCTGTGGCGTCTGCTCCACACCGTTTACCTTGACCTTCATATCAGAAACGGAGACCTGCGCGGCAAACGCGCACACAGAAAGCAGCACCATCATACAAGCGCACAGCAGGAAATTGCGGAGGAATCTTTTCATCTTTTTCTCCCTTCTGAACATCGCGCTCCGGCGAGTCTGAGAGCTTCCAGAATTATTCTATTACAGTTTTTTCGCCGTGTCAATCCCCGCTTCACCTTCCAACTGCAAATCGACGCTTTTTCCCCTTTCCAAACCGGAGAAACTATGTTAAAATCAATTATAATAAAATCAAGAAAAACTGAACAGGAGCAAATCATGATTACAATATCCAATCTCGCCATGCAGTTCGGCGGTTCCGTTCTGTTCAAAAACGCAGATCTGCAATTTCTGCCCGGCAACTGCTACGGCATCATCGGCGCAAACGGCGCCGGAAAATCCACCTTCTTGAAAATTCTCTCCGGAGAGCTGGAGCCGACCTCCGGCTATGTCGCCATCAAGCAGGGCGCGCGCATGTCCATCCTCAAGCAGGATCAGTTCCAATACGACGAATATACCATTCTTGACACCGTCATCATGGGCAATCAGCATCTCTACGACGTGATGAAGGAAAAGGATGCGCTCTACGAAAAGGAGGATTTCACCGAGGCGGACGGCCTCCGCGCCAGCGAGCTGGAGACGGAGTTTGCGGAAATGGACGGCTGGGAGGCCGAATCCGACGCGAGCCGCCTTTTGCAGGGCCTCGGCATCCCGGTCGAGCAGCACTATGACCTTATGGCCAACACCGACGGCCGCCAGAAGGTGAAGGTTCTGCTTGCGCAGGCGCTTTTCGGCAAGCCTGATATCATTCTGCTCGACGAGCCGACCAACAACCTCGACATCGAGGCCATCGACTGGCTGGAAAACTTCATCATGGACTACGAGGACACCGGCCTTGTGATTGTCGTCAGCCACGACCGCCACTTCCTGAACACCGTCTGCACCCACATCGTGGACATCGACTACGGCAAGATCAAGCAGTACGTCGGCAACTACGACTTCTGGTATGAGTCCTCTCAGCTCATTCAGCAGCTCATCCGCAATAAGAACAAGCGCAACGAGGAAAAGATCGCCGAACTGCAAACCTTCATCGCCCGCTTTGCCGCCAACAAGAGCAAAAGCAAGCAGGCGACCTCCCGCCGGAGACTTCTGGACAAGCTCTCCGTCGAGGAAATGCCCGCCTCCTCGCGGCGGTATCCGTTCGTCGGCTTTGAGCGTGAGCGCGAGGTCGGCAAGGATATTCTCTTCGTCACCGACGTGTCCAAGACCGTGGACGGCGTGAAGCTTCTGGACAAGGTCAGCTTCATCGTCAACAAGAACGACAAGATCGCTTTCGTCGGCGAGAACGAGCTTGCGCAGACCACAATGTTCAAAATTCTGATGGGTGAACTGGAGCCGGATGAGGGCAGCGTCAAGTGGGGCCAGACCGTCACGACGAGCTATCTCCCGAAGGACAACAGCGAGTATTTCGACGGCCATGACGAGAGCCTCGTCGATTGGATCCGCCAGTTCTCCGCGAAGAAGGACGATGTCTATCTGCGCGGCTTCCTTGGCCGGATGCTCTTCTCCGGCGACGAGGTGTTCAAGCCCGTAAACGTCCTTTCCGGCGGCGAAAAGGTGCGCTGTATGCTTTCGCGGATGATGCTTTCCGGCGCGAACGTCATTCTGCTCGACCAGCCGACCAACCATCTCGACATGGAGGCCATTCAGGCCGTCAACAAGGGCCTCTGCGCTTTCCCGGGGAATATCCTGCTGGCCTCGCATGACCACGAGCTTTTGCAGACGGCCTGCAACCGCGTCATTGAGTTCCAGCCGGACGGCACGATCCTTGACCGTCCCGGGACCTACGACGACTATCTTGTCTGGAAGCGCGAGCGTCTCACGCAGCAGAAATAAGGAGGGATCGCTTTATGAATGTTATCTGCACAAAGAATGCTCCGGCTGCCGTCGGCCCGTACTCCCAGGCCATCGACTGCGGCGATTTTGTTTTCCTCTCCGGCCAGATCCCTCTTGTACCGGAGACCGGCCTTGTAGCCAAGGGCGGGCTGGAAGCGCAGGCGCACCAGATGTTTGCCAACATTCAGGCCGTTCTCGCAGAGGCCGGAATGTCGCTTTCCAACGTTGTAAAAACGACGGTCTTTATGACCGACCTCAGCCAGTTTGCCGCGTTCAACGCCATCTATGCCGAATACTTCAAAGCACCCTACCCCGCGCGCTCCTGCGTGGAGGTCTCTGCACTTCCAAAGGGCGTACTGGTCGAATGTGAATTGATCGCCAAGCGCTGAGAACATCGAGCATTCAAGCCGCAGCCGCCGGGACGGAGTCCGTTCCGGCGGCTTTCCTTGACCGCACGCATACCTCGCACGCTCCGCAGCTCCGGTGCTGGCCGGTTCGCTGTAAAAAAGCGGCACTTCCCCTTCCAGAAACTGACCTTGACAATTCCGCTCGGCAATGCTATGATGCTGCTGACAAATGCGTCGGCTGACGCCATAGAAAAGCGATGACAAAGACGGATCTGTTCGTGCGTCTCACAGAGAGCCGGGGGTGCTGAAAGCCCGGCAGACAATGTTCAGGATCTTATCCCTTTTGAGCTGAATCCCCAACGCCTTGCAAGTAGGGATCTCCGCGCAGGCTGCGTCAGTGCCTAGGGCTTGTTGGAGCCTGAAAGCGGCATAGCCTCCGGCTGTGCAATTTGAGTGGTACCGCGGGTATTGATCGTATATCAAGGCTCGTCTCAAAGCAATTTGAGACGGGTCTTTTTTATTTTCAGAAAAAGAGGATGAAAAAATGAAACTGAGTAAGAAAAACATGCTTCTGGTCAGCTTTATGCTGTTTTCCCTGTTCTTTGGCGCGGGAAATCTGATCTTTCCGCCGTTCCTCGGCCAGAACGCCGGTGCGCAAACCATTCCGGCGCTGCTCGGCTTTCTGCTCACGGCAGTCGTTCTGCCGGTACTCGGCGTCGTGGTCGTCGCCCGCTTCGACGGTCTCGACCGGCTTGGCCAGCAGGTCAGTCCCCGCTTCGGCCTGATCTTCGCCGTTTTGATCTACCTTTCCATCGGCCCGGGCCTCGGCATCCCGCGCGCAGCCTCTGTGCCCTTTGAAATGGCCGTCGCGCCGTATCTTCCGGAGGGCGCAAGCGTCTCTGTCTGGATGGCGGTGTACTCCTTCGTTTTCTTCTTCGCCGCCCTCTGGCTCTGCCTCACGCCAAGCAAGCTCGTCAGCCGGATCGGCCATGTCCTGACGCCCGCGCTGCTCCTGCTTCTCGGGTTCCTGTTCGTGAACTTCCTACTTCGTGGGAGCGTCCATGTCGCCGCGCCGCAGCAGGATTACGCCGCCGCACCCTTTTTCAAGGGTTTTTCCGACGGCTATCAGACCATGGACACCATTGCGGCTCTGAACTTCGGCCTTGTCATTGCTGCGACGCTCGGCGGCTTCGGTCTGGAGGAAAAGCGCGAAAAAATGCGCCATACCGTGCTGGCAGGCGTTTTTGCAGGAACGATCCTCGCGCTCGTCTATATTCTGCTTGCGTATATGGGCATGTGCTCCTCAGGTGTCTATGCCATTCAGGAGAACGGCGCGTGGACGCTCCGCCGCATCGTGTTCCAGCTTTTCGGTGAGCCGGGCGCCGTTCTGCTGGCCGCCATCTTCACGCTTGCCTGCCTGACGACCTGCGTCGGCCTGATCCACTCCATCTCACAGTATTTTTCGGTGCTCTTCCGCAAGCTCTCCTACCAAAGCTGGGTGTTTGTCATTACCGGTGTTTCCTTCCTGATCTGCAACCTCGGTCTGAGCACCATTCTCAACATTTCCGTCCCGATCCTGAACGCGATCTATCCGGTCTCCATCGTGCTGATCCTTCTGGGCCTGAGCCACGGCCTCTGGAAGCAGAACGGCTATGTCTATCCGCTCACCGTCGCCGGAACGGGGCTTGTCAGCGTCGTCTATGCGCTGGATACGGCCGGTGTCCCACTCGGTGCGCTCGGCACGCTCGCGCGCAGGCTTCCGCTTTATTCGGTCGGCTTCGGCTGGGTCTGCGCGGCGGCTGTGATGCTCGGCATCAGCATCTGTATGGCGCTTCTCCGCAGCTCCCGCATCCGCCGCAAAACCGAACTAAGCGAAAAGCTATATAAAAACGGCCGCTTCATTTAAAGCGGCCGCTTTCCGTATTGGATTTGCTGCATCCGAGGCAGAAAGCCTCTCTTAGTACAGCTTCGCGCCAGCGGGGATGTGTGGGTCGAGCATCAGAAGGTGCAGCCGCTCCTCGCCGTTTTCGTGGTGGACAGCGGAGATGAGCATACCCTCAGAGGCAATACCCATCATCGGGCGAGGCGGGAGGTTCGTAATGGCGATACAGGTCTTGCCCACCAGCTCCTCCGGCTCATAATGGTCGTGAATACCGCTCAAAATGACCCTATCTACGCCGGTTCCGTCGTCCAAAAC
>ULXF01060762.1_pt1 | contig 13560 bp, 10 predicted proteins | sample 1961041 | NCBI WGS metagenome assembly ULXF01 (sample SAMEA4835832, study PRJEB28245) | human gut metagenome | biome: gut microbiome; material: fecal sample | place: Denmark | collected 2008
GATCTTCGTAATGGCGCCGTAGATACCTACCTGCGCCATGGCTCCTTCGGGCACGAGGTATTTGATCAGCTGCCGGTCGATGAATTCGTTGGCCGTGCCCGCCAGTCCGCCGACCAGCAGCGGCAGCGAATAGGCGAAGACCGCGGCCAGCAGCGCCCAGTTGATCTTGGGCACGGTGCGGTCCACGGTGGCGAGGATGACCAGCCACGTCACGACGCTGGCGATCAGGTTGGCGACGAAGACCCAACCGACGCCGAATTCCGTAGCGAAAAGCCCGGCGACGCCGAAAGCGACGGCCAGCGCTACGTTCATCACCACGTTCAGCGCCTTGATGCCGACGAACAGCAGCGCCCGTCCCTGCTCGCGCAGCCGCGAGAAGGGGATGCAGGCCCAGACGTCGAAGAGGATGATAAGCCCCACCCAGACCACATATTCGGGATGTGCGGCATAAGCCTCGCCCATCAGTCCTGCGACGCCGTTGCGGAACGAAGCGACAAGCACGAAGAACACCACGGCGGCGAGCGATGTAACGCCCCACGTCGTGGCGAAAAGCCTGCGTTTGGCGGCCCGAACGTCGCCCCCGGCCTCCTCGGCCTTGGCCGAAAAACGGAAGTAGCTCGACTCCATGCCCATCGTCAGCAGCGTAAGCGCCAGCGGAATGAGGGCATAGATGTCCGTGACGATACCATAGGTCTCCTGCCCGAAAATACGGGTATAGTAAGGCGTGAGCAGATAGCTCAGAAACCTCACCACAATGGTGCTGATGCCGTAGACGGCGGTTTGTTTGGCCAATTTTTCGAGCATGGCAGACGATTTGCAGTCGACAAAGATATTGCACGCCGGGCTTTGCGCCCGACAAAGATACAAATTTTAGCCGGAAACCCCGCATAATGCCGTTTCTTTCGGCAAGGCAAGATAAAAACGTCCCGGAAGCCGGACAAAGCCCCTGACAATCGGACCGAACAGCGTATTTTTCCACCCAAAATGATATAAATAAAATTGTGAATCAATATCTTTTATTCTTACAGAAAAAATACTTTTTTATGGAAATTTGCATGAAATTTCCATAATGAGTGTTGTTCAATCCGAAAATTATTTTCTAATTTTGTCCTGTCGCAAACCGACAGACATACGGAAAGTGTTTTTCACTCTGTCCTTACAAAGAAATCTGACAGTTTCAACGTGAATCGGGGCAATGAACAGCACTCATTTTCTTGTTTAGATAGATTCGGCCAAAACAATTTTGCGCCGCAATTTTCGTATCTATTCAAGTGTGGGGTAAAGCATTCGTTTATTCGATTCTGGGTTTTGTCAGAACCTCTTTGTAGATGAACGAAAACAGCTCCACACTTTCTTTTTGTACAACCCACTACATGTAACACCCGCCTTGTGGAGCTGCGAGGGGGGGGGGAATTTGCCGAATATCAGCCGGATACTCATCTCGAATGAAACGGCATATCGAAGAATTGCCCTATGGAACAACCTTGTATACGCAGTTGTCCGAGTTCCGAAACCCGGCACGTATCCGAAAGAATACGGTCCGGGAGCGTCCGTTTGAGGATGATCCGTATACATGCATGCAGACGAACCTGATCGAAGATACGGCCATGAAATTCAGAATCTTTCTTTTGTTATGCGCATCGCTCTGGGGATGGAACGTCCGGGGGCAGAGCGTAGCTTTGAAAACAAACGTACTGTCCGATGCTTTTATGAATATAAACCTCGGAGTAGAAACCGGTCTGGCCCCGAAATGGACATTGGACATCACGGGCGATTTCAACGCATGGACGCTGTCGCACGGCCGCCGCTGGAAACACTGGCTCGTGCGCCCCGAAGCGCGGTTATGGTTCTGCGACCGTTTTGCAGGACATTTCATAGGTTTCCACGCGCACGGAGGGCAGTACAACATCGGAGGCGTGAAAAATGGAATCTCGTTCTTGGGTTCCGATCTCTCGAAACTTTCGGACTACCGCTATCAGGGCTGGTTCATAGGCGCCGGCGTCGCCTACGGATACGCTTGGATACTCGGCAGGCACTGGAACCTCGAAGCCGAAATAGGCGTGGGATACGCCTACACGCAATATGACAGCTTCCGATGCGTAGGCTGCGGAAAGAGAGTCGAGAAGGACAAACCGCATCATTACGTGGGGACGACCAAAGCGGCCGTCAATCTGGTTTACGTATTCTAAATGCTCGCTGCAATGAAACGAACGATTTTTTTCCTGTCGCTGCTGTTGGGAACGAGTCCGCTGCCGCACGCCCAAGAGATAGACGGGGTCACGGTCGGAAACCTGAAGATGGATCGGAACGGCGAATATCTGGTCGTGGAGATGGATGTCGAACTCTCCCGGCTGGAGGTAGAGGCGAACCGCGCCGTACTTCTGACTCCCCGGCTCGTGAACGGAGCCGATTCGGCCGACCTGCCCGCCGTCGGCATCTACGGCCGGCGCCGCTACTATTATTATGTAAGAAACGGCGCAAGCATGCTGTCGGGCGACGGCGAGACAAGTTTCAAGGCCGCCGAAAAACCCGAACGGGTAGCCTATCACGTCATCGTGCCATACGACGGATGGATGAACGGCGCCACGCTCCGGCTCTCCCGCCGCGACTACGGCTGCTGCAACACGATGCTCGCCGCACAGCAGGGCCTGCTGGGGCACTTCGAGGAACCCGTCCCCTACACTCCCTGGCCGGTCTATGTCCGTCCGGCGGCTGAAACCGTCAAAAGCCGCTCGCTGAGCGGGTCCGCGTTCATCGACTTCCCGGTGAACAAGACCGTCATCTACCCCGACTACCGCCGCAATACGGCCGAACTGGGCAGGATAGAGGCCACCATCGATTCGGTACGCGACGACCGGGACGTGACCATCACGTCGGTATGGCTCAAAGGCTACGCATCGCCCGAAAGTCCGTGGACGCACAACCGCATGCTGGCCATAGGCCGTACCGAAGCGCTGAAAAAACATATCGGACAACTCTACCGCTTCGATGAGGGGGTCATCGAAACCGATTACGAACCGGAGGACTGGGCCGGACTGCGCAGCTATGTCGAACGCTCGAACCTGACGCACCGCGCGGAGATACTCGCCCTGATCGACAGTTCGCTCGAACCCGACGCCAAGGAGGCGAAAATCAAACGCTCCTATCCCGAAGAGTACGATTTCCTGCTGAAAAACTGCTATCCCGCGCTGCGCCATACGGACTACCGGATCACGTACACCATCCGCACGTTCAGCGACGCGCAGGAGATCCGGCACATCATGCTCACGCAGCCGCAAAAACTGAGTCTCAACGAATTCTACTTGGCCGCACAAGCCTGCAGCCCCGGTTCGGACGAATTCAACGAAATATTCGAAACGGCCGTACGCATGTATCCCGAAGATACGGCGGCGAACCTCAACGCGGCGAACACAGCCATGCAGAAAGGCGATCTGAAAAACGCGGAACACTACCTGCGAAAAGCCGGGGAGTCGCCCGAAGCCCTCTATGCGCGGGGCGCATACGCCATGCTCACGGAGGAGTACGAAACGGCCGCCGGCTATCTGCAGGAAGCCGAGAAGGCCGGCATACGCGAGGCCGGAGAGGCTTTGGAACAGTTGCAAAAACGGAACAAAAAATAAAACTTCAATCACATCTCCTATGAAACTGAAAAACATCCTTTGCGGGATACTCGTTTGCGGAGCATTCTGCGCTTGTTCGGACCAAGAGCCCGAAAACAGCAACAAGCCCGGATCATTCGACGGGAAAGCCTATCTGAGAGTCAACATCACCGACGCGAACTCCACGCGCGCGACCGGAGGCGACTTGGAATACGGCGACGCGACCGAGCACGAAGTGGTCAACGCCGACTTCTTCTTCTACGATACGAACGGCATATTCATCGCCCGTGCAAACGTCTGGGACAGCGGCACGGAGAATGAGGACAACCCCGCGGGCAACATCGAATTCTTCGGAAAATCGGTCATCGTGCTGAAGGGCCTGACCGAAACCAACCACCCGAAACACTTGGTCACGGTGCTCAACACGCCGGAGGATTTCGAGCCGGCAAACACGCTGGACGAGATGAAGACACTGCTTGCAGGCAGCATCTACAACGGGTCGCACTTCACCATGAGCACCACCAGCTACGGCCGCACGTCGGCGGCGGTTCCCTACTTCGTGACAGAGGTGAGCGAATCGGACTTCAAGAAGGAGCTGGACGAGGCGCAGAACGCAACGCCCGTAGACATCAACGTGGAGCGTCTGGCGGCGAAAGTCACCCTGCGCGTGGACAACGATAAGCTCGTTCCGGTCGATGGGAAACCCGGAATCTACAAGGTCAAGGTGACTGTCGCCGGAGACCCCAACCAACAGGAGCAGGGAACGCAGACCGGAGCGGCCGACATCTACGTCCGATTCCTCGGATGGGGGCTGAACGCCACCGCCAAGGACTCCTACATCGTCAAGAACATCGAAACCGCATGGTCGGATGCGGACCTCGGATTCGTTTGGAACGATGCGGTCAGGTTCCGCAGCTACTGGGGAAAATCCTACAACTACGGCAAACAGGACGGCAAATATCCCGACGTTTCGGCAGAAGCCGCAATCGCCGAATACCTGAACTACATCAACGCCGACAACCTTACCAAACAATTCGGGCAGTCCGCCTACTGCGCCGAGAACTCCAACACGTCGGAAATCGTATCGGAGTATCTCCACTCGGCCGTGACGAGCATCCTGCTCAAAGCGCAGATCCTCGACGAGAACGAACAGCCGCTGGAGATGATACGCTACAACGGAACGCTCTACAAACGCAACGACTACCTGAACTACGTGCTCAACACGCTTCAGAAAGGCAACAAGCTGAACCTGTACTGTCTGGAAGACGAGGCGACCGGAAAATACGTGCAGATAGATCACAACTGCGTCGAGCTGGCCAACGACCGCGACGGAAAGGTATACCTGAAACTGAAACCGCTCGCCGCAGGCACCTCGCTGTACAGAAAATCGGGCGAGACGTATGCCCCGGCCACTGATACCGAGCTCGGCGAGGTCGAGAAGAACATGAAGGATTTCAACGCCTACAACGAGGCGATCGGCTACAAGGACGGCCTGATGTACTACAACATCCCGATCGAGCACCTGAACAACGCCGCGACGACCACCGACGCCGAAAACAAACGGGTGATCCCCGTCGCCAAGTACGGCATCGTCCGCAACCATCACTATGTGGTGACCGTCAACAGTCTCACGAAGATCGGCAAAGGTATCTTCGACCCCGAAGAGGAGATCGTTCCCGGAAAGAACGACGAAAAGGATACCTATTACGTAGGCGCCCGGATCAATATCCTCTCATGGAAGATCGTCAACCAGAACGTAAATCTGTAGTTTCCGGCAGCCCCTTCGCGGAAGGGGCTGCCCCGGTCCGGACCCGATGAACTAAACAGAGTGACAGAGATGGGCACATCGTCTTACATATACGCAATAGGCAAAAGGACGCTCGCGGCGATCGTCTGCGCCCTGACGCTGCTGGGCTGCGACAGCGTGATCTACGACGGCGAGGGCGACTGTTCGGTAAATTACCGGGTGAAGTTCCGCTACGACATGAACCTCAAATTCGCCGACGCATTCGCCCGCGAGGTCGAGTCGGTAACGCTCTATCTGCTCGACGGCGGCGGCAGGGTGGTCTGGCAGCGCACGGAAAGCGGCGAAGCCCTCGGCAAAGAGGGATACGCCATGGAGGTGGACGTCGCTCCGGGAACCTACGACCTGCTGGCATGGTGCGGATCGACGGACAAAGGTTCGTTCAGAATCCCGGAATCGGCATCCGGAAAGGAGCTGACCTGCACGCTGATGCGCGAATCCGGAACCGACGGGACGGGACACGTCCGCGAAGACCTCGACAGGCTCTACCACGGCTATCTGCCGAATCAGACCTTCGGCGACACGGAGGGCACCTATACCTACGTCGTACCGCTCGTGAAGAACACCAACAACGTTCGCGTCGTATTGCAGCAGACGTCGGGAGAGCGGCTCGACGAGAAGCGTTTCTCGTTCCGGATCACCGCCGAAAACGGCCGGATGGACTGGGACAACCAGCTGCTGCCGGACGAACCGGTGACCTATCATGCGTGGCACAAGCAGTCCGCGACGGCCGGAACAGCGCTTCCCGACCTCCCCGACGCCGTGACGTCGGTCAATGCCGTTATCGCAGAGCTGACCACCGCACGGCTAATGGTGCGCGACAAGAGCGCGACGGTCCGGTCGGAAACCGGAACGAATCCGCCGCAACTACAGCCGGAGGAACTGCCGGAGGAGCGCAAGATGAGACTGACGGTGCGCGACAACGACACAGGAAAGACCGTGCTCAGCATTCCGCTGGTGGACTACGCCCTGCTGGTCAAAGGCGAATACCGCCGGGACATGGACGATCAGGAATTCCTCGACCGCATGGACGAATACAACATCGTATGCGTGCTGGGAGAGGGAATGCGCTGGATCAGCATGAGCATCAACATCCATTCGTGGAAAATGGTTTGGCAGAATACGGGAATCTGACAATTTACGCACATGTCACCGAACGGAATCATACGCATTTTCATCTGTCTCGCGACGCTCGCCGGCGCGACGCTCGTGTCGTGCCGCCGGACCGGACATGAAGAGCCGGTCCCCGGAACCGGCACGGAGCGGCCGGACGACGTGCGGGTAAGCTTCCGCATCGCGCTCGGCAGCACGAACGGCACGCGGGCGGGCGGAACGCCGGAAGGCTCGTACGACGACGGCACGCAGAGCGAATTCGAGAACGGGATCGACCTCGAAAACGGGAATTACAGATTCTTCTTTTTCGATGCGCAGAACCGATACCTCTCCGCGTTCCAGACCGTGGAGCTTATCCCCGAAGGAGAGGATCCCGACCGGTCGAAAACGTATGAAGTGGTCGGGAAAACGGACAAGATGCCGCCCGCGAATTTCAAGGTCGTCGCATTGGCGAACTGGCTCTCCTACCCCGGAAAAATGACGGCGGGAGAGACGACGATCGAGGAGCTTTGCACGGCGGAAAGCAGCCGTTACACGTTCTCCGCACCGTTCGCACTGTCCCGCGAACGGCTGATTCCGATGTACGGCGTAAAAAGCTGCGAGGAGATGACGTTCACACCGGGAATGCTGACCCATCTGGGAACGGTCCACCTGCTGCGCGCCATGGCCAAGGTGGAGGTGAGCTGCAAGACATCGGGCTGGACGCTCGAAAAGGTCGAACTGCTCCGCTACAACGCAACGGGATATTGCGCACCGAGCGGGGTCTACTCGCAGGACGACTACGTCAAGGGAAACTACGCCGGCGACTACACGGACACCGTGCATCTGCCGGACGGCAGGAACGACGAGGCCCCGAAAACACGCGCATTCGACCGGACGGCGGACGGGCGTTTCGTCGCCTACGTCCCCGAATACCGGAACGTCGCGGCAGGGACCGCGAACCGCAAAGCGGCCGACGCAGCCGAAATGCGGGTCCGATTCAAGGAGGCGCCCGGCAAGGAGTATGCCGTAGAATTCAAATACTACAACGCGCCGCCAGAAGGCAGCGCCGTCGGAGATCCGTTCGACATCCGGCGCAACTATTACTACAAATTCTCGATTTCGAAGACATCCGAACCGGATCTCGTCGTAGAGGTGTTTCCCTACGAGCTGGTCGAACTCGATCCCGGATTCGGACTGTTACCCTAAACAGACGACTGAAACGGATGAAAAGCAAAGCGATATACTACCTGCTGCTGGGCGGCATGCTGTTCGGATTCGGTTCCTGTATGCGCGACGACTTGGACGCGGAGGCGGAACCGATCGGCAAGGGCGAAAGCCGCGTATCGTTCGCCGTGACCTTTCAGGCCCTTTCGAACCTCTCCCTCGGAAAAACCCGCAGCCTCAATGGCGACGAGATCGCCGAAATCGAAGATATCTTCATCGCATGGTACAACGAAGACGGCTCGCTCGCGGGAAACGCCTACCGGACACGGGAGCAGATGAAGATTTCGGACCCCGACCGGGAAGGAAGCCCGACAGAACAGACCACGCAGCGGGCCGAATTCACGTGCAACATTCCCTACGGACGTTACCGGATCTACGCCGTGGCCAACATGGGCGATCTCGCGGCAAGCACCCGATATGCCGAAAAAATCGCTCTGGAGGAGGATTTCAGGCGGATCGCCCCGGCATGGGAGACCGACCCCGAACTGACGCGGGACAACGATCAGATGTCCGGCTACTTCACGGCCAACAAACCGGAGTCCGGGGCGGTCCGGGGCGAAGCGCCGCTGCTGACGATCAATTCGGCCAAGCCGACGATCCACGCATGGCTGCGCCGGCTGGCATCGAAGGTCACGATATCGTTCGACACGAAGAATCTCTATGACAACGTCTATATCTACATCAAGTCCGCGCGCATACACAACATACCCCGGTCCTGCACGCTGCTGGACGCAAACGACGAACAGCGCATCAAGGACCCCGACAACGACGTATGGTTCGCCGGCGACACGATCGAATACGGTCAGGGAACCGATTTCAACCAGTGGCCGCGCCTGACAAAAGGCTCCAACCCCTTGGGAGGAACCGCCCAATCCAAGGAGCAGCTGCACGCCAACGACGCCCGGTCGCTCTTCTTCTACGAAAACATGCAGGGAAAGGGCAAGCTCAAATGGCAGGACGTGTCGGGCGACAACCAGCACATATCCTTCCCGGACGGCAACGACCCCGACGATCCGGGATACCGCGACGGCAAGCCCTGCGGCACCTATATCGAAGTGGAGGGATTCTACATCTCGAACACCGCGGAGAACCCCGGAAAGGGCGCGATATTCTACCGGTTCATGCTCGGCAAGAATGCCGACGACGACTACAATGCGGAACGCAATTTCCACTACAAGCTCACGATGCGTTTCCAAGGCAGCGCGAACGACGTGGACTGGCATATCGACTATCAGGAGGACCCCGGCATTTACGTCCCCAATCCCTATTACATCTCCTATCTGTACGACCACTCGATGATGCTTCCGGTGAAGATCAAAGGCAAACCCGTCGGAAATCTGAAAGCCGAAATCGTGGAGAACAACTGGGGGCCTTACCAAGCCGGCGACGAGTTCGAATACTACCGCGACGAGGTCTACACCCTGAGCGGAAACCCCACTGCGGGCAATGTCGGCAATGCGGATCCCGACCACCCGAAGATCAAAGACGGCCCGTGGAACGGATTTCTGTCGCTGGCAGCGACCCACATCAACTGGATCGGACGCGACAAATCTTTCTGGAGCGGCTACAACTACTTTTACTGGCTTCAGAAAGACTTCGGAACGGCCCTGTCGGGAGAAAGTCTGGAGGCATACGGCCAAGAGCTGCTGCTTCCCCAAGAGAAAGGGCAGGCGCCCCGCGGATACCGGGAGTACGAGCTTTCGAAAAGCGGCACGATCGACGGAGGGAACAACGGCGACTACATCGTCACGATCGACGAGGCGAAAGAGAGGACCGTCTTGCAGATTCCGTGCTACACGCGGGCATTGCAGCTGGTGAGTACGACCGGATTTTCGGGCAACAACCCCTATTTTTCATACAGACGCTCGGCGAAGGTGAAACTGACCGTCCAGCTGGAGGGGCATCCCGAACCTACGGTGGACACCGTGACGATATTCCAAGTCCGCCGCATCATCAATCCCAAAGGCATTTACCGCCGTCACGACAACGACACACCGTTCAACGTGGTGCTCACACACCGTAAGAACGAGGCCGCCACACAATACCTTCCGTTCGAATCGGAGGGGCCGTGGGAGGCCGAAATCGAGACCGGCAGCGACTGGATCAGGATCAACGGCGTGCTCGGAGGCCGGGCCAAAGGAGCCACCGGATCCGAAATCCGGTTCTCCTACCAGCCGGACGGCACCATCGGCGCGGATCAATGCAGGTACGGGATCATTCTGATACGTTACCACAACTACTCCTGCTACCACCGGATCTTCGTCCGTCAGGGCTACGCTCCCGCCCAAATCGCGGGCGATGCCAAATGGCACTGTTTCAATCTTTGCTACAACGACACGGAAGCGAAGTCGCCGTGCGAGGAGGGGTCGCTGTTCCGCTTCGGCAATTTCGACCAACCCATCGACGCGACCAACAACGTGTTCGACAATTTCAAGGACCATGCGACGACCGAGTTCGATCTGGCTCCCTTGGAGTCGGGAAAAAAGGGGACATGGACAGAGGTCGCGGGAAAAACGCAGATTACGAACAGGCCCCGCGCTTCGGAAGGATTCAGCGACCGCAAACAGACCATCAACGGCAATTCCAACTGCCATGTAGCCGAATACGAAGATTTCCACACCCTGCAACTCAACTGCCAGTTCGCATACGGCGTGCTTTACGACGACGAATCCACCGAAACCTCTTTCGACGTGAAAGACATTTACAGCTACGCCTATTACAACGCCAGCAACAAGAACAAAGGCATGCGCGGATGTTTCGTCTACAACCCCAAAGGGAGTATGAATTCAGGCGGAGAGGGTGCGAACCTCTTCTTCCCGGTCGGGGCTTCCGGGTACGGACGGCGCAAGAACTGCGCGCAGGAGGGCGGCAAACGCGGCGTGCTGCGCTATGCCAACCGAGGCGCGCTCTACACCTCGTCGGACATTCATTACCGCCCGATGCTCTATACCGTATATACCAATTTCGGAGCGGTATACTGGGTCAACAAACGGTCCGATTCGGGAACTTCGGCATGGGATATAAACGTCTCCACGTTCGACTTCAACAGTTTCAACGACAACGCATTTCTGGTATCGGACTGGAACGCCGGCGACGTAAGCGACGCCTGTTTCGTGCGGCTGGTGGAGTAACGGGAAAGGCAGGAGCGCGCCCGCAGAGCGGGCGTGTCTTCAGAGCCACTTCTTGTACTTGAAGTACCAGATGGTCAGCGCAGAACAGAAGATCATCAGGCCGATGGCGAAGATATAGCCCAGCGGAATGTTCCAGCCGTTGGAGAGCGTCAGGGTCCAGTCCAGTTCGGGCATGAATTTGAAGTTCATGCCGTAGATCGACGCGATAAGCGTCGCGGGCATGAAGATCACCGCCGCCACGGAGAAGATCTTGACGATCTCGTTCTGCTCGATGTTGATCAGACCCAGCGCGGCGTCCTGAATATAGTCCAGACGCTGGAAGCTGAAGTCGGCATGGTTGATCAGCGAGTTCACGTCCTTGATCATCAGCTGCAAGCGCGGATAGATGTCGTTCGGGAAACGTTCGGAGCGCAGGATACCCGACAGCACGCGCTGGCGGTCGAAGATATTTTCGCGCAGCGACATGGTGCTCTCCTGCAGAGCGCTGATGCGGTGCAGCACGGCCTTGTCGATCGAATCTTCGGAGTTGATGTCCTTCGAGAGCGCCGCGACCTGCTTGGCGATCAGCTCCACGAGGTCGGCGTCGAAGTCGATGCGCACCTCCAAGAGCGAAATGAAAAGGTGATAACCCGTCGAATAGTTGCGGTAGTTCATCTGCAGGCGTTTCTCCGTCTCGCGGAAAGTCCGGAATTCGGCACTGCGCACCGAAACCAGCACACCCTCGTTCGAAATGATGAACGACACGGGTTCCACGATGAACGTGTCGCCCGTCGGCACGAAGAAATTGGAGTTGGAGATGATGGCATTCTCGTCTTCGGAGTATTTCGAAGTCGATTCGATCTCCTCGACCTGCTGTTTGGTCTGAAGGCTGATCTCCATGAAGTTCTCGACGGCCTTCTGCTCCTTGATCGTGGGCAGAAGCATGTCGATCCACAAAATGTCGTCGTAACCCAGCTCGTCGAAGAGCTTCGTGTCGGCATTGCGGATAATCTTGTTGTATTGCTTGAGGTAAATCGTAATCATAAAACGCTCTCCTTCTTAAAGTTCATAATCCTGTTCGGCAGAGAGGCGGACGACCGTCCGCTAAGCTCTTCAGCCGGGATTGGCCCTCGGAGACACCTTGATGCCGGAGTTCCAGAACTTTTGCAGCGCTTTATGCTTCTGATTGTCGAAAATATAGTCGATATTCTGCGTTAGGTAGCCGTACGCATCGTACGGTTTGCGGTCGAAGCCGTGTTCGAGGACGGCCTCGTACGTGTGTTCGATGCCGAAAGTCAGCGCATGCTGCAACCCTTCGGTCAGATCGGGATCGACACCCTTGCGGGCGATCCAGACGGCGAAAGCGAAGGGCAGACGCGTGGCTTTTTTCCACTCGGCGGCCAGATCGTACGAATAGGCGAAGCGGCCCTCGTAGTCGAAAACCTTGTCGCCGATCAGCAGGAAGGCGTCGCCCGGCAGGGCGCGGTCCAGCTGCGCGTAATCCTCCAACGTATAGTATTCGGGAGAGACCTTCCAGTGTTTGGCCAACAGATAGCCGGCCAGCTGCACCGAGGTCAGCGAATGGGCGTCGAGGAAGACCCGGCGCACCGTTTCGATCGGCCCGCCGCTCAGCAGGACGACCGTCCGCACGGGACCGGCGGCGCCGATGCAGTATTCGGTGACGATCTCGGCGTCGGCGAGCGACGGCACGGCGGCGGCAGGCACCAAGGCGATGTCGGCCTTGTGTTCGGCGAAATTCTTTGCGCAGACGGCGGGGGGAGACAACAGCAGTTCGGCACGCAGGTTACCTTCGTGCCCGATACCATAGATGAACGGTATCGTATTGAGATACGACACAGCCGCTATACGTGGAACTATGACCATCATCCATAAGGTATAAAACTGTTGGTTTCGATAAGGCAAAGGTAATCAAAAATCGGGAGTTTTTCCATAAAATTTAGAAAAAGTGCCCCGACCTCTTGACAAGGGGGTATCCGCCGATGTATATTTGCATCACAATTCACACCGCACGGTGCACCGTGCACGGGTTATCAACAACGGGACAAAATTCTTTGTCAGCCCCTTACGAATTGTTATTATCGTTTTTCAACAATCTTTCAAACACTTGTCAACAATGAATCGCACCCATCTCGAAGGTGCGGCGGAAGCGCTCGCGGCGCAGCAGGGTTACGCTTTCCACACGGGGCCCGAAGACGGCATGGCCCACACCGTGCGGAGCTACCCGGCGGCATGGCTCGCGCCCCTCGAACTACACGCCGTCGAAGGACGCAGCCACGGCCGGGCGACGTACGACATGACGCTCCACCTGTTAAGCTCCGGCGCACGGCTCTCCCCCACGGAGCGGCGCGCTGCGCTGGCCCGGATGGAGGAGCAGCTGCTCGAAATCTTCGCGGCGCTTTCACTCGACGAACGGGTTCTCGCCGTCGAAGGGCTTTCGGTCCGCCCCCGCGCCTTCGCACTCACGCCGCACGGCGAAATCTCGCAGACCGCCGCCGCGCGCATCGTAACCTTCTTCTGATTCGGAGCGCCCCGCCTCTTGCGGCGACACCGCCCCGGCCCGGCTCAGGGCACGGCACTGTCCGCACACGAGAAAGCCGCAAAAGGCGGCGGGGCGCGTCTCCGCCGTAACGACATCTCTCAAAACACGATCCAATGACATTCACACAAATTCCGCAACAGTACGCCCCGCTCGGCGGAGAGCTTCGCT
>ULXF01058475.1_pt1 | contig 13152 bp, 10 predicted proteins | sample 1961041 | NCBI WGS metagenome assembly ULXF01 (sample SAMEA4835832, study PRJEB28245) | human gut metagenome | biome: gut microbiome; material: fecal sample | place: Denmark | collected 2008
CCGCCGCGGATGGCAGCTGCTACGTTCCGATGTATCACTCCATCATCAGCGATAACGTGACGACGTACCTGCACAACGTCAACGGTACGCCGGAAACGCTGATTTATGAAAACAATGCGTTCCAGGAAATCGCGGAAACGGCGCGTCTGGGCATTCCCGTTGTGCTGTCCTGCGACCGCAGCTACAACACATGGGCTGGCATGGTCAACATGCCGAACTACGCGGTTGGCATCGCACATGACCCGGAACTGCTGTACAACCTTGTTGCACAGTACGCGAAGGAAGAGCGCGCCATCGGCTTCCATGTACCGTTCCATTCCTATGGCGTGGAAATCGGCTCGTGGTACGGCGACGATGTGAACTACATCGCCAAGATGGTCGGCATCGAAACCAAGGCGTATGAAGAAAACGGCGTGAATGCCTGCACGAAGCACTTTGTGGCGCGCGGCGGCCGCTCCAACTACTTCAATGCGAAGTCTCCCGCGAATCTGGTGGATTCGTGGCTGGTTGGCTGGAAGAGCGCTGTCATCGACAACGGCTCCGGCTGGATCATGCTGAACAACGGCAAGTTCCTCAATAACTGCAATGTCTGCTACGACTCCGAGTCCATGGCGGTGCTGCGCCAGCAGCTGGGCTATGATGGCTGTGTCGTGACCGACTGGCCGATGTGGATGCAGGTTCCTTCTGCTTCCGGCACGACGCCTGAAGGACTTGACCTGAGCACTGCTTCTGTCGGCGAACTGTATGCGACCATCTTCAACGCGGACGTTGATCAGGTTGGCTGCTTCTTCATGGTGGAAGACGATGTGCCTGTGGACTACGACGCGGTTATCGCCCGTTATCCCGGCATGATGCAGCCCATGTGGCCCAACGCTGTGAAGGAACAGCTGGAACTGGGCAACCTGACGCAGGAAACGATTGATAAGCACGCCAAGCGTGTGCTGCGCAACAAGTTTGAACTGGGTCTGTTTGAAGATCCCTACGGCAACCTTGAAGACGCGCTGGAACTGTGCGCTTCTGACGAATACAAGGCGCAGGCGTTCGACATGACGACGATTGAAGACGTTTATCGTGCGCGCACTGCCGAAATGAACGCCATGGAAATCCAGCTCCAGACCGAATCCACCGTCCTGCTGAAGAATGATAACATTCTGCCGCTCAAGGCAGAGCAGAAGGTGTATGTTGCGGGGACAAGCAAGGACACGGTTGCCATGGATAAGGAAGCCATTGCCGCGTATGCGACGGTGGTGGACAACATGGAAGACGCAGACGTGATTATTGCTCATGTGACCGCGATGGATGACGCGACGGAACTGCTGTTTGAGGATGCTGCGGATGCTGAAAAGCCCGTTGTCCTCTGCTACGACGGCGGCGTTTCCAACGAGCCTGATGCCTATGCGGTGAACAGCAGCGCGGCGGTGCTGTTCCTGACCTATGACTGCACACCTGACCACGGTTCTTCTATGGGCAACTTCTATCACAAGACGCTGCCGTCCGTGCTGGCGGATATGCTCTACGGTGTGAAGGCTCCCAGCGGCAAGACCGTGTTCGAGATGGCATGGACGAGCGAAGATGCTGAACTGGATTGGGGCGAGCTGCAGTTTGACACTGGCGTGGATACCAAGACTCGCCTGTACATGGCAGCGGTGGTTCGCAATAACCCGACTGTTGACCTGCCCACGAATCTCGGCGACGTGATGTATCCTGCGCACTTCGGTATGCGCTACGACCAGCCTGCTGACATTACCTGCAACACGCTGATTGCGCCGCAGGGTGTCCGTGAAGTCAGCGAAGAGACGTCTTCCGGCACCAGAATGGCGACAAAGGTTCTCAACCTGGCCAAGGCGGGCGAGACCTTTGAAATCAACTTCATTGCAGAAAACAACGGCGCTGACGGCTATATCAATGTCGAAGTGCTGGTGGATGGCGAACTGGCAGCGACGAAGATGATCGCTGTGTCTGCTGGCAGCTTCCGCGTTGTGACCATCCCGCTGACCCTTGATGCCGGCGAGCATGTGATCACCGTGGGCGGCATGACGGCGAACCTGACGGTTGAGTAATACGATGCACTGCGGGAGGGGAGATTCCGGAAGGAGTTTCTCCTCCCTTCCTTTGTGCAAGCGCAGAAAAACAACGGTGCTTCCCATCATACGCGGGAAGCACCGTTTTGCATTATTCGCCTGTTTTCCGAACTGCACCTTTCCCCGGAAAATGCTCCTTCGTGAGCTTCACGACCATCCCCGACAGCAGCAGCAGCGCAATCAGGTTCGGGATGCTCATCAGCCCGTTGAATGTGTCCGCAATGTCCCAGAGCAGCCCCAAATCGAGCGTTGCGCCGAGAATCGACACGAACGAGTAAATCACAAGGAAAGGGCGGACGACCTTGTTGCTCCCAAACAGAAACTGCACGAAGCGTGAGCCGTACAGCCCCCAGCCGATAATCGTCGAGAACGCGAAGCAGCACAGCGCCACCGCCGTGAAAATCGACGACCAGTTGCCGTATGTCGTCGTGAAGCCGGAAATCGTCAGCTCCGCGCCCGCTGCCACGCCGTATGTCACCGGCGTGCCGCTGCACAGGATGACAAGCGCCGTCAGCGTGCAGATGATAATCGTGTCCGCAAACACCTCGAAGATGCCGAACATGCCCTGTGTGACGGGCTTCTGCGTATCGGCGCAGGCGTGGGCAATCGAACCCGTGCCCAGACCCGCCTCGTTGGAGAAGATGCCGCGCGAAACGCCCTTCTGCATACTTACGAACAGGCTGCCGATGATGCCGCCCGTGAACGCCGCCGGGTTGAATGCGCCCTCGAAGATGGACTGAAGCACGCCCGGCAGCCGTTCAAGATTCAGCAGCACCACGCCGATGCCCAGCACGACGTAGAACAGCGCCATGAACGGCACCAGCTTTTCGCTCACGCTGCCGATGCGCTTGATGCCGCCGAGCAGCACCATGGCCACCAGCATCGCGCAGAAAATGCCGATGATGAGGTTGAGTGTCGGCACGAAAGCGTCGCTGACGAGGTGAAACTGCATAAACGCCGTGTTAATCGCCGTCGTGATGGTGTTGACCTGCGTCGCGTTGCCCGTGCCGAAGACGGTTAGCGTGCCGAACAGTGCGTAGAGGATGGCGAGCCACTGCCAGCGCTTGCCCAGCCCGTTTTTGATGTAGTACATCGGCCCGCCGATCCACTCGCCGGTGGCGCTGCGTTCGCGGTAGTGGACGGCGAGGGTGACTTCGGCGTATTTCGTGCACATGCCCAGCAGCGCTGAGCACCACATCCAGAACACCGCGCCCGGCCCGCCGATGGCAATTGCGCCCGCGACGCCTGCGATATTGCCCGTGCCGACCGTGCCCGCCAGCGCGGTGCAGACGGCTTGGAACGGGGTCATCGCGCCGTCCGCGGCTTCCTTCTTGTGGAACATGCGCCCGATGGTGGTTTTGAGCGCGAAGGGGAATTTGCGGATTTGCAAAAAGCCCGTGCGGACGCTGAGCAGCAGCCCAACGCCGATAATGCAGGCCATCGCCGGCACGCCCCAGACGAAATCGTTGACGACCTTGTTGATGGCGGCAATCGTATCAAAGAACATGGGTGAATCAATCCTTTCGGGAGCAGAGAATACTTTATTCTATCAGATTGCCGGACGAGGCGCAAGGGCAGGGGAGGGCGGAATGTGCGGAAAAACGGCAAAAATGCAGGGAAAAATGGCGAAAACCGTTCGTTCATCTACATGCCTGCCGAAAACGCCTTTTTCCACAAAGAAAAGAACCCTCCGCCGAAACGGAAGGTTCTTGCAAGATGCCAGAATTACGCGTTCTTCTGCGCTTCTTCGACAGCGACAGCCACCGCGACGGTCGCGCCGACCATCGGGTTGTTGCCCATGCCGATCAGACCCATCATCTCAACGTGCGCGGGCACGGAGGAGGAGCCAGCAAACTGCGCGTCAGAGTGCATACGACCCATGGTATCGGTCATGCCGTAGGAGGCAGGGCCAGCCGCCATGTTGTCGGGGTGCAGGGTACGACCCGTGCCGCCGCCGGACGCCACGGAGAAGTACTTCTTGCCGGCTTCGATCATTTCCTTCTTGTAGGTGCCGGCAACGGGGTGCTGGAAGCGGGTGGGGTTGGTGGAGTTGCCCGTGATGGACACGCCAACGCCCTCGTGCCACATGATGGCGACGCCTTCGCGGACGTCATCAGCGCCGTAGCACTTGACCTTGGAGCGTTCGCCGTTGGAATAGGCAACTTCCTTGACGACCGTCAGCGCATGGTCTTCCTTCACGTCAGCAGACAGGTAGTCATACTTGGTCTGCACATAGGTGAAGCCGTTGATGCGGCTGATGATCATGGCTGCGTCCTTGCCCAGACCGTTCAGGATGACGCGCAGGGGGTTCTTGCGAACCTTGTTGGCATTGCGGGCAATGCCGATAGCGCCTTCCGCGGCAGCAAAGGATTCGTGGCCAGCGAGGAACGCGAAGCACTCGGTCTTCTCGTCCAGCAGCATCGCGCCCAGATTGCCGTGGCCCAGACCAACCTGACGCTGGTCAGCGACGGAACCGGGGATGCAGAACGCCTGCAGACCTTCGCCGATGCAGGTGGCCGCTTCCGCAGCGGTCTTAACGCCCTTCTTCAGCGCGATGGCAGCGCCCAGCTCGTAAGCCCACTTCGCGTTCTCGAAGCAGATGGGCTGAATGCCTTCGACAATCTTATAAGCGTCAACGCCCTTGCTGTTGTTGTAAGCCTTCAGCTCATCAAAATCCTTGAAGCCGTACTTTTCCAGAACAGGCTGGAGCTGAGGCATGCGTCCTTCGTAGTTTTCAAACAGAGCCATTTCAGCATACCTCCTATATTACTGCTTGCGCGGGTCGATCCAAGCGACGGCGCCGTCTTCCGCCTTGAAGCGGCCATAGGTGCCCACGTTCTTCTCGTAGGCTTCGTTCGGGCTCATGCCCTTCTTGATGGCGTCCATCATCTTGCCGAGCGACAGGAACTGGTAGCCGCAGACCTGATTGTCCTTGTCCAGCGCCAGCTTCAGCACATAGCCCTCAGCCATTTCCAGATAACGCACACCCTTGAGCTTGGTGCCGTACATGGTGCCGACCTGAGAGCGCAGACCCTTGCCCAAGTCCTCCAGACCAGCGCCGACGCGCAGACCGTCATCAGAGAAAGCGGACTGGGTGCGGCCATAAACGATCTGCAGGAACAGCTCGCGCATGGCGGTGTTGATCGCGTCGCACACGAGGTCCGTGTTCAGCGCTTCGAGGATGGTCTTGCCGGGAAGAATTTCAGCCGCCATAGCAGCGGAGTGGGTCATGCCGGAGCAGCCGATGGTTTCCACCAGCGCTTCTTCGATGACGCCGCCCTTGACGTTCAGCGTCAGCTTGCAGCCGCCCTGCTGCGGCGCGCACCAGCCAATGCCGTGGGTCAGACCGGAGATGTCCTTGATCTCCTTGGCCTGAATCCATTTGCCCTCTTCCGGGATGGGCGCCGGGCCGTGGTTCGGGCCCTTGGCGACACAGACCATTTCTTCAACTTCCTTGGTGTACTGCATCGAATAGGTTCCTCCTATCTAATGATAGTCCTGCAAATAGGCATGTAAAAAGCACACGCCTGTCCTTGCGCTTCTTGATTATAACATATTTTCTGCGGATTGTGTAGGGGATTTTATAAATTCGATAAAAAATCCGCAAAAAGGGGCATCCAAATGGGCTGATGGTGCATAGGATGATTAGGGATAGTTGCGGAAAAGCAATCAAATGCTTGAATGCCAGCCAACTTTGGGAGTGTCGGCGCCGAAGGGGTCAAGGGGGCGATCGGAAAGCCCCCTTGTCGCCTCCGCAGAGGCGAAACCCTCTGCAACAACAATCCGAAAGCATGAAAGTGAAATCAAGAAAGAGGGAGGAATCCGCCCATGAGCCTTAGCGAGCTTCGCCAGAAGGACGTCATCAACACGCGCGACGGGCAGTGCTTAGGCAAGCCGATGGACATCGAGTTCTGCGCCTTGGACGGGCGCGTGACGGCGATTGTCGTGCCGGGGGAGTTCAGCTTTGTGCACTTGCTGCGCGGCGAACGGGCGGGGGTGGTGATTCCGTGGGAGAACATCTGCAAAATTGGCGATGATGTGATTCTGGTAGACGTAGAGCTGTAAGCGGGTTAGGCTTACAGCTCTACAAGTATTTCGTTTGCAGATAAACACGCGGACACAGTATGCAGAAGTCACCAACTGAATCGCGCGAAAGGGTCAAGGGAGGAACTCCCTTGGGTTCCCCCAATAAACACGCGGGCACAGTCTGAAAGTGTCACCAACTGAATCGCGCGAAAGGGTCAAGGGACGAAGTCCCTTGCGGGATCAAGGGGCAGCGCCCCTTGGGTCACTCACTTCACGAAGCGAATCACGTTCCAGCTGGCAGCAGGCAGAACGAGGGGTTCACCGGGCTTCGGGCAGGGGAGGATGACCGGCTTCACCACGTCCGGGGCGGATTCTGTGTTCTCTGCCTTCATGTCGTCGTGGTGCAGGACGGAGTGCATCGCGGGGCGCAAATCGCCGAAGGAACGCAGGTCGAGGTCAAGCACCATCGGCTCGGTCAGGTCGCGGTTGACGGCGAAAATCGTCACGTTGCCCGCGTCGTCCATCACGGCGGCGGCATCCATGTCCGGTACATCATTGTAATGCTTGGTGTCGTGCTTGCCCGCCACAATCTTCGGCAGCAGCGACGTGCCGCGGCCGTACATCGACGCATCCATCATCGGGTAGAAAATCGTCTGCGCCCACGCGCCGCCGTTTTCGCGCGTCATAATCGGCGCAATCACGTTCACCAGCTGCGCCAGGCAGCCAATCTTCACGCGGTCGGCGTTGCGCAGCATCGTGATGAGCATCAGACCCACCAGCAGCGCATCCTCGAAGTTGTATACGTCCTCCAGCAGGTGCAGCGCTGTGCCCCACGGCTTGTTCTTATACAAATCATGATCCTGATTCTTGGAGTGATACCACACGTTCCACTCGTCCAGCGACAGGTTGACGGTCTTCTTGGAGTGCTTTGTGCCCTTCACGCCGTCGCAGATGGCGGCGACGGTCTTGATGAACTCGTCCAAATCCATCGTCGAAGCGAGGAAGTCCTGCGTGTCGTTGTGCGGATTGCCGTAGTAGCGGTGCAGGGAAACGTAATCCACGTTGTCATACGCCTGCATCAGCACTTCATGCTCCCAAGTGCCGAAGGTGGGCATGCCTGTGCCGGACGAACCGCACGCAACCGTCTCGATGGTGGGGTCAACCCACTTCATGACCTTCGCGGCTTCGTTTGCCTTGCGGCCGTACTCGTAGGCGGTTTTCGCACCGGTCTGCCACGGGCCATCCATTTCGTTGCCCAAGCACCACAGCTTGATGTTAAACGGGTCTTTCGCGCCGTTCTTGATGCGCAGGTCGCTCCACGCAGTGCCGGACGGATGGTTGCAGTATTCGACGACGTACTGCGCGTCGAGAATATCACGCGTGCCGAGGTTGATGGCGTACATGACCTCCGTGTTCGCCTTCTTCGCCCAGTCGACGAACTCATGCAGACCAAACGTGTTCGGCTCGGTCGTCTTCCACGCAAGGTCGAGGCGGCGCGGACGCTGCTCCTTCGGGCCGATGGAATCCTCCCAGCGGAAGCCGGAGACGAAGTTGCCGCCCGGATAGCGCACGACAGGCACATTCAGCTTGCGCACCAAATCCAGCACGTCGCGGCGGAACCCCTGTTCATCCGCCAGCGGATGGGCAGGCTCGTAAATGCCGGTATAGACGGCGCGGCCCAGGTGCTCAATGAACGAACCGTACAGGCGGCGGTCGATGGGGGAGATGATGTAGTCCTTGTCCAGAATCAGCTTGGACTGTTTCATGTTGATCGCGTCCTCCTTAATATATAGGAAGAAAAATTCTGGGCGGCCAGATGCTTCGGAGGAATGTCCGAAAATCGCCCATTCAATCCGTTTCATTCGACATGGGATTGAAAATTCCTCTTTCAAAATGGGCGCGGCGAAAATTTTCAGAAAATATTTTCGGGAGAATCATGCAGGGATTTCCGGACTTATGGCGAAATGTTTGTGCAGAAACCAAATCTCCTGCTTGGCAGGACAAAAACGGAGGAAATTTATGCCGCTTGCACAGTTGCCCCCGATGGGCTGGAACTCTTGGAACACGTTCGGCTGGCAAATCAACGAACAGTTGATTTTTGAAATGGCAGACCTGATGGCTTCGCAGGGCTACCGCGAGGCGGGGTATGAATATCTGGTCATCGACGACTGCTGGAGCTTGCGCGAGCGCGGCAAAGACGGCCGCATCGTGCCTGACCCGGAAAAATTCCCGCACGGCATGAAGGCGGTTGCTGACTACGTTCACAGCAAGGGACTGAAGTTCGGCATGTACTCCTGCGCGGGCGTGCGGACGTGCGCGGGCTATCCCGGCAGCTATGACCATGAATTTGTCGATGCGCAGACGTTTGCGGACTGGGGCGTGGATTTCCTCAAGTACGACTTCTGCAATTTCCCGCAGTCCGGCAACTGCAAGGCGCGCTACCTTACCATGTCGATGGCGCTGAAAGCGACCGGGCGCGAAATCCTCTTCTCCGCCTGCAACTGGGGCATGGAAGAACCCGGCGAGTGGATGCGCGCAATCGGTGTGCATATGTACCGCTCCACCGGCGATATTATGGATAACTTCGTCTCTTTCACCGACATCGTCAAGAGCCAGCTGAATAAGCTCTGCATGAGCGGCAACCACTGCTTCAACGACATGGACATGCTCACCGTCGGCATGGAGGGCAAGGGAAATGTCGGGCTGGGCAAGGTGTGCAGCTATGAGGAATACCGCTTGCAGTTTGTGCTGTGGTGCCTGTGCGGCGTGCCGCTGATGATGGGCGCGGATCTGCGCACCCTTGCGCCGGAATACCGTGCGCTGATGCTCAATCCCGCGCTGCTGCGCATCAATCAGGACGCGGAATGCCGTCCGCCGTATATCGTTCGCCGCGACAGCGTGTGTATCCCGAACCCTGATGACGCGCAGGCTCCTTGGGCGCATCCGGCGGATACCGCGTTCGTGCTGCTGCGCCACCTGACGGACAACGAGTTTGCCCTGTTCTATGCCAACCTCTCCGACGCGGATGCCGAGGTACACTGCGAGATGGCGGACATGGGGCTGCCCGTGACCGGCGGCGTTGCGCTGGACATGACGGACGTTTTCTCCGGCGAGCATCTGGGGCCGCAGAAGGATTCGTTCAATCCGCACATCAAGGCCCATGACTGCCGCTTGTTCCTCTGCCATCTGGTGAAGGATAATGCCTGAATGTATGCAGTGCCATCGGGCGCTGCAAAGCGTGGAAATTGCGCTGACGAAGAAGCTGATTAACCGCGGGGCGACGCGCTTTCTGTGTCTCAACTGCTTGGGGAAGAAGTTCGGCGTCAGCGAAGAAACGCTGCTGCAAAAGGCGAAGGAATTCCGGGAGATGGGGTGTACTCTGTTCGGGTGATGGAGAAATTTTTTGCATGGAACGATTTGCGTGGATGGGAAAAATCAAGCCGGGGATGCAGGCGGAATATAAGCGCCGCCACGATGCCATCTGGCCGGAAATGAAGGCACGCTGAAATCAGCGGGCATTCGCAATTCCAGCAGATATTCCTGCTGGAATAATGCTGACGATTAGAAGGGCTGTCCCTGCAAGCAGGGGCGGCTCTTTTGCTCACCGGATCAGCACGCGGACATAGCATGAGAGCGTCACCAACTGAATCGCGCGAACGGGAGTCCAGAGGCAGCGCCCCTTGGGTTCCCCCAATCAGCACGCGGGCATAGTATGAAAATGCGCTCAACTGAATCGCGCGAACGGGAGTCCAGAGGGTCGAAGACCCTTTGGCGGAGTCCAGGGGCAGCGTTCTGGAAGGAAAAAGTGCAGATGAATCCGGCGACATGCTAATTGTGCAAAAAAATCGACAGTTTGCGCCAAAATGCGGATAGAAAGCTGGCAGTGTGCTATAATCTGATATGAAAAGTGAATCCGGCAGAACGAAATCTGATTCGATTCCGTTTCCGGTCATCGTTCCGTCCTCCTCTTGGAATGATGACTGCCCTTCCCATCAATCCCTTCGGCTTCTCCTCTTGCCGAAGGGATTTCTTGTTGCACGGGAAGGAGACGACTGTCAAAAACGGAACGAATTCTGCCAATCAAAACAGAATAGGAAGCCGAAATGACAGGTTTTGAAGTGAATGCACAAAATGGGCGGAAAGCGTGCTAAAATGGCATCATCAAGCTGGGGAGGGAGAAAAACAGATGAAACAGGTATTCAACCCGTATCTGCCCGCAGGGGAGTACATCCCGGACGGTGAGCCGCATGTCTTCGGCAATCGGGTGTATGTGTACGGCTCGCACGACCGCTTTAACGCCGCTATCTTCTGCGTCAACGACTATGTGTGCTACTCCGCGCCGGTGGACGATTTGTCCGCGTGGCGCTACGAGGGCGTTATCTACAAGAAAAAGCAAGACCCGCTGAATAAGCTGGGCATCCGCCTGCTGTTCGCGCCGGACGTGGTGCAGGGCGTGGACGGGCGCTATTACCTCTATTACGCCTATGATTTCCTTGGACGCATGGGTGTGGCGGTCAGCGATAAGCCGCAGGGCCCGTATGAATACTACGGTCATGTCCGTTATGCCGACGGGCGCGAGTGGGGCAGCCGATCCGGGGATGAGTTCCCGTTCGACCCCGGTGCGCTGGTGGATGACGACGGGCGCGTCTACCTCTACTCCGGCTTTGCGACGAAGGTGCCGTTCATCATGAGCCGCTTCCATAACCTCCGCAATTCCGGTGGCGTCGGCATGGAGCTGGAACAGAATATGCTGACCATCAAGGACAAAATCCAGCTGATTTTCCCGCAGAAGGACAACAACCCGCCGAAGGAATTCGCGGGACACGCCTTCTTTGAGGCAAGCAGCATCCGCAAAATTGACGGCAAGTACGTTTTTGTGTACTCGTCGGAGAACAATCACGAATTGTGCTATGCGGTCAGCGAACATCCGCTGTCCGGCTACCGCTACGGCGGAACGCTGGTGGACTTGGGCGACCTGTACATGGAGGACGGCACCTCCGACGAGGCGCGCGGCACGAACTACCTCGGCAACACCCATGGCGGCATGGCGGAACTGAACGGGCAGTGGTACATCTTCTATCATCGCCAGACGAACCAGCACTCCTACTCCCGCCAAGCCTGCGCCGAACCGCTGAAGCGCACGCCCGACGGCGGCTTCCAGCAGGCGGAAGTGACCAGCTGCGGTTTGAACGGCGGCCCGCTGGACGGTATCGGCGAATACGAGGCGCGCATCGCCTGCAACCTGTGGAGCAAGCACGGCGTTGTCCGCTACGACAAGCGCTTCAATAAGAAGGAACACCCGTATTTCACCCAGAGCGGGCGCGACGGCGATCCGGCGGCGGTGCAGTATATCGCCAACATGCGCGACGGCAGCGTATGCGGATTTAAGTACTTCCAGATGCACGGCGCGAAAGCCATTCGGTGCGCCGTCAGCGGGGTGTGCCGCGGCAATATCGAGGTCAGCGATACGCCGGAGTTCTCGACGCTGGCGGCAAGCATCCCGGTCGAAGCCGGAAAGACCATGACGAACGTCACCGCGCCGTTCCGTATGGCGGATGGTGTGAAGGCGCTGTACTTCCGCTTCCGCGGCGAGGGAGCCATGAACTTCTTCGCGTTTGAACTCAGCTAAGAGGTGAATTATTATGAAGAAATTCACTGGTATTCTGCTGATGCTGCTCTTGCTGTGCGGCGCGGCGCTTGCGGAAAACACCTATCATGTCGAAGAGTTCCCGATTGAAAAGGAAGACGAAAGCGTCATTGCGGGCTGGCTGTATGTGCCGGACGGCGCGAAGAATGCCCCCGCGGTTATCCTTTGCCACGGCTTCAACGGCACGCACCGCAACATGGACGGCTACGCGGAATATCTCGCCCAGCGCGGGTACGTCTGCTATACGTTCGACTTCTGCGGCGGCGGCACGCAGAGCCAAAGCTCCGGTGCAACGACGGACATGACCCTGCTGACCGAACTCGATGACCTCGGTGCTGTCGTTTCGTTCCTTGCCGAGCTGGATGAGGTGGATGCCAGCCGCCTTGTGATTGCGGGCGAAAGCCAAGGCGGGCTGGTGACGGCGCTGTATACGGCGCGGAATCCCGAAACCGTGCGCGGCGCGATGCTGCTCTATCCGGGGCTGATGATGGCGGACAATGCGCGCAGCCAGTATGCCGATGCCAGCGAGATTCCGGAGACAGTTGGCTTCATGCAGATGACCGTCAGTGGGCGCTACTACGAGGTCGCGCGGGAAATTGACCCGTGGACGGAAATCGCGTCGTTCGACAAGCCCGTGCTGCTGATTCACGGCACGGACGACCAGATTGTACCCATCAGCGTGTCTGAAAAGGCACTGACCATCTACCCCGACGCGCGGATGATTACAATTCCCGGCGCGGGGCATGGGTTCTATCTGGACGACCGCGAAACGGCGTGCAAGGAAATGGAAGCATTCCTGAACGAGATTGACCAGTAACAAAAACGCACCTCCCCCAACCGGGCAGAGGTGCGTTTTGGGTTACAGCTCTTTGTCATCCAGCCGAATCGCGTCAATCAGCGCCTGCGGGGTGGAACAGTTCGCGCCGAACCACTTCTCCGCGCGAAGTCCCGCCAGGGCGTGAATCAGCACGCCGTACGCTGCCAGCGCACTTGTGGAGAGCGACGTAGACAGCCGATTTCGCTGGCACAGCAGCGCCGTCAGGATGCCGGACAGCACGTCGCCGCTGCCCCCTTTCGCCAGTGCGGGCGTGCCGTAGAGGCTGATGTACGTTGCGTCGCCGTCGGACACAAGCGTCCGCGCGCCCTTGAGCAGCACGCAGCAGCCGCACAGGTCATGCAGGCGCGATAGGGCATCCAGCGGCTCATCAAGAATGAACTCGACGTGCTGTTCCAGCAGGCGCGCCGCTTCGCCGGGGTGCGGCGTGATGATGTCCTCCTCCTTCAGCGGGAGGATGCCGTCGTGCGTCGCCAGCAGGGTCAGCGCGTCCGCGTCCCAGACGATGGGGCAGTCCGCCTCGGCGAACACGCGCAGCAGCATCGTCACGTCCGGGGTTAGCC
>ULXF01044651.1_pt1 | contig 12954 bp, 5 predicted proteins | sample 1961041 | NCBI WGS metagenome assembly ULXF01 (sample SAMEA4835832, study PRJEB28245) | human gut metagenome | biome: gut microbiome; material: fecal sample | place: Denmark | collected 2008
GGGTATTCCGGAAACATCATCTGATAAAGCTCTCTGAGCTCTCCTTTCTTCATAGGCTTGAACCTCCTTTGTCTGTTCTGAAACCGCATTTCTGCGGTGATTTTTACTTGCTGCCGCTCATCTGTATCGTTCCTGCCCCGGAGTCTCACCACGGCGTATCGCTTCTTTGATGCGCTCGTTCCTTTTTCGGGAAGTCGTGGCGTCACTTGCCGGAAGCATATCCTTTGGAGGCGGCGATTCAATTTTCAAGGTACACAGGGAGACAGTCCCCTCAATAGGTAGCCAGCGAGAAAGGCATTTTATAGACCCCCTCACTAATCAACTGGGAAAAATTTTTCGATTTGTACGAAGGAATTTTGAAAAAATTCTTTGAAAGTCTCTCTACTAACCAACTGGGAAAATTTTTCGGATTTGAACGAAAAAACTTTTGAGAATTTTTCTGTGAACCCCTCTACTACTTAATTGGGAATTTTTCCGGTAAAAATAAAAAGAATTTTGAAGAAAATTTTTAAGCGCCCCTCCCACTAATCAACTGGGAACTTTTCTGGCAAATAACAAATAGGATTTTGAAGGAAATTTTTCAGGGCCTTCCTACTAACCAATTGGGAACTTTTTCGAGATTTTGGCAAAGTAATTTGAAAAGTCCCCTCAATTTTTCAAAAGGACCCTTCTACTTACTCTGAATAAGGGGTGCCATTTGGCAGGGTGTTTCGAGAAATTTCTCAATTTTTCTATCAAGACGCAAAAAAGCCGCCCTCCCGATGATGGGAGGACGGCTGGTAATCACTATTGACTTATAGATGGCTCATATAGAAATAGAGCACCGGCCAAACGGTCGGTGCCCTATTCCTAAGTATTCTTGTCCTGCTTCAGCTTCTCCTTAATAATTGCCAAACTTTTTTGTCTTGAAGTGTCTACTGAAAATCCAGCGACGACTTCTTGCATTGTTTCAGAACTCCAGTAGATTTTTAGCTTTTCTTTTGCACGCGTAATTGCTGTATAGAAAATACCGTGTGTTATTTTTTCAGCGTTACTACTCGGAATAACAACCTTAACTGACCTATACTCTAAGCCCTGCGCTTTATGAATTGAAACCGCATAGGCAAGCTGAAACGGTACGATGGCTTTTTTGCGATCTTCATCTGCCATTTCCTCTTCAAAATCAAGTACATCAAATCGTATTCGGGTCACATCATCAATTATATCGATGAATTCTATGCCATCGTTTTGGCAATCTTGCTCTGTTAACGGGATCTCTACATCTACTGTAAATCTGATTCTACTGTCAAACAGTTCTATTTGGACAATTTGCCCTTTTAAATTATTATAGAGCAGAGAAAATCTGTCCGTGTCATTGAACAATATATGATCGCCAACTTTATATTTCCAGTCTCTCCAGACAACAGCCGTTTCTGTGTTAGCATTTTGAAAATAGCTATTCATATTATTCAAGCCAAATTTTCCGTCATAGTTCAAGCATAAAATCACCTCATCCATTATCTTGGAATTGAGCACTCCTTCGCCAATATTTTCAGAAAATGGGCCGTCGATAACAAGTTTTTCCGTTATTAGCGCACCCTTATTTCGAGTCTCGTTCCAAAGCTCAATTAAACCGGGATCCTTTGTTCTCCAAGTGCTTACGAGTTCAACATTCGAACCTTTAGTCTTAATAATATCCTTGGCATAAGTAAACCAATTACCGAAATCAATAGATTCTATCTGATAGGTGTCTCCCGCAAGTACTAAGAATGTATCCGGGCGCATTTTCTCGAGGAATACCTTCATTGCACGGTTATCAATGGTGCTGCATTCGTCTACAAAGATAACATCATAATCAGGAAGGTTTACCCTCTTCGTAAAACTATTGATGCTTACAAAACTGGCATCAGCCCCCGGATTATTAATTCGCCTCTGCAGATTCTGCAAGGCCGTATGTGTTTTGGTAAGAAACAATTTCCGACGCCCAGACAGCATTGTTGAGATCATATCGATTAGGGTCGTCTTTCCGGTACCGGCAGCTCCGTAAACAAGAAGTACTCTGGAGTTTACAAAAGCATATTTAAGAGCTTCTTCTTTTTTAGGATCTGAAAAGGCAATATCGCAATTTCTCAAATATCTTTCGTTAACTTCTTTTTGCCCTTTATTGCGAATCTGTGATAATTCCAGGAGTTTATTCAAAATAAAGAGCGTCGATGCCTCATATGCTGCGATACAAGCGACATTTCCATCTGAAATGATTTCATACCCTTGGCGCTTTTCCCAATCGTCTAAGCAATCATTATATTTTTGGATCGCCTGTTCGGTTAAATCTCCGCCAAGATCGCAGTAAATTTCGCCGGTATCTTGCATGGCCTTTACAATAGACCAGTATGGAACCGCAACCTCAGTCTTTTCCTTTTCAACTACTCTGGCCAAGTACTTGGCTTGACTTATCTGGCTCGTTTTGCTGTCGGCTAAATCAGAAGCGAGTGGGTTACACTCAAACGGAAAGCATTTTCTAGACAGGTATAAATCCTTGCATTTCCATTGCGGACTAAACTGAGACGGCATAACGCGTTCCAAAAGATCTTCGCGCAGATTCAGTAACAGATACCGAATTGTATATCGGCCGAAGCGTGTCGAACCTGTAGAATAGGTGTCCCTCAGCTGCTGTAAAACATCTTTGAAATAAGAGGTGTTTGCTTTTTTGTAAACTGACTCCAAAAGATTCGAGAAAGGTATCTCCCGAAGATCAATCATTTCCAGAAAATCCATACCTGTTTCTGTTAGGAATCTCATCAGAGCATCATATTCTCCATATTTCGAAGAAAGCTGAAGGCGCATATTAAGTATCCTTCCAAGCTTGTTCAAACATTTAGGATCTACCGAAACACGCCAAGCTGTGATAATTTTAATTTCTGTATTGACACCCCAGAGATTAATGTATGATGGGACATAGTCGATTTGTACAGAATAGCCTGTAGAAATGTCAAGTTTGGTATATGCTGTAATTCGGTTATACTTTGACGCATAGATGTCCGCTTGCTGCAGTGTTACCTCAAAATAACGCTCTTTACCAACATAAAACGGCGTCCTTTTTTGAATATAAAACCTCGTATTACTGTTATGTTTCTGCTCAGTTTTTGGGTTTGAGAAAGCGTTCGCCACCAACTCATAGTATTGTTTATCCAGTTCATCAGTTCCGGTATATTCCTGAAATTTCTCCAAGTTCTGAAGCACGGTGATGCCGTAGTTTTCGTAGAGCGATTGGCGTATCTGCCACATAAAGCTATAGTACTTCAGCATCAGTCGCTCTGCTTGGCCTTCCTCGGGGATCCGGCGTCCGATATATTGCAATCCTCGGTAAAAATTCCCTAAGTACTTTGTATTTGCCCTTAAAAGTGAGTATTCCCACGCAAAGCCGGCGTTGGGACTTTGATAGCCGTCTTTCATCGCATTCAACAGTAAGGCTGAAATGCATAGATCGTTCAATCTCGTCAGAATTCTCCGTGAAATGTTGTCGCGGCTCTTATTTAGAATGCTTAAATTGTCGATGCTTTCCGTGATTTCCGTATCACAGGTCTCAACGATTCGCTTAGCTTCTTCAAAAGAATAACTATGCCGTTCCAATTGGTTTACAAAGGAATGCCGCTCGACAATTTTTTCTAACCTCTCGCAAAAAGCTAAAACGCTTTCGTCATTGTTCAAGATTTCCTCTTCCGGTGAAAAACTGACGGTTATACTGTCTTTTGCAAAATCAATACTGTTGAGAAAACTGGGCGACATATACTTCCAAAAAACTCTCTCATCTCCGCGTTCAGCGGGATTGAGAATCACAAACAGAATTCCCGGATCAAGGGATACTCTGCCACATATAAAAGCAGGAAAAGCGAGATCTTTTAGCGTGTACTTAATAACACCCTCGCGCTCAGTATAATTGCGTGTTCCCTTTATTTGGACATAGAAAGTCTGCTTGGGCCGCCTAGAAATGTCAGGGTCGGGAACAAACTCGAAAGTGCCATCGTGATTGGGCCACTTATCATCTGATGCAAAAGAAGTGTTGATTCTCCCATTTGAACGAAGAAATGTCTCCAAAACAGATACTGCCGCACGGTCATCATCGGAACGCTCTGTGTGGGTTTTGATATGTCTTTCAATATTTGCATTTGTCTGATCCAGCACTATCATCCCTCATTTCATAGAGTTAGAGTATCAAATCAAGCTCGCTCTTTATTTCGTCTGGAGCAAGAGAATTAACACAAGCTATTGCACAAGCTGAAAAGGGAGCTTTGGGCGATATAGCGTCCCTTAGCTGGCGAATGCAGCTGGACTTGCTAATATCTCCGGTGGCATACTCTGCAAGTAATTGTTCGATGCTCGCCCAAATTTTCCCTCTTTCGTTGCTTATGTAAGCATCAGTCAGATTGTAAATAGATGCCGAAACTCTAACCCTTTCTTTGCCCAATTCATCGTCTGTTGCAGGAACTACGCGATTACCCAGAAAAGACAACAACTTAACATCTTCTGCTACGCATGGATCTAACAGCATTGGATGCTCATTATTTTCATCTTTTTCCGATTGATATACGCCATCATCTGCTAAAGGAAAATAATTTCCTTTACCGCCGCCACCAGTCTTTCGATTAGCATAGATACAGCACGCCCTATAATTTGACGGATCATTCGCTAGCCAATAATACCCCTTATCTTGAATTAAATGATTATATTTAAAATTCTCAAAAGGCTTTACCGCTGCCTTGGGTCGAAAGTGGTCAATATGCACATCTTGCCCGACAAGTAGCACCTCTGTATACCAGCATTTATTGTGAAAGAAATCTCTGAAATCCTTTTTGAGCACACTGTTTTTCCAGAGCGTATCCCCTTGTCCCCACCTGCTTCTGAATACCAGAAGATCTTCTATCTTTATATATCTCATACTTGCCCTTCGTATAACGCCTCAATGATTTCTTTAATTTTTTCTCTGCGCTCTAACACTTGGTCGTAGGTAAGATACTCTTGACTATACAAATCGCACTTCTTATATACGGTCAAAAAATCATCATATAGAAAATCAATTGAATTATACGATAGCGGCAGCAATCCCAAATCTCTCGTTATTTCACGAAGCTCTGCTTTTTCTCCGTCCGTAGCACTCCCGCCAATAAGTTTTAGATATAATTCTTGCCTGCGCAAGAATTTTTTATGCGATTTTTGGTCATAAGAAGTTTGCAACCCATAATATTCACTTTGTAGCAACCCATCGATGCCCATTCCCTCGGTATTTTCGACAGGGGTGATAACTCTTGTGATAAAAAATCCCGTAGATGATTCAAGTTCTTTGTTTTGGATAAATATCCTAATAAACTCCTTAGGAACACCATTGATCACTAATGGGTCGTGTGTCGCAATGATTGCCTGAGCGTTTACGGCTTCTTTCAAGGATCGATCCATTGTGCTTTTGATGTCATACTTCCAGCGTGGATTCATATACGCATCTGGTTCGTCCATTAAAACGAGACAATCTTCCGTCTTACAAATACCAAGCATACCAAGAATTTTGATAAGTTGGCGTTGCCCCTCGCTCATTGATTTGCATTTCACTATGGAATTCCCTTGATTTACGGTTACCTCAAATCTAGCATCAAACAGAGAGTATAGTTTCTCAAAAAATTCTAAAATTGCAATAGAATCTAATCCTAGCTTTTCAATCCCTTTAATTTCAAAATAAGATTTTCCCATAGCCGAATATAGTAATCCTCTTCGCAGTAAATCCGTAAACCGATGGTCAATGAAATCCGTCAAATAGTACAAGCCCGTGGGCACATCTCCTTCGAACCGTCCTCTGCCAAAAACGCCCTCAACTTTATCAATATTAATGGCCATATCCACACATTGGACTTCATCGAAATGGCACGCATCAACAAGATAATTCTGCTCAAAAGAATCCTGACCACAGAGAATAGAAGCCAAATATATTGGAGTCATTCCCTCATCACAATAATTGTACTTTCTTTTGGGAAAGTTCGGCAAGAAGCGATCAGATTCATCATTCATTGCTTTAAGAAAGCGCACAAGTGTATTTCTGCATTGCCTTACATAGCTTTTATTAATTTGTTCTATTTGAGGCAAGAGCTTATTGTTGGCCCCAGAATAAAACGCAATGATGCGCTGAGGGAACAAAGAATGAGATTGGATAAAAGAGCGCACCCTTTTATAGCTTCCCTCACAGAAAACATCATCTACCGTGATACGATAATTATGATTACTTTGGACAATGCATACCGCCTTTTGCGCATAGTTGTACTCCATAGAATAGCTGTAGTCAATCTGCTTTTCTATTGCGGGAGAATCAAAAGACATCAGAATGTTCAGAATACACTCAATCATCGTCGATTTTCCAGCGCCATTTTCTCCAATCAGAATTGTTGAGCTACCACCCGATACGGTGTCAAATACTATATCAAAGTCAACCAAACAAAGATAATCATCGATCTGAAGCCGTTTGATTTGCATAATATTACCTCACTAGTGAGTATTCTCCAGAATCACTTTTCGACACAATCTGTTTTTTCTCCAGATTGCGTAATGCGTCCATAAGCTCAAATTTTTTCTTACTAATGGACATTACTGTCTGTGTAGAAACAGATTGGGGCGCAGCTTTTAATAGGAGTTTGACAATTGCTTCTTCATTAGCACCTGACAACAACGGCTTAATTTCTGTGGGAATTGCAATTCGCTTCGCTTTTGCCTTTGGCCTGACCACATCTCCATCCTCTTGTTCGATTACTTGCCTCAGCAATTCCACCGCGCTCTCCTCGCTTGGGTCATTCGTACCCAGTTCACCGCGAAAGGCACGAGCGAGAATGGATTTTTTCATCAGATCAATCTGGTCAAGGACCGCTTCGGCGGCTTCTTTGGCGTGCTGTTCCTGAAAAAATAAATACTCCACCTGATTAACGATTTGTGTCTGTTCTGCAACAGACGGAATGTCTAATAGCAAATCATTAAGAATCCTTAAATTAATATTCTTTTGCGCTGTTGCAGGAGCATTTGCCTCGATTTCTCGTTGAAGCGTACTCATCAGATAATAAATGTACTCAGACAATGTCCTTTCATTGGGTGTAAATCCAACTACACTATCAGGGAAACAACAATCATATGTTAATATTGACACATCGCCAATATTAGCTGCAATCGTAATGCAAAGAGTTCCCTTGGGAAAAAGTTTACTTTGCTCCGCTCCAACTTCACTGAGAGTTTGTGTATGCTCGGTAATGTACATACCTGAACGCGCAACATCACCCGTTTGAATAAAGGGGTACTTTCCGCCAAATAATTTAGGGTCATTTCTTGGGCGATGCTTTGATCGACCGCGTTCTAGCGTTCCAAGTTCATTAAACTTATATTTCTCCCAACTCTCCATCCCCACACCGTGCTTTTCCCGCCATTTCGCAGTCAGTTCACCGGTGAAGGCTTTATGGAGAATAGCGGCTTTGCGGGTTTCAAAGCTATCCACCACGGCCTGTGCCTTTTCCTTGGCCTCATCCAGTTTGGAAAAAAGAGATTCCACTCGTCTTACAATGCGTCGTTGCTCGTGAAACGGAGGTAGAGGAAAGGGCATGCTTTTAAGAGTTTTACTATCCACCTGAGCGAAGGTTGTTCCAGTTGCGTTCTGATACAGATAATTCTCTTGATCTATAAAAAAGTACCGCAAAAACTCTTTAGTGACAATCGATGAGCGAAAAGCAACAACGCCTCTACCCAAGCAGTATATTCCATCGGAAAAAATTGGACGCCCCAAAGTAGCACGAATACTTAAAATCACATCATCTGTTTGTGATTGTTTTGTGGGGGTTTTCGTAAATCGAGATACTTGGGGATACAATTCCCCCATATCTGCTGCGCCACCAATTAAGGGCATGTAAGAACTATCGTTTGTGGTACTTTTCCCGGCAGGAGACTGGCCCATAACAATTTCTGAGACAACGCCTAAATATGTCCAGCACCAATTCTCCGGCAATTTATACGGCCACTCCCAATCCGGCACCAAGGCTGCCTGCAAACGCTCTTCGGGCGTGAGGGCGGCTTCTTTTTTTGCTCTTGCCATCACTCTTCCTCCGTCAGAGCACGAAGCTCACGCACAACACTTTTCAGCAGATCGACCGCTTCCTCCAAATTTGCAATCGCTTCCTCGCCGCTTTCTACAGGGTCAGGGAGATCGTCATAATCCACGATGGAGTCGTCGCGGATCAAGCCAAGGTCAAGACTATCGTCCGGATTCTTGGCGATCTCCTCACGAGTGAATCTGCTCCAACGCTCGCCCGTGCGCTTGGATGGGTCTTCGTATCCTGCCACGAATTCATCAAAGTCACTCTTACGCAGCTGCCGGGTCTTACCAAAGCTGTCCATATTGGTGCGCATATCGTAGAATGCAACCTCGGTGGTGTTATCCTGCTCGGTTGTCCCGCGGGTAAAGAACAGCACATTGGTCTTGACGCCCTGTGCATAGAAAATGCCGGTAGGCAGGCGCAGAATGGTATGCAGATTGCAGAAATTCATCAGTTCCCGGCGCACGCTGGCACCGTCACCAGCAGCAAACAACACATTATCCGGCAGCACCACAGCGCAGCGGGCCTTGCCGTCCGCCTTCAGGCTGCGATAGATCACCTGCAAAAAGTTCAGCTGCTTGTTTGAAGTCTGGAAAGAAATATCATCTCTGGTGGCGCGCTCACCGCCCTTTTTTGTGCCAAAGGGCGGATTGGTCAGAATGACATCAAAATCTTTCAATCCCTTGGCGCTTTGTGCGAGGGAATCCCCCAATGTGATGTTAGCATTCATATTGTGCAGATAGGCGTTCATCAATGCCAAACGGTGAGTTTCGTGCACCAACTCCACGCCGTTGAACGCTTTGTTCTGCTGGAAATCTGCCTGACGGTCAGAGAGTGCATACATATCGTTATGCGCATTGACATAGCGGTTGGCTGCAATCATAAAGCCAAAAGTACCGCAGGCCGGGTCAAAGCACTTGTCGCCCAGCTGGGGTTTGATGAGCTCCGTCATCACATCGATCAGCACACGAGGGGTAAAATACTGACCGGCACCGGACTTCTTCTCATTGGCGTTTTTCTCCAGAAGACCTTCATACAGGTCGCCCAGACCTTCCTCTTTGGCCTCATACCAGTCCAGCTTATCAATTTCCGTGATGATTTTTTCAAGATTTTTCGGCTCCTCGATGCTGGAGGATGCGTTGGCGTAAATCTGTGCCACGCGGCCAACGGATTCTTCGCCCAGCTTGCTGAGCAACGTATAGTAGTGCTTTTTCAGGTCAATGCCGGAACGGCTGGTCAGAGAGCCCCAACGATATGCTTCGGGAATATCCTTATCTGCACCGGTCTCATCGGCCATTTTCAAAAACAGAATGTAGGTCAGCTCTGTCACATACTGGTGATAAGTAATACCGTCATCCCGCAGCACATTACAGAGGTTCCAAAGTTTCTGTACAATATCTTGCGTGCTCATTTAAGCTGCTCCTTCGTAAATATAAGTGTTGATCTCGCGGATGATCTCCGCAAGCTGCCCGCCAAACTTCTTGTTAAAGCGTGCGAAACCGCCATCCATCTTGAACGCCGGTGCCTCAAAGGTCTCGGTATTGAGGATGCTCTCGTGAAGCATATATACCTTGATCTTTTCCAGCAGATCCAGCTGCATTTTGTTAAAGTGATGCGCCGAAATCAGTTTAGAAAAGGCCATTTTCACGCGGTCATCGTGGTTCACAAGCGGCGTTTTAAGTACAGCCCGACGAACAAAGGCAATAATGTCTGCCACGATCCGTTCATTGCTCACCGCGCTGGCCGCTTCATTCAAGCTGCTCTCGGTGAAATTCTCCTTATCCAGTTCCAGCTTTAACTCCCGAAGCTGTGCCCGGGTCATATCGCTGGGGCGGGTGCAGGCTATGCGGATCGCTTCGATACGGTCTTTGTTCTCATTAACATAGGCCACAAAAGAGTCCAGATAGTCCTGCGGTTTTTCCGTGTCACCATAGCCGCGGGTCGTTTCCAAAAGAGTATCTTCCTTTTCGGAATAGTAATGTCCGCGCTTTTTGCCCTTCAGGTTGTCAAACCAAAGCAGGAAATCCTTATCCTCCCGGCAGCGTCGCACAAAAGCTTCCTCTGTACAGCTTTTCAATTCCTTCGCATATTCCCGAATTGTTTCTCCGCCTAAACGCTCGGATACATCATACTTTTGCTCATCGGTCAGATTGTTGCTCTTACGCTGCAATCTTGCCAAAATGCGATCTTTGACAGGCTGCTTGCTGACCTCACCCGGACGGAACAAATCCTCCAACAATTCAGCCATTGATTTGCTGACGGAGACTGACTTCATATTGGAAGTGTCATCCAAGTCCTCGTACACGCGAACTGCATCGAAGATATTGAAGTGCGTCTTTCCGATTTCCGGGCAAAGGCGAGTAGCGCGTCCCAGCATCTGCTCAAAGAGGATCCGGCTGTTGATCTTGCGCATAAACACCAAATTGCAAATTGCCGGCACATCGATTCCGGTAGTCAGCAGGTCGACTGTTACGGCAATGTTGGGGTACTGGTTGTTTTTGAACTGCTTGATCACCTGCAAAATCTTCTTTTTGTTGCCGCCGGCAGTTTTGCCCGTGATTTTCATAATGGCATCATTGGAAATGCCATAGGGCTTGTAAATCTCTCGGAGCGTATCCACAATACGGTCAGCGTGTGCATCATTTACTGCGAAAATCAGCGTCTTTTCTCCACTTTCCGGATTCAAGTAGGTCGAAACTTCTTCCAGCACCTTGTGGGTATGATCCGGCAGAACAATTTTGCGGTTGAACTCCGACACATCGAAATCCATTTCATCGTCCAAAACTGCACCGTTCAAAAGTTCGTTGGTGTTCGGGTCATATTGCGCCAAGGTTTCACCCTTCTTGAACTGTGCGTCATTTTCAATGAAATCCGTATTAATCAGATACGGAGGATCGTGATCCACCAGCCAGCCATCGATAACCGCCTCACGGTAGCTGTAGGTATAGACCGGCTCCCCGAAAATCTCGGTCGTGTGCAGGGCGGGCGTAGCAGTCAAGGCAACTTTCACCGCATCGAAATACTCGATAACCTGCTTGTACTTGCTCATATAATCATCCTGATTATCGTAGAGGATTTCTTCTTCCGTCATTTCACGGTCAAGAATATATCCTCGGTGGGCTTCGTCCACAATAATCAAATCAAATGCACCGGGCATCAAATCCGGTTCTTCTGCCAGAATCGTGCGTTTCAAAAGCCCCTGCACCGTTGAAATGCTGACCTTGGTTTCCAGATTGATGATGTTGTCATCGATCGCTTTGATCTCATATATTTTGTCCAGCGTCAGCAGTTCCTTCAGCTTGACATCTTTGAAGGTGTCCATTGCCTGCTCACCGAGGGACACTCGATCCACAAGGAAAAGAATACGACGGAAACGCTTGGATTCCAGCATCTTGTAGATAAGCCCCAGAACAGTACGGGTTTTACCCGTTCCGGTGGCCATTGCAAGCAAGGCCGTTCTCTTGCCGTCAACGATTGCCTCTGTTGCCTTATCAATGGCCTTGATCTGGTAGTCGCGCAGATTCAACCCATTAGGATCTGTCATAAACGAATTATCTGCTGCAGCCAGCGCTTGATTGGCCGCCGCTGTATTCTGACCAAGTTTTTCCATCAGGTCACTTGGGCTAAACCAGTTCCGAATAGGATACGGTTGATTTTCCTGTTCCCGGACATCCAAAAACCAAATACCAGACTTCGTCCGCAGCAGCTCTAAATACGCCCTGCCATTTGAAGCAAAGAGGAAGGGAACCTGATAACCATTCCAGTTTCCAACCGTATGTGGAATATCCTCCGGCTTAATATGTGCAGCATAGTCCTTTACCTGCACATCGATTGTAGATGCCACATCTTCCGACATCTTTTTTGCATCCATCAATGCTACGAGCTTCTCGCCAACGAAGAATGCATAATCCGCATACCCGTTTTTGTAAAAGGCCGAATTGGTAGGCCATTCGCTGATGGCAATATTTCTCCCCTTTACAGGACGCGTTCCTTTGCTGTAGCGCAGGTTCTGCGTATCAGCTTCCCAACCAGAAAGGCGAAGCTGCTCGTCAATCAAGCATCTGGTCTGCGCCTCATTCCAATTCATCATAGCGGAGACAGATTCTGATCGCCTTGCGCGCTCCTTCTGCGTTTTGCCCGAAGCGGCGGTCTTGACCACGGCCAGTTGCTTCGTCAATTCCTCGATTTTCCTTTCCTGCTCGGCAATAACGGATTCCAAATCTTCGTGCGTGGTCTCGCTCGGCATAACGAACTCAGGCGCAATATATCCCCAATCTCCATAGGTTTCCATAAACCAAACAGCAAGATTGTATGTCAAGGATAGCAATGTCTTTGCTTCGTCCACGGAGTCCGTACCTATATGTACTGCCGAGTTTCTTGTCTTGCGAAGAACATATAGCGTGTTGTCAATTTCGTGCGGCAATAAACCGGCTCGCTTCAAAATGCGAATTCGATTTGCGTGGGTGTTGTCAACAGCCGGCTCCGCAATGTGCTCAAAGACAAGGATCTCCTGCACTAAGCGCTCGGCAAACATTCCGAGTTTATAGATACAGGCATTGGGATCAGAATAGACATAGGTTTCTGCGGTTGCGCCGATCTGTGCCAATGCAGGCCAGTATCGATTCAGAAAATCAAAATTTGATTTCATAAGCAGTCTCCCTCGATTTTTGTTAATTCATTTAGCATTTGATATAAGCACATCTCCAAAGTGCCAATTTGGCACTTTGGAACCACCGTGCTGGCACTTTGGGATTTCGCCAAAGTATCAATTTGATACTTTGGAAGCTGAAAGCTGATACTTTGAAATTCGTCAGCCTCATCCGACTGCCACTTCAACCTTTTTACCGCTGAAGGCCACGCCGTATTT
>ULXF01011134.1_pt1 | contig 12946 bp, 28 predicted proteins | sample 1961041 | NCBI WGS metagenome assembly ULXF01 (sample SAMEA4835832, study PRJEB28245) | human gut metagenome | biome: gut microbiome; material: fecal sample | place: Denmark | collected 2008
ATTACGCACAGATAGGTTCAAGTGGAGATTCCGCAAAGATAACATCCAAGGGTAAAAATTCAGTTGTTATGGCAGCGGGCTATAATTCAATAGCAAAAGCAAAAATCGGTAGTTGGATAACGTTAGCTGAATGGATTAGAACTGATAAAACAAATGATAGTGGTAAGTATATATGGATTCCTAAGTGTGTAAAAACAGAATGTGTAGACGGAGAGCATATCAAAGAAGATACATTCTATAAATTAGTTAATGGTGAATTTAAAGAAGTTGAAAGCGAGGAATAATTATGGCAGAGAATACAGCAGTTGCAGAAACAAAAGAAGCTGAAAGCAGAGAACTTGTAGCAAAGGATTTTACCGAGGGAATGGTTGTGAAAATTAAGCAGAAAGAGAAATTCGGTTTAACATTCCCTAAAGATTATAATTACACAAATGAATTTATGTCGGCAATGCTGATTTTACAGGACACAGTAGATATGAACAAAAAGCCTGTATTGCAGAGTTGCACGAGGGCAAGTATCGAAAACGCCCTCATAGATATGGTAACAGACGGATTATCAATGAGAAAGAAACAGTGTTATCCGGTTGCCTACGCAGGAAAATTAAGCTGTCAGCCGTCTGTTTATGGTGCAACTTGCGTTGCTAGAAGATATGGGCTTAAAGACATTAACGCATCAGTTATTTATAAAGGGGATGTATTCAAGTACCACAAAGAGGATGCAAAGACAATTATTGATTGCCACGAACAGAGCTTTGAGAATATCGACAATGACAAGATTGTTGGTGCTTATGCAGTAGCAATTATGGGAAACGGTGAGAAGATTGCAGAAGTTATGACTATGGCGCAGATAAAGACAGCTTGGAAACAGGGATACGGATATAAGGAGACCGGAAACGGAGTTCATCAGAAATTCGCAGACCAGATGGCTATGAAAACTGTTAAGAACAGGCTTCTCAAAGCTATCAACAATACTCATAGCGGTTTTGGTAAAGAAGATGATTACGAGGAAATCAGCCACGATGAAATGCTTGAACAGGATGTTGCGTACGATATTGAGCAGAACGCAAACAGCGTTGATTTTGAAGAAAGCGACATTATTGAGGGTACAGCTACAGAAGTAACCGAAGAACAGGCAGAAGATAGCACATTACCGCCATTTATGCAGGCAGAATAGGAGATTAAGTATGAGAATAATTTCACAGGACGGAAGAATTGATATTCCGTATGATTATTTTACATTAGCTACGGCTGATGAGAAACATGGAACTTTAGAAGTAGCGAGTATCTATTGTCGAAATTTTTCGTCAGATAGTGGTGCAAAGTTAGCTGAATATTTAAGTGTGGAAAAAGCAATTAAAGCTATAAAAATGTTGACAGAAGCACAGAAAATGGAGTCAGTAGAATTTGAAGATAGAATTTATCATAGAAATATGGTTTTTCAGTTCCCACAGGATGATGAAATCGAGGTGTAGCGGATGAAAGTATTAGTAGCTTGTGAAGAAAGCCAAAGAGTATGCACAGAGTTTAGAAGATTAGGTCACGAAGCATATTCTTGCGACATTGAACCTTGCAGCGGAGGTCATCCTGAATGGCACATACAAGATGATGTATTGCCATTATTAAATGGAAATTGCGACTTTCAAACAGTAAACGGAGATATGCACCATTTAACAGGTAAATGGGATATGATTATTGCTTTTCCACCTTGTACGCATTTAGCGGTAAGCGGAGCGGCTTGGTTTGATAAGAAAAGAAAAGACGGAAGGCAAGAAGATGCAATAAAGTTTTTTATGGATGTAATGAACGCTGATTGCGACAAAATATCTGTTGAAAACCCAGTAAACATTATTAGTGGAAATTACATAGAAAAGCATTTTCCAGAACTTCAAAAAAAATATCAATTTCCTATAAAACCTACACAATCAATACAACCTTTTCAATTTGAAGATAGGGCAAGAAAAAAGACTTGTTTATGGTTGAAAGGGCTTCCACTATTGAAACCAACAAATATAGTCGATTGCGGAGAAATTGTTGGAAACGGATTTTCGGTAGGTGCAAGTGCTAATTGTGCTAGGGATGAAAATGGAAAAATAATAGCGTGGAATGACCCAAGAACTGCTAAAGAAAGAAGTAAAACATTTCCAGGAATTGCAAAGGCTATGGCTGAACAATGGGGTAAGGAGTTGAGCGAATGACATTGAAATGTATCGGTTCAGGAAGTAGTGGAAACTGCTACACCTTAACTTCCAACAGTGGAGAAACACTTATCCTTGATTGCGGAATACCAACTAAGGAGATTAAAAAAGGCTTAGATTGGAACATTAAAGATATTGCGGGTGTGTTATGCACCCATAAACACCTTGACCACAGCAAGTCAGTAAAAGATTTTGAAACTATGGGTATTCCTGTATGCAAACCATACGAAGCCTTGCTTATGAACCAGTTTCTAGCAAATTCTTATTTTACTGTAAGAGCGTTTGACCTAACAACGATAGACGGAAGTTGGACACACACCAATGCAGACGGAACACCTTGCCCGATATACGGCTTTCTGATTACTCACAAGGAAATGGGGAGAATGCTTTACATTACCGATTGTGAGGTTGTCAAGTGGAAGTTTAAAGACATAAATCATATCCTTTTAGGTGTGAATTATGACAAGGATTTAATCGACAGGGATAACATAGGCAAAACTAATCACGTTTTCAGAGGTCACTTATCCATTGACACGGCTTGCGATTTTGTTAAAGCAAATTATTCAGATAGCTTGCAAAATGTCATAATGTGCCATTTATCGGCAGAAAATTCTGATAGACATAGTTTTATTGAGAAAATGAAAAAAGTTGCTTGTGGGGCAAATGTGGATGTTGCAGAGCGTAACAAGGAATGGGTTTTAAGGAAAGGAGATGAACCACCATTTTAAGCGATTGGAATGACATAAAAGAGCTGATGGATTGTTTTCCCAACAGCGTTATTAACCATAACGGAGAGCTTATAGCACATATCAAAAGTAACACATATCTTATTTTAAGAGATTGCAATAGCAAGGAAGATATTAAATGTAAGGTTTTAGAGTGGTTTTCAAGACCTGCTTACAAAACAGAGCCGTACAGCACAAAGCGAAATAATGATGAGTTTCACAGCTTCATCCTTGCAGGAGTAAATGATTACCTCGACACAGATTTTTCGGAAAAAGACATGGAGAAAATTTATACATATTTAGGCAATGCTTGCGACCACGAAAAGACACTGAAATTTATTGAAAGTGGGTATGATATGTCAGTTTTGAAAGATTAAAAAATCCTAATGAGTGCCCGCTTTAGAAAGGAGATTATATGGCTAAATACAGAGATATTTTAGGAAATACAAGAGAGTATGCGAACGATACAATAACAATCAGCCTTGAAAGATACAATACTTTGATTATTAAAGAAGCTATTGCTGATAACGCTGTAAATGTTAAGAAAGAAGTAGAAGCAAAGCTGAAAGAATTGAGAGGTGTGAAATGACAATTAGTGAGTTTTTCAAAGAGAAATATTCAGCAAGAAAAGATAAAGAAAATATCTATGGTGTTGGAATGAGTGATGCAGAGTTTCGTCATTTTATTATTCAATACTTGTTATCAGAAAATTGGTATGTTGTTGACCCAATAGGGCAGTCACAAATCAACGAAATAGCCATCAAAGAAATTTTAACTAAGTATTCCAAGAAGTTTAGACAGGAGTGCAAGAAATGTTTAAAAGAATTGAGAGGTAGAGAATGAATAAAAGAAAAGCAATACCTAAAAAAGTGAGACAATCTGTATATCTCATGTATAACGGACATTGTGCTTACTGTGGCACAGAAATAGCTTATAAAGATATGCAGGTAGACCATGCAACACCGCTTAGGATAGGTGGAGCAGACGAAATTTCAAATTACATGCCAGCTTGTAGGAGCTGCAATCACTATAAATCCACTTTAGATGTCGAAGGATTTCGAAAGTATCTTTCAGAAATACACAAAAGGCTTATGCGTGACAGCATACCCTATCAAGTGGCGGAACGGTTTGGAATCGTTAAGTATGTGTCTGACGATGTAAAATTCTATTTTGAAGAATTGAGAGGTGGAGAAAATGACGGATAAAGAGAAATATGCAATTAAAATAGCCATAGATACTATGAATAAGCATTTTAGCAGACATTGCAACGTGGTTTATGGCAATCGTGAAACAGGCGTAAGTGTTTGGCATGGTGAAGCAATAAACATTTTGTCAGATATGCTTTCAAATACTGATAACCACACTTGCAACTGCAAGCACAACGGCAATTCAAGAGATAGTGAGCCTTGTTGCAGGTGTGATAGCAAAGTTTCAGAAAATGATGATACAAAAAACAAAGTTACATCTCTGGAAATTATCGTAAGAATGATAGACAACAATCCATATTACGAAATCAAGTACAAAAAAGTTGGCGAAGATTATTACCAGGTAGGTTACAGTTCATTCAATATTGATAATGTATTGAAATGGCGTGATGAGTGTTTTGAACTTGTTTATGTGAAAGCAACCAATGCTGACAAGATAAGAAATATGCCGGATGAAGAGTTAGCGGAGTTTTTAGATATTGTCGGAGAAGATGGCATTTCATCACAGTATGCAGATGTTCCGTGTGATTGCTGTTGCGAAAAAACAGAATGCTCTAAATGTTGGAAAGATTGGCTTCAATCAGAAGCAGAATAGGAGAGAATATGGACAGATATTTATTCAAAGCTAAGAGAGTTGATAATGGAGAATGGGTGCAAGGAAACCTTATTCAAAGCTGTGATGCAACAGATGGATGGGAAGCAATTATAATTCCCACTAAGAATAGCAATATGTTCACAAAACATATCAAACGTGGTTACGGAAATCTTGGATTTGAGAATTGGTACAGAGTAGACCCATCCACCATTTGCCAATGCACCGGCTTGAAAGACAAGAATGGCAAGCTAATTTGGGAGAATGATATTGTCAATACTCAATGCGGAAAAGCTATTGTTGTTTGGGATAAGGCAGAATTGAGAATTAAGTGGATTAAAGATACTATATGGCGAAAGGATTTGCATTTTTGGACTAATGAAGATGATTGGAAATGTGAAGTTATCGGCAACATTTTTGATAATCCTGAGTTATTAGAAAGCGAGGAATAAATATGGCAAGAATATTTAGATTTAGCGGCTATTTAGTTTCCAATCGTGAAAATATTTCACTTGAGGATATATATGAGGATATAAGTGATGTAGGATATGCCGAAAACTGGCAGCAGTTTCATATTGAACAGTCGGAAGAATTTAATCTTGATGGCGAAGATAAGCCAAACTGTGACCTTGCATTACTCACAAGGCATTTTAAGGCAGATAACATCAGTACAGAATTTGACAGACCTTTACCACAGAAAGGCGAGAAATATAAGCATTTTAAGATTGGCAAGATTGTTACTATTATCGGTATTTCAAGGCACACCGAAACCGAGGAAATTTCAGTTGTATATGAATATGAGAGGCATATCTGGAATAGACCTCTTGAAATGTTTATGAGCGAGGTTGATGAGGAAAAATATCCTAATGCAGAACAGAAATACAGATTTGAGTTAGTAGAAAGTGAGGAAAATAGATGAATCGTGTGATTTTATGCGGAAGAGTTGTTAGAGAACCGGAAATTAGATATTCACAGACGGCAAATGGAAGTATGGCAGTAGCAAGATACACATTAGCCGTTGACAGAGCTTTCAAGAAAGAGGGCGAACAGGCAGCGGACTTTATTTCCTGCGTAGCATTCGGCAAGAATGGAGAGTTCGCAGAGAAGTATTTGCACCAGGGAACTAAGATTATCGTTGAGGGTAGATGGCAGACAGGCAACTACACTAACAAGGACGGACAGAAAGTCTACACTAATGATTGTGTTGTTGAAAGACACGAATTTTGCGAAAGTCGTGCTAATCAGCAGAACAATAACAATAACGGAATTATGGGCGGTAATGCTAGTTTAAACAGCTTTATGTCAATTCCAGACAATGTAGCTGATGAGGGATTACCATTTAATTAAAGAGGTGTGAGTATGACAAAGAATGAAGCAATAGAAAAGCTAAGAGCATATCATAAATGTCAAAAAATGCAAGTAAAAGGTATTTATGAAGATTGTAATGCAAGATTATGTGACAACTGTGATTTATGTTATGCACAAGGTAATACCGGAGAACATATCAAAAGTATAGAGATTGCAATACAGGCACTTGAAAAGCGGATACCAAAGAAGCCGAGAAAAACCGATTCGTACAGAGGCGTATTAAAAAAAGTATATGCTTATGTATGCCCTACTTGTGGAAATGCACGTTTAGAAAAATACATGAACGAACGGCAGAATACAGTGTTTTGTTGGGATTGCGGTCAAAAATTAGATTGGAGCGATGAAGAATGAGATTGATTGACGCAGATAAATTATTAGAGCTGATAAAAGAACAGAAAGAACGAGAGATAGGAGCATACGCAAAAGGCATAAATGCTGGTCTGAATATCGTAAAGAGTATTATCAATGATGAAACACAAACTCCAACTGCCTATGATGTGGATAAGGTTGTAGAACAGTTGAAAACAGACTCTTCTGTAAGATTGTATGGAAGCGGCAACAGCAATAATTATCTTATTTCTCTTGAAAAGGCGATAGAGATAGTAAAGGCAGGTAAAATTAATGGATAGAGATTGCAATAAATGTATACATCATACTACAGGAACTTGCAGTACTTTTAACTGTGAGTTTGTAACAGCTGATGATGTAAGAAATAAGGCTATTGACGATTTTGCAAAGGCTGTTGAAGATGCAGGGCTTATCTTTGCTGACAATATGTTTAAGCTGGAAGAGCTTGCGGAACAGCTAAAGGCAGGTGATAACAGTTGAATTATCAGAACATAGCAAGAGCTAAGGCAATAGAGAAAAGTAATAAGCAAAGGCTACTAAAGATAAATCCAAAACTTGATGATAAGAGTGGTATTTATTTTTTGACCAGAGTTGACGAGAACAATATTCCTTATTTTTACATCGGGCAAGCACTACATCTATCGCAGAGGATGTGTGGACACCTTGTAGGGTATCAGCACATAGATTTATCAATCAAGAAAAGAGGATTTTATAGCAAAGATAATCCTTATGGTTGGAAACTAAACTTTATTCATTACCCAGAAAACGAGCTTGATAAATGGGAACAGTACTGGATTTTGGAGTACACCAAGAAAGGTTATCAGTGCAGATACAACAAAACAGCAGGTGGTCAAGGAGAGGGTAAAGAAAAGATAAATGAATTTAAGCCATCTAAAGGCTATAGAGACGGTCTAAAACAAGGTGAAAAGAACTTGGCGAGGAAATTATCCTCTATCGCTGAAAAGCACCTTATAATCCGCTTAAAGCCAGAAAAAGAGCATAATAAGGTGTCACAGAAACAGTATGAAAAGTTTATGGATTTATTGAAAGTGGGTGAAAGTGAATGACAAAAGCGGAAGAACTTTTAAACAAGGCAAAAGAAAAATACGCAGAGGGAGAAAAATACAGAAAGCTTGCCAATAGTTATTTTGAAAGTTGTAGGGAATATACGATTGAATACAGGGTGGAAAGTGTAGATAGGGTTTTGGATTTTATTCGTGATGAATACAGAGCCGGCAGAATTTGCAACCTTGAAATACTATTGTGTCATTGCCAAAACAAGCTGAATGGAAATATTGATGGAACGGAATTAGACCTTGATGAGCATTTAAGAGGAGTTCCTTTTGAGAAAGTGGGTGATTCGGAATGAATGATTACAATGGCTGTAGATACGAAAACAGCACAGATATAGAGGTGCATTTAGAATTTTGTACGAATTGTAAAAGAGCCTATTCCAATGAAGAAGATAGGGAATTTTGCATTTTTGCTACAAAGTTGCCAGGTGCTAAACATTATTGGAATATCGAGAAAGGACAGAAACAATCTTTTTGGGTAAAACCAATTTGTCAAGGCAATGAGAGGACGGAACACCCGAATCAAAAGCGACTTGATATTGCAGAGGATATGATTACTCAATCTGCAAGAAATGGTGAACTACTTTTGGATCCATTCGCAGGAAGTGGAACTTTTGCAATAGCGGCACATAATTGTGGATTAAAATTTATCGCATTTGAAAATGATGATAAAAATTATAAAATTGCTGAAAGCCGAGTAAAAGCCGAGACATCACAGATGAACTTATTTGACTTTATAGGAGATACAGAATGATAGTACATTGTTTATTTGAACAGTCGGGCACATTCAAGAATGCTTTCAAAAAGTATGGAATTGAAGCCTATGACTATGATATTCAGAATGAATTTGGCGAAACCGACTATGTTACCGACCTTTTTAAAGAGATAGAAGAGGGGTATCAAGGTGAACCGAGTTTGTTTGATAAGATAAGTCCTGATGATTTGATATTTGCGTTTTTCCCTTGCATAAGGTTTGAAAATCAGATAATGCTGTGGTTCAGAGGACAGTCGGCAAGTCAGAAAAAATGGTCTTTGGAAGAAAAATGCGAATTTGATATGAATTTGCTTAAAGAAGTTTCACTTATGTATGATTTGGTAAACAAAATGTTTATTATTTGCACGAGAAAAGGATTAAAGCTAGTAATGGAGAATCCTTATTCAGAAGAGCATTTTTTAAGACGATATTGGTGCTATTCCCCAGCGGTAATTGACAGAGATAGGAGAGATAGCGGAGATTACTTTAAAAAGCCTACACAGTATTGGTTTTTGAATTGCGAGCCACAGAACAATCTTATTTTTGAGTCAATTAGTTATAACGCTATCGAATGTAAGGACGCTATAAAAACAATGACAAAAGAGCATTGTGTAAAAGTAGGGACAGACAATGTTAAAACAGCAAGGTCAATGATACACCCGCAGTACGCAGATAGATTTATCAGGCAATATATTCTTGATGAAGCAATATGGAGAGGTAAATAATGAAAGACGAAACAAAGCAGGAGATACAGATATTACTTGACCTACTCAAAGGCAGTCTTACAAGAAATGGTGTAAGTATGGCAACCGACAATAGTGGTAACTTGATGTTCTTTGATACGTCTGCCTATGTTAGAAGTGAAGGCAAGGAATTTGACGGATTCAGAGTTAATATCAACGATTTAGTGAAGTAACAATGTGACAGAACTTGAAGAATAGGAGCAATAATATGGCAATATATAGAAATGTTCAATTATCATTTTGGACCGATAACAAGGTTGAAGATGATTTTACGCCAGAGGACAAGTATTTCTACATATATTTGCTAACAAATCCACAGACAAATATATGTGGGTGTTATGAGGTTAGTTATTCACAAATGACAAGGCAGACAGGTTATAACAAAGATACTATTATCAGGCTATTAGAAAGGTTTGATAAGGCACACAAGGTTATTAAGTTTGATTCAGAAACTAAAGAAGTGCTGATATTACATTGGTACAAGTATAACTGGAGCAAATCAGAGAAAGTCTTGGCAGGGGTTTTAGGAGTTGCCAAACATATTAAATCTGACGAATTTAGAAAATATGTTAATGATATGGTTGATTCCATTAAAAATGATACCCTATACATAGGGTATACATACCCTATGGAGACATCTGTTTCTGATACTGATTCTGATACTGTATCTGATTCTGTTTCTGTTAATAATAATATAGTAAATAAAAAGAAAGATAATATAGATAATAATATATATATAAATATTATTAGTTACTTAAATAACAGATGTAATACCAGATATAGATACAATACGCCTAATACCAAGAAGCATATCGGGGCAAGAATCAAAGAGGGGTATACTGAACAGGATTTTTACACAGTCATAGATAAAAAAGTTAATGAATGGTTTGGAACTGAAAGGGAAAGATATTTAAGACCAGATACCTTGTTTGGCACGAAGTTTGAGAGTTACCTTAATCAGAATGTTGTTTCCGAAAAGCAAGGCAATCAGAATTTCAATAAGGGTGCTATTGACTGGGATAATGTATAAAGGAGCGATGAAAATGGAGAAATTTTATATTGTAACAAATGAAGATTATTTAAAAGGATTACATCGTGATGAAGTAATAGAAAAAAACAGAAGAGAATTTATCAAAGATTTTTTCAATCGCATAGGAATAAGTGGAAATCATTATTATATGCGCGGAGATGGTACTGTTAATGTTGCGTTTAAGGAAAATGCAAAAAGTAATATTGAATTGTATATTGATGATATACAGGAAAATAGTGAAAAATTTGGCAATCAATTAAACAAGCCTAAAATGTTTGCAGGTCAAAGTATGAGAAAGTTTAAAAAAGGTTGCAAAATATTAAAGCAATTTCAAAATGAATGTATTGAAAAGGAGATAGTTATTAATGCTTATCCTTTGAGGTGCGGAGACTACTTCAAAGAAACGGAAATGGGTGGCTATTCAATAACAAGATTTAAATACAATGGAAAACAATACTTGCGTATGAGTACCAATCGCTATAATTCATTAACTCCTTGTGAAAATGGCTTTGAAGAGATAAAAGGTAGTGAGTTTTTTAAAGCACTTGAATCAGTAAGGGCAGGTGACAAGAATGAGTAGATTAGATGATACACTCAATAAAATAAATTTTAGAAGTGATTATCCGCACAACGGAGTGGTTGAATCACTCTTAAAAACAATTGCAATTAATAGTGCTATTATATGTGACAAATTAGATACTATTTCTAATCAATTGAAAGGGGATAGTAATGACAAGAGAAGAAACAGTTAAAATTATCCGCATTATGTGCGATTGCTACCCTAACTACAAACCTAACAACCTATCAGAAACAGTAGATGTTTGGAATATGATGTTGGAAAATTGCACTTATGAACAAGTGTCAGTCGCACTTAAAGCATACATCAACTCTGATATAAGCGGATTTGCTCCAAGTATAGGACAGTTGATAGGTAAAATACAGACTATATCACAGCCGCAGGAACTTGACGGAATGACAGCTTGGGGGTTGGTTAGTAAGGCGTTACGGAATGGCACATATGGGGCGGTTGAAGAATTTAACAAACTACCGCCACTTGTAAAACAGGCGGTTGGTATGCCAGATAACCTTAAAAACTGGGCGACATCAGATTATCAGACGATTGAAACAGTAATACAATCGAATTTCTTAAGAACCTATGAAACAGTTGTTAAGCGTGCAAATGAAATAAATCGTATGCCAGACGACATTAAATCACTTATCGAAAAGGCGAATGCAAATTCGTATAAGGCTCAAATCGAGCAAAAATTCCAAAGAGATATAAATACACTTAATGACAAAAATAGCAACCTTATCGCTCAAAAAGAAGATTCAGAGAGCTATATTGAAGCACCTAGAGAGGTACAAGATAGAATTGACAGAATGAGAGGTTGATTTTCAATGGAGACAACGCCAATTAGTCCGCAGAAGAAATTATATAATTACCGCCGAGAGAATGGATTGTGCCCTAAATGCGGCAAGCCGCTTGATAGAAAAGGCTTTTATTGTGAAGAATGTAGGGAGAAGCAAACGACTTACAGTAGAGAAACTAGAGAACTTTGCAGGCAGTTTAAAATTTGCCCGGAATGTCGCAAAAATAAACTTGTGGGTGATGAAAAGATATGTCCGGAATGTTTGGCTAACAAAGCTGAATATAGAGCTAATCACCCATTAAGTGATGATAAGCGAAGAAAAAACAATGAAGCATTTAAACAGTATTCGAAAAACTTATACGCTGAACGTAGAAAAGCTGGCATATGTGTTAGATGTGGTAAGGCTAAAGCTGTTGAGGGCAAAGCAAAGTGTTTTATATGCCAGAGTAAAGATAATGCTATCCACAGAAAAAGAACTGAAAATAGGCAGAATATAAAAGAATATCGCAAGGAAAATCACTTGTGCTATCGTTGTGGAGAACCTATTGACAGACCGCAAGGACAGTTGTGTCAGAAATGCTGGCAGACAGACTATGAAAGGGGTAAAAGCCTTAAGAATGATAATAGCAAGCACTACTGGCGATACGACAATCAATTTCTAAGAAAGAAGTGAAAATATGAGTAAGGCAGAACAGAAAAAGTTTAAGGAGCAAATGTTACGTGTTCAGATGAATAGAATTAGCAATGAACAGCAGAAGAAAAATTTTGAATCAGCATTAATATTAATTATGTGGGTGCTACACGATAAATTCGGTTTCGGACAGCAGAGATTAACAAAAGTACAAAAAGAGCTTAAAGTACTTATAGATAACTACAATGACGGATTATTCACAGCAGAGGAGCTTGTTAATCAGTTATACGAAGAAACAGGAATAGAACATATTAAGTTTAAATAAGGAGATAGGCTTATGAAGTTTTCAGAACTGACTAAGCCGGAACTTGATGAGATAATTAAAAATGCCAATTTTACAGAAGAAGAATTGAGAATATTCAAGTTACTATCACAGGGCAGAAGCATTACAGAAATTGCTATGCGGCTGTCCGTGTGTGATAGAACAGTCAATCGCAAGATAAACAAAATTAAAAAGAAAATAAGTAAGTTGGAGGTTATACAATGATTAGGGTTACTCAAAATGGCGAAGACGTAAAAACAGAAAACATAACTCTTTCAGACAGCTTACTAAAGATAATTGCAGAGATAATTGACAACAAGTAAATATGTGTTACAATGTGCCGTAGAACGTGATAAATGCGGCACATTTATTTATATTATAAGGAGATAAAATATATGGAATGTGTTGCTTATATGAGAGTATCTACTGAAAAACAGGCTGTTGAGGGCAATGGACTTGATAGCCAAAAAAGAGACATTGAAAATTATTGTAGGAAAAATGAGCTTGTGATAACAGATTGGTATATTGACGATGGTTACACAGGTACAAATATGGATAGACCAGAACTTCAAAGGCTTGTGAATGATTGT
>ULXF01049075.1_pt1 | contig 12844 bp, 8 predicted proteins | sample 1961041 | NCBI WGS metagenome assembly ULXF01 (sample SAMEA4835832, study PRJEB28245) | human gut metagenome | biome: gut microbiome; material: fecal sample | place: Denmark | collected 2008
ACAGCCAGAAATTTCGATACACCCTCTTATTGGACGCTTACCAACAATAAACGCTTGCAAAGGAATCTTGGAATTTTAACGCCAATGGAAAAACACGAAAATTACTTGCAAGCTGCATAAAAACTGCCAGCAGATAAATTTCTACTGGCAGGAAAAATTTTATATTTTTTCAATTGTCTACTTGACGGGGAGCGGTTCATTTCCCGACAGCCCCTTGCAAGTTAAGCTTTGTTATTATTTTTTGATGAAGGCTTTTTCATTTGCTGATGCTGGAAGGTTTGGAGTTGTTCCCTTTGGAACCAGACGAACCTCAATTGCCTCGAGACGTTTTGCGTATCCTTCTGTTCCTGAAGATTCTCCATTCTTAGCCCATGCAAGCCATCCATAATCCTGAACATGAACTCTGTAGTATACATCATAGTTCTCTGCTACATCACCAGACAGTTTGATCTGAATTGCTTCCAGACGTTTACACTGTCCTTCTGTTCCGGATAATGATCCGTTAGATGCCCATTTCTTCTCCCATCCAATATCCTGAACGTGAGATCTGTACTGGATTGAGCTGTTCACTGAAGACGGGAGTTTCATACGGATAGATTCCATACGTTTGCACTCGCCTTCTGTACCTGCCATAGCACCGTCATATACATATGCCTGTGTACCATAGTCCTGTACATGTGTCTGGTATCCGACCAGTCTTGCTTTCATAGCTTCTTTGATAGTACCAATAAGTTCTGGTGCTTTGTCCCCTTTGGTAACCAGCTGAATCCTGATTGCTTCAAGACGGTATCCGTAACCAGCTGTTCCTGCTTCTTCGCCATTCTTAGCCCATCCGAGCCATCCGAAGTTCTCGGCATGTACGCTGTAGTATACGTCATAATTCTCTTCAACTTCACCAGTCAGTTTGATCTGGATTGCTTCCAGACGTTTACACTTTCCTTCTGTACCGGATTTTGCTCCGTCTTTACTCCAGTTCTTTTCCCAACCGATGTCCTGAATATGTGTACGATATTCGATAGATCCAGAAACACCATCTGGTAACTTGATCCGGATTGCTTCCAGACGTTTACACTTTCCTTCTGTACCAGACGTTTGTCCGTCTTTACTCCAGTTCTTTTCCCAACCGATGTCCTGACAGTGAACTATGTAAGATACGGACATTTTTGTACTCTTTGTAGCTGTAGCTGTAAATTCCTTACCAGTTTCATCTGTGTATTTAGCAGTTGCTGTGTAGATGATCTGACTGTTCTTGTCTTCTTTAACAACATCTGCAGTTACGTCATTAGAATCTTTACAACGGCTGCATACGAATGTTGCAACAGCTGTATATCCTTTTTCTTTATCAGCTGTCCATTTCCATCCGTCTTTTTCTGAGACTTTGTAATCATGACCGAGAGCTGCTACTTCTTCTGTCTTAGTACCTGTGTAATCTTTGCCTTCAAATGTAACTGTAGCTGTGTAAGTAATCTTACCTGCCTCTGTACATGTTGCGCCATCAGATTTCTCAGTTACTTTTGCATCAACTGTTTCTACATGTTTCTCATCATTTGCACATGTAAATGTTGCTGTTGCTGTGTAAGTGTTGTTTTCACCCTTTGTCCAGTTCCATACAGGAGCACCATACTTATGGCCAAGGGCTGCCAATTCAACTTCATATGTATCTGTTAATGTACCAATTTCTGTCTTACCTTCAGCATCCTTTACTGTTGCTGTTGCTGTATAGACATCTTTACCTTTTTCTGTACATGTTGCAGCTACAGATTTCTCTGTATCTTTAACTGCATCAGCAACTGTAATCTGCTCTGCTTTAGGTTCATCATCACATACAGAACACTTAACACCTGTTACAGATGCTGTATATCCAGTTACATTGCCGTTGTCATCTTTTACTGGTTCCCATGCCCATGTACCTGTGTACTGGTGCTGACCTGCGTCAGATGTCTTCTTATCAGATGCAGTATATCTGTAACCATCATCTGTCTTACCTGTTGCTTTGTAAGTAGATGTTACACCCTGATCACATGTACCAGTGTGACTAACAAGTTTAGCCGTTGCAGTTACTTTTTCTGAAAGAGCTTTCTCAATAGAATCTCTGTTAGCTTTGTTTGTTGCATTTTCATCTGATTCAAGGAGACAATCCAGTTTATTGATCTGATTTGCACAAGTTTCACATTTCAGATTCTGGAATGTAACGCTTGTGTGATCATCGCTCCACTCAGCATCTGTTGCTGTGTAAGCATGTCCTTCTGCTGCGTTCTTCTGAGCTTCATCCCAGATAGCTTTTCTTTTCTCGTATGTAGAATTAGCCTGTTCATATTTGGACTTAACAGGTTCTGTAATACAAGCACCGCACTCTGGGCAAACATAGTTGTCCGCTTCGTTCCAGTTACCGCTATCAGTCTTTGTATAGTATGTTTCATGGAACTTGATGTAATGATGTTCGTGTGCTGTATTCTCTGCTTCTACTCGTGTGCCCTCTTTGATCAGACCACAGTCAGAACAACGTTCTTCTGTAAATGCATTACGTCCGCAGTATGCAGGTTCAGAAACTGTTTCATAATTATGAGAAGTACCTGTCAGTGTCTTCATATCAACTGTATCAACGAAGTTAGCTGACCACATGAACTCGTCATTATCATTGCTCTGACTGCCCATGAACTGCTGATACTTCTTGTAGTTTGTATAAGTCGGATTGTAATCTGTCTCTTCGAATTCATAACCGTAGCTGGAATGGTCAAGCAGTTTGCTCTTACCTGAAATGAACGCGAAGTTTGTACCGATTGAAACAACCAGTTCGTCACCCTTCACCGTCAAACCTGCGATTGGATGATTTGTGACAGTGAAATCTGCACTCTTTTCATCTGTTGTTGTAAACGCCATACCGCCAAACAACTTTGTATTATCACGTTTTGCAGATACTGTGTTATATTCCTTCACAACGGCTACTGCACCGTCTGCAGGATTGTAGGAAACGATATCGTTGGATACGTTGAAGTAAATCTTACCATCTGTATACAGTGCTGCTGTCAGACCGATGGATGGGTAAATGCTCTGTTCATCCACAAACTGTGCATACAGTTTGGTCAGAAGATCATTCTTCTCCATCTTACCGTCTTTGTTCAGAACGCTTACAAATGTATCGTCATCATCGTCGTTTTTCTTGTCTGTGAAGTTGATTAGTGTTTCATAATCGCTGTCGCCATCGCCTGTATCCTTATTTGTCAGTTTATGACGAACAATCTTGTACTCTGCAGCCTTCTGGCTCTGATTCATGCTTGTGCTGCTTACTCTGTCAAACAGGTCTGTCGAATCATACATATAGTAAGCATAACCATCTGCATAGTAAACATTACTTGCTGCACGAGCCATCCATGCTTTTTCATATGTTGTATCTGTTGCTTCATTCTGATAAAGTGATCTTAAAACACTAAAGTTACCCTGATACAATTTTCTTGCATCTGTATCGCTGAACAGGAAGAAGACATGGTTCATATCACCATCTGTCTCGACACGGTCACGACTCATAACTTCTGTGTAGACATCTGTATAACAAGGGTCTACATAGTACCACTGACCATCCACCTTGACTGCATTCCAGTAATGGTCGGAACCGAAGTCTTCCTGTTCTTCGCCATACATTGTAACGTTGGACTGGAAGGAAATTCTTACAAGGTCAACTGTGTAGCCTGCATTGATATCCAGTGTCTTACCATCTGAACCATAGTACAGTTCTTTGGCTATCTTCCAGTTATCACATACTTCTGAAGTTGTACCATCATCTGCTGTAACAGTTTTCTTGCTGTCATAACCTTTACTTGGATCTTTAAGATAAATATCTTTATCCAGGCACTGCACAAGATATGAAAAAGCTCTGGAGTAACCCAGACATACAGATGTACCCATACCGAATGCACCAAACTGAGTACCTTCCCAATAGTTGATGACACCAGTTGTCATACCGGTTGCAGCCTGCTTCGCATAGATTGGAATCGCCTGCTTAAAGCTTGTTTCCTTCGTTCCATCACCGTCCATATCCAATGCCGGATCATCGCTATCTAACTGCTGCTGAGTAAGCTGCTCAACAGTCATCGTAACACCTTCAGAAACCTCAACGCCTTTTTCTTCAGCATTTTTGATAAATTTATCTGCTTCCTGCTTCAATGGTTCTGCTGCGTCTGGAAGGTTTTCTTTCACAAATGCTTCCGGATCCTTCTCGATAGCTTCTTTATTAGCTTCTACATATGCATTCGCATCTTCCTCAGACTGTCCAGCCTTCACCAAAGTCTGAGCAATAGCGTTTTTATAAAATTTTACAAGCAACTCCTGCTTAATGCCTGCATAAATCTGATCATGGAAATTCTGTTTGATCTGTGGTTCGTAAACCTTATAGATCTCATCGTAAACTTCATCCTCATGCTTCTGCTTCTGAGGATCCTTTGCGATCATCGGCTTGTCATCATCTGATTTCTTACCGGAGTTCATGATGTAGGACATATCAAATGTATTGTTATGGGCCAGCCAGTCATTCAGAACAAGCAGCTTCTGTGCCTTTGTCTGTGCACCTGATGCTGTAACTGCAGCAAGAGCTTCATCTCTTGCATTTGTTACATCTGGACCATAATACTTAATACCTAACTTATCACCATATGTGAAAGTAAAGATCATACCTGTCAGGTCATCGTAGCTCACCTTGCCATCTCTGACATCCTGAACAGATTTGCCGTCTAAGGCAAGCATCTGACCAAGGATACCAAGACCATCTGTATCATCGTTGAAATCCAGAAAGAATGGATTCTGAACACCGAGTACATTAGCATTGGCTGACCACTGATTCAGATACTGCTGATACATACCAACAACTGTATTAATCTGGTCTTCTGTCAGCTTCTTGGTTTCAGCCTGTTCATCTGCTTCATACAGGTCTGCTGTGCTGATATTAGATTCATTGGATTCTGTGCCGGCTTCTCCGCCAACCATTTCGAGATTCCCCAATGCTTCACGCAGGCTCTGGATTGCAGGATCTTCTTCATCAATCTCCACGTCCTTTGTCAACTGTTCTGCAACAGCTGCATTGGCACCCTCGAACTGGATGACTGGTGTCTGTATTGTAATACCTGAAATAGTTACTTTATTTTCATCAGTATCTGTCTGGGCCACAGCATCATTATCTGTGTTTGAAGAATCAGTAGTTGCTTCTGTTGCAGAATCTTCTGTTGCTGGATCTTCTGCCTCATTTGTATTGGTGTTATCCTGCACGGCTTCTGTAGGATTTTCCTGCACTGCTGGTGTTTCTTCAGGTGCAGTCTCTGCAAGAACTGTTGAAGGCACTACACTGAATACCATCATAGCAGAGAGGAATAAACTCAAAAGCATTTTACTTCTCTTTTTCATAATGTCTACCCTTCCTTTCGTGTTTGTATTAGATAATTCATATTATGTTTTTTGTTTGCCTCCACCTCATTTCCATTGTATTTTATTTATACTCCACCCTCTATTATATGCTACTGTAATTCGTATTTTGCATATATTTTTGCATATAATATAGTAATTAGGTATTTACTTTAATATATCACTGCTAACTGTTTTGTTCAAGACATACTGACGTTTTTTAGCACAAAAACACATCGAAAAGTCTGGTTTTCAGGTTTCTGGCATGTATAAACGTAATAAAGAAATTCCCCCGTATCTTATGATTTGTTAAAATACGGGGAATCATCAAGTTTTTTCTTACTTATTTATATAGAATTTACATATTGATGCGACAGAGGAGTCTTTTTTAGTTCAGTTCCTCAAGAATTGCTGCTGTGAGTTCTTTTCTGTTTGTCTTGAAGTGGAAATACGGTCTTTCCTTGATTACGCGGATGTCTACCGGATATTCATATTCTTCCAGTGCATCTGCAAGACCTGCTTTTACTTCATCCAGACTCTTTGTTTCATCAAGGATTACAAAGAAATATGGAAGGAAATATCCTTCATGATCCTGATCTGGTACAAAGCAGAAGAATCCATCTTCTACACCAGCTACACGTACTGCTTTTGTCTCCATTCTCATCATGTAAAGTTCTCCGCCACCGAAACGCTTTGTTGTTCCACGTCCAAGAATGTATACAATTCCGTGTTCATTGATGTAAGCTTTATCTCCCGTATGTAACCAGCAGTTCCCATCTGGATGATTGATCAGTGTTCTTTCAGTAAGTTCATCACCTCTCCATCCCGCATAGTGGAGCATCATAGCAGGACCCGTCATACATAATTCTCCGATTTCTCCATAATTCAGTTCTTCCAGATCCTCTGAGAATACTGCCATAGTTGTTGCCGGCATTGGCATTCCAACGCATCCGTCTACCAGCGGGAACATCGGATTTGGAAGTGTAAAGTTTGAACATCCTTCACTCTGACCATATCCGGCACTTAAAGTTGCTTTAACATTATGCTTATGGAAGAATGCTTCTACTTCTTGTGTTTTCCTTTCGTTCATTGCTTCAGCTCCGGTTCCGATACTTCTTAGATGAGACATATCGTAATCTTCCGGAATTCTGTCACTCTTCATAAGCATTTCACAGAACATTGGAATCAGTGCCCAGAAGTTTGGCTTCTGCTCCATAAATGCGATATCAATATCTTCCAGCGGACAGAATGGATCAAGTACCATAATCAGTCCTGCTGACAATGGGAAGATTGCCATTGATACAGTTACTGCAATCAGTGCAGGTGGTAAGATTGGCAGCCACCATTTTTCCGGTACATCTGACGGCGGAATAAAGATGGACATCTGGAATGCAGTTGCTACTATATTAGAAGAAGAATGAATAACTAATTTAGAGATTCCTGTGGATCCGCTTGTATATGCGCCAAATACTGGTCTGTTCACATCTTCTTGTGCCATATAGTCTTCTGTATAATCTTTCCCAAGTGCCAGGAACTCGTCCCATGTAAGATCTCCTTCTGTTGTCTCTATCGCACCGGTATATCTGGATGCAATTTCTTTTTCAACATAGTCCGGGACAGATTTTCTATCTGCATAATCATATGGAGAAACCTTAATTACACGCTTCATTGGTGTCGTTGCACGGAACAGATCTTCATCTGACTTTGATGTATAATCCATGACAAATGCTGTCTCTGATTTTGATTTTCTGATTGCAAAACATAATTCTTCTGGAATGTCATCTCTGCAGATAATTGCAGCTCCGATTCTTTCTGCTGCGATCAGAAGGATAAAATATGCCGGAACACTTTGCAGAAATACAGGAATTCTGTTTCCTTCACCAAATCCAAGTATCTTTAAAGATTTTGCTGCTTTATCAACTTCTCCCCAGAATTCTTTCCATGTAATTTTGTTTCCGTAATATTCAAATGCAATTTTATTTTCGTCTGGATTTTTTGCTCTTAAAAACGTTTCAACAGTTATTGTTGGCACTTCAACGTTGCGCAGTGCTTCTGGATAAAACTGTAACCATGGTTTATCAACGCTCGCTTTTCCAGTTAATGTTGCTCCTGTATTTTCCATAATTATTTACTTCCTTTTCCGATTATTTATTTGTTTTATAATGACGATTCGTATTCTATCATGGATATTTTTCCTTTTCAATAGAAGTGGTGAATTTGGCATATTGAATCAAACAAATCAACTAATTCATTTTTTTCAGGATTTCATTCAATAGGAAATTTTTTGTATAAATGTTCTTGTTTTCTTATTTTGTATGCAGTACACTAAAATTATAATAGAAGAGAGGGGCTTTTGATTATTATGAAAGAAAAAAACAGATTCAGTGTTCTGTTAGAGCATCTGACATCTATGGCCAATTTAAAAAATTATGTACTTGCCAAAGCTGTGCAGTATGATGAATCTTATATAAGCAAATGGATTAGTGGAAAATCACTTCCAACAGAAAAAAATCACGAAATTATTTTGCAGAATATCAGCCAGTGTATTGTTGAGGCTCTGACTGATGATAACCGGGACACTTTTTTAGAAGAATATCAAATTTCTGACGTTTCGAATCTTCAGAAAGCGATTTACGATCATCTCGAATCTGAATATACATATGTAAAAGAACTTCAGGTAACAACTGGTTCTAAAGTGGCTACTAAAATTTCATATTATCCGGAACTTACACTGGATCAGTTTATCTTTAAAATGAAACATCCATCACTCCGTAAAGTACAGTCGCTAAATATTTATGCTATGGTAGATATTCTGAATGTAGACACGAATTATCAGCTTTTAATTGCTGAATTTAACAGCATGCACAATGACAGAGGACTTGTGCTTCCAGGAGTTCATTTTTCTTTAATGATTGATTTGGAATCGTCTTCAGATAATCCGGTTTATACGGCTGGTTTCCTGATGAATTTGCTTTCAAATCTTTCGAATATTGATTTTAATCTTTATTGCGGAACACAGGCACAGAAAAAAATGGTTTTTGCGATTAAAGATATTTATTCGCTTTCAGGTATGTTAGTTGATCAGAACCATTGTCTTGCTGTTACAACAATTGAAGATTCGTCTCTTTCAACGGAACTTTATTACAAATTAAAATTACTTTGCAGCAAAGAAACATTGCTTATTCGACGGACATCTATTCCTGAAATGATTCGTACTTACGAATATGAGCATTCACTGTTTGCCCGGAATTCTTCTTGTCTGCTTGGACATTTTACAGAACATTTTCTTCCAACTGATTTACATAATGAGCTGCTTGATAAGTATGGCTCTTTTATAGGAAAGACATACAGACCTGTACTTCAAAAAATGCATTCTCTGGTATCGCAGATACTTGCTGTTACACCGATAAGAGCACTGATTTATGCTTCTGCATTTACAGATTTTACAGTTACTGGCGAATTGGATTTCTATGGTTATCGAATTCAGCTTTCGCCGGAACAGCGTCTTCATTTTTTTAAGCATATGAAACATCTGCATGAAATTTCAAATGCGCTTCAGATTAAGATTTTGCCGAATGGTTTGCTGTCTGATTACCAGCATATCCCAAGACCGACACTGTTTTTTGCAGATGAGTTTTCTTATTTGCGTTTTAGGAGAAATACACCGTATTACAATATCTGTATTCCGAACAAAATTAGTTTGAATCGAATTTTTTCGGCCTTTTACGATACCGTTTGGGAGTTTGAATCCTGTATTGCACCGGATGCATATCTTACTCATGCAATCCATTCTGTAGAAATTTTGCAATCAGATGCTTCAGGTGATGTGCACAATTAAGAGAAGTCAAGTGGGCTGTTGCAAAATAGATGAGTAATCATCTATTTTGCAACAGCTCCATTTTTATGTCCAAAAGCAGAAAACGGACTCCGAAGAGCCCGCAATCCATGGTATAATTAAGTATGACCAAATACATAAAATACCATAAAAATTATACCGAATTCGGCGAGCCTTATCAACTGGTTTTGCCATTAAATTTGGAAGGTCTGGTTCCTGATGATGATTCTGTCCGACTGCTGAGCCACGAATTGGAGGATTTAGATTACAGTTTACTGTATCAGGCGTACTCTACCAAAGGCAGAAATCCGGCAGTGGACCCAAAGACCATGTTCAAGATCCTGACCTATGCTTATTCCCAAAATATTTATTCTTGCAGAAAGATTGAAACCGCTTGTAAACGTGATATTAACTTTATGTAGCTGCTTGCTGGTCAGAAAGCACCGGATCACAGCACGATTGCAAGGTTCCGTACTGGATTTTTGGCAGACACCTGCGAAGCCCTGTTTTATCAGATGGTACGTCGCTTGGAACGAATGGGCGAACTATCAAAAGAAACCATATTTATAGATGGTACGAAACTGGAAGCCTGTGCTAATAAGTATACGTTTGTATGGAAGAAATCGCTTGGAAAATGGGAAGAAAATATGTTTCTGAAAATACAGGAGGCGGTCACCCTACTGAACCAAGAGTACCTACAGGCTGTCCGTATAAAGAACGATGTTCCCGTGCTAAAGGGAATAAACGTCTGTACATCTCCAAAAGTTTCTTAGAGAAGCGTCAGGAATCCTATGAAAATATCCTGAGTGAAAAGGGGATTTTATACCGGATGAATCGCTCGAACGGATTCACCTTTTTCAGATTTTTGATCAGTTCTTTGATCTCTACGCGCTTGGAGCGGTTTTCTTCATTGTTACAGGTTGTACACGTATCTGTGAATTTGCAGGCACACTGGATAAAATGCAGACCATTGTAATCTCTCCACGCCTTGATATCGTCCTCACGCACCAAATACAGCGGGCGGATCAGCTCCATGCCCTCAAAGTGGATGCTGTGAAGCTTTGGCATCATCGTCTGTACCTGCGCACCGTAGAGCATTCCCATCAGGATCGTCTCGATGACATCGTCATAGTGATGGCCGAGCGCAATTTTGTTGCAGCCAAGCTGCTGTGCAAAATGGTACAGATGGCCGCGGCGAATTCTCGCACAGAGATAGCACGGCGAATTTTCCACATGGTAAACGGAGTCAAAAATATCGGTCTCAAAAATAGTAATCGGAATATGAAGACTCTTTGCGTTGTCCTCGATGACTTTGCGGTTCTCCGGGCTGTATCCCGGGTCCATGACAACAAATTTCACTTCAAAATCAAATTTGTTGTGGAGCTTTAACTCCTAGAAGCATTTCGCCATCAGCATCGAATCTTTTCCGCCGGAAATGCAGACTGCGATTTTGTCCCCCGGTTTTACCAGCTCATATGTGTTGATCGCCTTTGTAAATTTGGACCAGATCGACTTTTTGAACTTCTTGCGTAGGCTCTGCTCCACGTCTGCAGCAGATGATCGTCTTTTTCGTCCGATCAATCGCATCGCTGGTCTCAATTTCTTCTGTCTTCATCGCAAGCGCCCCCGGAATGGCTCCGTGGGAAATCTCTACTGCGTCGCGGATATCCACGATCTGATAGCTCGACGGATCGAGTTCTTTTAATTCTTTTATTGAAATACTGGTACTCATGTAAATTTTCCTTTTCTTTCTTCTTTTGATTTACTTTTTGCGGATGTCTGCCATCGTATTCATCAACAGTTCCCGTTTCCAGAACACCAGGCCTGCACTTGCGAACAGAATCGCATACCGCAGGATCCTGTATGGGAACAGCAGATTGCAGATTACGCTTACTCCAATCAGAAATGCGGAACATGCCAGCAGAAATCCGGCATCCATCAGGTTTTCCTCAATGCCTTCTGCCACCAGAATCCGTTTGCTCACCACATAGTGTCCAACCGAATACAGAATATAGCATGCCAGCGTCGTGTAACCGGCTGCAACATAACCGAAAATACGGATAAAAATAAAGTTCAGCACTACGTTGGCTACCGCTGCCGCCCCGACCAGTAGGAAAGCGCCGGACTCAGCAGCGCTTCCAGAAACATCAGTAAAATCATCGATTTCGGCAGATTCAAAGCCTTCTCCCAGAAACCCGATGTAAAACAATACAATGCGAAAACCGCACCTGTAATCACAAGCGTCAGTCCCTGCATCGAAGAGGTATAGGCATCCCGCTGCTTCTCGTACTTTGCCATCGCATTGTCGTAAACACCATTGAATAGGTACAGCGATGTCAGAATCGTCAGGATCTGCAGCCAGGACAGATAAACCGTGTAGGTACCGTACTCCTCCGTGCTCATCAGACGTGTGAAAATCGGAACGGTAATGAACGAAATGCCCTTTTGAAGAAAGCTGCAGATCGTAAACCAGAGCGCCGCCCGTGCCTGAATCGAAAGAGAGCGGTATTTTGAAGTAATGTTCATGAAAGAACTCCCTGCTTTCAAATTATTTGCGAGTTTTTGACGATTCAGAGCCATGCGAAATGGAAGAAAAATTGCGAATCATGGTTACATGAATGAGCTATTTTTGTGGAATTTCATATAGCGAGAAGCAACATCGAGATGCAGCGTAAGCGGAATCAAGATGGGGTTCTGAATCGTTATGTGTATTTTATGATACCAGCTCTTACATAAAGGTTAGTTTTTATCTGTCTGCGGAGTTTTCTTACATTCCAGTTGCATTTCATACACTCTGTTTCGTAAAAAAATCGTTCAAACGCATCATTTAATACCATAATTTCTCGAATATGTGAAAAAGACAAGTTATTAACTAAAACATCTGGATCTGTTACAAATTCGCTCGACACTGTCGAACCAATTTGAGGATATACTTTATAAAACTGTCTACAAGCCTTAAAAAGCGTATAATTCATTCCTTTTTGATCAATTTGCTTTTCCAGATTTTTCAAAAGATGAGAACCATATTCTGCTCTGTCGCTGCCATCTTGTTCGTATTCAACTATATAATAACCAATCGCCCAATTGCGCAATGTCATGAGCTGATTTACAGCTGATTTACAGCACTTTTTGCTGCTGAACTTGCTTTATCATTTATTTGCTTAATACTATCTGCAAGCAGTTCAAATTCCATTGCATTACCTCCAATACATTGTCCTAAGACTGTTATAAATTCGCATAGACACAGTATACCACAGCTCCTGTGTCTATGCGATTTCTTTGGCCAACTTGACCAAAAGTTCTCTCATATGTTGACAGCAGGCACCCGTAGCCGTGCTTTTCAGCACGAAGAAAGGCCCTGACTCTCCAAAATCATTATCTGGAAAATCAGAGCCTTCCGGCTTGGAAATAGCCTAGCACGGCTACCCCTACAGTAAACATATGCAATTGCTCAAAATACTAATAATTATGGTAAAATACTAAAAAGGCTCACCAGAACACACACAATATTCTCTAGTGAACCTTTTTATTCAATAAGCTCAAATCTAGTTTAGTGCACGCACCGCCCTAGTAAAAACCTCTAACGATTTTTGTTCTATGAAAGGTTTTCTACTCTTTCCC
>ULXF01059004.1_pt1 | contig 12812 bp, 8 predicted proteins | sample 1961041 | NCBI WGS metagenome assembly ULXF01 (sample SAMEA4835832, study PRJEB28245) | human gut metagenome | biome: gut microbiome; material: fecal sample | place: Denmark | collected 2008
CGTGCGCGCCTTGCGCCCGACCACCGCGCCGCTGCCGACGGTGAGCGCCTGCGCGACGCACAGGCGAATCGTCCTGATGAGCGCCGCCATGCCGATTGCCAGCACGATGACGTGCTTCACCTCAATGGCATCCGTGCGCGTGAGGGCAATCAAATCCGCGTTCAGGAACGTCCAGCCGAAGGGGGATTTGGCGCTGTTCATCAGATAATTTTCGGCAAAGCCCAGCAGAATCAGGAGAATCAGCCGTACGTCCAGAAAATGGCGAATGTTGATTCTCTCGCCGCTCATGCGCAGTCCCAGCGCCCCCGCGACCGGCGCGAACCACAGCGCGTGATTGCCGAAGAGCATCGGCACGCTTGCGCTGATGGCGTTCGTCAGCCCGCTGAAATCACGTGCCAGCCCAGTGGGCGTTTCCACAATCGGCGTGTCCACGATGGATGCCATCAGCATGGTAAACAGCGCGTACCCCGCGCCGATAGCCGCACCAAGCGCCAAGCCGCCCAGCCCGTACATCCGCTTGCGGGTGCACACCAGCACGAGGATGAGCACGCCCAGCATCAAAACGCTGTCCTTCACATAGCCCCAAACCGGGGCAAAATAGCCGCTGATGATGCTGTTATCCACCGGCGTGCCGAACAGCACACAAACCACCCCGGAGAGCAGCGCCAGCCCCATCATCTCGAAAATCGAGATATTCACGAAGGGGTCAAGCTCCCAGAGGAACATTGCCAGCGTCAGCGGAAAAAGCGATCCGCACCAGAAGAAGGCGTAGATGTACGGCGCGGGCAGTGCGCCAATATCCAGCCAAATACAGGCAAGGCACACCGCCGCCATCAGCAGCAGGATGCCGAACAGGCGCAGGTACATCCACGGCATTTGCCATTGGCGGACGGCTTTTTGCGGGTTTTCCGGCTGGCGTGTCAGCACTCGGAAGGCTTCTCCCCGTGCATGACGGCGGAAGGCGGATGCCATCACATCCCGAAAGCTGATTTTCAATTCGTTTTGCATTTAGGCTTTTCCCCCTTTCTCATACTAATTCGATTCTAAAACATAGCATCGAGCATAGCAGATTTTTCGTTCCGGCAAAGCTGAGTGAAGCGAGGCGTACTGGAGGTACGCGCGAGCGGAACGAAGCAAAGCCGGGACGGAAAAGATGCTGTGCGAATGCCATGTTTTAGATGAGAATTAGTATCACTGAATGACGAAACATTCGTCCTTCGAGCCGATTTCCACCCGGTCGCCGCGCTTCAGCGGAACATCCTGCTGTGGCGGAATCCGTGCGCCGTTGACTTTCGTGCCGTTGGCGGAGTTCAGGTCGCGGATAACCAGCCCATCCGCCGTCAACCGCACCTCGCAGTGCTTCCGGCTGACCTGCTTGGATGCAAGCACCAGCTGGCAGGATGCCTCCCGCCCCATCGAAATCGGCTTGTTTCTCGGCACACGCAGCTTTTGCCCGCTGAATGAACCCGCCTGCCCGCAGAGCATCGGCGTATCCGGCGTGTCAGACACTTTCAGCGCGTCGATTTTTCCGTAATGTTCCATGTACGCCATTGTTTTGCCGCGCTCGCTCGCCGCCAAGGCTTGGCGGATGCCGCCGCGCAGCACAAGGAGCAGCGCTGTCCACTCGACAAGCGCGACAATCAGTTGACTCATGAACAGCGGATAATCGCCAATGGTCAGTATCGTTACCGTGAGAAACCAGTAGGAAATCGGCAAGTACTCCTTGCTGGCATTATTGAGTGCGTGGCAGCCCATGCCAAGCGCAAGGCAGAGAATCACCCGCCAGTTCAGGAAATGGCGCAGTTTCAGCTTTTCCCCGTTCGCCGCCAGCCCCAGTGCGCCCAAAACCGGGGTTGTAAACAGCAGGTGATTGGAGAACAGCGTCCAGAAGTTCCGCGCTTCCATCGTGTTCAGCCCATGGACATAGCCATACTGCGTTGTTTCGATGAAGGCGAATCCGGATGCAACCGCCGCGCCAATCACCAGCCCATCTAGCGCGTTCAGTTTGCGCCTTGACAGCAGGATAAACAGAATGCAAATCAGGATTTTTGCGGGTTCTTCTGCTACCGCTGCCCACGAATCTGAGTAGTCTCCTTTCAGCGAAAACACATGCTCCATGAGCCGAAAAAACGGTGACGCGATGGCAATACTCACCAGCCCGCCGACAAGCAGCAGCCCCAGCAAATCAAAGATGGAGAGATTGCCATACATGTCCATCTCCCAAATAAACAGCACCATCGTCCACGGAATCACCGTACTGCCGACAATGTTGGCAATGACAGACAGCGGGAAATTAAACTCCATCTTGAGTTTAGGCGAAATATACACCATCGTCTCCGCCGCGAAAGTCAGCAGCACCGTCGCAATCAGCAGCATCACGAACAGGCGCAGGAACATCCACGGGCGCTGCCACGTTTCCAGCATTTCCGCCGTCAGCGCGGGGCGGCGCGTCAGGGAGCGGAACGCGTCGCCCTTTTTATGGCGCTTGAGGGTCTGCGCGAAGATGTCCTTCACGCCCAGCCGCCCCTGCTGCACCTCCGCCAGAAACTGCGTGTTGCCGCCGAAATGCAGCGCCCTGCCGCACGCTGGGCAGACGGTGCTGAAGGGGATTTCCCGAAAACAATAGGGACACTTCAAGGCAATGCTCCTTTCTGATGCGGATTACAGGCGGCGCACCTCGAACACATTCTCTTTTCCGCCGAGCGTGAAGGCGTCGCCGGGTTGAAGCGTCACGCCCTTGCCCGCCGTCAGCTGCTGCCCGCCCGCCATCGTGCCATACGTCGAGCCGAGGTCGGTGAGGATGATTTGCCCGTCCGCCGTGGGTTCTGCCGCGCAGTGCACGCTGCTGATGCCATGGGCGTCCTTGGGGTAGATGATGGAACAGTGCTTCGGATCACGCCCGATGACGACGCGCGAGGAAATCGGGAACGTCATGCCCTGCAATGCGCCGCCGATGCACGCCAGCGCGACGTGGGCTTTCGATGCTTCCTCCACCTGCTGGGTGGGTTCATCCGGCACTTCCGGGGGAAGGGGCTTCGTTTCCGCCGCCTCCTGCTGATTTATGCCGCCTTTCTTCCTGCCGCGCGTGAGAACAAGGGCAACGACTGCCGCCGCGAGAACGCCGATGATGACGTAGAGTACGGTTTGCGTCTGGGATTCGGCTGCGGGGGATTCCGTCGGTGCGGCGGTGGGGGCAGCGGTCGGATGCTCCGCTGCTTCCGCAAGGGCATAATACGCATTCAAATCCAGATAGCGGTGGTTTTTGTCCGCAAGCCCCAGCATCACAACCGTGCCATCGCTGCTTGACCCGAAAATCGGGCTGCCCTGCGCCAGCGCTGATCCGCTGTATGTGCCGAACAGTTCGCCCTTTGCTGGGCGCGTCGCCGCCACCACTTCCGGCATAATGGTCAGCCCATCCGCGTCTTTTTGCACAAAGCCGCTTATTGTGCCGTCCATTTCGCCGCCGGACAGCCCGATGGTTTCGCCGTATGCCACGTTGCCGCTCATGTACAGGCTGGGAATATCATGCGCGCCATCAAGGACAAACCGGATGACGGAATTTTCCTCCTTGCCCACGCGCACGCTGTACGATTTTTCCTCCATGAAGTCGTACAGCTCCAGCGTCGTCCCGCGCGCGGCGTATTCCCGCAGTTTATCGCTGCTCACGGCGATTATGCTGTCGTCGATGTAGCAGACTGCCATCGTCACCAGATGATTGTTGTCATAAACGCCGAGCCAGCCGCCCTCAAAGGTCGCCTTTTCGGACGATTTGTTATCCATCGACGCGTCCGCCATGCTGGATACATCCGGCTTTTTCATGCGCTCCTGCAAGCCGATCAGACCGTTTCCATCCAGCGCCTTTTCCGCCCACGCGGTGCACCCCGCCAGCAGGCAGAGCATCATCAGCACCGCGAAAAACCTGCGCATCCACTGTTTCATGGTTTTCTCTCCTTTACTCTTGTATCCGGTTCAGTTTGCGTATGTTTGCAATCTCGATAATCACCGCTGTAAAGTTATCCTGATTCGCCTTTTTCTCCATCAGCACCGCATCTTCCAGCTTATGCGCCGCCTCCACCACGTTTGGGCTTCGGACAAGCACGCGTGTCAGCGTTTCGTCGTCCAGCGTACCAAACACGCCGTCGGACATCAGCACGATTTTGTCCCCGCTGTTCAGCGGAATCGCCTCGGCGGGGAAATCCATCGCCGGGTCATCCGCCAGCCCCAGATAGCTCGTCAGCGCGCGGCAACGCGGATTCTCCGCCACCTCCCGCCACGGAATCAGCCCCAAAGCCGCCTGATGGCGCAGCGTCGCGGCGTAGTTGTGCTCGCGGTTGAGCGTCAGCAGCGCACCATCCCGCAGGAGGGCAATGCGGCTATCCCCGATGGTGAGGAAGTCGAGTTTGCCGTCGCGGATGTTCGCCAGCACCAGCGTTGACCCTGACCCTGAACCCGTGAAGCGCTTCTGCACCATGTCCAGCACGCTGTGCGCGACGCTCGCCAGCGTTTCGCCCGTGCCGCCGGGGGCTTGCGGGAAACTGCGCAGTGCCGCCAAAACTGCTGCTTGGCTCAGTTCGCCGCTGTTCGTCATGCCGCCCATGCCGTCCGCCAGCACTGCCAGCACACCTCTTGAATGCCGCAATTTCTCGTCCTGCAGGGGCGACACGCCGAACGCGTCCTGCTGATAATTCCGTTTGCCGATGTTGTGTACGTTGCCAACCTCCGTCACATCAAGGATTGGCGGCTCGCCGGGCATATCCATGACGGCAATCGTCTGTCCGCCCTGCGCGGTCTCCGCCGTCCGCTTTCTCCTCCCCGACCGCGCAAGCAGCGCAATCAGCACCACGAGCACCATCACCGCCAGCGCAAGGAGCACCATCAGCCCATACTGCTGAACAAAAAAACCCAGCTGCCCCGACACGTCCACAGGTGTTTCCACACCGGGTTCAGCGCCCGACGTGGGCGCGGGCGTGTCAGACCGCTGGGTGGGTACCGCAGAGCTTGCAGGCGGCTCTGCGGTACTGGTGGTTTGTGAGGGCTGATTGGTCGTTTCGGCAAGCACCGCCTGAATCGGGAAAAGCGTAAAGAGCATCAGCATCATTGCCAGAAGGATGGAAAACAACTTTTTCGCCCTCATGCTGTGTTCCTCCCCTTACGCCTGCGTCCAGTCCCAATCGAAGGCATCGCTGCTGAAGGGAACGAACATCAGCTTCGTTTTGCCCAGCTCGATGATGTCGCCGTGCTTGAGCTGCGTGGTGGAAAGCAGGGGCATCCCATTCAGGCGGACGATGGAGCGGCCGCCCATGAATCCGCAGTAGAAGCTGCGGCTGTTCGCGTCGTAGGTGACAACCATCGGGCTGTCGCGGGAGATGGTGGCATCGCCGGCGATGTAGATGTCCATCTGCACCGAGCGGCCGAGGTAGTTGTTTTCCTTGTGGATTTCGTAGGAGCGGCCGCGATCGGGGCCCTCGATGCACACCAGCCAGCCAACGACCGGGCGCACCTCCTTGGACATATCCAGCCCGATTGTCTCGCCGCCGCCAAATCCCGTGGTCGGATTCACGGGAACGGTCGGTTCAAGCCCGTTGTCCACCGGAATCACGTTCGGCTGGGTGTGCACCTTGTCCTCGTTCGTGCCGCAGTATGGGCAGCTGTCGTAGCGTTCTGCGTCGTAGAAATGGCCGACGCTGCACTGCTTCATAATCATATAGATTTTCCTCCTTCTATCGTGCTCCGCTTTGGTCGGCGGGGCTTGCTTTCACTGGGAATTATAGCACTTGATGATGGCGGGTTTTCCCGCTCATTTCCGCGCGCACCAATTCGGAATGCAGAATGCGAAATGCGGAATTTTGCTGCCGTACAGGGCGGATTCCAGCGCGGCGAAGTCAGCCGGACGTGCGGCGGAATCCAGCGAAAGCCCTGCCATCAGCGCATCCGCCTGTTTTCGCGGCAGCTTCGGGCACAGCGTGCGGATGGGAACAAGCGGGTCATCCTTGCCAGATTTTTCGGCGCACAGGCGCATCATGGCATCCAGCGGTCTGTGGGCGGTCAGGGCGTAGTACATCGTCGCACAGAGGGCGTACACGTCCGTCCAGCTGCCTTGTTTGCCTTGGCAGGTTTGCTCCGGCGGAAAGCACCCCCACCCCCGCAAGCTCGCGCAGCGCGTCAGCGGTCCATCGCTATCCGGGCGCGCACCGCCGAAATCCAGCAGCATCGGCGGATTTTCCCCGCGCAGGAGGATATTTTCGGGCATGATGGCGCGGTGGATGATTTGCCGCCGGTGGAGCGCCGCCAAATCGTGCAGAAACGGGCGCATCATCCGCATCAGCGCCCGCGGCGGAATTGCCCCGTGCGCCTTCACCCGCTGCAAAAGCGTTTCGCCCTCGATGTACGCCATCACCACATACGCCGTGCCGTTCTGCTCGAACAAATCCAGCAGGGGCACAAGCGCCGGGCAGTTCGCCTTTGCGCGCAGGACGCGGTATCCATGCACGAACTGCGCGCAGTACAGGGCAAAATCCGCCGCACCTTTGGGCATGGGCTGCACGCTGCCGTCAGCCGCCCGGACAGCAAGGGCGCGCGGAAAAAACTCCTTCACGGCGACCACCCTGCCGCGCGCGGGGGCATCCAGCTGCACGGCGCGGTAGGTGATGCCGAGCGCGCCGCCGCCGAGCGTGTCGCCCAGCAGATAGTGGGCGTGCAGGACGGTTTGCGGCGGCAGAGCAAAATCAGGCTTTGCGGAAGCCATTGGTCAGCAGGCGGAAGATAACGCCGCTGCCCTGCAAAAGCTGCTGGAGGCTCTCTGCCTGCTGCGCGATGCTGCTCAAGCGGCTGATGCGGTCGATTTCGCGCAGGATGCCCTCGTACTTCTGCGGCGCAAAGCGCTTGAGCAGATTCCCGGCGCGCTTGGCGGCAAGCAGGGTGCGCGTCGTCTGCGCGCTGTCGATGATGGGCGCGGGCTTCGGCGCATCCGGTTTGCTTTCGCTGAAGAGCGCCGTTTCCAGCTTCGTGAAGGACGACGGGCGCTCGCCGGACTCCATTGCAAGCCCCGCCATCAGCGCATCCGCCCACTGGCTTTTCAGCCTCGGGCACAGCTTCTGGATGGGCACAAGCGGGTCGCTGCCCTTCACCTTGATGTCGTACTTGCGCTCCAGCGCGTCGGCGGGTTCTTGGGCGGTCAGGGCGAAGTACATCGTCGCGCACAGACCATAGACGTCCGTCCAGTTGCCTTGCAGGCTGTTCTCCTCGTACTGCTCCGGCGGCGCGTAGCCTTTGCTGATGAGGATGGTCTTGCGCGAATCGGGGTCGTTGGGGCGCGCGCTGCCGAAATCCAGCAGAATCGGGGTATCGCCGCCCTTGAGGATGATGTTGGCGGGCTTTATATCCCGGTGGATGATTTTCTTCTCGTGCAGCATCCGCAGATTCTCGATGAACGGCTTCATCATCCGCATCAGCTCCTCCGGCGGGATTGCGCCCTGTTCGCGCACCCGATGCGCCAGCGTTTCGCCCTCGACGTACGCCATCACCAGATACGCGGTATTGTTTTCCTCGAACAAATCCAGCACCTGCACCACCGACGGGCAGCGCGAGGCTTCCAGCAGCATGTTGTATTCCGTCACGAACTTATCGCGCCAGTTGGTGAACAGCTTGGCATCATTGCGCTGCGGGACGACCCTGCCGTCATCGCTTCGGGCGGCAATGCTGTGCGGAAAGTACTCCTTCACCGCCACCATTTCGCCGCGCACGGGATCGACGCTCTCCAGCTTCAAGGCGCGGTAGGTCGTGCCGAATCCCCCGCCGCCCAGCGCCGCGCCAAGCAGATACTGCCCATGCAGGATGGTCTGCGGCGGCAGCGCATCGCGAATCCGCTGTGCGTTCTCCGTTTTCGCCCCGCACACCGGGCAGACGGCTTCCTCCGTCGGCATCATGCAGCGCGTGCAGGCATAGGGCATCGTCATGTGGCATCCCCTCCCAGAGCGTCATTCTCTTCCGTCTCCCGCAGGACAGCCTGCAGGCGCTCATTGCCGTTCAGCTCGCCGTGGTCGTACATGCAGTAGAGCATCAGCCAGTCAAACACGTTACGCGGGTCAAGCTGGCTGTATCCGCAGTCATCCAGCATTTGGTTCACGCGGCGGTAGCGGTCGTCAAACAGCACGCGCGCATCGTCGCTGACGGCGGCATCGTTCACATACAGGCTGTTTTCCGCCCCATCGGTAATCAGAAACAGCAGAATCAGCACTTTTCGCGGCACATCCTGCCGCCGGTTGGCAATCTGCGAGAGCGTTTTTTCATCCGGCCAGTGGGCGCGCAGGGTTTTGCCGAGCACGCTGCTGCTGCCCGCGGGGGGCTTCAAGTACATCTGCACAATTTCGCGCACGCTGTATGCGCGCTCCGGCAGGTGGGGGAAGCTGTCCGGCGGCTTGGTGAGCACCTCCATGTACTCCTGAAAATACTCGTAGGCGGTGTTGTGCAGCTCCCCCAGATTCATCCGCTGCTGCCTGATGAAATCCACAAATTCATCTTCCCCGCGGATTTTGGTGAACTCGTTCTCCAGCACCTCGGTTTTGCCCCGCCCGCCGATGGCAATATGGCGGATGCGCTCGATGAGGTGGCACGCCTCGTTGTAGCTCAGGCGGCTGCGCAGCGCGTAGAGGTACGCCAACTCGATGGGATTGCGCTGATGCAGGCAGCCGCCGCCCGCGCACGCCAGAAAATTCTGCGCCTGCTCGTCGCTCATGTCCAGCGCGAACACGATGCGCACCAGCTGACCGCGGTTTTCCGGCGCGGTTTTGCCCGTGAACCAGACGGACACCTTGCGGCGGATAGACGCGGCATTCGGCTCGCCTAACATCCCTTGCAGGCGGGTGCACAGCTTCTCCCGCAGCGCCGAAGCATCGGTGATGCCGGAATATTCCGCGAGGATTTCCGGGAACGTCGGCACGCGGATGCCCTTTTCCAGATACGCGCGGGCAAATTCCGCGTTGCGCGACAGGCGGATAATCCGCTCCACTTCGCTTTCCGCCAGGATCATCGGTGCGGACATAGCCATTCTTCCTTCCTATTATAAAAGTCGCTTTAGTAAGCAGTGTTCTGCCAATCCTGCCCGTACACGGTGATCGCCGTGCCGTCAAACATCGATAAGTCGCTGATGGCGTTGCCGTCGAGGGCGATTTTCTTCAGCTGCGGCAGCGTCGATAAGTCCAGCCCATCCAGCGTGCGCAGGAAGTTCCGCTCCAGATTGATTTCGGTCGTCAGCGGATGTCCGTTGAGGGCAGTCAGCTTGGCGGAGGTCAAGCCGCAGTTCTGCAGGTTAATGCAAAGCAAGCCGCTCATGCTGCTGATTGCTTCCACGTTATCCACCTTCGCGCCCAGAACATGCAGGTACTTCAAGCCCGTCAGCCCGGACAGCGGGGCTAAATCCAGCGAAATGCGATGGCTGTTCCAGTCGTCGCCGATGCGCAGGTGATCCAGATTCTCCATGCCGCCGACGGGGGTCAAATCCACCACCAAACCCGCCATGTCCAGATTCACCAGCGTCTCCCGCATTCCTTGCGCCAGCGGCTCAATGCTCGTGATGCCGGGATTCCAGCTGATATTCAGCGAATGGATGCGCGTCAGGTCGCTTAGCGGGGACAAATCGCTGATATTGTTGCGCTGCACCAGCAAGACGTTCAGCGTCGTCAGCCGCTCCATGCCCGACAAATCCGTGATGTTGTTGTCCCCCAAATTCAAGGCGTACAGCTCATTGAAGCGGTCGCCGTCATCCACGTTGATGGCGGTGATGTACGGCATATCCGCGTCCGTCAGCCCGCAGTTAGACAAAATCAGCCAGTGAATCGGCAGTTTCGCCAGCACCCAAGTGCCTTCCGCCTGCTGGTTGCGCAGCTGGAAGTAGTGCAGGTGGCGGAAATACTGCAACTCGCTCAAATCGAACGCATCGGGGTTCATGACCGGCAGATTCTCGTCCGTCGGGTTGTGCGTCAGGAGCAGCGGATCACTCCAGTTGTCGCTGTACTTGTCGACGTACTTGCCCCAGTTGTTGACTTCCCGCTCGCGGCGCTGCCAAGCATCGTGATTCTTCTGCTCTTCGTAGAACACCCACTCGATTTCGCCGTCGCGCACGGTCACGCCGATGACATTATCCAGCATTTTCTGCGTGATGAACGCCTTGGGCGGCAGATTCAGCGCCTCCCGCAGCGACGTACCAAGCCATCCCATCAGCATATCCGGGCTGTGCTGGTCGGTAATCCACGTTTCCGTCGCGGTGCACTGTTCCATCTGCGAGAAGTCGGTGATGAAATTGGCGTGCAGGCTGATGTATTCCAGCTTCTGCAAGCGCTCAAGGTGGAGTTCCTCCAGGCTGGTGATGCGGTTGCCGCCGAAGTCGATGTACGCAAGGGTTTCGGGCAGGGTCGCCTCGCCAATCATCATGCTTGTCAGGTTGCTCGTGGCAATCAGCAGATAGCGCAGATTGGGCAGGCTGCTCACGAAATTGATGTCCTGCACGCCGACATTGTCAACGTCCAGCCACACAAGGTTTTGCGCGTTCGCCAGCGGAGACAAATCCAGCACAAGCGATTTGTCGGTGCTTTCGTCGCCGTTGATGGTGACTTCCTCCAGCTGCGGCATTTCGCCCAGCAGGTCGTATCCGTCCGTGACAATCGGGCAATTCCATTGCTGGATGCACTTTGCCAGCCGCGTGCCGCGCAGTTCGTTAATGGACACAATGGCGGTATTTTCGGTCATCAGCTGCCGGATAGTCAGGTTCGCCAGCGGGGTCAGCGTCGTTACGCCGGTGTTGCTGATCATCAGGCACTCCAGCTTCGTCAGGCTTGCCAGCGCCGCAACGCTCGTGATGCTGCTGTTGCTGATGTTGAGCGTCGTCAGCAGCGGCGCGTGCTGCGCGATGGTCAGCAGGTCGCTTTCCGTCAAGCCGCAGTGGTCAAGCACGAGCGTCGTCAGGCGCGGCAATTTCGACAGCGCGTCGAGGTTCGTCACCCGCTTATCCCACACGCCCAGATACTGCAAATTCGGGAAGCAGGCGAAATCCGACAGGTTCATTTCCGTCGTCAGCGCTTCGCCGCGGACATCGGGGGTTTGCGGATCATCGCGCCGCCACGGGTTCATGTAGAAGGAATCGCTCTCTTCCAATTCGCCCTCGTCCGTCAGGAAGGTGAAGTCGATATTGCCCTCCAGCAGCCGCACACCGCCGATTCGCGCCAGCGCATCCGCCGGGATGGCCTCATCCGCCGCAATCGCGCAGCCGTTGGCATTCAGGAAATCGCGCAGCGCCGTTTCCACGGCGGACGGCACGGGCGTGGCGGTGGGTGCTTCGGTCGGAATCACCGTCGGGGCTTCGGTCGCCACGTCCGTCGGCGCTTCGGTTGGCGCTTCCGTCGGCAAGGCGGTCGGTATCTCGGTCGGCGCGTCTGTCGGAATCTCCGTCGGAGCAGGTCCTACCGGCACGGATTGGCTGTCGCGCCCAAGCAGCACGCCTACGCCCACCATAATCAGCACCAGCAGCGCCGCAATGCCGATCATCAGCCGCTTTTGATGCTGGCTCGGCGCGGGCGCAGGGGCATTCTTGCCGTATAACCCGTCAAAGAACTCCTCCATCGTCTGATAGCGGCTCTTCACCTGCACCGCCATGCCCTTGAGCAGCGCCGCTTCCTGCGCGTGGGAAATGTCCTTCACGCCCAGCGCGGAGGGCGGCACAAGCGGGTCATTATCCAGCCGGTCGGTGGCGGGCGGCGGCGTAACCCCGGTAATCAGCTTGTAAATTGTCGCCGCCATCGAGTAAACATCGGAGTACGGGCCGTCCTCGCCGGTGCTGGAATACATTTCCACAGGCGAATAGCCCGCGCGAATCATCAGCACGCGCGTTTTCTTCTCGCGGTCGCTCTCCATCGCCGAGCCGAAGTCAATCAGCTTTACTTTGCCATCCTTGGTAAGCATCAGGTTTTCCGGGCTGATGTCGCGGTGCCACGTTGACGCGCGGTGCAGCTCCTCCAAGGTCAAAATCGGCGTGCGGAGGAGTTTCAGCGTTTCGGTGAAGGTCAGCTTGCCGCCGTGCAGCTCCGCGTACGCGCCCAGATTGATGCCGGAGATGTACTCCATGATGATATACGCCGTTCCGTTTTCCAAAAAGCAGTTTTTGACGGACACAACGCCGACGTTGTTGTCGAATTTCGCGACCTTCTGCGCCTCGCGGAAGAAGCTGCTGCGCCCCTGCAGGAAGGATTCTTCATCCTTCCCCGCGAACACGCTGACCGTGTGCTGTCCCTGATCGCGAATGACGACGCCGGAGGGAAAATATTCCTTAATCGCAACCGGGATATGCAGGAACATATCCCAGCCGATGTAAGTGATGCCGAAGCCGCCCTCGCCCAGCGCACACCCCACCAGATACTGCCCCTTGAGGATGGTGTGGGGCTGAAGATGATGCTTCTCCGGCACAAAGTCCTTCTCGCTGAATCCGCACGCCGGGCAAGTCTCCTGCTGCGAATCCTTCTGGCCCATGCACCGCATACACCGATTCTGATCGTCCATGATACCGCTCCCCCTTGTCCGCCTCTGTTTTGAAGTACCTTGATTATAACACAGGCGCTATGCTTCGTTTTCCAAACCTTTCTCATGTGACCGATTGATTTTGCTGATTTTCCGCGCCTTTTGCGGCTGTTTTTTGCCGTGCGGATGAGCGCACGGCAATTAGCCATAGCTAACCGTCAACCAGGCGAAGCACAAAAAAGCTGCACGCGGAAGGAGCATGAAAGTGCGACCAACTCAATCGCGCGGAGGGGTCAAGGGGCAATTGC
>ULXF01004766.1_pt1 | contig 12712 bp, 8 predicted proteins | sample 1961041 | NCBI WGS metagenome assembly ULXF01 (sample SAMEA4835832, study PRJEB28245) | human gut metagenome | biome: gut microbiome; material: fecal sample | place: Denmark | collected 2008
GCGGCCGTGGAGGCCGCGGCGGGCTGCACCATCCCGGAAATTTTCGCGCAGGGCGGCGAAGCGGCCTTCCGACGCTTGGAAACGCAGGCATTGGAGGAGCTGGGAAAGCGCTCCGGCTGTGTGATCGCGACTGGCGGCGGCTGCGTGACACGCGCGGAGAATTACCCGCTGCTGCATCAGAACAGCGTGATCGTCTGGCTTCAGCGCGACACTGCGCGTCTGCCGTCAAAGGGCAGGCCGCTGTCGCAGAATGCCGATCTTGCGGCCATGTATGCGGTACGCGCACCGCTCTATGCACGCTTCAGCGACTACAGCGCGGACAACAACGGAAGCCCGGAGGAAACGGTCCGGCATATTATGGAGGTGCTTTCATGAAGCTGCTCATTCTGAACGGCCCGAATCTGAATCTGCTCGGTCTGCGGGAGCCGGATATCTACGGAAGCCGCAGCTACGCTGCACTCGAGGCGTTCATCCGGGAGACCTGCCGCGAGAAGGAGATTGAATGCGAGATCTTCCAGTCCAACCACGAAGGGGCGCTGGTGGACAAAATCCAGGAGGCCTACGGCGTATTTGACGGCATCGTCATCAACCCTGCGGCCTACACGCACACGAGCGTGGCGATCCTCGACGCGCTCAAGGCCGTGGCGATCCCTGCCGTGGAGGTGCATCTGTCGGATGTCCGCGCGCGGGAGCCGTTCCGCCAGATCTCCTATGCAGGCATGGCCTGCGTCAAAACCTATATGGGCCTCGGCTTCGACGGCTACCGCGAGGCCATCCGTTTTTTGAAAGCGTATTTGCAGAAATAACAGAAGCGCTCCGGCTGCGGCCGGAGCGCTTTTGAGTGTGGCAAAGAAGCCTGATTTTCGCAAAGCAGTGTAAAACATGCAGCCTTTTTGTAGGGGCCGACGACTCTGTCGGCCCTCTGAAACGTATCGAATTTCCAGGGATTTTTCGTAAAATCGGCGTTTTCTGCGGGCGGACAGAGACGTCCGCCTCTACAAGGAAAACGGAATACCTGTATCATGAAACGGGCAAAGGGCTTTTGTCCGTCTTAGTGGCGCTCTGCTCAGAACGCATCCCGCTGTTTTTGCCTCTTGCAATCGCGGCCGTTTTCCGTTATAATTTATTCATGAATAAGTTTGTGAATGAAAGCGTGAATACCATGAGGGAAGCGAATCATGCGCGCGGCGCGCAGACCCGGCGGAAAATACTCAGCGCATCGGCGAAGGTGTTTCTGCAAAAGGGCTACGCGGGCGCGTCGAGCCGCGAGGTCGCGGAGCTTGCAGGAGTCTCCAACGGCTCGCCGTTTTATCTTTACGGCAATAAGGAGGGCGTGCTGCTGGAGCTGGTCAGGCAGATGTTCGCTGGCCAGTTTGAGATGGTCGAGCGGATGCTTGGCGCGGAGGCGGACCCGCTGCTTGTATACGCGGTGGAGACGAGCCTGCAAATGCACATTGCCGAATGCTCCGAGCAGCTGCGCGAGCTTTACGCCGCGGCGTATACGCTGCCGTCCACATCGGAATTCATCTATCAGAACACGGCGGAGAAGCTGATGCGCATTTTCGGCCCCTATCTTCCCGGCGCGACAGCGCGGGATTTTTATGAGCTGGATATCGCGTCGGCAAGCGTCACACGCGGTTTCATGGCGAAGCCCTGTGACCTGTATTTTACAATGGAGGCAAAGCTGCGGAGGTATCTTGCCTGCTGCTTCCGCATCTACTGCGTGCCGGAGGAGGTTTTCCGCCCGGTCGTGGACGCGGCGGTGAGCATGAAGCTGCACGCGGCGGCGGAGGCCGTGGTCGCGCAGACCGTGCGGCAGGTGGAGGAAGGGTATGAAACGGTGATGGCGGAGAGCCGGAGCCGGAACGTGCAGATGGAGGAGAACATATGAAACGATTTTTTGCGATCCTGATCGTACTGGCCGCCTGTCTGGCGCTGTTCTGTGTGACAGCGGGCGCGGAGAACATTACAAATGATGTGACATGGGAAGAAATCAGCAGCGAAAGCCAGCTGCGCGCGCTGGAGTATGGTACACACTATGCCAAGGTTACGCAGAGCTTTGAGGTCAGCACCCCCAGCAATATATTTGTCTATGGCGATCTCACGCTGGATCTGAACGGCTGCACGATCACCCTGAAGGCGAAAAACAAGGAGGAATTCAACGGCTATGCCATGTTCGTCGTCGGCGACGACACGAACAAAGCCTCCTTCACGCTGATGGACAGCAGCCCGGCACAGACCGGTAAGCTGACCTTTGCGTATCTTGGCGACACCTATCAGGAAGAAGAGAATGGCCAGACGGTCACGAAAACCTGCCGTGCGGGTGCCGTTTCTATGAAAAAGGGTTCTGCCTTTACGATGAAATCCGGCACGATCGACCGCTTCGGCGGTACATACACGCTCTCGGTCATCAACCTCGGCAGGCCGAACACGACCTTCAACATGGAGGGCGGCGTCATTCAGAACTGTACCACGCCGAACGATCTCGGCGGCATTGCCGTCGGCATAACCAGCAGCGGCAATACCTTCAACATGACCGGCGGCGAGATCAAAAACTGTGAAACCGGCGGTTCTGGCGTCATTTACGCCTCAAACGCGACCGTCCACATCGGCGGCAACGCCAAAATCACGAACAATAAGAGCGGCAATGGCGGCGCGTTCTATGTGAAGAACGACACCAGACTCACGATCGACGGCAATGCCGTCATAGAAGGAAACGAGGGCTCCAGAAACGGCGGCGCGATCTATGCGTGCGTCGGCTCGTCGGAAAAGGATAAGCCCTCCTCCGTCGAGATCGGCGGCAGCGCCAAGATCAGCGGCAACAAAGCCTCCGGAACGTATAGCTATGGCGGCGCGGTCTATGCGGAGAACGCAGCCATTACGATGACGGGCGGCACGATCGAGAACAACGGCGCACAAAACGGCGGCAATGAGCTTTTCCTTACCGGCAGCACCACCTTCACCATGCGCGGCGGCAAGCTCCGCCATACCATCGATGCGGCGGCATGGCGGACTGTTTCGCTCCGTTCCAGCGCCAAGCTGAGCATCTCGGACGGCGAGATCGAGCTGCTCAACGAGCCGTATGCCATGGAACTTCGTGATACCGCCAAGCTGACCGCGACGGGCGGCACAGTGATCGCATCCGGTACGACGGCAGCGTTCGACCTCGTCAGTACCGCAGATGTCGATCCCGAAAAGGCGGCGACCTTCGCCGGCGCGGACGCCGAAACGGCGGAATTCATCACCTATCCGAATCTCACCACATATGCGGGCAGCAAGTACATAAAGCTCGTTCCCGGCTGGAAGCTCACATTGGACAGCAATGGGCACGGAACGAATCCAGATCCGATCATTGTCCCGAAAAACTACGGCGCGAAGCTCCCCATGCTGGATGATACAGACGGCTATGTCTGTACCGGCTGGTATTACGACGCAGCGTGCACACGGGCTTATGCAATGGAGAAAATTACCGCGGACACCACGCTCTACGCGGGCTGGGTGCAGAGCGGCAGCTTCGGGCTGAGCTTCTCCGGTGTGAGTCAGGACACAAACGATGTATGGTATTTGACGTTTGATCCCGTGACCTACGGTACGGAGGAGTGGGGCAAGAGTCAGACAAAGACTTTTACGATCACAAACACCGGTGCGGTCGCGCTGAATGTAGAGCTGGAAAATAAGTCCGGCGGCGGGATCCTCGCCATATATTTTGAGAAAAATGAAAACAGTCCGGGTAGTAAATATGTGAAGTCCGCTGTACTGAAGCCGGGAGCGTCGAAGCTCGTCTATATGGAGTCCGAAGGTCTCGGTCACCGGGTCGGAAGTTTCGTTTCGGCCTCGTTCAAGATCACAGCGAAGGACTTCACCGATGAGACTCATAAGCAGGAGTATCTGGTCGGGCTAAAATGGCAGCGCAATCCGGCGATTGCCAGTCTGGACACGCCGGAGCTGAACCCCAACACCTTCGACTACGGCACAACGCTGGGCGAGATCGAGCTGCCCGAGGGCTGGAGCTGGGTGGACAGCAATGACGTCCGTCTCCCCGTCGGAACGACCGAGGCATCCGCACGCTATACACTCAGCGACAACGATAAGAAATACTATGACTGGTCGAACGTCGAGGGCTATGATGCAGAAGCCGGGACTGTCACGCGCGATATTGCGCTGACCATCACCAAGGGCGATGCGGCCGCGATGCTCTTCTCCTGCACACTGCCTACCGACCTTATCTATGACGGGACTCCGAAGGAGGCGGTCGTGACCGCGCTGGAGGCCCCTGCGGGCTATGCGCCGTATACCGGCACGTTCACCGTGCTCTATAACGGCAGCGCCACACCTCCGACCGACGCGGGCACCTATCAGGTCTCCATTTCCGGCAGCGGCGACGACTGCTATCGGAGCTTTACCGCGCTTCGGGATGAGAACTGGATCTTCACCATTTCCCCCGCCTCCGTCACGCCGCCTGCGGCGGTGACCGGTCTTGTCTACAATGGCGAGACGCAGACCGGCGTCGTGCTTCCTGAGAACGCACTGTTCACCCTCACCGGAAACACGGCGAAGAACGCCGGAGAATACACCGCGACGGCCTCGCTGCTCAGCAAGCGGAACTACGTCTGGGCAGACGGCACGAGCGACGATAAGAGAATCGCATGGTCGATCGCAAGAGCTTCCGTCACGCCGCCCACGGCGGTGACCGGCCTTGTCTACAACGGTGAGACGCAGACCGGCGTCGTGCTTCCGGAGAATGCGCTGTTTACCCTCACCGGAAACACGGCGAAGAACGCCGGAGAATACACCGCGACGGCCTCGCTGGTCAGCAAGCAGAACTACGTCTGGGCAGACGGCACGAGCGACGACAAGCAGATCGCGTGGTCGATCGCAAGAGCTTCCGTCACGCCGCCTGCGGCGGTGACCGGCCTTGTCTACAATGGCGAGACGCAGACCGGCGTCGTGCTTCCGGAGAATGCGCTGTTTACCCTCACCGGAAACACGGCGAAGAACGCCGGAGAATACACCGCGACGGCCTCGCTGCTCAGCAAGCAGAACTACGTCTGGGCAGACGGCACGAGCGACGATAAGCAGATCGCGTGGTCGATCGCCAAGGCTGTGCTCAGCGACATCACCGTCCTTATGGAGAGCTTTGCGCAGGGCAAGACGCCGTCTACGCCCGCTCTCAGCGCCAACCCGGACCATGCGGCCGTGCGCTTCTACTACTCGACGAGGAACCTCAATTCCGGAGGCACGCTCTGGTCTGCCGAGAAGGGGAAGACGCTTTCCGTGGGTGTGCATTACATCTACGCGGAGTTGGACGAAAGTGAAAACTACCTTGCCTATACCACCGCGCCGACATCCTTCGTCGTCTATACGCTTGCGACCGGTGAACGCATCCGCATCTCGGAGACAAAGCACGGATATGTTCAGGCACCTCCGAGCGCAATGCCCGGCACCGCCGTTCCGGTCGCCGCAGAGCCGGATAAGGGCTACGTTCTCGGCTCGCTGCGCGTCACGGATGAGAGCGGCAGAAGCATTTCGGTCACGGAGAAGGCGGACGGCACCTACTTCTTCATCATGCCGGACTCCACGGCATATATCGACGCGGAATTCGTCGGCAATATGCCCTTCGTCGATGTGCCGGTGTCGGCATGGTATGCGGACGCGGTCCGTGACGCATGGGCGAACGGTCTGATCGACGGCGTGGACGCGGCGCACTTTGACCCGGACGGCTCGCTGACGGTCGCGCAGGCGATCAAGCTCGCCGCCGCGCTCCACCAGCGCATTGAAAACGGCACGGTCACGCTGAAAAACGGCAGCCCGTGGTATCGCAGCTATCTGGAATATGCGGTCGAGCACGGCGTTATTGAAGAGAGCTATCTCGGCTACAGCGCTGCGGCGCTGAACGCGCCGATCCAGCGTGCCGAGTTTGCGCATATCCTCTACGGCGCGGCAAAGTCCTATGCCGTAATCAATGAGATCGGCGCCAATGCGCTGCCGGATGTCAAGACCGGCGACCGCTACGCGGACGAGATCTACGCACTCTATCGCGCGGGCGTTCTGAACGGCTCCGACAGGAGCGGCACCTTCTATCCGACGAGCCTCATTCGCCGGAGCGAGGCGGCGGCCATCCTGATCCGGGCCTTTGACGAGGAGGCCAGAAAGACGCTGACGCTGCAATAAGCCCGCAAGATACAGAAAGAGGGACTGCCTCCACGGGAGGCAGTCCCTTTTATGCTGTTGGGGAAGAATCCTGCTTCCTCCGGTGCTACGCCGCCGTAACCGACGCTACCAGCGGCGGCGGTAGACACTGGGCGGCATCTGCTCACGCGCCTTGAACAGCTCGATAAAATGCCCGATGCTGCCGAAGCCGACGTCCATGGCGATCTGGCTGATCGGCAGATCGGTGCTGCGCAGGAGGCGCTTGGCCTCCTGAAGGCGGACGGTCGCCAGATATTCATTCGGCGACAGCCCGACGCTTCTGCGGAAGAGCTTCTGCAAATAGAATTTATTGACGGAGATCTCTCTGGCCAGCACGTCCAGCGAGATCTTTTCCGCATAGTGACAGTTGATATACTCTCTGGCTGCCTGCACATAGGCCGGAAGCTCACTGTGGCGGGCGCTCATGTCGGCATAGAGGATGCAGCTGGACATGATCCCGGTCAGCAGCGACGCAGCGCGCACGTCGTCCGTCAGCGTGCCGTTGGCGTTGCGGTAGATATCGACCAGCATTTCGATGCTGCTGCGGACGCTCTCGTCCGCGCCCGCGTCCACGACCGGCATACCGTCGTTCTGCTGGAGAAACAGGTCGTAGTATCTCCGGCATTCCTCGCCGTAGAAATGCACCCAGACGATGAACCAGCTGCCCTCGCCGGGGTCGGTGCAGTAGTGCTGCTTCTTCATGCAGTCCAGCCAGAAAATGTGTCCGCTCCGCACCGCATAGCGCTTTCCGTCGTATTCCAGAAGCCCGCCGCCGGAGATACAGTATTTGATCAAAAACGACGGCAGCCTTTCACGCTCGGTGTAGTATTTTTCCCGGCAGGGAAATACGCCAAGCTCCTGAACATAGGGAATGGATTTTTTTGCGGCCTGTGTGGCCGTGGGCGAGAGCCATATGTAATTCGGCTCAAGATCCAATTCGTAGCGCAGCTTGATCTGTTCCATCGAAATCCTCCTGTCTGTTTCCACGTTTACCGAAACCTGTAAAAAGCCAAGATACCGTAATTTTGTGTCAACTTTATTGGCAGACAAAGGATGTTTTTTGATGCTATACTCAGTTTATCAGGAAAAAGCATAAAAAGCAATCTGATTTATGCAGAATATTAGGCTAATATGCACATATCTGTTTCGCCAATTCCGTACAACGCAAAGAGCAGAGGCGCAGCGGATGAAGCAGGCCGGTATCCGCCGCCCGTCAAAAGAGAGCATACAAACACGGGCGGCGCAAATTCAAAGTCGGGGGGTAGGCAAGATGGAACAGTATATCCTCGAGCTGAAGGGCATCACCAAGATCTTTCCGGGCGTCAAGGCGCTGGATCGGGTCAGCTTTCAGCTCAAGGCAGGCGAGATCCACGCGCTGATGGGAGAGAACGGCGCCGGAAAATCGACCTTTATCAAGGTCATCACCGGCGTACACCGCGCGGAGGAGGGCGAGATGTATCTCGACGGCAGGCGCGTCGATTTCCGGTCGCCGCTGGACGCGCAGAACGCCGGTATTGCCGCGATCTATCAGCATGTCACCAGCTATCCGCATCTGACCGTTGCGGAGAACATCTTCATGGGGCATGAGATCCGGAAGCACGGCATCATGCAGTGGAAGAAAATGAACGAGGCCGCCGGGGCGCTCCTGCGTCAGCTGGACGCCGACTTCCAGCCCACCGCCCGCATGGGCGCGCTGTCGGTCGCGCAGCAGCAGATGGTCGAGATCGCAAAGGCGCTGTCCACCAACGCGCGCATCATCATTATGGACGAGCCGACAGCGGCGCTGACAAAGAACGAATCCGAGGAGCTTTACCGGATCACCGAAAAGCTCCGTGACGACGGAAAATCCGTCATCTTCATCTCGCACCGGCTGGAGGATATGTACCGTCTGGCCTCCCGCGTTACGGTGTTCCGCGACGCACAGTACATCGGCACATACAACGTCGCCGAGATCCAGCCGCCGGAGCTGATCAAGGCCATGGTCGGCCGCGAGGTCAGCGACCTGTTCCCGAAGCCGGAGGTCAAGCCCGGGGAGGAGGTGCTCCGCGTGGAGAACCTTTCCCGCACCGGCTTCTTCCGCGACGTCAGCTTCCATGTCCGCGCCGGTGAGATCGTCGGCCTGACCGGTCTGGTCGGCGCCGGACGCACCGAGGTCGTGCAGACCATTTTCGGCGTGGAGCATTACGACGCGGGCAAGGTCTTTGTGGACGGGAAGGAGGTCCATATTCGCAGGCCGCAGGACGCGATGCGCCTCGGAATCGGCCTGCTGACCGAGGACCGGCAGAATCAGGGCCTGATCCTGGACTGGGGCATCGGCCGCAACATCACGCTGCCCGAGCTTGGCGCGAAATTCTCCAAAAAGGGCGGCATCACCAGCGAAACGATCGAAAATCAGGCGGCGAAGGAGCTGGCCGAGGAGATCGACGTCAAGGCTGTGACGGTGTTCGACCCCGCAAGCTCGCTTTCCGGCGGAAACCAGCAGAAGGTCGTTGTGGCCAAGGCGCTGGCAAGCGACCTGAAGCTCCTGATTATGGACGAGCCGACCAAGGGCGTGGACGTCGGCGCAAAGGCCGCGATCTATCAGATCATGGGTGAGCTTGCGCAGAAGGGCATGGCCATCGTCATGATCTCCTCGGAAATGCCGGAGCTTTTGGGCATGTCCGACCGCATTTACGTCATGTGCGACGGCCGTGTGACCGGTGAGCTTTCGCGCACGGAGGCCACGCAGGAGAAAATTCTGGAGCTTTCGATGCTCAAGCACAGCGGCGCGGCATCGGGCTGAGGAGGGATCGGAATGAAAGAGAAAAAAGGCTTCGGAGGCTTCTGGAAAAAGCTCTCCGGCTCACGGGAATTGAGCCTCGTTGCGGTGCTCGTGCTGCTCTGCGCCGTCATTCAGCTGCGCAACAATACGTTTCTTACGGCAAAGACCATCGCGGATCTGCTAAAAAACTACTCCACGACCATCACCATTTCGCTCGGTATGATGAGCGTCCTGCTGATCGGCGGCATTGACATCTCCGTCGGCGCGACGCTGGCCTTCTCCGGCATGTGCGCCTCGCTCATGATGCGCGACGGCGTGTATTCCAGCACGCTGGTCATGTTCCTGGTCTCCATCGCCATCGGCACGCTCTGCGGGATGCTGGTCGGCCTGATTATCGCCAAGGGCGGCGTTCAGCCGATCATCGCCACGCTCGGCATGTGCAATATCTACCGCGGCGCGACCTATATTGTCTCGAACAGCGCGTGGGTCTCCGCGTATCAGTTCCAAAGCTCGTTCAAGGAATTTGCGCAGACGAATACGCTGACCGGCGGCCTGATGAACAATCTGGTATTCATCACGCTCGTCTGCTACATCGTTTTCTTCGTCGTCATGAAGTGGACGACCTTCGGACGGCGCATCTACGCCGTCGGCTCCAACCCCGAGGCAGCCGCCGTCAGCGGTATCCGCATCAGCCGCATCCGCTTCTTTGTCTATACGATCGCCGGTGCGTTCGCGGGTTTGACGGGCGCCATGTACACGGCGCTGTACGCCTCGGCCATGAGCGATATGGGCGCGGGCATGGAGATGGACGCCATCGCCTCCTGCGTGCTCGGCGGCGTGAGCCTGAACGGCGGTCAGGGCAGCGTGGCCGGCGTCCTGCTCGGCTCACTGACGATGGCCGTCATCTGCAAGGCGCTGCCGCTGATCGGCATTTCACAGTTCTGGAAGGACGCCATCAAGGGCGCGATCATTCTGGTGGCGATCATTGTCAACGTGATCGTCCGGCGCGCCATGGATCGCAATACCCTGAAAGTGAGGGAGATTTGATCATGGAAACGAAAGCCAGACGCAATATTCTTGCCGTGCGCGAGCGCTCGTGGAAGCAGGTCGTATTCCGCTGGGAATCGCTGCTGCTCCTGCTGTTCCTCGCGGTCAATATCTTCAACATGAGCATTTCGCCCAACTATCTGGACGCCTCCGGCCTGTTCACGGCCATCAGCACATTCCTGCCCAAGGGCTTCATCGCCTTCCCCATGGCCTATCTGCTGGTGCTGGGTGAGATCGACCTTTCCGTCGGCTCCACCGTCGCGCTTTCCGCGACGCTGCTGGGCATCAGCTATAACAGCGGACTTTCCATGGGCGCGGCCATCCTGATCGCGCTGGGCTGCGGCCTTGTCTGCGGCCTGCTCAACGGACTGATCCTTGCAAAATTCACAGAGCTTGCGCCCATGATCGTCACGCTCGGCACCATGACGCTCTACCGTGGCATCTCGCAGATGATCCTCGGCAGCGAGTCCTCCGGCGGCCTGCACAACTGCCGCTGGTTCTACAACATCTATTACGCCCGGCTCGGGCCGGTGCCGTATGTGTTCCTGGTGTTCTGCCTTGCGGCGGTGGCCTTTGGATTTGTGCTGCATAAGACGGTCTTTGGCCGTCAGGTCTACGCCATCGGCTCCAACCGCACCACGGCGCTTTACTCCGGCGTTCCGGTGCAGCGCGTTCGCATCATCTGCTATGCTATGACTGGCCTGATCTCCGGTTTGTCCGCCATCCTGTACGCATCGTGGATGGGCTCCATCCGCTGGGATATCGCCACGGGCTATGAGCTGGAGGCCATCTCCATGGTCGTCCTCGGCGGCATTTCCACGGCAGGCGGCAAGGGCAACTTCCCCGGCACGGTCATTTCCATCTTCACCATCGGCCTGCTGAAATACGGCCTCGGCCTGATTAACGTTAACTCACAGACGATCCTGATGATCATTGGCGCGATCCTGATCCTGGTCGTCATGCTCCCCAATATCCGCGACTCCATTGCCGCGCGCAGAGCCGTCGAGGCGCAGCGGCAGAAATCGGTATAAGCGCCCCGAGCGTTTATATAAAAATAAGGAAAGAAGGAAAAATCATGAAAAAACTGATCGCATTGCTTCTTACCCTCGTCATGGTGCTGGGCCTTGCGGCGTGTGCTGCAAAGACCGGCGGCAATGACACGCAGACCTACGCCATCATCACAAAGGCAGCCGGCAACCCCTACAACGAGCGCGAAGCCGCCGGCTTCGAGGAGGTCATGAAAGACGCCGGCTACAACGCCATCGTCAAGCACCCCGCGGAGATCACCGCCGAGGCGCAGATCACGCTTATCAACGAGCTGGTCGCGCAGAAGGTCAGCGGCATCGCCATTGCGGCCAACGACTTTGACGCACTGGAGACCGCACTGAAGGCTGCCATGGACGCCGGGATCAAGGTCGTGTCCTGCGACTCCTCCTGCAATCCCGCGTCGCGTATGACCCATATCAATCAGGCGGGCGTTCAGGAAGTGGCGCAGTGCCTCGTAGACGCCACCTATGATCTGTTGGGCGGCGAAGGCGACTGGGCGATCCTGTCCGCGACCTCCATCGCTACCAACCAGAACGCATGGATCGACGCCATGAAGGAGATCCTGAAGGACGAAAAATACGCGAAGATGAATCTGGTCGAGATCGCCTACGGCGACGACGAGCAGCAGAAGTCCGTTGACGAGACCAAGGCTCTGCTCCAGAACTATCCGAACCTGAAGCTCATCAACGCCCCGACGACCGTCGGCATCGCGGCGGCTGCGAAGGTCATCACCGACGAGGGCCTCCAGGGCAAGGTCATTGTGACCGGCCTTGGCCTGCCGTCCGAAATGGCGGAGTTCATGACCGGCGATAACCCCGCTTGCCCGTATATGTTCCTCTGGAACCCGATCGATGTGGGCCGCAGCGCAGCCTACGCCCTGATCGAGATGGTCAACGGCAGCCTGACCGGCGCGACCGGCGAGAGCTTCACCGCGAAGAACGGCACGACCTACACCGTTACCGACGCCGGTGACGGCGGCACCGAGATCATCATTGGGCCTCCGTTCGAGTTCAACGGCGACAACATCGAGGATTGGAAAACGGTCTATTGATCGCGCCGCTTCCTGACGGAGCCGGATAAATAGCGCAAGATGGAGCGGATACATCCGTATCCGCTCCGTTTTTCACGAAAACGAAAGAAATTGGAAAGGAAGGGACGTTTCATGCAGCTCAAAAAGACGCCGCGCGCGCGCGTCGGCCTGTATACCGCCGGTCTGCGCGCGTACTGGGATCAGTTTTTGGGACTTCACGACCGCATTCTCGGCTACAATCATTTTATCGAGCAGAAGGTATCGCAGTGGGCTGAGGTTTTTGACTTCGGACTGGTGGACGACGAGCAGAAGGCCCGCGAGGCCGGCGAATACTTCAACGCGCACAACGTCGATCTGATCCTGATGCACAGCGGAACGTATTTTACCAGCGCGGCCATGCTGCCGGTCCACCAGATCTGCAAGGCGCCGGTCGTCGTTCTCAATCTCCAGCCCGCCGTGCAGATGAACTATGAAAGGACCGATACCGGCGAATGGCTGGCGCAGTGCGTCGGCTGTCCGGTGCCCGAGGCCGCAAACGCCTTTGAACGCGCCGGGATCACCGTCCGCATCGTGAACGGCCTGCTGGGGCTGGAGCAGACGCCGCAGGGCGCAATGGCGGACGAGGCGACGGCTGCCGC
>ULXF01009304.1_pt1 | contig 12594 bp, 9 predicted proteins | sample 1961041 | NCBI WGS metagenome assembly ULXF01 (sample SAMEA4835832, study PRJEB28245) | human gut metagenome | biome: gut microbiome; material: fecal sample | place: Denmark | collected 2008
GGGGGCTCCACTTCCGATGGTAGCAGGTGCAGTGGTATCAGGAGCATATTTCGGAGATAAAATGTCTCCGTTGTCAGATACAACGAATCTTGCACCGATTGCAGCAGGTTCGAAATTGTATGATCATATAGGGCATATGTTTTATACGACAATTCCGGGATGTATCATTTGTATTATTGTATATACAATAGCCGGTTTTTCAGCAGCAGGTGGAGGTACTGTGGCAACACCGGAAAAAGTAGAAACAATATTGACAACATTAGAGAGCCTGTTTCGGTTTAATCCGCTTGTAATATTACCGCCACTCATTGTTTTATATGGTTCAATTCGAAAGAAACCGACGATCCCAGTCATGTTGATATCAAGCGTTGTTGCGTTTTTTAATGCGACTGTTTTTCAAGGATTTTCCTTACAGCAGTGTTTTACGGCAGCAATCAGTGGATTCAGTCTTGACATGGTAACAAAGACAGGGTTTGATGCAGCAGCATTGATACCAGATATTCCAAGACTTTTAGAGCGTGGTGGTATGCTTTCCATGTTAAACACGGTTTTGATTGCATTCTGTGCGTATGGATTTGCAGGAACGCTGGCAGTAACGGGATCATTAGATATTGTTTTAAACAAGTTGATGAAAACAGTAAAAACGACTGGAGGATTGATTGTTGCAACGATTGTTTCATGTATTACGGCTGTTTTTGTGACGAGTAACGGTCAGTTATCCATTTTAATACCGGGAGAAATGTTTGCAAAAACCTATATCAAAAAGGGATTACAGCCTAAGAATTTATCAAGAACTCTGGAAGATTCTGCAACAGTTGTAGAACCGATTGTTCCGTGGACAGCAGCAGGTGTTTATATGGCAACAACACTTGGAGTGCCTACATTATCCTATCTTCCTTGGGCTGTTATTTGTTACACAGGTGTTATATTTGCGATTATATGGGGATTTACAGGCTTTGGTATTGCAAAGATAAAACCTGGGGATGAGTATTATGATGAGTATCTGGCACTTCAGAAGGAAAATGAAACAGTATAACCAATATGACGAGGAGATTGTATATGGAAACACAGTATGATTTTGATGATATAGTGAATCGTAGAAACACAAATTGTGGCAGATGGGATACCATGGATAAAAAATATGGGACAAGAGATATGATTCATTTGGGTGTTGCTGATATGGATTTTCGGGCACCTGTTGAAATCAGAGATAGTCTGCATAAAATTTTGGATATGGGTGTTTTGGGATATACCGATTTAAGTGATAAATTTTTTCTCAGTATTCAAAGATGGTATAAAAAACAATACAATATGGATATCCCTAGAGAATGGATCGTTTTTTGTCCAAGAATCAATATTGCATCCAGTATATGTGTGGAAACATATACAGAAAAAGGTGACGGTATTATTATGCATACACCTGCATATGGTCCATTGCAGAATTCAATTTTAAAAAATAACAGAAAAATGCTGTCCAGTCCGCTTAAAAAAAATGGGGAACACTATGAAATGGATTTTGCGCAAATGGAGTCAATGGTGGATGAACATACTAAAATGATGATCTTGTGCAATCCGCATAATCCAACAGGACGGGCATGGACGAAAGAAGAATTGGTGCAAGTTGCAGACTTCTGTAGAGAACACGATCTGATTTTATTTACGGATGAGATTCATGGTGATCTGATGAAAGCGGGAGTGAGACATCAGACAGCGTTGGATGTTACAGAAGAGATGAATGACAGACTGATTTTAGCAAGTTCGCCGACAAAGACATTTAACATTCCTGGAGTTATTGTTTCCTATATGATAATTCCAAACGAAAAATTAAGAAAAGAGATAGAGGTTACTATTGATCGTATTGGGATGCATAATCCGACAATTTTTGCAGTAACTGCGGTAGAAAAGGCATATACAGAATGTGATGACTGGTATGAGGCTGTCAAAAAATATATAGATGCGAATGAAGTGTTTACAAGAGATTTTTTCGCAAAACATTTTCCAGAATTTCATGTTTATCCGAGAGAAGGAACATATCTGCTCTGGATAGATTATCAGAAAACCGGACTAACCGAGCAGAAATTAGAAGAGTGGTTTTTGAAAAAAGCAAATGTGTCAGTTTATATGGGAAGTGTATTTGGGGAAGATGGAAGAGGATGTATAAGGCTGAATCTGGCATCACCAAGGAAGGTATTGGATGAAGCATATAACCGGATGTTGAAAGTCTGGAAAGAATGGTAAATGAGAATAAAAGGCTGGTGTTCTATAGATGAGAATGCCAGCTTTTTGCGTGCATCTGGGAATGTACTGATTTTACGATTAGATTATGAGAGGGGAGAAAACTGGTGTAAATACGGTGGGGATATGGTACAATAAACGGGTATTGAAAGATTAAGAACAAATATACAACCAGATCTAGTACAGGTCAGGTCTATACAGAAAAATAAGGCAGATATTATCTCCCGGAAAGGAGACTGGCAGATGAATGATGCATTGAAAATTGAAAATAATGATATTATGAACAAATTTCAAAAAACGGAAAATATTTTAAATGATGTTCAAAATATCATAGAAGTTTCACAGAAAGAAGCCTATCGTGCGGTTAATACAATTTTGTCACAGAGAAACTGGCTGATCGGGTATCGGATCGCAGAGGAAGAACTGCTCGGTGAGGATCGTGCGGAGTATGGAGCTAATATAATAAAAAAGCTGTCAAAAGAGCTTACAGAAAAGTACGGAAAAGGATTTACAAAAACGAACCTATATAGTTTTTATAGCTTTTATAAATACTTTCCAGACATTTTCCACACACCGTGTGGAAAATCTTCTATACGATTATCATGGTCTCATTACAGAACATTATTGCAGGTAAAGGATAGCACGGCTCGAAATTGGTATGAAAAAGAAGCATATGAGCAAACCTGGAGTGTGCGTACTTTACAGCGGAATATAGATACACAATATTATTACAGATTACTGCAGTCGAAAGATAAAGATGCTGTAGAGCATGAGATGCAGGAAAAGACGTTTGAGTATCAGCAGGACAAGTTAGAATTTATAAAAAATCCAGTTGTGGTAGAATTCTTAGGATTGACATTGGACGCTTCTTTTAATGAGACAAAATTAGAATCGAGCATTATCTCAAATTTGCAGAAATTTCTTATGGAAATGGGAAAAGGCTATGCGTTTGTTGCAAGACAACAGCATATTCACACTGAGAAACAGGATTATTTTATAGATTTGGTGTTCTATAATTATATTTTAAAATGTTTTGTATTGATTGATCTAAAAACAACCAGAATTACCCATCAGGATGTAGGGCAGATGGATATGTACATTCGCATGTATGATGAATTAAAAAAGTCACCGGATGACAACCCTACGTTAGGCATTGTTTTGTGTTCGGAAACAGATGAGGATATTGCAAGGTATTCTATACTGCATGGAAATGAACAGCTATTTGCCAGCAAATATAAATTATATCTGCCTACGGAAGAAGAACTGCGTGAAGAAATAGAAGCACAAAAGGCGGTTTTTTATTTACAGCAGAAAGAAACGGAAAAGCAAAACAAGGAGGAAAATCCTCTGCTTCTGCAAGAGGCACATGCTATGCAAAAGTAGCATAGCAGACATTTTGCTCCGCAAAACAAGGAGGGAAATCCTCTGCTCCTGCATGGGCAGTCGCATTTTGCTCCGCAAAACAAGGAGGATTAAAATGCTTCCACAAGCGTTTTTAAACAGAATGGAATCAATGCTCGGAAATGAATATCCGGCATTTTTAGAAAGTTATGACAAGGATAAATATCAGGCACTGCGGTTAAACAGTATCAAGGGAGATACTGCGCAGATGAAGGAAAAAGTACCTTTTTCCCTGCAGCCGGTAGCCTGGGCGAAAGATGGATTTTACTATGAAAAAGATGACACTCCGGGCAGGCATCCGCTTCATGAGGCGGGCGTGTATTATATCCAGGAGCCGAGTGCCATGGCGCCGGTTTCCTATCTGATGGAAGATTATGATGTGGTGCAAAAAGAAGCGGCAGACTGTCAGGAACGGATCTTAGATTTGTGCGCGGCTCCTGGCGGAAAAAGCACACAGATCGCGGCAAGAATGCATGAAATGTACACATCCGGGAAGTGGAAGGAGCAGGGACTTCTCATCTGCAATGAAATCCATCCGGCACGCGCGAAGATTTTATCGGAGAACGTGGAGCGGATGGGGATTGCAAATGCAATGGTCACGAACGAGTCGCCGCAGCGTTTAGCGGAGGTGTTCGAGGATTATTTTACCCGTATTCTGGTGGATGCGCCGTGTTCCGGGGAAGGCATGTTCCGCAAAAATGAGGCGGCATGTGAAGAGTGGAACCCTGAGAATGTCCGCCTTTGTGCCGAAAGGCAGGATGGAATTTTAGACTGTGCGGCTTCAATGCTTGCACCGGGCGGCAGGATCGTGTATTCGACCTGTACCTTTGCGCCTGCGGAGAATGAGGGCAGTATGACACGCTTTTTGCTGCGTCACCCGGAGTTTCATATTGTGGAAGTGAAAAAGGCAGAGGGTATGTCGGCAGGAGTACCGGAATGGGCTTATTTCGGGGAAAAAATGGGACAGGTATTGCCTGAGATTGCACAGACGATCCGTCTCTGGCCACAGCATCTGAAAGGAGAGGGCCACTATCTGGCTGTCCTTGAAAAAGAGGGAACACTAAGACAGGGTTATTGCCGGAATGGGGAAGAAAAAGGAATCCCTGCAAAAGATCTGAAAGTACCGGGCAAAGGAATCGTGGAATTTCTGGATTTTGCGAAAGATACATTAGATCCACAGACATTAGCCGGACTGGAGAAAAATGGTACATATGTGAAATTTGGAGATCAGCTTTACCTTGCACCGAAAGGTATGCCTTCTGTAAAAGGTCTTAAAGTCCTGCGACCGGGACTGCATCTTGGAACGGTAAAAAAGAACCGCATGGAGCCGTCACATGCGCTTGCACTGGCACTAAAAAAAGAACAGGTACGCTATACGGCAGATCTGGCTTCGGACGGAGAGGTGATCCGTGGTTATTTAAATGGCGGAACTTTTTCTTATGAGGGAGAAAAGGGATGGTATCTGATCATGGCAGACGGATTTAGCACCGGCTGGGGAAAACTGGCGGGTGGAATCATGAAAAACCACTATCCGAAAGGACTTCGAAAAATGTGGTAGTGTGAAAATGAGATTTTTGTCGGGGCAGAATGCCATTGTGCAGGGTGGAACGCTGATCGTACTGCTTATGGATCAAAAATCAATGAAATGGCATTATGGCGAGAAATATTAAATGTAATCATTACAATTACATCGGCTTTCTGATATGATTACTGCCAGAGAGAGGCGTTTAAGCAGTTTCAATAAAGAAAAAAATAATGCAGAGATGTATATTCATTTACGGATACACATCTCTGCATTTTGTTTACGATTATAGCTATGCCTGCGCAGGATACAATCTATGATTCTGAACTTTGACTTGCAATTCTAAAAAGAATCCACTATCAGATTTTACCCATCAGGCACGTTCCTTCGCACCTGATTTTACTGTGAAAAATCCAAACTGCGCCGCAATCTTTTTCACATAAGTCAGTGCAAAGAACAGGATAAAGCTGTCAATTGGCAGCATGATCACGTTTTTGATGACACGCGGACCAAGCAGTGCAATAAAGCCTTTTCCGTAAAGCATGGAGATCCAGAGCGTATTCAGACCGCAGTTGATGACCAGCTTTACAAAAAACTCGGCGATCACGATACGCTTGATTGAGACCGGACGGCGATAGAGCAGGGTGCCGTAAATCAGACCGGAAAGCATGGCATTAAAGGTAAATCCAAAGAAAAATGGACCATCCGGCTTTAAGACATACTTTAAAAGATCGAGCGCACCGCCGAACAGGCATCCGACCGCCGGACCGAATAAAAATTCAACGATGCGGTTTGGCAGCCCGGAAAAGCCGATCTTGATGTAAGGACCGAGCTGGATGCTTGCGACCATACTTAAGACGATGGCGAGTGCAGATAAGAGTCCGCAGAGCACGACCGTCTTTGTGTGGCACAATTCCTGAAGTGATTGTTGATACAGTTCCTTTAATTTTTTCATAAAAAAAGCCTCCTTCCTTAGCAGTTTCCTAAAACCACATAGAGGAGACATAAATACCTTTATGCAGCAGCGGGATGCGAATTCTGTACCGCAAACAAAAGCAGCGCCTTTGTTTTTCGTCCGTGTGACAACTCCCTGTTCACATGGCACTTAACGCACAGAGTTCTACTCTGCTAATATGAAATATTAGTTTTGACAAGTTTTGTTATAGCATACTGATAAGGCTTTGTAAAGAAGAACTTATATTTTGTGATGTGTTTTTAAATATTTCTGATAAAACAGATTCCTGTAAAGGCTGATGACGGATCAGGATTTCAGTGTTAGAATAAAAGGTATCATGGGCGTAAGCAAACGGCGAATTGGATCATGTGACGATTTTGCACATGATATGAATGAAAATAATGTGGGAGGAAGCATATGAAGTTGACCGGTATCCATATAAAAAATTTTAAAGCGATCCACGAGATGAAAATCGACAGCATCGAAAATGCATTGATTCTGGTAGGACAGAACAATACAGGAAAGACAACGATCTTAGAGGCGATCCGTGCGGCTTTTGGAGATTATCATATTTCTGCGGAAGATTTTGACGGTGACTGTGCCAACATTGAGATGGATCTGTCATTAGAATTTTCCATTGAAGATTTAAAATGGCTGCATCAGAACGGCATAGTCAGCCAGTATAAAAGATATGAGACGTGGCTTGAGGATTTCTGTAAAAAGCTGCCATCATTTTCCGTGAACGAAGGAGAGTCAGGCGGTGTACTGCAGTTTACCTTTATCGCACACCGGGATGGCTGGGTGCGCTATCAGGATGGGGAGCACAAAAATAATTCCTGTATCCCACAGGTGTTTCCGAAGATCTACTATCTGGATGCGGAGCGTGATCTAAACCAGCTGCAGGGCGACCTTTTAATGCTGCAGGAGGATGAACTGTTAAAACGAATGCGTGCGGACACCTGTATGTTCAATCAGGCAAAAAAATGCGGGCACTGCTTTTCGTGTATCGGTCTGATCGAGAAGAAAACACCGGCAGAGCTGGATGCATTTGAGACAGCGAAACTTTTGGACTACAAGTTATACCAGTTAAATCTGGACGAGTTTGCGAGAAAAGTAAATCAGAATTATAAAAAGAACGGCGGACAGGATGAGATTTTATATTCGATGAACCGGGATGTGGAGCGGATGTTAAAAGTTACGACCGAGATCCACAATCCGGCGCAGAACCTGACCAGACCGGTGGCAAAGATGGGAAAAGGCATGCGCAGTATTTACATGTTGTCGCTGCTTGAAACATATACGGGAACGGAAAGTCGGATCCCGAGCATTCTTATGATCGAGGATCCGGAGATATTTCTGCATCCGAAATTACAGAAAGTTTCCGGGGAGATTTTATACCGCCTGTCCAGAAAGAACCAGGTGATCTTTTCCACGCACTCGCCAAATCTATTGGCGAACTTTAACAGCAGGCAGATCAGACAGATTGTTTTAGACGGTGAAGGATATTCGAAGATGTGTGAAAAGACGGATGTGAGTGCGATCCTTGAAGATCTCGGTTACACGGCAAGTGATCTGATGAATGTGAACTTTGTATTTATTGTGGAGGGGAAACAGGACAAGAGCCGCCTGCCGCTTCTGATCCGGAAATATTATTCGGAGACTTACGATGAGAGTGGAAAACTCTCAAGAATTGCGATCATCACGACAAACAGCTGTACCAACATCAAGACTTACGCAAACCTGAAATATATGAACCAGATCTACCTTCGGGATCAGTTTCTGATGATACGCGACGGGGATGGAAAAGACCGTATGGAATTAGGGCGGCAGCTCTGTCGTTACTATGAGCAGCGGAATTTGGAGGATGTTGACACTCTGCCAAAGGTCCGACCGGAAAATGTCCTGATTTTAAAATACTACTCATTTGAAAACTATTTTTTCAACCCCAAAGTGATGACCGAACTTGGTGTGGTCGAATCTGAGGAGGCATTTTATGAGACGCTGTTTGAAAAATGGAAGGAGTATTTACACCGTCTTAGCAGCGGGAAACATCTGACGGAGGTGCTTGGATTTGAGATGCAGAGCATTTCTGATATCAAAGCACATATGGAAGAAATAAAAATCTATTTGCGCGGACACAATCTGTATGATATTTTTTATGGAAGATACAAAGATCAGGAAGAGGAACTCTTAAAACGCTATATCGATCTTGCACCGCGGGAAGATTTTTCCGATATTTTAGATGCAATCGATCATTTTATTTATTTTGAGAGCAGAAAACGAGAAAGGGATACAAAGTGAAATGAAACGAAATGGTGCAAATCTGACAGAAGGAAAGCCGGTCAAACTGATCCTGCAGTTTGCAATCCCGGTATTTTTGGGAAATCTGTTCCAGCTTTTTTATGGACTGATTGACACAAAGATTGTAGGCAGTACCCTTGGTGAGGGAGCGCTTGCGGCAGTCGGTTCCGTCTCGATCCTTTATAATCTGCTGACGGGATTTTTTAACGGTTTAACGCTTGGTTTTTCGGTCGTGACGGCAAGATATTTTGGGGCAGGGGACACGGAAAAATTAAAAAAGAGTGTTGCGGGATCGATTCTTTTAGGATTTGTGACGGCGGCGATACTGGTGACCGGCGTATTTGTATTTTTACGTCCACTCCTTAGCATCATGCATGTGCCGGCAGAACAGAAAGAGATGGCATATACCTATATCAGCATCCTGGTGCTTGGGATGTTTGTGACACTTGCCTATAATATGTGTGCAAATGTATTGCGTGCGATCGGAGATTCCATGACACCGCTTATTTTTCTGATCCTTGCGGCGGTGTTAAATGTCATTCTGGACTATGTATGTATTCTGGTATTTTCCATGGGTGTTGGCGGAGCTGCAGCGGCAACTGTGATTTCACAGGTGGTATCCGTGGTGCTCTGCGTGATCCATATCAAAAGACATTTCCCGATCCTTCAGGTGGAACGCAGACATTTTAAACTGGAAAAATCAGAAGTGCGTACGATGTTGTCCGGCGGGCTTTCCATGGGAATGATGTCGAGTCTTGTAAATCTTGGTACACTGATCTTACAGACCGGAATCAATACACTTGGAACTTCCGTGATCGTGGCACATACTGCAGCACGAAAGGTTTTTGAAATATGGGGACTGCCGGTCACGGTGCTGGGAGCGACCATGGCAACCTACAGCGGACAGAATTATGGCGCTGGTAAATATGACAGGATTACTTCCGGCTTAAAGGCGGCGCTGATGCTTGGCTGTGGCTGGGCGGTGATGGTCATGATCATGGCATATACGATTTCTACCTGTCTGGTTGGCTTTATAGCGAGTACGCAAAATGCAGAAATTCTATACTGGGGAACAACGTATCTGCGGGTTGATATGTTGTTTGAGATGGTCTGTGTGTGGATCGTGATCCTGCGCAACACGATGCAGGGAGTCGGAGATTATAAGACACCGATCTTTTCCAGCTTTCTGGAACTGGCATGTAAGATCGTGTTCACGGCGGTATTCGTCCGGTATTTCGGTTACTGGGGCGTCATCTGGACAGAGCCGGTTACATGGATCATTATGGTGATACCGTTAATTGTCATGCTGAAAAAAAATCCTGTATTTCACCAAAAGAAGACAGCTTAGAAAACATCAGTAGAATCGAAAAAAACAGCAATTCGCATGGGAATATATCTCAGCAGCAAGTTGCTCAGAAACGAGGAATATTATGAAAAAACAAGTGAACTATATAAAGATTGCGAAAGAAACCGTGATACTGACGGCAGCGGTGGCAGTCATTGCGGCTGCAGTGTATTTCTTTTTGGTGCCAAGCCATGCGTCAGTCAGCAGTATTTCCGGTCTTGGAATCGTGCTTTCTAATTTTATTCCACTGCCGTTATCGGCAATCACCATGATTTTAAATGTGGTGCTTCTGGTCATCGGATTTTTTACCTGTGGAAGGGAATTTGGGGTAAAGACCGTTTATACCAGCATTATGCTCCCCGTGTTTTTAGGGATATTTGAAATGGTTTTCCCGAATCTTGGATCACTGACGGACAGCCAGGAGTTAGATGTGCTGTGTTATATTTTAGTGGTCAGTGTAGGACTCAGTATTTTATTTAACCGCAATGCATCCTCCGGCGGACTTGATATCGTTGCGAAGATCATGAATAAATATCTGCATATGGATCTTGGGCGTGCAATGTCCTTATCGGGGATGTGTGTTGCACTTTCAGCAGCTTTCGTTTATGATAAAAAAACAGTGGTACTCAGTATTTTGGGAACCTATTTTAATGGGATCGTTTTAGATCATTTTATTTTTGATCATAATATCAAACGCCGTGTGTGTATCATTACGGAAAAAGAGGAGGAACTCCGCAATTTTATCCTCAATGATCTTCATAGCGGGGCGACGATCTATGAATCCATCGGTGCTTATAATATGCAGAAAAGAAACGAGATCATTACCATCGTGGACAAGAACGAGTATCAGAAATTGATGAATTATATGAATCATGAAGATCCGAAAGCATTTATTACAGTGTATTATGTGTCGGATATCAGGTATCATCCGAAAGGGTAAGGTGCAGTCAGTGGAAAAATGGAGTATGACCATACACAGGTTATTCAGTAAAGATCCAAACGATGAAGAGGAGAACGTGACGCAAAATATTTATGTATTCCGGTTTATACTGTTTTGCATTATCGTTTACTCATTTGAGATGCTGTTAAACAGTGTTGATATTTTTATCGTTGACAAGACGATTTTTACAAGAGGGTATGTTACAGGATGTCTGTTTGCAGCTGTATATGTTTTGATTTTACTGCATCTTGGACTGGAGCATCCGCTGACGAAGTATGTCAGTATTACGGCGGTCAGCCTTATCATCATGGCTGCGAGTGTGTCCTTAACCTATCATATGATCATTATTATTATGATGCCGATCATCATAGCCGGTATGTACACGTCAAAGCAACTGTCCATATATACGTTTGTACTTACAGTGCTTTCCATTATTATCAGTACCTATGCAGGATATTATTATGGTGTGTGCGATGCCAATATGGTGCTTCTGACAACTACTTCTATGAATCATCTGGTTGAAAATGGAATTTTTTTACTGAATCAGGTAAATGAAAATCCGGGAGTCACGCTTGCACTGTATTATGTGCTGCCGCGCTGTCTGATGGCAATGTCGTTTGTCTATGTATCCAACATTGTAAATCAGGTAATCCGAAAATCACTGAAAAATGCGATGAAGATGGAAGAGAAGGCAGCGACGGATGAGATGACAGGGCTATACAATAAAAACAAGCTGCTTGCGACCATTGAGAAAAGAACATATGATTACCAGCAGGTTGCCATCGTTTAATGGGACATTAACCGTTTGAAATATGTAAACGATACATACGGACATTTTGCCGGAGATCAGATGATCGTAAAAGTGGCACAGTCAATACGGATTGCTTTAGGAGATGCAGGGATGGCATTCCGGTATGGTGGAGATGAAATGCTTGCGCTCATTCCGGGAGGAACCGGCGAAACTGCGGAAAAGATGATAAAAACCTGGAAACAGACACTTGCAGCGGTACAGGTGGACTGTGAGATACCGATCTCAGCGGCGGTTGGATATGCCATCGGCGAGCATGAAAAGTTAAAAAATGTGATTGCAGAGGCGGACAGAAATATGTATGCATGCAAACATGCAGGCAGAAATTCAACTGAAAAATAAAAATTTAAAAAAATTCTTGACTTGAAGTCCACTTCATGGACTATACTCTTCGAAAAAAGGAGGTAATGTTCATGATGACAGAAAAAATGATAACATTAAATAATGGTGTGGAAATCCCACAGCTTGCACTTGGAACATGGATTGTTGATGATAATAAGGTTGCGGAACCGGTGAAGACAGCGATCCGTTTAGGATACCGTCATGTCGACACGGCACAGGCATATGCAAATGAAGTGATATGTTGTGAAGTGTAGATGTCAGATTTCCCAAAACAGTGTTGTTTAGCGGAAACCTCCATCTGCTAGTCAAATGCAAGCATTTGACTCTCGCGACATTCGCCAAATTGACACGCCAGCGTGTCAGCTTGGCTCATTGTTCGCGGATATAACACAACATAGGCGGCTGGCTCATTTGTGGTGAATGATAGATTGCAGATGTTGTATTAAGAAGGTGATACTCTTTTAATCGAAACTGTAAACATTTAGCACAAAGGAAGGAGCAGCGTATGGAGTTAACATATCATTGAGAAGGCGATGTAGTGATTCCAGATTTGGAATTGGAAGATGGAAGCAATTATCAGATTGGCAAATATGGCAGAATGCGACAGAGGTATTTGTTTGAAAATCATCATGCCATGTATACACATCTGGTTCTTACGGAAAAATTGTGGAAACATTTGGAAGAAGTAGATATGGAATGCAATGACATGATGGATATGCTTACGGTAAGAATGGCTGAGCGTGAA
>ULXF01058097.1_pt1 | contig 12561 bp, 6 predicted proteins | sample 1961041 | NCBI WGS metagenome assembly ULXF01 (sample SAMEA4835832, study PRJEB28245) | human gut metagenome | biome: gut microbiome; material: fecal sample | place: Denmark | collected 2008
TTTGATACCAACGATTTCTACTTCATCATTCAGATGCAGAACGCCTCTCTCAACACGGCCAGTAGCAACAGTACCACGACCTGTGATGGTGAATACGTCCTCGACAGGCATCAGGAAAGGCTTGTCGGTGTCACGCTTAGGATCCGGAATGTACTCGTCAACAGTGTGCATCAGCTCAAGGATCTTGTCGCCCCACTCGCTGTTAGGATCTTCCAGAGCCTTCAGAGCAGAACCTCTGATGATCGGGCAGTCATGGAAATCGTACTCTTCCAGCTGCTCGGTAACTTCCATCTCAACCAGCTCAAGCAGTTCCTCGTCGTCTACCATATCGCACTTGTTCAGGAAAACAACAATGTAAGGAACGCCTACCTGACGGGACAGCAGGATGTGCTCTTTGGTCTGAGCCATAACACCATCAGTTGCAGCTACAACCAGGATAGCGCCGTCCATCTGAGCTGCACCAGTGATCATGTTCTTAACGTAGTCAGCATGTCCAGGGCAGTCAACGTGTGCGTAATGTCTCTTCTCGGTCTCGTATTCAACGTGAGCGGTAGAAATGGTGATACCACGTTCTCTTTCTTCGGGAGCCTTATCGATATTATCGAAAGCAACTGTTTCGCCGGTGCCCAGTCTCTCATGAAGAACCTTAGTAATAGCAGCAGTCAGAGTTGTTTTACCATGGTCAACGTGGCCGATGGTACCAATGTTACAATGGGGCTTTGTTCTTTCAAATTTAGCTTTAGCCATTTCTTGTAATCCTCCTTAATTCAGTGAGTTAGTTTTAATTTGAACCAGCTATTATTGATTATATTCGATAATAGCTGGATTTTCAAGTACAATTTCGCGGTGTAAACTTCTTCCTCTGCACAGTTTCTCATGCGGACATGAAACCTGTACCTGGGAAGATACGAGTGAACTGCAACAGCAAATCAGATTATTTTGCTTTTGCTGCCAGTACCTTCTCCTGCACGTTCTTCGGAACCTGTTCGTACTTTTCAAAGAACATAGAGTAGTTACCACGACCCTGAGTCTTGGAACGCAGGTCTGTGGAGTAACCGAACATTTCAGCAAGCGGTACATAAGCTTTTACCATCTTGCCGCCGCCGATATCGTCCATACCTTCTATACGTCCGCGGCGGGAGTTGATATCTCCGATTACATCACCCATGTATTCTTCAGGCATGGTTACTTCAACCTTCATGATAGGCTCCAGCAGAACCGGATTACCCTTCTGCATAGCTTCCTTGAATGCAAGGGAACCAGCGATGTGGAATGCCATTTCAGAGGAGTCGACTTCATGGTAGGAACCGTCGTATACATTTGCATGTACGCCCAGAACCGGGAAGCCACCCAGAATACCAGCCTTTGTAGCCTCTTCGATACCTTCGCCTACAGCAGGGATATATTCCTTCGGGATCGCGCCGCCGACAACGGTGGACTCGAACTTGAAGGTTTCCTCGCCGTTAGGATCCATAGGCTCGAACTTAACTTTACAGTGACCATACTGACCACGACCACCGGACTGCTTCGCATACTTGCTGTCCACATCAACGGCCTTGGTGAAGGTCTCTTTGTAAGCAACCTGAGGAGCACCTACATTAGCCTCTACCTTGAATTCACGCAGCAGACGGTCTACGATGATCTCCAGATGCAGCTCGCCCATGCCGGCGATGATGGTCTGGCCTGTCTCCTGATCGGTATGCTGACGGAAGGTAGGATCTTCTTCTGCAAGCTTTGCAAGAGCAATGCCCATCTTATCCTGACCTGCTTTGGTCTTAGGCTCGATTGCCAGCTCAATAACGGGTTCAGGGAATTCCATGGACTCCAGGATTACCGGATGCTGCTCATCACAGATGGTATCACCGGTTGTAGTAAACTTGAAGCCTACTGCAGCAGCGATATCACCGGAATAAACCTTTTCCAGCTCCATTCTCTTGTTTGCATGCATCTGCAGGATACGTCCAACACGTTCCTTTTTATCTTTTGTTGCATTCAGCACATAAGAACCAGCGTTCATAGTACCGGAATACACACGGAAGTAAGCAAGCTTACCTACGAAGGGGTCTGTCATGATCTTGAATGCCAGAGCAGAAAACGGCTCATCATCAGAAGAATGTCTGACAACCTCGTTGCCTTCCAGATCCACACCTTTAATCGGAGGGATATCAAGAGGAGAAGGCATATACTCTACGATTGCATCCAGAAGCTTCTGTACGCCCTTGTTCTTGTATGCGCTTCCGCAGCATACCGGAACAGCGGTACATTCGCAGGTGCCTTTTCTCAGAGCTGCTTTCAGCTCGTCAACAGAGGGCTCCTCACCTTCCAGATAAGCCATCATCAGATCGTCATCCAGCTCGCAGATCTTCTCTACCATCTCAGAACGATACAGCTCAGCTTCATCCTTCATATCTTCCGGGATATCAACGATAGAAATATCATCGCCCTTATCGTCATTGTAGATGTAGGCTTTCATTTCGAACAGATCGATCAGACCTTTAAAGTCTTCTTCTTTACCGATGGGCAGCTGAACACAGATTGCGTTCTTGCCCAGACGGGTTTTGATCTGCTCTACTGCGCCATAAAAGTTTGCACCCAGGATATCCATCTTATTGATGAATGCCATACGGGGTACATTGTAGGTATCAGCCTGACGCCATACGTTCTCAGACTGAGGTTCTACACCGCCCTTTGCACAGAACACGCCGACAGCGCCGTCCAGTACACGCAGGGAACGCTCAACTTCTACTGTGAAGTCAACGTGTCCAGGGGTATCAATGATATTGATACGACACTCTTCTGCGCCGGGCTTTGCTTTGCAATTTTCCTGCAAGGTCCAGTGACAGGTGGTAGCAGCAGAAGTAATTGTAATACCTCTCTCCTGCTCCTGAGCCATCCAGTCCATGGTTGCAGTACCTTCATGAGTATCACCAATTTTATAGTTAACACCGGTATAATACAGGATACGCTCGGTGGTGGTAGTTTTACCAGCATCGATGTGAGCCATAATACCGATATTTCTGGTTCTCTCTAAGGGATATTCTCTTCCAGCCAAAGGTTTTTCCTCCTAATTGAATCAGCCAGAAGCAACTGCAACGCTCTTCTGCATTACAGATTCGATTAGAATCTGTAATGAGAGAATGCCTTGTTCGCTTCAGCCATCTTATGAACGTCTTCTTTTCTCTTCACGGAAGCACCGGTATTGTTCGATGCATCCAGGATCTCGTTAGCCAGTCTCTCTTCCATGGTCTTCTCGCCTCTTTTGCGGGAGAACATGGTCAGCCAGCGAAGACCAAGAGCCTGACGTCTGTCAGCTCTGACTTCGATCGGCACCTGATAGGTTGCGCCGCCGATACGTCTTGCTTTGACTTCCAGAACAGGCATGATGTTGTTCATTGCCTCTTCAAATACTTCCAGAGCCGGTTTGCCGGCTTTTTCTTCTACTCTTGCAAATGCGCCGTATACAATCTTCTGTGCAACGCCTCTCTTACCATCCAGCATGATGTTATTGATCAGCTTGGTTACAACCTTGTCGTTGTATAAAGGATCTGCTAATACGTCTCTTTTCTGAATATGTCCTTTACGTGGCACGTTTCTTCCCTCCTTAATCATCTCAATTAATTCATCGGTACTCACATGTGTCATCTAATGTGTTCGTGCGGTCTATCTCATCGCGTAAGCGAACTGCAGATTTCTCTGCATAAGAATTCCAACACTTAAAATTAGTTTCCGTTTGTGGTACTTCCAGCTACCGCGGATTATTTCTTAGCGGCTTTAGGTCTCTTAGCGCCGTATTTGGATCTTGCCTGACGTCTGTTTGCAACGCCTGCGGTATCCAGGGTACCTCTGATGATGTGGTATCTGGTACCAGGTAAGTCCTTAACACGTCCGCCTCTGATCAGAACAACGGAGTGCTCCTGCAGATTGTGGCCTTCACCGGGAATGTAGCTGGTTACTTCGATTCCGTTGGAAAGACGTACTCTGGCGATCTTTCTAAGAGCGGAGTTAGGCTTTTTAGGAGTCGCTGTCTTAACAGCTGTGCACACGCCTCTCTTCTGCGGGGAAGAGGTATCGGTTGCCTTCTTGTGAAGGGAGTTGTAACCTCTCTGCAGAGCCGGTGCTGTAGACTTCTTTACAGATGTCTGACGTCCTTTTCTTACTAACTGGTTAAATGTTGGCATTCTGTTTCACCTCCTGCGATTTTTCTCTCTTGCTCTATTCTTGACCGGTTCTCCAGTCTTATTCATACATAGCAAAGGTTTTCTTTCATGCGAAGCTATGCGTAACTATGTCAGGGACAAGCTACACTCAACCTGCGGTTCTATCAGGATAAAACCGCTGTTTTACAGCAATTTTCGCGCATCAAAATAAAATCCTCTCCCAATGCATGCTCTCCTAGTATAAGTGCTTTTAATTGCCGTGTCAAGCGGTTTTTCTACTTTTTTGCGGGATTTTCCGGCAAAGAAACGGCAGGAAAAATCGCTTTCCGGATTTGCTGAAGGGTAAGCACAAACACACCGCCAGACATGCACAAAACAGGCGGATGCTCATTTTGAGGAACATCCGCCTGCTCTGTTTCTTCATTTGTAACAATAGAAGGTTCGCAGAGCGTGCATTCTATTGTGTACGACACCGGCATTTTTGCAAGGCGTACTTTTTATTGTTGAATGGAACACCCGGGTCAGATTACTCCTCGCCGTTTTCTTCTGCTTCGGCTTCCTCGTCCAGTTCTTCGTCGATGTCCTCATCCAGAATCGCTTCCTCTTCGGGAAGTTCTTCATCGGTTACATCTTCGTCAGTGGTTTCTTCCAGCAGCTCGTCATCCTCTTTGGATTTCTTTTCCGCTGCTGTAGCTTCTGCAGCAAGTCTCGCTTCCTCTTCTGCTCTGGCTGCGCGCTCTGCTTCCTCAGCGGCAATCATCGCATCCGTGTTTAACTTGACATTGCGGTAACGTTTCATACCGGTACCGGCAGGAATCAGCTTACCGATAATAACGTTTTCCTTCAGACCGATCAGCGGATCAGCCTTACCCTTGATCGCTGCTTCCGTCAGAACCTTCGTGGTTTCCTGGAAGGATGCAGCAGACAGGAAGGAGTTGGTTGCCAGAGCAGCCTTGGTAATACCGAGCATTACCTGTTTGCCCTCAGCAGGCTTCTTGCCGGCTGCGATCAGCTCTTCGTTTAAGTCCTCGTAATCCAGAACGTCAACCATTGTGCCGGGCAGATATTCGGTATCACCGCTTTCCTCGATGCGGATCTTCTTCAGCATCTGACGAACGATAACTTCGATATGCTTATCACAGATATCTACACCCTGCAGACGGTATACACGCTGTACTTCACGGAGCATGTAATCCTGAACGGCGCGGATGCCCTTGATCTTTAACAGATCGTGCGGGTTTACAGAACCCTCTGTCAGCTCATCGCCGGCCTCTAATTCCTGTCCGTCAACGACCTTGATACGGGAACCGTAAGGGATCAGGTAAGTCTTGCTCTCGCCGGTTTCCTTATTGGTAATGATAATTTCCCGCTTCTTCTTGGTATCCTTGATGACAGCAGTTCCGCCGAACTCTGCGATAATCGCAAGACCCTTCGGCTTTCTTGCCTCGAAAAGCTCCTCGACACGGGGAAGACCCTGTGTGATATCGTCACCAGCGACACCGCCGGAGTGGAAGGTACGCATCGTCAGCTGTGTACCGGGCTCACCGATAGACTGTGCTGCGATAATACCAACTGCTTCACCAACCTGTACCGCTTCGCCGGTCGCCATGTTCGCGCCGTAGCACTTTGCACAGATACCGCTCTTGGAACGACAGGTCAGGATGGTACGGATCTTCACTTCCTCCACAGGCTCGCCCTTCTTATTGACACCTGTTTCCATAATCCGTTTTGCACGGCCGGGTGTGATCATGTGGTTTGCACCGACGATCAGCTCGCCGTCCTTATCATAAATGTCTTCACAGGAATACCGTCCTGTAATTCTGTCTTTTAAGCCTTCGATGGTTTCCTTGCCGTCCATGAACGCTTTTACAGACATGCCCGGAATCTTATCCTTGCCTTCTGCACAATCGATCTCACGGATGATCAGCTCCTGGGATACGTCTACCATTCGACGGGTCAGATAACCGGAGTCCGCAGTACGCAGAGCGGTATCGGACATACCTTTTCGTGCGCCATGGGCAGACATGAAGTATTCCAGTACGTCCAGACCTTCACGGAAGTTGGACTTGATGGGCAGCTCGATCGTACGACCGGTTGTATCCGCCATCAGACCACGCATACCTGCCAGCTGCTTGATCTGCTGGTTGGAACCACGGGCACCGGAATCCGCCATCATGAAGATGTTGTTGTATTTATCCAGACCCTTTAACAGTACGTCGGTCAGCTCTTTATCGGTTTCCTGCCAGGTCTCGACAACGGCACGGTAACGCTCTTCTTCTGTGATCAGACCACGGCGGAAGTTTCTGCCGATCTTATCTACAGTCTTCTGAGCCTCAGCCAGCATCTCTGCCTTCTGTGCAGGCACAGTCATATCGGAAATGGATACGGTCATGGCAGCTCTGGTGGAATACTTGTAACCGATTGCCTTAACGTCATCCAGAACCTCTGCGGTCTTGGAAGCGCCGTGGGTGTTGATTACTTTTTCCAGAATCTGCTTTAACTGCTTCTTACCAACATGGAAGTCAACCTCCAGCTTTAAGAGGTTTTCCGGCTGGGTACGGTCTACATAGCCCAGATCCTGAGGCAGGATCTCGTTGAAGATAAATCTGCCCAGTGTGGATTCTACGAATCCTGTTACGGTCTCGCCCTCTGCGTTGACCTTACTCATGCGGACATGGATGCGGGAATGCAGGGTGCAGGCTTTATTTTCATAAGCCAGAATGGCTTCGTTTACGCTCTTGAAATATTTTCCTTCGCCGACAGAACCGGGACGCTCCTGGGTCAGGTAATAAATACCAAGGACCATATCCTGGGAAGGTACGGCTACCGGTCCGCCATCGGAAGGCTTCAACAGGTTGTTGGGAGACAGCAGCATGAAACGACACTCTGCCTGTGCTTCCTGAGAAAGCGGAAGGTGTACAGCCATCTGGTCACCATCGAAGTCGGCGTTGAACGCGGTACAAACAAGGGGATGCAGCTTGATTGCCTTACCTTCTACAAGGATCGGCTCAAATGCCTGGATACCCAGTCTGTGCAGTGTAGGTGCACGGTTCAGCATAACCGGATGCTCTTTGATGACATCTTCCAGAACGTCCCAAACCTGCGTATCCAGCCGTTCTACCAGCTTCTTCGCATTTTTGATGTTCTGGGAAATGCCTCTGCTTACCAGCTCCTTCATTACGAAAGGCTTGAACAGCTCGATTGCCATTTCCTTCGGAAGACCGCACTGATAAATTTTCAGTTCGGGACCAACGACGATAACGGAACGTCCAGAATAGTCAACACGCTTTCCTAACAGGTTCTGACGGAAACGACCGGATTTACCTTTCAGCATGTCAGACAGAGATTTCAGTGCACGGTTACCGGGGCCGGTTACCGGACGGCCTCTTCTGCCGTTATCGATCAGAGCATCTACCGCTTCCTGAAGCATTCTCTTTTCGTTGCGGACGATGATATCCGGAGCACCCAGCTCCAGCAGTCTCTTCAGACGGTTGTTACGGTTGATGATTCTTCTGTACAGGTCATTTAAGTCAGACGTTGCAAAACGTCCGCCGTCCAGCTGTACCATCGGGCGCAGATCCGGAGGGATTACCGGTACGGCATCCAGAATCATCCACTCAGGGCGGTTGCCGGACTCACGGAACGCTTCTACAACTTCCAGACGCTTGATGATTCTCGCACGCTTCTGTCCGCTTGCATCCACCAGTTCATTTTTCAGCTCAACCGCTTCGGTTTCCAGGTCGATGGCCTGCAGCAGCTCCTTAATGGATTCTGCACCCATGCCGACACGGAAACGGTTGCCCCAGGTTTCTCTTGCATCCTGGTATTCTTTCTCGGAGAGAACCTGCTTGTATTCCAGATTGGTGTCGCCCTTGTCCAGTACGATATAGGAAGCAAAGTAAAGCACCTTCTCCAGAACACGGGGGGACAGATCCAGGATCAGTCCCATCCGGCTCGGAATTCCCTTGAAATACCAGATATGGGAAACCGGCGTTGCCAGTTCAATATGTCCCATACGCTCTCTGCGGACGCTGGACTTGGTTACTTCAACACCACAGCGGTCGCAGACAACGCCTTTATATCTGATCTTTTTATATTTGCCGCAGTGGCACTCCCAGTCCTTGGTGGGTCCGAAAATCCGCTCACAGAACAGACCGTCCCGTTCGGGCTTGAGTGTTCTGTAGTTGATCGTCTCAGGCTTTGTTACCTCGCCTCTGGACCACTCACGAATCTTCTCCGGGGACGCAAGTCCGATCTTGATCGCATCAAACGTCATCGGCTGATAAACTTCGTTTTTTGTTTCAGACATCTTGGCACTCCTTTACATATCTTCGATTCGGCTTACTCTTCGTCAAAAGATTCCTCAAATCCGTCGTCTGCAGCATCTTCGGTGTAATCATCATCTGCGTTCACCAGCTCCTGTTTCTCGGAGTCGAATTCCTGCTTCTGATAACCCATCTTGCCCAGATTTTCTTCTTCTTTGTAGTTGTAGCCCTTGGAATCTCCTTCCATCTCATAGCGGTAATCCGTATCGCTGTAATCGACAGTTTCCATGATCTCAACTTCTGTATTATCCTCCCGCAGCACTCTGACATCCAGGCCGAGGGACTGCAGCTCTTTGAGCAGTACCTTGAAGGATTCCGGAATACCGGGTTCAGGGATGTTGTCGCCCTTGATGATCGCTTCGTAGGTCTTGACACGTCCTACTACGTCATCAGACTTCACAGTCAGGATCTCCTGCAGGGTGTAGGATGCACCGTATGCTTCCAGTGCCCAAACCTCCATCTCACCGAAACGCTGGCCACCGAACTGAGCTTTACCACCCAGAGGCTGCTGTGTTACCAGGGAGTACGGTCCGGTAGAACGTGCATGGATCTTATCGTCTACCAGATGGTGCAGCTTCAGGTAATGCATGTGACCGATGGTTACCATGCTGTCGAATTCTTCGCCGGTACGGCCATCCCGCAGTCTTACCTTACCTTCCTTAGAGATCGGAACGCCCTTCCAGAGCTTTCTGTGATCGCGGTTTTCATACAGATAATCCAGAACCTCAGGAAGCAGCTCTTCGCCATGCTTCTCTTTGAATTCATCCCATTCCAGGTTTACATAATCGTTTGCCAGTTCCAGGGTATCCTGAATATCTTTTTCGTTTGCGCCGTTGAAGATCGGGGTTGCTACGTTAAAGCCGAGGGCTTTTGCAGCCAGAGAGAGGTGAATCTCAAGGACCTGACCGATATTCATACGGGAAGGTACGCCCAGAGGATTCAGTACGATGTCCAGCGGACGACCGTTGGGCAGGTACGGCATATCTTCTACAGGCAGTACACGGGAAACGACACCCTTATTACCATGACGGCCTGCCATCTTATCGCCGACAGAGATCTTTCTCTTCTGTGCGATATAGATACGAACCGCCTGATTTACACCGGGAGACAGCTCATCGCCATTCTCTCTTGTAAATACTTTGGCATCTACAATAATACCATATTCACCGTGAGGTACCTTCAGAGAGGTATCACGCACCTCACGCGCTTTTTCACCGAAGATCGCACGCAGCAGGCGCTCCTCAGCTGTCAGCTCGGTTTCTCCCTTGGGAGTTACCTTGCCGACCAGAATATCTCCGGCACGAACCTCAGCGCCGACACGGATAATACCTCTGTCATCCAGATCCTTGAGCGCTTCGTCGCCGACACCGGGAACATCTCTTGTAATTTCTTCCGGTCCGAGCTTCGTATCACGGGCTTCTGCTTCATATTCTTCAATATGGATGGAGGTATAAACATCATCCATAACCAGACGTTCACTCAACAGTACGGCATCCTCGTAGTTATAACCTTCCCAGGTCATGAAACCGATCAGCGGGTTCTTACCAAGAGCAAGCTCGCCTTCGGATGTAGAAGGACCGTCTGCAATTACCTGTCCTGCTTCAACGTGGTTGCCTTTAAATACGATCGGTCTCTGGTTGTAGCAGTTGGACTGGTTACTTCTGGAGAACTTGGTCAGGTGGTATTCGATCTTCTCGCCGTCATCTGCCGTCATACGGATCAGATTGGAGCATACATAATCGATGGTACCGGACTTCTTTGCAACAACGCAGACACCGGAGTCAACGGCTGCCTTTACTTCGATACCGGTTCCGACTACGGGAGCCTCGGTTGTCAGAAGCGGCACTGCCTGACGCTGCATGTTGGAACCCATCAGCGCACGGTTCGCGTCGTCGTTCTGCAGGAACGGAATCAGTGCAGTCGCGACGGAGAATACCATCTGAGGGGATACGTCCATGTACTCGAAAACTGTCTTCGGATATTCGGATGTTTCATCCAGATAACGACCGGATACGTTGGCATTTACGAAATGTCCTTCCTCGTCCAATTCGGAGTTTGCCTGCGCTACATGGTAGTTATCTTCTTCATCCGCTGTCATATATACAACTTCATTGGTTACGCGCGGGTTTTCCGGATCGGTTTTGTCGATCTTACGGTAAGGCGCTTCAATAAAGCCATATTCGTTGATCTTTGCATAGCTTGCCAGGGAGTTGATCAGACCAATGTTAGGACCTTCTGGTGTCTCGATCGGACACATTCTTCCGTAATGGGAGTAGTGTACGTCTCGAACCTCGAATCCGGCACGGTCACGGGACAGACCGCCAGGTCCCAGTGCGGACAGACGACGCTTGTGCGTCAGCTCGCCCAGCGGGTTGTTCTGATCCATGAACTGAGACAGCTGGGAAGATCCGAAGAATTCCTTAACTGCAGCCTGTACGGGCTTGATGTTGATCAGAACCTGAGGAGAGATCTCCTCTGCATCATGGGTGGTCATACGCTCACGGACAACTCTTTCCAGTCTGGAAAGACCGATTCTGTACTGGTTCTGCAGCAGTTCGCCGACCGCACGGATACGACGGTTGCCCAGATGGTCGATATCGTCTTCGTTACCGATGCCGTACTCCAGATGCATGTTATAGTTAATGGAAGCTAAAATATCTTCCTTGGTGATATGCTTCGGAATCAGCTCGTGCACATTCTTGCGGATTGCTTCTGCAAGCGCTTCAGGATCCTGAGAATACTCTTCCAGAATCTGTGCCAGTACCGGATAGTAAACCAGCTCTGTCACGCCCAGCTCCTTGGGATCACAGTCTACATAGTGGGTCAGCTCAACCATCATGCTGGAAAGCACTTTGACTTTTCTTTCCTCGGTCTGGATGTACACATAAGGAACTGCGCTGTTCTGAATCAGGTCAGCCAGTTCTGCTGTTACCTTGGTGCCTGCTGTTGCCAGAATCTCACCGGTTGTGGTATCCACAACATCCTCAGCCAGTTCGTGGCCGCGGATACGGTTGCGCAGCAGCAGCTTCTTATTGAATTTATAACGTCCTACTTTCGCCAGATCATATCTTCTGGGATCGAAGAACATCGCGTTAATCAGGCTTTCTGCGCTCTCTACGCTCAGAGGCTCACCCGGACGGATTTTCTTGTATAACTCTAACAGACCCTCCTGATAGTTCTCAGAAGTGTCTTTCGCAAAGCTGGCTTCAATCTTGGGTTCATCGCCGAACACTTCGCGAATCTCGTCATTGGTGCCAAGACCCAGGGCACGCAGCAGTACGGTGATCGGTACCTTACGGGTACGGTCCACACGAACGTAAAATACGTCGTTGGAATCAGTCTCATACTCCAGCCATGCGCCACGGTTCGGGATTACTGTACAGGAATACAGCTTTTTACCAATCTTATCATGACCGATGCCGTAATAGATGCCGGGGGAACGCACCAACTGGCTGACAATTACACGCTCCGCTCCGTTGATAACGAACGTGCCGGTCTCGGTCATCAACGGTAAATCGCCCATAAAGATCTCGTGTTCACTGATTTCTTCTTTTTCCTTATTATACAGACGTACCTTCACCTTGAGAGGAGCTGCATATGTTGCATCTCTTTCCTTGCACTTCTCAATAGAATACTTCACGTCTTCTTCACACAGCTCGAAGTCTACAAATTCCAGACTCAGATGTCCGCTGTAATCGGAAATCGGAGAAATATCATCAAACACCTCTTTTAAACCTTCATCAAGGAACCACTTATAGGAATTCTTCTGAATTTCTATAAGGTTGGGCATTTCCAATACTTCTTTCCGTCGTGCATAACTCATACGCATGTTCTTGCCGGTGGCAATTGGACGTATTCTGTTTTTTTCCATTGACACTTCACCCCGTTCTTATCATTGATTTCTTGAAACTATTACTTTTCGGTATCTAAGCAAGTAAATCCATTGCATAAAAAATGGCATACTCTAACACAATAGTGCACACTACAATCTAACACAATCCATTCTGTCTGTCAACTGATATTTTTAAAAAATAAAGCAAAAAAGAATCCTGCGAAGCAGGATTCTCCGCCTGCGGCGG
>ULXF01071992.1_pt1 | contig 12443 bp, 6 predicted proteins | sample 1961041 | NCBI WGS metagenome assembly ULXF01 (sample SAMEA4835832, study PRJEB28245) | human gut metagenome | biome: gut microbiome; material: fecal sample | place: Denmark | collected 2008
TTGGTTTCATTCTTACATCATAACGACCGTATCCAAAATATTCATTCGTGCGGTATTCTCCTCCTGCATATGGTGTTTTCCCATAAGGATCATGCGTAATGGAAAGCTGCATTTTTCCATTGTTGAAATTTACATTTCCAGCTCTCCAGGTACAATTTCGAAACATATCCCCATTGCTCCATCCATCCGCTTTCTCGCATCTTGCTGATTCATGGTAATCCAGATCCAGCCCGTAATAATCTCCGCGATATCCGTTCGCTGCATATACTGTAACCCCTGTATTTGCGATACATGCAGCCGCTAGTATCATTGCAGCCAATCCCTTAACTGCCTTGCTCATCTTTTTCTTTAACATAAAAACACCCTCTCCTTGAAAAAATTTTTCTGTTCTGTTTTTATTATGAAATTTTAAGATAGCGAAAGAACTCCATGAATAAAAGTTCTGTGGAGTTCTCTCTGCTATATTATTAATTTGTTGTTTCATCTACCTTCACAAGTGAAAAATCACTTAATGTAATGTCAGATGCCGGTGTATCCTTACCGTCTATTTTTCCCATTGAAATCACAAAATCAGCATTACTGTCTGTCTCTTTACTCATTGTAAATTCACAAACAACGTCTTTTTCATTATTTGCTAGCAACTGGATATCAGCTCCGCCATACCCGTCATACGAAGGGCCTTTACTCATTATAACCAGTTTAATTGTTCTTGCTTCTGTTGAAGTCGCTTTAAATGTGACACGATATTTACATCCTTTTTCCAATGTTAGACCACTCTGTTTCAACTGTACATTCCAGTCTGCCGTACCTACATTGGAAATATGGTAAACAATCGCATGATCAGCAATATCTGTTTTAGCCTCTCCAGGCGCTGTAATTCCCCAAATATTCCAATTGTCTGTCTCATTTGAAAAATCTCCATTTTTCAGAAGATTCTTTCCTGCTTCTTCTGGTTTCATCTCCGGTGCAGCAATTTTTTCAAGCACAATATCATCAATACAGATACGGTGCTGTTTCTTGATTTGTTTGCCGCCAACAGCCCCCATTGCAATATTAAAGATGGTATCCGGATCGGTGTCTTCTGTCATCTGAAACTCTTTTGTGATAGTCTGATACTCACTTGTAAGAGCAACTGTTTTCTGGCAGTAAGGAGTCCAGTCTTCTGTTCCATCTGCATTCTTATGTGTACTTCCATCTCTCTGAAGTGCGTAGGAAACGTTGCGGTCAATTGAGGATTTCATCTTTAAAGAAAGACGATACCACTGTCCTTTCTCTAACTTCACTCCGGTCTGCTTTAACTGGATATGCCAGTCTGCATCACCGGTATCGTTAATGGTGAAATCTGCTGCGTTTTTCTCATTTAGAGAATCCACAACATAAGTCACATTTGATGGTGTATAACAATAGGCTTCAAAACCTGCCAGTCCTGCATTAAAACTTCCGTTCTTGATCAGACTGTCCTCATCAATGCGGACATCATCCAGATATACGGTTGTTCCAAGTCCAAGATCAAAGAAAAGATTTTTGTCTGTCAGACTTTCTGCTGTCTTAAACTTCACACTGTAATTTTTCTCTTCTGTAGTAAGATCAAATACCTTTTCCTGTCCTGCGACAGTAACCTTCATCTGCTTTGCTTCCTCTGCCTGTGCACGAAAACTCAGCTCATAGTCGGTTCCTGCAGTCAATGCAAGATCACTCTGTCCCACAAGAACTTTTCCGTTCTCCGTTCCTGCCGGACTTGTCACTTTCAGACGTCGTCCATCTTCAAGATTTGTCACATCTGCCGTCACATTTTCCGGTTTTGTAATCTCCCAGTATTTCAGTCTTCCGGTTCCTTCCTGGAAGGAGCCATTGTAGACATAGTTTCCATCTGCAAGCGCTTTCTTTGTTGTATCTTCTTTGATTTCCTCATATCCTGTCTTTTCAATACGGATATTGGAAAGATATACCTTCGCTGTAGATGACGCATTTCCGAGATTAAATTCCAGACGTCCGTTTGCATCATCGGAACCTGTCATCTGAAAGTCGTAAGTATATGTCTTCTTTTCTGTTCCCAAATCTACTTTTGTATCCGCAAGATATCTTGTATAGTTGTGATCCGGTCCGGAAATATCAATAACCATTGAACGCGCCTCGTCTGCATATGCGTCAAACGTCACCTTGTATTTTCCGCCTTTTTGCAATGGCACATTCGGCTGTACCAGCTGGATGCTGTAATCTGCTGTTCCTGCGTTTTGTGTAGAAATCACCATCTGATTCTCTTTGATTTCCGCGGTTCCCTTACCATCTAACGTAGTGAGGAATTTCCAGTTCACATCATCTGTCAGGTCTTCTTGGGCAGAAAAATCACCATTGTTAATATAATTACCATTCTTATCCGGCTCTCTTAATGTCACATTTTTGACCGGCTTTGTTACATTCTCGTCATAACGGTCTTTCTGATATACCTTCACATAATCAATCGCAAACTGCTGATCATCATAAGTTGTTGTTGCATCCGGATATCCAACCCAGCTTCCGCCAACCGCAAGATTTAATATCATATAAAATGGCTGATCGAATGGTGCCGGATAAGTAACTTCACCCTGTCCGCTTTTTGCAGAGAACCAATCTGATTCTTCATGAAATTTCACGCCATCAATATACCATATGATTTTTCCCGGTTCCCACTCACATGCGTAAGTGTGATAATTGTCAGCAAAATTATTTTCCTCTGAAACCGTGTAAGTTCCCTGACTCTGATCATGAGGCTCACCATAATGAATCGTTCCATATGCCTTATTGGTCTCCTGACCCATAACCTCCATAATGTCAATTTCACCACACTTTGGCCACTGTCCATACAGATTTTCATCGGTAGGCATCATCCAGAATGCCGGTAAGTAACCCTTTCCGGCAGGAACCTTTGCACGACATTCAAAATATCCATATTTGAAATCATGTTTGCCCTGTGTATTGATTCGCCCGGATGTATAACTTTCTGTTTTGTCTGCATTCGTCTTTTTTACCGGTTTCAGCAAAAGATTTCCATCTTTTACCTGAATATTTTCATCCGAGTCGACATATGCCTGTAATTCATTGTTGACCCAGCCAGGCTCATGCAGTTCCACATTCCAATCAGAACGGTTCAATGAAGTTCCTGTAAAATCATCTCCCCATTTGAAACTGTATCCTTTCTTTGCAAGTTCCGAAGGTGTTGTTTCAAATGTATCTGTCGAAGACGAACCTCCAGATGCAGAACCGGAAGAACTATTTTCATCTTTCTTTTCATTGGTTGTATCTTTATTGTCGGTCTGATCTTTGTCATCTGTTTTATCGTTATTCTTATCATCAGACTTACGGTCTGCAGTGATCTGTTTTTTATCTCCGGACTTTACTTTTGCTGTATTGCCGTCCGCATCTGTCACTTTTATTGCCTTATCCGTTTTATTCGTAACCGCTACATTTTCATTCTCTCCGGTACATTTGATTTTGACAGCAATGGATGTGGTAATTGCGGTATCCTTCGCAGAAATAACAACGTCCACCGTCTTTTTTGAGCTTCCCGACAAAGATACCTTCTTTGCCTTCTGCACCTCTACTTTTTTTACGGTACCGTTATTCTTTACAGAAACATTTCCGCTGCAGTTGATAATGATCTTTTTTAAAGTTCCATTATTTTTAACCGTTACCTTATCCCCTATAACCTTGATTGTGACATTTTTATAATTTTCTTTTGGGATTGTCACTTTTGTATTCTTTCCTGCTTTCACAATAATAGAATACGCTTTCTTTCCCTTTGCTACCTTAAGCGCTTTGTTCAGCTGCTTCTGATTTGACACGGTGACTGTTTTTGTTGTCGCACCATACACCGGCACCTGCACCATGCTCACAGTCAATGTGGCCGCGAGCATAAGTGCACCGGTCTTCTTAAAAAACCCCTTTTTCATAGAAACCTCCCAGAAATTTAAATTTGTATTTTATCCTTTCACACTGCCGAGAGCAACTCCCTGTACAATATGTTTGGAAAGAATCAGATACACAACGATTACCGGTAAAATAGAGAAAGTAATCATGACATACACCTGTCCCATATCAAACTTCAGCCAGTCTGCTGCACGTAACTGTGCAATCAGAATCGGAAGTGTCTTTTTCTTGTCATCATGTAAGATCAATGCCGGAGTAAAATAATTGTTCCAGCTGCTTACGAAACCAAAGATTGCCTGTACTGCGATCGCCGGCTTCATAAGCGGAAGCACAATACTGTTAAAGGTACGGAATTCACCCGATCCATCAATACGTGCCGCTTCAATCAGTGAAAGGGGGAGTGTACTGTCCATGTACTGCTTCATATAGAAAAATGTAACCGGTGAAGCGATTGCCGGAACAATCAACGGAATAAAGGAATCCATAAGTCCCATCTTTGTTACAAGTTTGATAAATCCCAATGCAGTTACCTGGGTCGGAATCATCATGATCATCAGGATAAATGGATAAATATATTTTTTCAGTTTAAATTCATATGCATGAATTGCGTATGCTGTCATAGTAGAAAAATATACACTGAACGCCGCTGTAAATGTCGCAATGATCAGACTGTTGAACATTCCAAACCAGATTGGAAGCGTTCCGTGAACCAGGTTGTTCCAGTTCTTTAACAAGTATTTACTCGGTGCAAGCGTAAAGCCTGCGTTCAATTCTCCATTTGATCTTGTTGCGTTAATGACCATTACATAGAACCAGAACAGGCAGAAAAAAGAAATGATGATCAATACGATATAGGCAATTGCCCGTCTTGCATGAAGACCTAATCCTTTTTCCAAATTATCATTATTTTTTGCCATCTCAATCACCCCTTTTTCTCATCATTGCCACTGATTTTGAAGACAATCAGGCTCAATATTGCTGTAAAGATGAACAGTACAACGGATAACGCTCCTGCCATACCATAATTCTTACTATACAAATGTTTATTCAGATACATGATCAAAGTCATAGTAGACCGCATCGGATTTCCTGTTCCGTTTGTCAGAATCTGTGGAACATCAAATAACTGCACACCACCAATGAGTGATGTAATTACAACATACACAAGAATTGGACGAAGCAATGGTAATGTAATCTTGAAGAATACCTGTGTCGATGTTGCTCCATCCACTTCTGCTGCCTCAAAAAGAGATGTGTCAATTCCCATCATTCCAGCCATCAGAAGAATGGTCGTGTTACCAAACCACATCAGGCAGTTCATCAAGGCAATCAGGCCTCTGGCACTTCCTGCATGTGATAAAAATTTGTATGGTTCAGAGATGAATCCAATCTGCATCAGCAACGAATTAATAGGACCTCCATCTGAAAACAAAGTAAAAAACAGCATGGAGAACGCTGATGCCATGATCAGATTCGGTAAATATATTACGGTTTTGAAGAATCTGGAACCTTTTAAATTCATTCGCACATCAGAAAACCATGCGCCCAATAACAGGGAGAGAAAGATTTGGGGAATAAAACACATAATCCATAATACCAATGTGTTTTTCAGGTACACCCAGACATCGCCACCGGTAAACAATTGCTTGTAATTTTCAAATCCAACAAAATTCGGTCCAACCTGTGTCAGACCAGACATATAATTTTCAAAAAAACTGTTATAAATGGTACTAATCAGCGGAATCAGCTGAAATACGATATAAACGACAATAAATGGAATCAAAAAAATGTATCCCCATTTATTATATCTAACGGCTTTTGCATTGCCTTTTTTCATACTCCTACCTCCTACACTTTGAACATCAGCCCATGCAAAATTTGCTTTCAGTAAATGGGCTGACGCTGCATATCAAGTTTTCACAGAAAATTTGATACTATCGCAGGTATGCATTTTTATGTATGTGCCTGCCCTCGAAAAGGCAGGCACATAAAATTGAAACTGAAAGTTTTCGCTTAAATAAATGTGATTAATGTGATAACTCAGGATACTTTTCTTCAACACCCTTGTAGAACAGATCTAACGCATCTTCTTTCGTTGCTTTTCCTTCAAAGTAATTCTTCATTGCTTTCTGGAACTCTTCGTTACATCCCTGGTCATACGAGCAGATGTTACTTAAATCAAGAGACTCAACACCTGCGCAGTACATTCCAAGTGGATTCTGTCCTCCGAGGATCTTGCTGCTGTAGCTTGAATCTTTTGCCATTGCTTCCATGACTGTCTTGTTGTTTACGAAATCATCATCCTTAACTACGATATCTTTCATGGTATCATCGTCAGTTGTCATCTTTAACATAATGTCTTTGATAAGACCTGCATTATCTGTACCCTTGGCTGCACAGATCCATGTACCGCCCCAGAAGAAGCCCTGTGGTCCCTGAGCTGCGCCCCAGCCACCATCGTGACCGATAGATCCTTCGGTGTCAGCAGCCATTGAGAAGTTAACTAACCAAGCCGGTCCAAAGTAGCAGAATACCTTTCCTTCAGGATAGAATCCCTTTGACCAGTCGTCTGACCACATATCAAATGTTCCTGTCTCACCGGCATCAACCAGTTTCTTGGAATCATCTACCCATTTCATAATGTTGTCGTCTACACTGACTTTTCCGTCTGTTACCCACTTTGTAGTTACATTGTTGGAATATACACGGTATGTATCGTTTGCAGAAGATGTCATCTTATATCCGGCATCTTTCATCTTCTTTGCAGTATCGTTAAAGGTATCCCAATCCTTAACATACTTCTGAACTTCATCCGGATCATCTGTTCCAAGTACTTCCTTGGCAGCTTCTCTGTTATAGAAGAGAACACCCGGGCAGCCCTGCCATGAAACACCTTTTAATGTTCCATTGGAATCTGTTACGATATCCTTTGTATACTGATACTGTTTGGACAGATCCTCATCTGTAATTCCCAGATCTTTAATCGGCATTGTGTAATCTGTATCTACATACTTTAAGGCGTTGTCAGCTTCAACAAGGAATAAGTCGATCTTGTCGTCTGCCTGAGCGTCATTCTGGTTCAACAATGTTGTATCCAGATTGTTCTGATATGCATTGTCATCACTTGGTGTAATGTTCCATACCACTTCTACATCTCCGATTTTGCCGTGTGTTGCGTCCACTTCCTTATAATCCGGATAGTGATCGGTAATGCGGCTCTTGAACTCTTCATTCCAACAGTAGATATTTAATACCTTTCCATCATCCGATGCCGAAACCTTCTCTGTGTTCCCAGTTGCTGCCTGCTGGGTACCGTTTGTACCGTTGGCATCTGTGTTACCACATCCTGCAAGCATTCCTGTAAGCATTGTTGCACATAATAATGCGCTTACGATTTTCTTTTTCATAGTAATTATCCTCCTTTTGTTTTACTGCCTTAGCATAGTTACATTATAGGGATTTTGTTCTTTCCAGAATACAAAATTTGTTGCAAATATATCAAAATCATGACATAATTTAATTGTAAGTACATGATTCTGTTAAGGAGGATTTTCTATGTTACAATCACAATGGTATAAAGAAGAACTTTCCAAAAGCGACGCAGATGTCAAGCACCGCTCTTTATCGGAAGAATATTCTTTTTTTGAAGCTGTCAAAGAGGGCAATATTGAATTTGTACAAGAGAACTGTAAAGAAGAAGCTTTTTCCAATCCGGAAGGAATGGGGGTCTTGTCTAAAAATGCACTGACCAATTTAAAATATCATTTTGTTATTACCGTAGCTCTGGTCACACGATACTGTATTGAAGGAGGAATGGAAACCGAACAGGCCTATCGCCTGAGTGATTTTTACATTTTACATATGGATGCCTGCACTTCCCTCAGAGAAATCTCTGACCTGCATCATGTCATGGCACTCGACTTCACCGGAAAAATGCGTCTGTTACAAAAAAATGCCGCATTATCCAAACCGATTGCCCAATGCATCGACTACATATACGCCCACATCAGTTCTCGTATTACGATTGAAGAACTTGCAGCATACACTGCACTTTCTCCGAGTTATCTTTCACGCCTTTTTAAACAGAATCTGGGTGTATCGATCAGCGACTATATACGCGAAAAAAAAATCGAAAAAGCGCAGAATCTCCTGCGCTTTTCCGATTATACATACATCGAGATTGCCAACTATCTTTCTTTTTCTTCCCAGAGTCACTTTATTCAGACATTTGAACATTATGTTGGTATGACTCCAAAACAATACCGGGGTTCCAAATATAAAAGTAACTGGTAATTATCCTAATACAATCCGCAAAGTGTGTGCTTTTTTTCCTTCCAACACGGAGAAAGGAATACACACACTTTTTTCTTCTGGTTCTTTGTAGAGCGTTCCATCTATCCAGATTTCAGAAATTTTATATGTTCCATATTCTTTGTGTTCCGGATTCTGGTATACAACCGAAAATATCTGGCCACGATACGGAATTTCTGCCGAGAAATTTCCAAGTGCATCAAACTGCTTTGAGAGAATCTTAGGCTCTATCATTAAATCTCCCCACAAACCACGAAAACCATAAATCTGTGTCACAACCGTCATCATATACCAGCTGGCTGCCCCTGTCAGATATGGATATTTTCCTTTTCCCTGCGCATCAAAATACTCTGGAATTCCCGGATACATTCTGCTTACTTTCGTATTCATCGCCTGTTCAAGCAAGGTATACAGTGCCTTATACCCTTCCTTTACAAAGCCTCTCTGGTATAATGCGTTGGCATACATAACGGTCATATGGGAAAATACCGCACCATTTTCCTTTTCACCATACGCAAATCCAAACATTCTTCCAAGATCAAACTTTTCCTCTTGAAAATCCGTGTTCAGACGATAGCCGCCAATTTCTTTCTTATACAGATATGTATCTGCACTATCCGCAATCGCTGCGACCTCCGCATCATCCGCAACATTTCCCATAATCGAAAATACCTGTCCGGTCAGCATCATGCGTACATTTCCATTTACGACACCTTCCACCTGTCTGCCGGAATTATCATAATAACCATTGAACCATCCATGCCCGTTTCCATCAGATACCCATTCATTTTTCTTTATAAATTCTGTGTACCAGTCTGCTTTTTCACGCAAATCTTTCACAAGTGCTGCAATATCCACAGAAATCTGTTCTCCGGAAATGTTATGCACGCATTTATTTGCATACTCTGCCAAAACGGCATTCCTCTTTTCAGCCGATGCATAAATATCTTTTTCCTGTGAGATCAAAACTTCCATCTCTTTTGCGATTGTAATATCATTTACACGACATCTCTCCCGGTAAATTTCCAACGTATCTGCAAGGTCTCTGAGATTGCCAATATACGCACAGGTAAACGCAACACTTTCTCCATGTTCTGCTGCCATATCCAGTGCATCGTTCCAGTCCGCACCTCGAAGCCGCATCACACCATGATCGCCTGCTTCATAAAATGCAGACAGATTCTGAAGTAACAGATGTTCCAAAACCGAGCCCTCATAAACAGTTCCAGCTTCTGTTTTCTGACGCATGCCATATTCTGCCGTCCAGATTTCGTCCTTTGCGTTTCCCCTACATACCTGTGGATCTTTAAAATACGAGATTTTTTCATTCAGAATATCTACATCACCCGTCTGGTTCATATACAGTTTTGTTGTCACAAACGGCCAGAACGCGTGATCCATCCATACTCTTGTAATGTTGTTTCGATCTGCTACAAATTCACCCGGTTGATTTCCAATAATAGTTGCATTTGTTCCATCAAACCGTACACCTTCGAAACTATTCAAAATCATGGAACGGACTTCTTTCGGATCAAGAATCAGAAGAGACAGGCAATCCTGCCACAAATCTCTCCATCCTCTGCCACCTCTTCCGTAATCATGATACGGCAGGAAAGAACATCCGTAAATTCTTCGTAAAATCGGTTGGAAACAAATCCATTTCAAATAGCTGTCTTCTTTCGGGTTTCCTGTTTCAAAAGAAATATTGACCAGACCATTCCAGTATTCTTTTGCTTTTATAAATGCTGCATCTGCCTGTTCTTTCGTATGAAAAGCCTCTGCTGTTCTTGTAATTTCTTCTTCGGACTCTGTCATTCCACTTACTACAATATATTCTCGTGCCTGTCCCGGAGCCAACATAATTTCCGCAAATGTCATAGCGCCCAAAGCTTCTTCTCCTGCAAACTCCTTTCCTGCTCCACAGCCTTTCTGATTCTTTGCCAGAGCCTCCGGTGCAAGAAATGTTCCGCTCTCACCAATAAATGACGCAACTGTCGGGAAAAAACTCACCGGATTTTCTCCATTCTCCGTGCTTCCTGCGACATAATAAATCATATTATTTTTCTGATGACCACGCTCATCAAAAGAGAGAACCGGTTTGCAGATAACACCATTTTCACTTGTTTTAATCCTGTGTAAAAGGGAAGTTACATGCCGGTGATCCCTCAGATTGTCAGCACTTCTTCCATACAGTGGAATTGCTGGTGTAACGCTTATTTTTCGTGCGTCCTTTCCTTTATTCACAATTTTTACCTGCATGACTTCTGCTCCATAGCCAAGTGGTGCAAATATACGAACCGTCGCTTCAAGTTCTACATCTTTTATGATACGTTTTACTTCCTGCCACATAAATCCTGCATCGAGCACTATGTCATCCTCTTTTCCAAGAAATCTCTCGTACTCATTTTGCGCTGAGGCACCGGTAAGTGAATAATGATCTTTTCCATCTACCGTGCACCAGATATTTCTTGTGCTGCGGTTATTATGAAGATTTTCAATGCTGACCGGTTCTAAGAGGAAATGATTCTGATCTAGTTTACAATCTCCACCAAAATTCTGTGTCACACTACTTTTGATTCCTTCTTCATTTGCAACAGGGAAATTCCATTCATTCTGCTGCACCAAATGTGCGATCTGAAATTCTCCGTTTTTCCCAGTAAACTGAATCATATTTTTCATAACTGGTCTGTCTCCTTTCTTTGAATATCAGCCCATTAAATATACAACTTGATTATTGTATTTTCACTCATCTTTTCTACCGGAACATAATTTCCATCCATCATCTCATCATTGACAAGCAGTTTTGTGCATCCACTCTCTTTATGATCCGGATTGTACACTTCAATATGCAGATGTTTTCCACGAAAATCTTTTTCTACTGTAAAGTTATCCCACTCTTTTGGAATCGAAGGTGCAATGCGAAGTCCATAGAAGTCCGGTCTCATACCAAGAATTCCTTCTACGCACCCAACCATTACGGTCGAAGCAGTTCCTGTCAGCCAGTGTACATGAGAGCGTCCAAAATGCAAACTGTCCTTTCCTTCGGTAAACTGGCCATAGCAATACGGCTCAAGCTTACGGATTTCTGCACGGTCATTCTGCGCAGATGGTGCATTCTCGCTAAAATACATAAAAGCACGATCACCGTGACACATCAATGCTTCTGCAAGAATCAGCCAACCCTGTGTCTGTGAAAAAATACCGGAATTTTCTTTTGAACCAGGATTGTAAATCACAGCCAGTGCTCCATCAAATGCATGCAGATGGTATGGCGGATCCATAAGGATTGCACCATAAGAAGTATTCAATCTCTCATATACATTATTCATGGAAAGTTCTGCCTGCTGGTCAGTTGCCAGTCCACTGATAACCGCCCAGGTCTGTGGATTCAGCCACATGTTGGCTTCCACATCAGTCTTCTTTCCAATCACTTCCCCATCCTCTGTAAATCCGCGGACAAAACGGTCCTCATTCCAGCAGAGATTATTGATCAATGTACCCAGCTTATCCTGTTCCTCTTCCAGATAATTCATATAGTAATCATCTTCTTTGTACGCCGCAAAAAGCTTCATAATTGACATTGCATAATAGAACTGTAATGCAACGAATGTAGATTCTCCATTCTTTCCAAGCCGCAGGCAGTCATTCCAGTCTGCATACAATCCTGCCGGCAGTTTATGCGGTCCCAGATGCTTCATTGAAAAATCAATTGCACGTTTCAGATGCTCATATACGGTTCCTTCATCTTTATTTGCAAATGGAATTACCTCATCAATAAATGCAAGATTTCCTGATTCCGCAATGTATTTATAAACGGTCGGGAACAACCACAATGCATCGTCTGCACGATAAGCCGGATGTCCGGTCTCCTGTACATAGGAAGCATCATCCGGCGTATCCTCATGTCCCGCATGATGTGTAAATTTAACCAGTGGAAGGCCACCGCCATTGTCTACCTGGGCAGATAACATAAAACGGATTTTTTCAAGTGCCATCTCCGGTGCCAGATGAATGACTCCCTGAATATCCTGTACTGTATCACGATATCCATATCCGTTTCTAAGTCCGCAATAGAAAAACGATGCTGCTCTCGACCAGATAAATGTCATAAAACAGTTATAGGCATTCCATGTATTGATCATAGAATCAAATTCTTTACTCGGTGTCTTCACCTGAAAATGAGAAAGTTTGCCATGCCAGTATGAAATCAGTTCTGCCAGTTCTTC
>ULXF01020930.1_pt1 | contig 12386 bp, 9 predicted proteins | sample 1961041 | NCBI WGS metagenome assembly ULXF01 (sample SAMEA4835832, study PRJEB28245) | human gut metagenome | biome: gut microbiome; material: fecal sample | place: Denmark | collected 2008
TTACCATGACTATGTGGTAACGGTGGATGAAAATCTTCCCGCAGGGGTAACGTGCGAGAGGCTGTCGTAATGGCTTCCCCAGATGATTACCTGCTGATGTCCGGTATCCAGCATTTCAGCTTTTGCCGCCGTCAGTGGGCGCTCATACACCTGGAACAACAATGGTCCGAAAACCAACGCACCGCCGAAGGCCGCCTGCAGCATACCCGCTGCCATGATGTTACCTTGACGGAAAAACGCGGCGATTTGCTGATCGCCCGCGGTATGAGGGTCGTCAGCCACCGCTTAAAACTGACCGGCGACTGCGATGTGGTAGAGTTTCACAAGGATCCAAACGGCGTGTCATTGCAGGGCCGCCGCGGCCTGTGGCAACCCATGCCCGTGGAATATAAGCATGGCCGCAGCAAGGTAAACGATGCCGACCGTTTGCAGCTCTGCGCACAGGCCATGGCGCTGGAAGAAATGCTGGTGTGCGAGGTGCCGGAAGGGGAAATCTTTTATGAAGAAACCCGGCAGCGGGAACATGTTTCCCTGACACCGGAACTGCGCAGCACCACGCAGACCATGGCGGATGAGATGAACCGCCTGTTTGCGCGCGGCTATACCCCAAAAAGCAAACCCGGCAAGCATTGCAATGCCTGCTCACTGAAAGAGCTTTGCCTGCCGGCGCTGTATCAGCAGGCAGACCCGGCGGCGTATCTGCGGGAGCATATTGAGGAGGGCGCGCCATGAGAAAGCTGCTCAACACCCTGTTTGTCATCAATGAGGACGCTTACCTGACATTGGATGGCGAAAACCTTGTTGTTACCCGCAATAAGCAGGAAACCCACCGCTATGCCCTGCATACGCTGGAAGGCATCGTCTGCTTTACTTACGCGGGCGCCAGCCCCGCTTTGATGGGAGCTTGTGCCCGGCGGGGCATTGACCTTTGCTTTTTTGACCCGTATGGCAGATTTCAGGCCCGCACCGTGGGGGAAGAACGCGGCAATGTGCTGCTGCGTCAGACGCAGTACCGCGTGTCGGATGACCCGGCCCAGAGCTGTCGCTATGCCCGGAGCTTTATCCTTGGTAAAGTGTATAACGCACGCTGGGTGCTGGAACGCGCAACCCGCGATCATCCCCAGCGTGTCCCGGTCGAAAAACTGAAACGCACCTCCACCCAGCTGGCCGCCGCGCTGCCGCTGATACAGACCAGCGATGATCCGGAACAGCTGCGCGGCCTGGAAGGCGAGGCAGCCCAGCGCTACTTTGACTGCCTGAATGACCTGATTCTGCAGCAAAAGCAGGATTTTGTGTTTGAGGGCCGCAGCCGCCGTCCACCGCTGGACAATGTGAATGCGCTGCTTTCGTTTGCCTACAGCATGCTGGCGCGGGAGTGTGCATCCGCCTTGACCGCTGTGGGCCTGGACCCTTATGTTGGCTTTATGCACCGCCCGCGCCCCGGCCGCAAAAGTCTGGCACTTGACCTGATGGAAGAACTGCGGGCGGTTTATGCAGACCGGCTGGTCATCAGCTGCATCAATCAAAAGATCATCACGGCAAAACACCTGCAAAAACAGGAAAATGGTGCCGTACTGCTGACGGATGATGGCCGCAAAGCTTTCCTGACCGCATGGCAGAACAAAAAGAAGGAAGAGATCACCCATCCGTTTTTGAAAGAAAAACTGCCCTGGGGGCTGGTGCCCTATGTTCAGGCGCTTTTGCTGGCCCGTGCTCTGCGCGGCGACCTGGAAGTGTACCCACCGTTTTTCTGGAAGTGAGGTGCCGTTATGTTGGTGCTTGTAACCTATGATGTCAACACCGAAACAGCCGCCGGTCGTCGCAGGCTGCGCAAAGTAGCAAAAGTCTGTGTAGACTACGGCCAGCGGGTGCAAAACTCCGTATTTGAGTGCCTGCTGGATGCCGCGCAATACACGATGTTCAAAGCAAAATTGACCGAACTGATCGATTCGGAATCGGACAGCCTGCGCTTTTATCAACTGGGAAACCATTACAAAAGCAAAGTCGAGCATGTGGGTCTGCACCCGGATTTTGATCAGGATGGAATCTTGTTTGCTTAGTGCGAGGGGAAGGCAATCATAAAATTCCCGCTTCCTTCGCACCAGAAAATATGGAAAAAACAGGGGCAGAAAGGGTAAAATACAGCCTTGCCTGTCAGCATGAAGATGCAATCCCCATAAAATTTGTTTCATATGCGCAAAAGTGCCCCACTGTTTTGTGCACTTTTGCTGTCGCTCTCCGCAAGGAGAGCGTGGATAGAAATTCCTGCTGGCTGTTGGCGCGACGCTCGCCGGGCTTGTCGCTCTCCGCAAGGAGAGCGTGGATAGAAATGCTAAATAATGATTTAGCGAACATCAAATTGACGTGTCGCTCTCCGCAAGGAGAGCGTGGATAGAAATTATTATAGCATGATTTAGTAATTATCGCAATGTTGTCGCTCTCCGCAAGGAGAGCGTGGATAGAAATTCCTGCTGGCTGTTGGCGCGACGCTCGCCGGGCTTGTCGCTCTCCGCAAGGAGAGCGTGGATAGAAATTTTTGCGTAAAATTACTATTACGGTTGATGACGATGTCGCTCTCCGCAAGGAGAGCGTGGATAGAAATATAACCGCTTTGGCCGTCCTATTGATGTACAATTTGGTCGCTCTCCGCAAGGAGAGCGTGGATAGAAATCCAGATTAGCGTCAGTACCGTTGTTGGCGTGCTCGCCAGTCGCTCTCCGCAAGGAGAGCGTGGATAGAAATTTCGGTGCAATGCAGATTGTAATTATCGTAGTGAGTCGCTCTCCGCAAGGAGAGCGTGGATAGAAATTTGATTGATGAAATCCAGCTGGAATTTAACTCTTTGGTCGCTCTCCGCAAGGAGAGCGTGGATAGAAATTACATACGTAATACGGCTACCACGCTGCCAAGTGTCGCTCTCCGCAAGGAGAGCGTGGATAGAAATTATAGACGATTTAGAGCCATCCAGCACTCGCAAAGTCGCTCTCCGCAAGGAGAGCGTGGATAGAAATAAGAGTATCGTCATCAACCGTAATAGTAATTTTAGTCGCTCTCCGCAAGGAGAGCGTGGATAGAAATTTTTATTACGCCGACAAGGATTGTGACTGGGTGGTCGCTCTCCGCAAGGAGAGCGTGGATAGAAATAACGGGGACAATAGGGAAATCAAACAGAGCAATTAAAGGGTCGCTCTCCGCAAGGAGAGCGTGGATAGAAATAGCTTGTGAAATGAGGTGTTTTTATGTCTGCGTGTCGCTCTCCGCAAGGAGAGCGTGGATAGAAATAGGGCGTGCATTTTGACAATTTTAATTTGCACTGCGGTCGCTCTCCGCAAGGAGAGCGTGGATAGAAATAGCTTGTGAAATGAGGTGTTTTTATGTCTGCGTTCGTCGCTCTCCGCAAGGAGAGCGTGGATAGAAATTTGTATTATGGGGATGATCTGACATTTTTAGATGGGTCGCTCTCCGCAAGGAGAGCGTGGATAGAAATTATTGACAATTTGACGCAAGGTATTTTCAATCTGGTCGCTCTCCGCAAGGAGAGCGTGGATAGAAATTACTGTCGTCGCTACCCTTGCAACACTTGTTACGTCGCTCTCCGCAAGGAGAGCGTGGATAGAAATATCCCCTCCCATTGAATTATGTCACGAACAGGGGTCGCTCTCCGCAAGGAGAGCGTGGATAGAAATATTGACACGCAGCACCTTAGCATATGTGTCATAGAGTCGCTCTCCGCAAGGAGAGCGTGGATAGAAATGTATTTGTCAATCTTGGTAATATAGCCACCACGAGTCGCTCTCCGCAAGGAGAGCGTGGATAGAAATCAGATACCAGCCAAAATACAGGTTGTAGCTGTTCACATCGTCGCTCTCCGCAAGGAGAGCGTGGATAGAAATCAAGGTGTACATTATGACAACTATAATTTGCACTGGTCGCTCTCCGCAAGGAGAGCGTGGATAGAAATTCCGATGGAGCAAAGGAATTAAAAAGCCTGATGTTGTCGCTCTCCGCAAGGAGAGCGTGGATAGAAATATGCCTTCCCATTGAATAATATCACGCACGGGGGTCGCTCTCCGCAAGGAGAGCGTGGATAGAAATCCGTACATTCCGCTTGCAAAGGTCCGGCACTGCGAGGTCGCTCTCCGCAAGGAGAGCGTGGATAGAAATCTGCTGATGTGGTATCAGTGCAACACTGTGGTTAGTCGCTCTCCGCAAGGAGAGCGTGGATAGAAATTGATCTTGTGAGTTTGATTGGTGCTGCCGCCGATGGTCGCTCTCCGCAAGGAGAGCGTGGATAGAAATTCAAGCGCTGCCGGGAGCAGAACATCCTGTCCGTGTCGCTCTCCGCAAGGAGAGCGTGGATAGAAATATGGGCTCCAGCAGGTGCGTACCACGCGCACGGGTCGCTCTCCGCAAGGAGAGCGTGGATAGAAATTGATACCTCCTCTACATACTTCATGTTTTGGTGGTCGCTCTCCGCAAGGAGAGCGTGGATAGAAATATTCCACCTCTTTCACATTTGGAAATAATGTATTGTCGCTCTCCGCAAGGAGAGCGTGGATAGAAATAGACGCTCAATGAACCTTGTATCGTCTTGCTCGGTCGCTCTCCGCAAGGAGAGCGTGGATAGAAATTCCGGCTTGCAGGCATATTTGCAGGTGGTCAAAGGTCGCTCTCCGCAAGGAGAGCGTGGATAGAAATACGCTGGCTGACGCATGGGCATTTTTGATTTACGTCGCTCTCCGCAAGGAGAGCGTGGATAGAAATATCTTTCAGCAGGTCGAAGTCCCAGTCACTCTCGGTCGCTCTCCGCAAGGAGAGCGTGGATAGAAATAGGTCGAGTGGCACATAACTGGCTTTGATAGCCGGTCGCTCTCCGCAAGGAGAGCGTGGATAGAAATCCAAATATCAAAGTTGGAACGCCACCACTTAAGAGTCGCTCTCCGCAAGGAGAGCGTGGATAGAAATCAAACAGCTGCCCGGATTGTTACACAGTAGCGCGTCGCTCTCCGCAAGGAGAGCGTGGATAGAAATGCTTATTGAGCGTATGGAAGATATCATGCGCGGAGGTCGCTCTCCGCAAGGAGAGCGTGGATAGAAATATCTGCCAGGGCCAGCAAGGCTTTGTAGAGCGCTGGTCGCTCTCCGCAAGGAGAGCGTGGATAGAAATACGTTATGTGGCGTGATATGCTGCTTATGGTGCACGTCGCTCTCCGCAAGGAGAGCGTGGATAGAAATCCGCTTTGGCCTCGTCACGGCGGCGTTCCGCTTGCGGTCGCTCTCCGCAAGGAGAGCGTGGATAGAAATCTGGGTGACGCCGTTGTCCATAGTGGACACGCCGTCGCTCTCCGCAAGGAGAGCGTGGATAGAAATTGCACCATGCAGTACATGCAGCAGTCAATGGCCCGTCGCTCTCCGCAAGGAGAGCGTGGATAGAAATCCCTGCCCTGGCTGTGAAAGAATGGGATGACGGCAGGTCGCTCTCCGCAAGGAGAGCGTGGATAGAAATATCCATGCTACCAAAGCCCAGACCCACCAGCAGGTCGCTCTCCGCAAGGAGAGCGTGGATAGAAATAGCACAGCGTCCATCATGCAGCCGCAGGCCACAGCGTCGCTCTCCGCAAGGAGAGCGTGGATAGAAATCGCGCAGAGCTTGACAAGCGGCGCGAATATAACGTCGCTCTCCGCAAGGAGAGCGTGGATAGAAATCAGTGCTTTATCCTGGGCAGCCTCAACGGCTGGCGGTCGCTCTCCGCAAGGAGAGCGTGGATAGAAATGGGTCAAGCACGTTGACGGCGTGATAAGTTACCGGTCGCTCTCCGCAAGGAGAGCGTGGATAGAAATTGGGTATGATAGTGGTAGATACCGCACAGCAAAAGGTCGCTCTCCGCAAGGAGAGCGTGGATAGAAATAGCTGCACATTGCCGACTACGTGCGCACCGCCGAGTCGCTCTCCGCAAGGAGAGCGTGGATAGAAATACAAGAACGCCAACCTTGAACGGTTTCAGAATGTGGTCGCTCTCCGCAAGGAGAGCGTGGATAGAAATTTCGCACCAGCGGCGCAGTTCCGCCGGGGAAGATGGTCGCTCTCCGCAAGGAGAGCGTGGATAGAAATTGTTATGCCATTTTTTGCGGTTTTGGGGGCGTGGGTCGCTCTCCGCAAGGAGAGCGTGGATAGAAATTTTAATCCGGGCCGGGCCGCACGGCCTAGGCCCGTCGCTCTCCGCAAGGAGAGCGTGGATAGAAATCGCCGCCACGAGGACGGCAGCTTGCGGCTGGATACGTCGCTCTCCGCAAGGAGAGCGTAGATAGAAATAGCGATAATACGTCAGATATACGCAGCCCAGTTAGTCGCTCTCCGCAAGGAGAGCGTGGATAGAAATCCCGGTGGATACCAAAAAATATCCGACGCAAAGCGTCGCTCTCCGCAAGGAGAGCGTGGATAGAAATACCGCATCAATCAAATTATCCTCAAGGAGATTGGGTCGCTCTCCGCAAGGAGAGCGTGGATAGAAATATTGTCGGCAGTGGTAACAGAATTGTTGATATTATTGTCGCTCTCCGCAAGGAGAGCGTGGATAGAAATCGTCTGTTCATCATTGGTCAATACCTCGTCAGTGTCGCTCTCCGCAAGGAGAGCGTGGATAGAAATCGAACGCCCCACCACATGAACACAAGGCCAATACCGTCGCTCTCCGCAAGGAGAGCGTGGATAGAAATACATAATACAGTTTGTCCGTATCGCTGACAACATCGTCGCTCTCCGCAAGGAGAGCGTGGATAGAAATCGCATTATCGCCAAGGAATATGACTGGGATGCCCGTCGCTCTCCGCAAGGAGAGCGTGGATAGAAATATTAAACAGGTCATCAAATTTTTGGATATACGCGTCGCTCTCCGCAAGGAGAGCGTGGATAGAAATCGGGGTCCTGGATTTCGGCCCCGGTGAGGTATTGTCGCTCTCCGCAAGGAGAGCGTGGATAGAAATTTCGGGGCCTTTAAATGCCGCCTGCATCTGGGTGGTCGCTCTCCGCAAGGAGAGCGTGGATAGAAATCACGCACTGGGAATATTGGGTTGGCGGCTATGGCGTCGCTCTCCGCAAGGAGAGCGTGGATAGAAATTTTTGATACGCTCGCCGGCACTTGCAGGTCATCGAGTCGCTCTCCGCAAGGAGAGCGTGGATAGAAATTATCAACAATAATTATAATGATTTGACGCGACCTGTCGCTCTCCGCAAGGAGAGCGTGGATAGAAATAATGGATGACTTCGAGCCATCCACAACGCGGAGGTCGCTCTCCGCAAGGAGAGCGTGGATAGAAATCTAGTAATAGTGCTGACTGGAGATGGCCGGAGTAGTCGCTCTCCGCAAGGAGAGCGTGGATAGAAATTGGTGCCAGTTGATCGTGCGCTCTTTCATCAAGCGTCGCTCTCCGCAAGGAGAGCGTGGATAGAAATTCCAGCCCCAACACTGACATTATAATCCTAGACGAGTCGCTCTCCGCAAGGAGAGCGTGGATAGAAATTTGCCGATCATCCTCTCCACGGTGTCGGTGATATCGTCGCTCTCCGCAAGGAGAGCGTGGATAGAAATTTGTATTTTGCGGTCCTCAAGGGTCAGGCAAAACGTCGCTCTCCGCAAGGAGAGCGTGGATAGAAATCGAAACGCAACGTAATGCTCACCAGGATTTTGCCGGTCGCTCTCCGCAAGGAGAGCGTGGATAGAAATCCCAATCTGCTAAAATTTTGTGCAATATGCTAGTAGTCGCTCTCCGCAAGGAGAGCGTGGATAGAAATCCAAGCAATCCTTGTTAAAGTTGTAGACTTGCCAGGTCGCTCTCCGCAAGGAGAGCGTGGATAGAAATTTCCCTGATTCAAGGGGGTGATGGTTTTTGTATGTCGCTCTCCGCAAGGAGAGCGTGGATAGAAATGCTTTTCCGCACATAAAAAAAATAGGCCGTCTGTTGTCGCTCTCCGCAAGGAGAGCGTGGATAGAAATTCCCTTGCATGATAAAGACGTAAACCCCGATGGGGTCGCTCTCCGCAAGGAGAGCGTGGATAGAAATGCCAACCCTGTGTTGAATGCCTAAGACTGTAACGTCGCTCTCCGCAAGGAGAGCGTGGATAGAAATATTAACGCGCAGAACCTTTGCGTATGTATCATGTCGCTCTCCGCAAGGAGAGCGTGGATAGAAATGGAGAAGACATCGACAACTGCCCCAAGAACATGAAGTCGCTCTCCGCAAGGAGAGCGTGGATAGAAATCACCAACGTTTCCGTGTGTAATCACGTTGTATCCCGTCGCTCTCCGCAAGGAGAGCGTGGATAGAAATAAAAGGAACTGGACGCCCTGAAAGGAAAAGGCGATGGTCGCTCTCCGCAAGGAGAGCGTGGATAGAAATATCATCGCAATAGTCGAGGAATTGAGCAAAACTGTCGCTCTCCGCAAGGAGAGCGTGGATAGAAATGCCCACGCTGTGAATTTGACTGGCAAAATGAGCTGTCGCTCTCCGCAAGGAGAGCGTGGATAGAAATCAAGGTGCAGCCGCAGACCGGGCAGCGCAACAGACGTCGCTCTCCGCAAGGAGAGCATGGAATGTTTCTCTTTCTGACTGTTCAGGGTGGTTTTGTTCATGCGGATATCCGCTTTAATTTTAAAAATTGCTATAGTAAAAAACTCTCGCATAAAATAATATAAAAATATTATATTATCTACTTGACAAGGTACCCCGGAGGGGTATATAGTAAATATACCCCTCCGGGGTACCTTGCATGTGATGGGAGGGTAACATAATGCAGGAAAACGAAAAGAAGGAACCGTGTTGCTGCTGTGCACACAAAACAAAGCATCGCAGTGAAGAAGAGTATAAAAGCCTGGTCCACAGACTGAACCGGATCGAAGGGCAGATTCGGGGCATCCGTGGGATGGTGGAAAACGAAGTGTATTGTCCGGATATTCTGGTGCAGTCGGCGGCGGTAACGGCGGCGATGAACGCGTTCAATCGTGAGCTGCTGGCAAACCATATCCGCACCTGTGTGGCGGATGATATCCGTGCCGGGAATGACGAAGTTGTGGATGAGCTGCTGAAAACGCTGCAGAAACTGATGAAATAAGCATTGCCTGCACAAAATAGCAGAAGCAGAACATGAAATAAATGCACGAGTGTTTGAGCCAGCAAAAATGCCATGCCAGTGCCAAGTACGATTGTTTTTCTGTTCACAAACATCGGTAAAAGTTTGTGTAACATTACCAGAGCCATGAATAAATGCCAGTCATTCCCTGTGAGAGGGTGTGGATAGAAATGCCGCATCGGCCTTGGTTGCCCCCAACGTATCGCTCTCCGCAAGGAGAGCGTGGATAGAAATGGTAACCTCAATAATACGTCGAATTGCAGGCTAGCCGCTCACCAAAAGGGGAGTGAGGATAGGGCAACACCGCACAATTCCCGCCTTGCGGCTTAAGCACCGCTCCGGCAGCTGCGGCACGGCATCTGCGTTGCCAAAATGCTCGATAATGTCGGGTTGCGGTACCCGCATCGTGCTTCGGGGCAAAAGCCCCTCGCACTCTGCGACCGCTGCCCCTGCTTCGGTTCGCTGTTTCCGCCACTGGCGGCGCTCACCTTTGCAGCATCCAGTATTATCTGCGCTTTTGGCTTGGCATCTGCCGCACCTCGCTCGCCGTATCGGCACTTAGAATTATGCGGTATTGCCATAGAAACAACTCAAACATCAACAACCCGTGTTCAAACACCAAAGCGAAACCACTCACCAATCATCACACAGGAATTATAGAATCACTACCGCAAAAGAGAGGGAACAGGAGGAAAGAAGTGGAACAATATAACGTAACCGGGATGAGCTGCGCCGCGTGCAGTGCCCGGGTGGAAAAAGCCGTCAGCAAAGTGCCGGGCGTAACATCCTGCTCGGTCAGCCTGCTGACCAACTCAATGGGTGTGGAGGGCACCGCCGCTCCGGCAGATATTGTGGCCGCAGTGGAAGCCGCAGGCTATGGCGCAAGCCCTAAAAACGCTGCCGCCCAGTCCGCCGCGCCGTCAGCAGATGCCTTAAAAGATACCGAGACCCCGCGCCTCAAACGCCGACTGATTGCCTCGCTGATCTTCTGGGTGGTGCTGATGTACTTCTCCATGGGGCACATGCTATGGAACTGGCCGCTGCCGGGCTTTATGCAGGGCAACCATGTGGCAATGGGTATTTTACAGATGCTACTCACCATTATCATCATGGTCATCAACCAAAAGTTCTTTATCAGCGGCTTTAAGGCGCTGTGGAACCGTGCCCCCAATATGGATACCCTGGTATCCCTTGGCGCTACCGCGGCCTTTGGCTACAGCACTTACGCTCTGTTTGCCATGACGGTGGCCCAGGTGCAGGGGGATGCCATGGCCGTGATGGGCTATATGGAGGAGTTTTATTTTGAATCCGCCGCAACTATCCTGACCCTGATCACGGTGGGCAAAACGCTGGAAGCCCGCTCCAAGGGCAAGACCACCGATGCCCTGAAAGGCCTGATGAACCTGGCCCCCAAAACCGCAACGCTGCTGCGCAATGGGGCGGAAGTTACCGTTCCCATCGAACAGGTGCAGCAGGGCGATGTGTTTGTGGTGCGTCCCGGCGAGAATATCCCCGTTGACGGCGTGGTGCTGGAAGGCAGCAGCGCGGTGAACGAATCGGCCCTGACCGGTGAGAGCATCCCGGCGGATAAGGCCGAAGGCAACAGCGTGAGCGCCGCAACCCTGAACCAATCCGGCTTTTTGCGCTGCCGTGCCACCCGCGTGGGTCAGGATACCACGCTGGCTCAGATCATCCAGATGGTCAGCGATGCCGCAGCCACCAAGGCACCCATTGCCAAAATTGCAGACCGCGTCTCCGGTGTGTTTGTGCCGGTGGTGATCACGCTGGCCGTTATCACCACCATCGTGTGGCTGCTGGCAGGGCAGACGGTCGGTTTTGCCTTGGCCCGCGGTATTTCAGTGCTGGTCATCAGCTGCCCCTGCGCGCTGGGCCTGGCAACGCCGGTTGCCATTATGGTTGGCAATGGTGTGGGCGCTAAAAACGGCATTCTCTTCAAAACCGCGGTTTCGCTGGAGCAGACCGGTAAAACCGAGATCGTTGCCCTGGATAAAACTGGCACCATCACCAGCGGCGAGCCGCGCGTGACGGATATCCTGCCCGCAGACGGTGTGACGGAGCAGGTACTGATGAGCCTTGCCGCTGCCTTGGAGCAGAAGAGTGAACACCCGCTGGCCCGCGCTGTGCTGCAAAAGGCACAGGAGGATAACCTGCCCCCCGCCGAGGTGGCAGATTTCCAGGCTCTGCCCGGCAACGGCCTGACGGCTGTGCTGAACGACAGTACCCTGTACGGCGGCAACGCCAAGCTGATGCAGACCCTTGGCGTGGCGGTGCCGCAAAAGATGGCATCCAGCGCCGAAGCACTGGCCGCCCAGGGCAAGACCCCGCTGTTCTTTGCCAAGGATGGCACCATGCAGGGCGTTATCGCGGTGGCGGACGTCATCAAGGAGGACAGCCCGCAGGCTGTGCGTGAACTGCAGGGCATGGGCATCCGTGTTGTGATGCTGACCGGCGATAACGAGCGCACCGCCAAAGCCATTGGTGCACAGGCCGGTGTGGACGAAGTGATTGCCGGTGTGCTGCCCGATGGCAAGGAAGCTGTGATCCGCAGCCTGAAAAGCAAGGGCCGCGTGGCCATGGTGGGCGATGGCATCAACGATGCACCGGCCCTGACCCGCGCGGATGTCGGTATTGCCATTGGCGCCGGTACGGATGTTGCGATTGACGCCGCTGACGTTGTGCTGATGAAGAGCCGCCTGAGCGATGTGCCCGCCGCCATCCGCCTGAGCCGCGCTACTCTGCACAATATCCACGAAAACCTGTTCTGGGCCTTTGCCTACAATGTGTTGGGCATCCCCCTGGCGGCAGGTGTCTTTATCCCGCTGCTGCACTGGCAGATGAACCCGATGTACGGCGCTGCGGCCATGAGCCTGTCCAGCTTCTGCGTGGTTTCCAACGCACTGCGGCTGAACCTGTTCGATATTTGCAGCACCAAACATGACCATAAACGCAAAGCACACAAAACAAGCAAAAAGGAGAACACGACCATGAATAAGACCATTAAAATTGAAGGCATGATGTGCGGCCATTGCGAAGCAACCGTGAAAAAGGCACTGGAAGCGCTGGACGGTGTTTCCGCCGCCGAAGTAAGCCACACCGCCGGTACCGCTGTTGTAACGCTGGATAAGCCGGTGGATGACACTGTGCTGAAAAAAGCCGTTGAGGACAAAGATTATACCGTGACCGGCATTGAATAATCCCGGCTCAAAAGCAAAGGAATAAGCATGAAAGCGCCCGCACG
>ULXF01003775.1_pt1 | contig 12344 bp, 5 predicted proteins | sample 1961041 | NCBI WGS metagenome assembly ULXF01 (sample SAMEA4835832, study PRJEB28245) | human gut metagenome | biome: gut microbiome; material: fecal sample | place: Denmark | collected 2008
TCTGTGTAGTCTGCTGACTTGTAAACAAGTGCCTCAACAGCGTCGTTTATATCATTTGTCATTTTGTCAACATCTGACTGCTGTGCAAGATCTCTATACCCTCTTAAGGCCTCAACTGCACTGTACAAGTTTGCAACACTTTCATCTGTGTAGATAGAAAGGTCGGCAGGAATATTACCCAGCACTTCATAAACATTGCTGTAGTCAGCAGGCTCAGCACCGCAGGCAGGAGTATCGTTATCACGCTCAGTCCATACGTTTGATGAGCCGTTGAGCATATTTAAAAAGCTGTCTGTTTTCATATCGTCAATAGTAAGAGAAGCTGCTGATTCCGTATTTTTTGCTGTATTTTGTATGTTGTAGTAGCAATTTTGAATCGTACTTCTATTCATCGTATCTTGCATTGCAAAAGCATAAGCGGAAGAGGAAATATCAGATACAAGACCTGTTGCATAGCAATTCTTTACAGTGCCATAATAGTTATTGCTTGCAGCGTCAGTACCCAAGAATGACGCACCAACAAAACTGTTGCTTACATTGCCCTTTGCATAGCAGTTGCTGATGTTAAGACCTGAGATGTTTCCAACAAAGCCGCCTGCATATTCTGCACCTGTTATATTGCCTGTGGCATAGCAATTTTCTATCAAAGTTTCATCAATTGTCACTCCATTACCTATTCCAACGAAGCCACCTACTGCGATACCACGACCATTTCCTGTTACCTCAACAGAAACGTCTGCACCGCAATATTTAGCAAATGAGCCTTTTGCGAGCGTACCAACAAAGCCACCAACATTGCCCTTTTTTGTTGATTCCTCTATCTTTCCGGAAACACGGCTGTGGCTCACTGTTGTACCTCCGTCCTGAATGCCTACTAATCCGCCTATGCTGTTAAGAGCAACATAGCTGCCGTCAGAGCCTGCTTTCATGTCAAGACCGATAACAGTACAATTTACTATATCGCCCATAGAATAACCTACAAGCGCACCTCCCATGCGGAAGCCATATCCACTGCTGTGATTTCCGCCAACATAGTTTATAGAAACATTTTCAAGAACTACGTCCTCGATAGTGCCGCTGGTCGCACCGAACAAGCCGCATACATCGCCACTGTATGGCGATGTTTCTGTTCCAATGGTAAGATTTTTGATAGTATAACCATTTCCGTCAAAGTTGCCAGAGAAAACAAAATATTCATGACCACCCATAATAAGATCCGCCACAGTTTCTCCTACTGGAGTCCACTCTTTTCCACCGAGGTCGATATCCTCTGTAAGCTCAAAGTATGTGTCTGCATATTTTTCACCATATTCCTCTGCGTTCACTCTTTTCGCAAAATACGCAAGCTGTGAGCCAGTAGCTATTTGATAAGGGTCATCTTTTGTGCCTTTTCCTCCTGCAAAAGACTCCGCTACAGAGCCGTCCCAGACCTCTGTACCGTCAGCAAAAACAGAAACAGGCACTAAGCTTGCCGCAAGACCCATCGTCACCAAAAGGCTCAAAATCTTCTTTTTCATTCTAATTCCTCCATTATATTTTTTCGGTGTTGATATTTCTTTTTTACTCAGAACATAATTTTACACGGTTATTTTAACACAACCCACACACTTGTCAACAAGTTTGACACAAGCCGTCAAAAACCTGCACAAGCGGTATTTATTTAAACAAATAATGTATGAAAGTCCCACTTAATTGCTTTATATATATATTTAATGGATATATTACTTTTTCTTCTTAGCCATTACCACAGCCGCACCGCTCAGAAGTACAAGAGCGCATGCTCCGCCAGCAACGCCTGTTGACGGGTTTGTGTTTGAAGCGTTTGAAGCCGCCTTTGAGCTGCTGTCTGTCTTGCTGTCGGCAGTCGAGCTGTCAGGCTGTGAAGAAGCAGGTGCTTTCTTTACAAGGTTTGCCACAGCGTCATTTATAGCCCTTACCATAGCGTCCACATCAGCCTGCTCTGTGATGTTCTTTGTTCTGTCAATAGCGGCAAGAGCCTTTTCGACTTCTGAGAAGTCCTCATAATCGTCCTTGTTGAGAGCCTTTGCGGCTTTCTCTGCCTTGTCAAGCTCTGTATAGTCTGCTGACTTGTATGCAAGTTCAAAAGCCTGTGTATGTGTTGCGATATCCGCTGAAATAGTTATTTCCTTGCTGAGAGGCTCGCAATCGTCAGCAGTTACATCTACAGTGTAAGTGCCTGCTGTAAGCAATGCAGTATTGTTTGTTATCTCTTTTCCGTCTACCTTTATTACAACATTTTTCAGATCAGCAGGTGTTACTTCAAAATCAACTGCATATTCCTTAGTTGGCAGGACAGGTGTTTTTCCCTCAACATACTGATACTTTGCACCGTAGGCTGTCAGCTCGTCATAAAATTCTTTTGTTGTCATATAGTCATATGCTTTAGCCTTGCCTGCTTCTTTATTTGAACCGCAAGCTTCAACATCTTCTGTTTCTGTGAAATAGTTGTTTTTAAAGTCAGGTGTAGACGAGGAATCTTTTCCCACTATTCCGCCGAAACGTGTATATGGCTTTTTGGCTGAATACTGTGAAAGGTCAATTTCTCCTGCAAAATAGCAATCACTTACAGAACCGCCAGCTACCGAACCAACAATACCGCCTACATCTGTGGTCCCGTTGCCAACCGGCGTGAGTTTTCCTGTAACATAGCTGTTTATGACCTTGGAATCGCCATACAAACATCCTACGATACCGCCGGCGTCTGGTGCAGCATATACCATATCGCCTGTGCTTGAACAATAGCGGACTTCCGTTCCATTCTGTGCATATCCAACTATACCGCCCACATAAAGACTTCCGCTGTCGCCTGAGATAGTTATGTCTGCTGTGTTCTCACAATACTCAAAAGTTGTGCCGTCTGCCTGACCTACCATGCCCATTAAGCCATAAACATATTTGCCGTTATTGTTGAACGATACGTTTGACACACAATCAGAAATAGTACAATCACCTGCAAATCCTGCAATAGTGCCATAAAAAGTATAGTCGTTATCAGTATTTGTCACATCAATACTTCCCTCTATAGTCAGACCTGATACCTCCGCTTCCTCGATATCGCCAAAGAAACCGACCAACACGTCTTTACCATAAATAGACGTAAAATCAATGTTTGAAATAGTATGACCATTTCCGTAAAATTTACCGCTGAAACAATGTTCAATATAGCCGTTTTTACCGATAACGTTTCCGATAGGCGTCCATACAACACCTGTCAAGTCAAGGTCATTTTCAAGAACAACAACTGCGTCCTTATTCTTGTCATAATCTCCGTTGTTTACCGCTTTTGAAAACGCCAACAGGTCGTCAACAGTTTTTATTACCGTCTTATTATCGTCTGCAAATGCCGTTGTCGGCACAAACAAAAGACAGCCCGTCACCAAAAGACTTAAAATTTTCTTTTTCATTCTAATTCCTCCATAATATTTTTCGTTGTTGATATTTCTTTTTTACTAAGAACATAACTTTACACGATTATTTTAACACAGGCTACACACTTTGTCAATAAAATTAGCACAAACGGTCAAAAATCTGCACAAGTGGTAACAAAATAAATGAATAATACTTGAATTTTGCTTTGATGTGTGTTATTATATATTAAGAAATCATGTATAAGAAAGGATTTTTACAGTATGAGAGTGGCATTGGTAGACGATAATAAGAACGACCTTGCACTTCTTCATGAATATATTTCCGAACAAACCGCTCACAGCTGTCAGATAGATACGTTTTCAAGCGGAGAAAGCTTTTTGTCATGTTGGCAGATGGGAGCTTATGATCTGGTGGTGCTTGATATATTCATGGGGAAAATGACAGGGATAGATGTGGCAGAAAAGCTTCGTGAAACAGACAAAAACGTGCATATCGCATTCGGCACTTCAAGCAACGAGTTTGCAAGCGAAAGCTACGACCTCAACGCCTGCTACTATCTTTGCAAGCCCTTTCAGGCTGACAAAGTAAAAGCCATGCTTGACCGGATCGGTTCTGATGAAATTGATCGTATGCGTTCCGTTAAGCTTCCCGATGGTCAGAACGTGATACTCAGAAATGTTATCTACATAGACTGTGCGTCACATATCGTGACTATCCATTGCACAGACGGTGAAAGCATAGTTTCAAGAAATTCTTTCGCTGAGATCGAGAGCATTTTTTGCAGTCATTCATACTTTTACACCTCCACCAAAGGCGTCATCGTGAATTTCTATGAGATAGCCCAGCAAAAAAGCGACATTTTCATAATGAGCGACGGCACACATATCCCCATAAGTCGCCGAAAATCCAGAGAAACATTAGACGCCTTCGCTCAGTTTCGCTTCAGTGATCTGCGAAAAGGTGGTGAGCAGTAATGCCTCCTTTATACCGCCTTGTGGAAGTGGGCATATATTCCCTTCTGAATTTTCTGCCACTTATGGTGCTTGCCATTTATCCATTCCGGCATAGGCTTCGCTTTTCCAAAACAGCTACCGTGGGACTTGTTGTGGCTCTTTCACTGGTGCAGATCTTTTTAGGCTGGCAGGCGGCATTTTTCAGCACAAATGCAGGTCTGCTAAGTGCAGTCAGCACCCTGCTCTATGCGGCTTTTTACTTTTTCGCTGTGAAGGTCAAGGTCGGCAAAACAGGCTTCACACTGCTTCTGCTTTCAAATAACGCAAGCTTTATCGTCATTACCTCAAAATGTCTGGAGGGCATTCTGTTCCCGTCACTTGCCTATGAATCATACCGCTGGTCGTTTTCCCTTTGTATGCTTATGACAGAAGCCGTGGTATGGGGGCCGCTTTTTATCTACATGAAAAAGGTCTACACACCTGCGGTGGAAAGAGAGCCGTCAGGTCTGGAGTGGCGCTATCTTTGGCTTATCCCATTTACGTTCTATATAATATGGTACTATACTCTCTACGGCAACTCTACGAAAAGCAGCTTAGAGCTTGCTCTGGAGCCAAAGAACACCATAGCTCTGTTCTTTATAAACGCAGGAGCATTTCTGGTGTATTACATCGTGGCACGGCTGGTCATCGAACAGCAGAAAAATCTGCGGCTTCAGGAAAATAACCACCTGCTTGAAATGCAGAACCTGCAATATGACTATTTGCAGGATAAGATAAAAGAAACAAGACGCTATAAGCATGATGTAAGACATCATATCGCTCTTATGCAGGAGCTTCTGAAAAAGGGCGAATACGATAAGCTTTCGGAATATCTCAATTCTTTCAGGGATTCTATGCCCGATATATCAGAACGCATTTACTGCAAAAACACATCTGTAAGCGCACTTCTTGCATATTTTGCTCAAATAGCGGAAAGCAGCGGCATTGAATACAAGGTGAGCGCTGACATACCAGATGATATAAAAATAGACATAACCGACCTCTCTGTGCTTTTCGGAAATCTTATCGAGAACGCCATTCACGGCTGCGTGTCTGACAGTGCAAAGAATAAAAAAATAATAATCAGAGCAAAGGCTGACAGCTATTCCCTTTGCCTGGCGGTGGACAACACCTTCACCGGAACTATACTCACCGACCCAGAAGGCGGTTTCCTTTCCTCAAAACGCAAAGGCAAAGGGATCGGCACAGAGTCTGTCAAGAACATTGCCGCAAAATACAATGGCGTAGCTAAATTTGAATACGGTGACGGAATGTTTTACGCTTCCGTAATGCTAAACATATGAAAAAGGCGGAAAGCTCGCAAAGAGCCTCCGCTTTTTCTGTTTTATCGTCCTCCAAGCTTTACATTTTCAAATGTTGCCACAACAAATAATTCACATATCATTTATAAAATGTTTCTTGTATCTTTTGTGCAAAATGCTATAATCTAATTGAAAATACGGAGAGAATTCCGTATAAAGTTAATAAATCAAACAAATCGGAGGTAATTCATTATGATGGGAAGACTCAGAGCAATGCGTGAGCCGCTCAAATATGTTCAGGGCAGAGATGCTACACTTAAATTTCATGAAGAAATGGGCTATACGGGCAAAAGGTGGCTGTTTGTATGTTCAAACAGTGGCTACAAAGCCTGTCATGACAAGATAGAGAAAAGCTTTGGCGAGCTTGACGATTACAGACGCTATGAAGTATTTGGTGGTATATCAAGCAAGGGCGAGATAGCCAAAATGGAAGAGATAGTAAAGGCTGACAACATCGACACAGTAGTTGCAGTTGGCGGCGGAAGCGCAGTTGATACTGCAAAAGCTACAGCATACTACACAGGCAAGCACATTGTTATCGTGCCTACAGTTGCGGCAACAGATGCACCATGTACAGGTCTGTCAGTAATATACAATGATGACCACAGCTTTGACAAATATCTTTTCTATCCTACCAATCCAGACGCAGTAATGGTAGACACAACAGTTATCGCAAACGCACCTGTAAAGTTCCTTATTGCAGGCATGGGCGATGCACTTGGTACATATTTTGAGGGCAGAGCTTCCATAAGAACAGAGTCCGCAAGCCTTGAAGGCACAGGCATCACAAGAGCAGGACAGGCACTTGCAAGACTTTGCTATGACACGCTGAAAACATACGGCAAGCAGGCAGTTGAGGCTTGCAAAGTACACGCAGTTACACCTGCCCTTGAAGCTATCTGCGAGGCTAACGTATATCTTTCAGGCGTTGGAGCAGACAACGTAAACTGTGCGGCTGCACACTCGTTCTACAATGGCGTAACATCATTGGGAATCAAGCACGCAGACCACGGATGCTGTGTAGCCCTTGGTACACTGGTTCAGCTTGTACTTGAGGGTGCGCCAAAGGAAGAGTTTGAAGAGGTACAGAACTTCTGCCTTGAAGTGGGACTTCCTGTCACACTCGAGGAGATCGGTGTAACTACACCTGAGCAGGTGGAAACTATCGCAAAGAACGCTTGTATCCCAGGCGAAACTATCCACAATCTTGCAGGCGACGTACAGCCTATCGAGCTTTATGACGCTATCATGCAGGCAGACGCAATGGGCAAGATAGCACTGGGAAAATAACGAATAGTGTATATTTAAAATAATATTGCCACCCACGGCTGATTTGGCTGTGGGTGGTTTTTTGTGCGAAAAAAAACAGAGAAACCCGATCAATGGGTTTCTCTGTTTGGATCAACTTATTAAATCATAATATTTTAGTAAAGTATATCTTCCTGCGAAGCTCAGTTGTCTGCAACGTCCATAAGCTCAACAGCAATATCGTCAGAGCCGGTATCATCTGAATCAGCCTGAATATCGTCCGGCTTATCGTCCTCTATGACAGCTCCCGTAAAATCAATACAAACATTCTCACTTTTACCAAAACGAGCCATTGTCAGCAGATCGGTGACAGTCGAGCGTGTGACATGAGCGCCTGTGAAATCCATCACCACATTTGCAGAATTATCCTCGCTGTTTTTGCTGTTGATCTCATCACGAAGCTGGTCAAAATTCGTATCCTCAAGGTCTGCATAAGCTGAAAACTCTTTTGGCGCATAAAGCGTTGCAACAGCGTGCATAGCAATGAATACAAACCTGAAATCTTCGCAATCAAAGGTGCTGAAAGGTATCTCAAAAAGCCTCAGCATACCCTCGTCGGTCTTTTTGCATAAAACAGGCTTATATCTGTTCTGAGCCAGATCGTAGGTGTATCTGTCTTCGTAAGCTTCATCGGTTAAGCTGCCGTCTGGCATAGGCACGATCTCAAAACGAGAAGTTTCATTGCACGTATTGCAATAGCCTCCGACTATCACAAATCTGAAAACATAATCGGTATTTCTCTCAAGCTTTTTGTCACAGCATATCTGCGTCCAATCCCAATTCCAGTTTCCAATAGAATAGGCAATAACGTTTTCGCCATCCTTATCGGTCACAAAATATTTAGCTATGACATTGTTTTCGCAGGACTTATCCGCCTTAAAATCTCTAGGGTCAAAATCAATTACTTTACTCATATTATTTACCTCCGTATTATCAACGGTCGGGTTATGAGTATCCAATATTCTTATAGTACATTTTTCACAGTCGCTTGCATACTCTGCCCGACCGTTCTTAACAAGCCCCTTAGCCCTTTTGGGATAAGTAGCTCCGATTCGTTTTCCGTTCACGTCTGTAACAATAACGTTTTTTTCTATGGGTATCTCCCCCTTGCACAGCAATATTAAATTAGTGCCTGCATTACACAGGCTTGCGTTTAGCTCCGACGCTGTTATTTTCTATGGGTGTCGTCCCCGGTCTTTGCTTAGGATAAGTTTAACAGACGTTCAGCCTTTTGTCAAGACTATATGCACCTTTTTGACATTACATACAATTGCGATCTTGCGGGCTTAGCACATATGCACAAGGGGCATGAGTACATAAAATGCCTGTCACGGCGAGTGATTTCAAAATTTATCATAACGCAATTCTATCTCACCGGGAACAAAAAAATCCGTCCTACCCAAAGTAAGACGGAAATTGGGTGCAGGGTCGAAACTTTCGGAAAAAGACCAACGATTGGTGCTTGAAGTCTCGGAGAGATTTGGCAAAGAGTGATTTTTGAGGCCTCGAACTGCAATATCAAAGTAAAAAAACAGCGTACCGCAGCCCCCTGCGATACGCTGTTCTCATATAAAATTACTTCTTAGTAGTCACACTCTTTGAAGCCGACCAAGCGCCATAATACTTAGTACCCTTTACAGTTGTGTACGAACGAACACGAACGTAATATTTCTTTTTGCCTGAAAGCTTTGAAATAGTGGTCTTGTCGGTCTTTTTATTTGTTATTGTGACTTTCTTTGCACTTGTGAACTTTGAGTTGGTAGCATACTGAATTTCATATCCAGTAGCAGAACCTTTCTGCGCCCAATCCACAAAGAATGCCTTGCTCTTAGCCGTGAGCTTCTGTATCTCCTGCTTGGCAGGATTTATCTTGAACGTCTTTGTGATAGTGCCTGTGTAAGAACCTTTTCCTGCGATTTTTACAGTGGCAGTGCCTATGCTCTTGTTGTTTGAGTAGGAAACTGTATAGTCAGTGCCTTTTTTCAGTGTTTTGCCATTGTATTTAACAGTAATGCTCTGAGTGATATTTTTGCCCGTATATGACTTGTTTGAAATGCCCAAAACTGTAGCTTTCTTGAAGTTATTTTTGATACTGTAGGTCTTAGAAACTGAGCCTGTGTAATTGCCCTTGCCTGTGATAGTGACCTTTGCTGTGCCTACCTTGGTGTTGTTTGAATAGGAAACTGTGTAATCTGTACCATTCTTCAAAGTTTTGCCGTTTAGCTTGACCGTTACACCAGGCTTCTTTGCCTTGCCGTCATATGCGTAGGTCGAAGTGGAAAGTGTCACGCTTGCCTTTGAAATGCTAATTCTTGAAAGTGCAGGAATTTCAGCCGTTTCAAGAACTTTATTGCAGACTGTACATTCCTTGTGCTTTGAGCCTTTAACTCCGATGGAAGCCGCTTTGTCGACTATCCAACCGCTTGACTTGTGACCTGTGGCATTTATCACTGTCTGAGCCTTGATAACAGTATTGCAAACTGAGCAATGTGAGCCGTCTGTTTTGCCTGCGGTGGTGCAAGTAGCAGGGTAGCCCTTGTCGGTAACTGCGGTGTGACCCTTTGCAGGAAGCTTTTCTGTAACTGTCGCATTGCACTTTGTACAAGTCTTTATAGCAGTACCCTCTGATGTGCAGGTAGGCTGTTTTGTTACAACAGAATTTCCGTAGCTGTGACCTGTTGCTTTTGTTGTGTTATCCTTGTATGAAGTACCGCAAACAGAACACTTGTGGAGTGTGTAGCCGCCAGCAGTGCAAGTAGGTGCAACAACTGTGTCAGCATATTTGTGTGAAGTCTTTGGTATAGTTTCTGTAACTGTCGCATTGCACTTTGTGCAAGTCTTTATAGCAGTACCCTCTGATGTGCAGGTAGGCTGTTTTGTTACAACAGAATTTCCGTAGCTGTGACCTGTTGCTTTTGTTGTGTTATCCTTGTATGAAGTACCGCAAACAGAACACTTGTGGAGTGTGTATCCGTCAGTAGTGCAAGTAGGTGCAACAACTGTGTCAGCATATTTGTGTGAAGTCTTTGGTATAGTTTCTGTAACTGTCGCATTGCACTTTGTGCAAGTCTTTATAGCAGTACCCTCTGATGTGCAGGTAGGTTGTTTTGTTACAACAGAATTTCCGTAGCTGTGACCTGTTGCTTTTGTTGTGTTATCCTTGTATGAAGTACCGCAAACAGAACACTTGTGGAGTGTGTAGCCGTCAGTAGTGCAAGTAGGTGCAACAACTGTGGCTGTGTAGCTGTGGGAAAGCTTTGCAATTGTTTCTGTTACTGTTGCTCCGCACTGCGTACAAGTTTTTGTTTTTGTACCCTCTGATGTGCAGGTCGGCTGTTTTGTGATAACAGCACTGCCATATGTGTGGCTCGTGCATCCGCAGGTGAATTTGTATGTCTTTGCTACAGACGGATTGTATGTAGGATAAATTTTTACAGTGAGTGAACCGCCGTTTTTGAATGTGATACGTCTTATATCATTAGCATAGTTTTCAAGCTTATTTACACTTACCATACTGCGATCAGAAAATTCAACTGTGTAATCTGTATCGTCATAAAGCCAGAAATCAATGCTGTCGCCCGCACTGAACTGAGTTTTGCTCAATACGCTTGAAAAGGTCGTATTCGAAAGGTCTGTGCGCCAATAAACAGTGGTAGAGGTCGGAACTGTGAACTTATTCACATAACCGCAAGACTTGCAGGTCTGTGTTACAGTGCCGTCAGTTTTTGATGCGTACTTTGTTTCGTAGTCATGACCTGTTTTGACGTCAACCGTCTTTATATCGTCAAGATTTGAAAGGTTCAGGGAGTTGAAGGTCACGTTATTTTTATCGTAAACATACCAAACTGCTCTGCCGTTTTTGACAACAGGCTGGCAATCTGAAAGGCTTCCCTCAAAGGTGTGTATACTGCCGTTTACTGTGCCGTCAGCGTTTAGCTTCACACAGCTTACCTTTGTATCTCTGGACCACAATAGCAAAAAGCTGTTATTATTTATCTTCACAAGCTGTGGAGCAGAAGCTGAGTCTGTACCCTCTGCATAAGAAGTTATCTTATAGAGCTTGTTTGTGGAAAGATCCTTTGAAACAGCGGAAACGTAGACGTTTCGTGTTTCTGACGTATTGATATAATCAAGGTCAACTGTACTCTGTGCCACGATATAGCTTGATGATGACACATCAAAGCCGCCTATAGCCGCACCTGTATAGTTATAGTGACCGGCGGTATATTCAGGGTATGTTACAACATCGATATTGCTGACCTGTTCAAAATAGCTTGGGAAGAATTTGCCTGTAGTAAAATCAGAATTATACTTCACCAGAACAGCAGAACGTGGATGAGCGTCACCATGGTCGAGGGCGACTATATGGTTGCCGTCGGTTTTTATAAACTGATTGAAGGAGTGGCTAACATAGCCATAATCAACGTTCATGACGCCGGTATATGAATCAGTGATAGTCATTGAAGGCATATCCACTTCAATGGTAACATTAGACTGATGATTATTGCCGTCGCTTGATTTATACATTTCGTGGCAGGTTCTCACAAGCAGGTGGTCACCGCTATGGGTCATTCTTGCCGAGCCTGCATCGAATGGAACTGTAGTGTTAGCTCCATACAGACCGCAGGACTTTATTTTGTTCCAATTCTTATCATACTTCGTTATACGGAAAACCTCGAGGGAGTCGTTTTGTTTCGGATTTTCCTGACCGCTAAGTACATAATAATTATTGCCGGAGTCATAGAAAGCACCAAAGATCGGCAGTTCATTGTCGATAAGCTTAGTGCTGAGCGGTTCAAAATCAGGGCTGTAATATTCCACAAGGAGCTTGCCCTCGATAGCGCCTGACTGGACACGCATATAATTGCCGTTGTCGCACACTGTCAGGTAAGATTTCACTGTGTCAGACCATTGCACATAGTCCTGATCATTCACATTAGAGCCTGAATACGCAACACATTGCGCCACGGCAAAGGCACTGAACGATCCAGCAGACACAGCAGTAGAAACAGCCATTGCGCCAGACAAGACAATGCTCAACATTCTTTTCTTCATATTCATCGATTTCATCACCTCATACAAAAACTTTTAAACGAGAACGCCTTTATATATATAATATCACAACGCAAGACGTATGTCAATGAAAATAAGTTACAATGAGAATGATTTTAATAAATTCGTCATACACAAAAGTTCAACGCAGCAAAAAAGAGCAAAGAGGATACAAAACAGAAAAAACGCCTTGACAAGGTTTGATGGGTGTGATATAATATTACAGTGGTATTTCGAGGTGTGGCTCAGTTTGGTAGAGCGCTGCGTTCGGGACGCAGAG
>ULXF01008270.1_pt1 | contig 11922 bp, 20 predicted proteins | sample 1961041 | NCBI WGS metagenome assembly ULXF01 (sample SAMEA4835832, study PRJEB28245) | human gut metagenome | biome: gut microbiome; material: fecal sample | place: Denmark | collected 2008
GATGCCGCCCCGCCGCCCTGGGCCAATGCGGCCACGGCACACAGCGCGCCCAGCCCGCAGGCCGTTAGCGTGAAATTGGCGAAAGCCTTGCAAATGGGGCTGATGTGGGGTAAAATACAGGTGATGAAATTTTTCGTCTGGCCGTCACGGTGCTGCAACACCGGGGCGGCTGTTTTTGTTTGGGGCATTGTCGTTCTCCTTTCAGATCGGCCCAGGGTCGCTGTGCCGGTGGTGATAGTTGGTTTGCGGTGCGGGGGCAAGGCCGCTGTGCGCGGGGCCGGTGCGGCGCGCAATGAACTCGGCCAGGCCGTCTTCGGTCACCAGGTGTTTGCGCGCCACGTTGACCGTGGGCCCAAACTCCCCGGCCCGCACAAGCTGCTGCACGGTGGATCTTTGGATGCCCAGCATCTCGGCCAGGCGGTCGGCGGTGTAGAGGGTCATGGGGTTACCTCCTTTTAGCGATGCTGCATAAGCCAGCGTTCAATTTTTTCGCAGATATGACAGATGTTGTCAAAAAAATTGACTTTCTGCTCAGTAATGAGTATCTTTAACATAAGGGCGAGTTTGTCCATAAAACCTCCTAAGAAAGGAATGAGAATAATGAGCGATGAAAAAGAATCGAAAACGATTAACATTAGTCCCTTGCCAAGTTGTGTGGATGATACAGTGAAAGAAGCACTAAAGCCAGCAGCCAAGGGAATCGGAACCCTTCTGGGGGATTTGCTGAGCATGGCAACGAATAGCATTCATTTTAAGGCGGAGAAAGCACGCATTCAGCAAAAGCATGACTTGGAAGTGTTCAAGGCTAGTCTGACAAAAAAGCTTGAAGAAAAGCCTGAGAATTGTCTGATTGAGCCGCGTCTCCAAGTTGTCGGGCAAGCGATGGATAGTGCTAAATACTGCTTGAACGAAGAAGAAATTCGAAAAATGTTTGAAAATCTTATCGTTAATGCAGCTGACAAAAGATATCAGTCACAAGTCCACCCATCATTTCCGACAATTATTGCTCAAATGTCGCCATTGGATGCTGAAAACTTGGCATTACTCAGAAGTAGAGATGCTTATCCTATTGTTAGCTATCGACTTATAACTTCAGAAGATGGTGGATACGCTGATGGGTTCAAAAACTTTTTCCTTGGAAACGCAAACATGCAAAGCTTCCAGGACTTTGAGTTGCAAGCAGCATCTATGACATCGTTGAATCGGTTGGGGTTGACGGAGATTAGTTATTCAGAACACTTTAGCGATGATGCTGTATATGAGCCCTTTAAACACACATTGGTTATGGAAGAGATGCAGAAAATAGTGCGCCATCAATCAATGTACAAGCGAGCGGATTTTCAAAGGGGATTGGTCAGGCTTACACCAATGGGAAAGACATTTGTAAGGGTTTGTTTCACCTCCTAAAAAATCCAGCCCTTCCGGTTCAAAGTCCGGACTATGGGACAGGGGTTGTGGTAGAATGGTGATAGCTGTTAGGAATGCTCCACAAGGTCATCAATGCGGACGCCAAAGTGTTCGGCAATCTTAGCAGCTGTTGCCAGGGTAGGGCCGCCGCCGTTCTTCCAGCGCTGGGCATTGCCTTTACTCAGGCCAAGCGTTTTGAGAACGGTGGTAGCACTTTCACCATGCTGTACGCATAAATTTGTGAAAGTGTTCCAAAAGTTCAAAAAAATGCACCTCTCTTTCCATTTCATATTGACGTAAGTGCACTTTTGTAGTACTATGAAGTTGCTAAACATCAGTTTTAACGCGGTGCCCTCATGTCATAAGTGCATTATAGGGCATTTAAGTGCACTTTGCAAGTGATTCAATGCACTTTTCTGCACTTCTGCGTTTTGCACAAATTCCGGAGGTGCATTTTAGTGTTTTTTGATACGCTGCAAGCACTCTGCGATGAAAAAGGCATCGCAATGTCAGCACTGCTTGATCAGGTCGGGATGAGCCGCGGGAATATCGCGCGCTGGAAAGCGACCGATAATCCGCCCAAACCAGCTACCTTAATAAAGCTGGCAGAGGCGCTGGGCGTTGACCGCAAACGTCTGGAAAGGGCAGCTGAAAGCCAGGAAGCGGAGACAGAAATGTCTGCCCACGACATCCTGGACGATGTGGATATTGCTTTTTACGGTGAATATAAAGAGCTTTCCGAAGATGACAAAGCAGTGCTGCGCGATATGGTCAGGGTGATGCGAGATCGCCGGGCCAAGAAAAAGCAGGAGGAATAAATCCAGTGTTTCAGTTGTCCGACTTTTACGGATATTGCAAACAAAATGATGTGGATGTTATGCCGTTCGCAATGCTGCCGCGGGCAGCCTGTACGGTGCGGGACGGGCAGAACTACGCTGTTGTGCTGAACTTCAAGCGTCTGCATACCGTGCGCCAGATGCGCACCGCCATGCTGCATGAATCGGGCCACCTGCACACAGGCGCACTGCATAAGGTGGACAGCCCGTTCCAGTTGGTGGAGCAGAACGAATACCGCGCCGATGCGGACGCGTTCCGCCGCTGTCTGCCGCCGGAAGAAATCCGCACGGCGATACGGGCAGGCTACACAGAACCCTGGCAGTTGGCAGAATATTTTGACCTGGACGAAGACTACATAAAAAAAGCCCTGCACTACTGGACGCAGTGCAGGGGAGTAGACTTTAACCAATAAATAAGGGAGGAACACAATCATGGAACCTGTAAACCATTGCCCGCATTGCGGTGCGGCTATTGATGTAAATGCCAGTGTGTGCCCGGAATGTGGACAGGAGCTGGTAAAGCGTAAGTATTGCCCGCACTGCGGGGAACGCATTGATGCCGACTGCATCATCTGCCCCAAGTGCGGCAAACAGGCAGGGGAGCTGCCGCAGGATAAGCAGATCAATATTGTCAATAACAATAATTCCAGCGCATCGGCAGCCGCCAGTGCATCGGTGGGCGTCAGAACTGCGGTGCGCGGAAAATACTGCAATAAGTGGACGGCATTTTTCCTGTGCCTGTTCCTGGGGTATTTCGGTGCGCATAAATTCTATGAAGGGCGCATCGGCATGGGAATCCTGTATCTGCTTACCATTGGCCTGTTTGGCATTGGCTGGATTGTTGATATCATTCTGATTTTGATGAAGCCGAACCCATATTTTGTGGCCAGATAAAGCCCGAACAAAATAAAAACGCCCCCGGTGCGCCAACACCGAGAGCGTTTCCATAGATCAGCTTGCCCACAAAAGTGGATACAATCGACCCGACAATCGTATTGTACCACCTCCGGGCAGGCTTTACAAGCAATGCTTGTAATTTCGCCTGCGGCGAAACCGCCTTGTGCGGTCACAGGCCACGCGTGGCCTGCGTTTGGCGCTCCCCATCCGCTTGCGCGGCTGTGGCCCCACGCGCCAAACCCCGCAGCTTACAACCCATACCTTGGAGGTGTATTTTTATGCCCAAACAAACATTAAAGCGCCGTCCAGATGGCCGCTACCAGAAGCGGATCACCCTTTCCAACGGCAAAACGCGGCTGGTGTATGGCCGCACCGAAGCGGAACTGAAAGCCGCGGTGCGCTCCGTGCAGGCGCAGGATGAAGCGGGGCTGGAAGTGGGGGACCACACCCTGGTGGGCGAGTGGGCAAAAATCTGGCTGCGCTCCTACAAGCAGGGGCTGCGGCCCGCCACCACCAAAATGTACCGGGATGCCTACAATCTGCACATCATGCAGCACATTGGATGCATGGAGCTGCAGGAGGTGCGGCCGGTACATATCCGGGCTATTATGGCGGAAATCACGGAGCAGTCGGAATCCCTGCAGCACAAGGTGCTGATCACGGTGCGGCAGATCATGCAGACGGCCCAGGCAAACCACCTGATCCGCGACGACCCCACCGACGGCATCCGCATTACGACCCACGCGCGCCCTAAGCAAAAGAAATACCTGACGCAGGACGAAGCGGAGGAGCTGCTGTCCTCCATTGCGGAGCCGCGGGCCAAGGTGTTTTGCGCGCTCTGCTACTACTGCGGCCTGCGCAAGGAAGAGGCCCTGGGCCTGCAATGGCGGGATGTCGGCCCGGCGGCACTGGTTATTAGTCGGGCAGTGACTTTTGCGGGCGGCAATCAACCAGACCCCAGCATGGAGCTGAAAAACGCGGCTTCCCACCGCCTGGTGCCGGTGCCCGCCCGCCTGCGGGCCATTCTGGACGCCACCCCGCGCCTGGGAGAGCACGTTGTAACCAAAGCTGACGGCGGCGTGATGACGCAGTCAGCCTATAAAAAGATGTGGGTCTATTATGTGGCGGGGGTGTCACTGCTGCCGGTGCACGCCCACATGCTGCGCCACAGCTATGCCACCTGCCTGTACCACGCCGGTGTGGATCTGCGCACCGCCCAGCAGCTGCTTGGTCACGCCAGCATCGAGATGACGGCCCGCATCTACACCCATCTGGAAGCCGAAGACGGCCTGAAAGTAAGCGGCAAACTGGACGATTATTTCAACTCTGCCCCGCCAGCCGCGGATAGTACGGCGGGAACTGCCTGACTACAAACTGACTACATCCCGGAGCCATTCTGACTACTTTTGACTACCTGAGACTAACGGTAAAACGATAATTTGAACGCTGTATCGTTGCCCGGTACTGACTCTTAATCAGTGGGTCCTGGGTTCGAGTCCCCGATGGTGCACCAGAAAAAGCGCGGTAGAATGTGCAAAACATTTGCCGCGCTTTTTGTTATGCATTGGGCTGACTACTTTTTGACTACAAAAGGAAAAGAGCCGAGATAAAATCTCGGCTCTTTTTATGCATAAATTAAAGAATAAATTGTAGTACAACTGTTGCAACAAAAGCAACAGCACATGCAATCCAAAGTGCGCATTTATGCTTTCCGTTTGGGTAAAAGGTACGGATCAATGCAATCAGGAAACCAATAGATGTTACAGTAGAAAAGTTCATTGTAAGCAACATTTTCATTGTAACATTTTCTGCAGTGGCAAGCGATACATTGACATTGATAAGGCTAAAAATGGCAACGAAAATTCCCATAATGGCAAGAACGTTGCCATACATATTTTTTTCTATGTCCTTAACGTTTTCAACTTTCTTTTCGATATCAACCATATCTTTGGATAGGGTTGAAGTATAATCGCCCAGTCCGCGATAGTCAAACTCGGACTGAAAACCTCCAGCATAAGGTTTGTCAACGGGCAAATCTAACTTTACAAAAAGAATAGAAGCAATGCCCTTAGTGCAATCAAGCTTAATAGCTTGTTTTGAGACGTTTGTGATTCGGAAATAAATGTTAGTTTTATGCCCTGGTTGATAAATCGGAGCGGTCAAACTTAGTCCTTGACGAATACGGCTGTTTCGCAAAGAAACATATGCCATTACATCGCTGGGGAGGTCGATTACTTCTTTTGACTTAACAAAAACTGAATCGTTAGGAGCCAGAGAAATATTTGACTTTTCAGCTTCCTGACCTACATAGAAACCAGAAGTAGTCAAGTCGTAGCCAATGGAGAAAAACTGATCGCTCTTAGCATCAGAAATAAGAGGCTTATTTTGTGCTGTGAGTTCCTGATTCAGTGTACGGAGCTCTCTGTCGGTTAATACCATCGTTCAAACTCCTTCTTTCATATGAATTACATTTTATTATAGTCCTACAATACTTAAAAGTAAAGGAAAATGCCTGAAAATAAGGCATAAAAAATAAGCGACGGGCAATCCCTGAAAAGAGGGAAAGCCCGCCGCTTTAATTATGGATTATTTAATTTGCTGGTAACTTGCTGGTCAGTTGGCTTTTCCGATCTGTTTGATAACCTGATCCGCACCGGTAGCCGCAAGACCGGAAACAATGCCCACGGCCAGGGCGGTCAGGGGATCGGCGGCCGGGAAGTCCGGCACGTTGATGTACATGGCGGCAAGGCCCAGTAGGCCGCCAAGGGCGCCGCAGATGGACGGCAGCCATTTGTTAGCCAGCGGGGTCTGCTTGACAGCCGTTGCGGCAAGGTAGCAGATAACGGTGATGCAGGCAACGGATGCGATGCCAAAAGATGCAAAATCCATGATTTTTTCCTCCTATGTATTCGTGTTCAGGCGGTCCTGTTCTCGAGGTCGGTGATGCGGTGGTTTGCCACGCGCATCTGCTCTTCAAGTACGGGGACCCGCTGGGCAAAGTTGTTGTGTGCGCGGACCTCGCGGGTCAGTTCTTCCAGCTTAGTGTCGGTTACTGCCTGTGCGGTGGCCATGCGCTGTTCTGTGCGCCGCTGCCCGGCAAGATTGGTAATAATAACGCCGATAAGGCTCAACCCGCCAGTAATCAGCGCAACAACAATAGCATCCACCAAATCACTCCTCCACATATTCGGCCTTGTACAGCCCTGCATCAATCAGTTGCAGCTCTGCACACTTGCGCATAATGTACCAGGCATCGCCGCTGGATACCGGCCCAATGTCCAGCACCCACTGGTTGCCATCCGCACAGGTTTCGCGGTACAGGCCCGCTGCAATCAGCCCCAGCCCCTCGCACAGGGCGCGGATGGTTGCGCGGTCGCCGCTGGAGATACGGCCAATGGTGATCCGCTGCTTGTCCAGCTTGTTGGGGGTGGTATCCTCCGGGGTGGACGCGGTGTGGCCCTGCAGGCCCGCCTGGATCATCAGCTGCTCATAGTCCTTATAGACCCGGTTGCAGTCCAGGCTGGTGCCGTAGCCGGGGATGCCCAGCGCGTTGCGGCTGCTGTACTGCCAGATGCCATACGGCAGGGGGCAGGTGCACTTGCTGCTGTACTGCGCTACCCAAATATCATATTTGGACAGGAACTTGTGGTCCAACCGATTGCGGATAAAATCGCAGCTAGCATACAGGATGCCGTAATACCCTGCGGCCTCAATCTCCGACAAAAAGGCCTGTACAAGTGCCGTGCGCTGCGCGTTGGTCAGGCGCAGGATGCACGGCTCGTACTCGATATCATACGCCACCGGCAGGCACAGATGCTTGCCCTTGATCGCGGCCAGGCAGCAGCGGGCCTCCTGGCGGGCTTCCGCCGGGGTGCTGGCATAGCTGTACCAGTACACGCCGTACTGGATGCCCAGGCGGGCACACTCCGCTGCGTTGCGCTCAAACTGGGGGTCTTTCTGGCTGCTGTAACGGCCATACCCGGCGCGCAGCATAGCATGGCGAATGCCCTTGCTATGGGCTGCCTGCCAGTCAAATTTGCCCTGGTGTTTTGACACGTCGATTGCATAATTCATGTATTCCACTTCCTTCATATTGTGCGCTACGCTGCTGTAGCTGCCCAATTTTACCGCGCTGCTGGCCGTGCTGAAATCAGCATCCAGCCAGTTCAGCGGGTTGGTGCGCTGGCCTTTCCAGCGCACTTCAAAATGCAGGTGTGCTCCATAGCAGTTGCCGGTATCGCCGCTGTAGCCGATCAGCTGGCCTTCCTGTACCTGCTGTCCCTGCGCCACGCAAAGATTGCTCAGGTGGGCGTACAGCGTTTCCAACGTGCCGTACTTGTAGGTTGCATGGCGCAGCTTGACCATGTTGCCGTAACTGTTGGTATCTCCCTGGGTGCGCTTGCCGTTCCAGCGGTATGCGATTGCAACCGTGCCACCCTCTGCGGCGTACACGGGGGTGCCAACGGCTGCGCGGAAATCCAGCGCCCGGTGCAGGCTGCCGTCATTGTAGAGCCAACCAGCTGTAATCACATGCTGCGCCAATGGCCACCCAAAACATACTTCTCCATTCTTCAGCCGCATCTTTATCCTCCTTATCTTGTTCTCTTCCACATCCATACCGATAAATAAGGCGGCATGTTGTTGTGGGCTGCCCCGGAACCGCCGGAGGCGACTGTTACGGTTTTGGATTCCCAGTTCGGAATACCCCAGCCACTTGATTGCGTTTGGACATACGCATCCGCAGAGCTTCCGGTTTTGGAGCGTATTACGTTGCTTCCGTTGGCCACAGACAGCGAATAATCCGGTAGCTCGCTTTGTGTAAGCTTATGGGTGAATTCGCCCCCAGTGCTACCTGCGGGATAACTGCTGGAAGCAGCAAACAAAAAGCGGTCAGAAATTCTTTCCCAGGTACCGCCAAACAAAGACGCTGGGCTTGTACTGCTTACGCTTATGTAAATGCTGCCAATCGGCCAGGCCGCAAGTTTTGCTTCCGCGATGGCCGCCTTTACCGCCGCCGGCGTTGCCGCAACACCACCATTGGTTGAACTCGTTGAACTGGTCGAATCGCTCAGCTTCACGCCACCCAGGGTTGAACTGGTAGCGGCAGGCAGCGTATGGGTACCGGAGGAGGCCGGTGTCATATAGATCTGGTTGCTGTTCAGCGTTCCTTCACTCTTAGCATTATCATACTGGGCTTGCGTCAGGTAGTTGATCACCAGGCTGTCCAGCTTTGTATCAGTGGCCATAATCATATACCTCTCGTTACAATCGCGCTGATTGCGGATAGTCCACTCGGCAGCCCAATCAGTTTTCCGTTGCTGATGCTTAGGCTCAGGTTGGTGCTGCTTGGGCCGCCGTATATGGCGCTCTTGTGGTACTTGTCGCCCTCAAACGCGACCAGGCTCGTAGTCTGCCCGCCCCAGCCGCCGGAACTGGTTATGGTGCCATAGCCCCAAATCTTAATGGTTCCGCTGGCGGTCTTAAAACTCACGCTGGGGTTGGTGTCCGTAATGGCATAAGCCTCCACATTGTTATTGCCATTGCCGCCGGAACTCCCGCCGCCGGCATAAGTTCCTGTCACACCAAAAATGTTCACACCGCTCTTAATGTTCCCGGCCACCAGGTTTGCATCGCCCTTGATTGTCTGTGTCCCGCTCAGGTATTGCCCAGATGCAATGCTCTGGTCACTCGTTCCCGGCGTATAAGTCGCAGCACTTTTTTTCGTCACGCCGCTTCCCACATAAGTTTTTGATACTGCATTCACTGTAACCTGGCTCAAACCATCATAGCCATTGTCGGCCTTAACCGTCTGTGCGCTCTCACTGGGGCTTACGGTCTTGCTCTGCAAACTCGCCCCACTTGCACCACCCGTCACAAAGCCGCCCTGCATGTCAACGGCATTGCTGCCTAAATACACACCCATGCAACTGTCACCACCTTCTGAGCGTAACGTTTGTCGCGCCAACGCTGGCTGCCGTTATGTCAATGGTTTTTGCGCTGCTGCCGTCCCATGCGCCCTGACTGGTTCCGTTCAGTTTGATGGTCAGGCTGTTATTTAGTTTTTCGGCGCTCGTTGCGGAGCCGCCTGCGTTGCTGGAACCGGCATAGTTTGTGGTTCCGGTGACTTTGGCCCCTGTGGCACTGTGGGCAATTACCCCTTTCGGCAGGTCGGCAGCCCGCACCGTATCGCCGGTCAGGTCGAGGACAACGGCATCATTGATAACAACCTTGTTTACGGCCATGCTCAGCCTCCGATCGTCAACGTCTGGCCGCCAGCCGCATTATCAACGTATGTGGCCGGGATCGCCTGCACAGTAACTTGAGACAGGCAGTTATACGCTTTGTCGGGCAGCACAACCTGCTGCTCAAAGGTCGGCGTAACGCTCTTGGCCTGCGGCTTCATACCTTCGCTGCCGCTCATAGAGCCTTTCACGCCCAGGACCGTAACGCCCTCGCGGATATTTGTGGGCACCAGCTTGGCCTGTTCGGTCGCTGCGATGGTCACCCCGCCTGCGCCATCGTGGAAGCCCATGGGGATGGTGTACTTACCAGAAACGGTGCTGATTTCACCGTTGACTTCGCCGTTGTTGGGCATCGTGCCAGTCATTTTGGCGCCACGCGCGTAGAATGTTTTACCGTTCAAAACCTCCGCCACAGCTGCGGTGGCATCGCTGGTATCCGCGTCTTTCGTGCTGGTACCGGTAATGGGGGCGCCGGACTTGTCGTGCGCCGTGATACCTTTTGCCAGCTTGTCCGGGGTTACAGTGTCTGCGGTAAGGTCCAGCTTAGTCTCCTTGCCAATAACCACCTTGTTCACATATTTATTGGGCATTGTAGTACTCCTCTCCTATAATCAGTGTGTAGCCACTGGAATCGTTGGCTACCTCGTACTGAGGTATCTTCTTGATTGTTAGGTCCTGCTGCATTAGTCGCTTTGCGGTGGGCAAAACCTGCGCCGAGAACAACGGCGTGATGTCATACGGCCCGCTGTACTCCGGCGCACCCACCACTGTGGTGCCGGTCACGTCCACCCGCACGGATGCCGCCCCGGCAATGCGCACTGATACGGCGCTCTGTTGGGCCACTCGCACCTGGATCATGCACCATCAACCTCCTGGAATAAGGTCGGGCTCATTTTGAGCGTCAAAATCTCCGTCTGCGGCTGGTCAGTGCTGTCCCGCAACGTGATGCGGGTGTCCATGTACAATGCTTCGCCGCCCAGGAATTTGTACGTTTCTTCCCGCGTCCAGGGGATAAGGATGATGTTCTGTCCTTCCTGCCGGGTGCAGTCATCCGGCCAGACGTTGGATTTAATGGCCGGGAAGCCATTATAATTTTTTTGTTTAAATACAAATTCTATCCGGCTCACATCGTCCAAATCCATCCCGATTTCCACGGGCAGCGCAAATTGCGTTCCCTGTTTCATTCGTTTTTCTCCTGGTTCGGCAGTTTTTCTTCCTCTGTTTTCGGAGTTTCGATGTTTGCCGCCGCTGCTTCTTCGGCTGCCATGTTCTCTCGCACGGCGGCAAGCACGTTTTCCAGAACCAGCTCAGATACCGCAAAGGGGATTTTTGCCTCATTGATCGCGGCAATAATCTTGCGTTTGCACTCTTTAATGCGTTTGGTATCGGTCATGGTCATTTCCTCCTTACAGCCGCGCGTTCACGGCATTTTTCAGCGTAGCAATGGCCGCCAGAACCTCTTCGTTAAGGGCCACAAAAGACCCCCTGTTGTTCTGGCTGGTGATGTTGCCGCTGTCGTCCAGTTCCATGTAGGTGTAGCTCACGCGTTCGCCTTCGGCGGTCGTTACGACCGCCACGCCGGATAATTTCTTCATGTTAATCTCTCCGATTCATCCAAAAGAATGTCTGCGGTTTCGTCCGCTCCGGTATCTATTTCCAACAATTCGGTTGCGGCATCGGTGCCGGCCTCCTGCGCACGGGCGGCGGTGCTGGCGGCCAGCTCAATGCCTGCCGGATCACCGGCAGGGTAGCTGCTGTCACTGCGGTCGGCATAGCTGCCCTCATAGCCGCGCTGGGCGGCCATGCAGAGCCACACAAACTGCTGACCTGGTGCGCCGTGTACAATGGCATACTGGCCGCAGTTTTCGGCCCACAGGTGGCCGGTTCCGTCGCAATCCGTCAGCAGCCAGGCGGGCTGCCCGTGCTGGGCGATGGTCTCCGCATAGCGCGGGTCAAGGGCAATCAGGCACCAGCCGTCCGGCCCGCATTTGCCACGTCCCCAGTCCGCAAAGGTCGGCAGCGGCGTTTCAAACGCGGCCATTTTCAGTGCGCCGAAGCTGGTAGGCACCACGCGGGATTTTTCGCCCCAAACGTCCAGATTGTGCACGTTGAGCTTGCCGCTCACGCCAACTCTTGTAGTATTAAAATCGGCATCGCTGTCATCGCTTCGGTTGTAGGTGATCTGCATCCCAACGTAAGATGTGGGGTCGAGTCCGTTGACCCAGCCGTACTTGGCATACTTGCTGCACGCCCCAATGTAGGAGCTGCCAGCCTCAGAGTACAGCACGCCGGTCAGGCCGATGCTGCCGGTGTTGATGGTGGCATACCAGGCAATGTGCCTGTTGTCGATGTACACACGCTCACCGGCCTCGGTGCCCATACGTATCCAGGCGTTGTCCAGATCGTACACCGTGTTGTACTTTAGGTTGTGCAACTGGCCTGTGGTGATATTGCCGCCGTTGATGATTGTCTTGTCCTGGTTCCATGTGCTGAGGTCGGAAAATGTCACCACGCCGGATAGGTTGATCTGTGCTGCTGGT
>ULXF01039847.1_pt1 | contig 11784 bp, 10 predicted proteins | sample 1961041 | NCBI WGS metagenome assembly ULXF01 (sample SAMEA4835832, study PRJEB28245) | human gut metagenome | biome: gut microbiome; material: fecal sample | place: Denmark | collected 2008
CGTATCGGCACTTAGAATTATGCGGTATTGCCCTAAATTTTCGACTTTTTAGGTACACCATAGGCGAAGCTACAAGGCCCCGGCTCATGTGTATTTTGGAGCCATGCGGCGCAGCCATTAAAAACGCGGCCTCCCTGCCCGCGAAGGAAGGAACGATTTTTCAAGTGCGAAACTACGTCATCAAGCGTATCCTGCTTTCTTTTGTGATCCTGTTTTGCGTTACCTTCATCATCTATGTGATGATGCGCAGCCTGCCCAGCTCTTTTGCCGAGAACATGGCCATGCAGCTGTCCCAGGCACCGGGCGCAAAACCGTATCAGGAATGGCTGGATCAGCTCAACGCAGCCTATGGTCTGGATAAGGGCATCCTGCCCGGTTTCATGACCTGGCTGTCCAGCGCAGTGCACGGTCAGTTCGGTGACAGCTGGAAGTGGAACGTCCCTGTTGTTCAAAAATTCCAGGAAGTTATTGGTCTGTCTGTTGTCATGGGCGGCATCTCCTTTGTGGTGTCCATGATCATCGCTGTGCCCCTGGGCATCCTGGCTGCTACCAAACAGTATTCCCGTACCGATTACGTCATCACCGCTGTGGCTCTGGTGGGCATCTCTCTGCCCAGCTTCTTCTTTGCCACGCTGCTCAAGCTGCTGTTCTCTGTCAAGCTTGGCTGGTTTGACCTGTACGGCCTGGTCGGGCGTGATTATGCCCAGCTCAGCTCGTGGGGCCAGTTCTGTGACCGCGCCAACCATCTGGTGCTGCCCATCGTCACGCTGGTCATTGTTTCCATCGGCTCTACCATGCGTTACACCCGCACCAACATGCTGGAAGTGCTGAACGCCGACTATATCCGTACCGCCCGCGCCAAGGGCCTTTCGGAGCATGTGGTCATCTATAAGCACGCATTCCGCAACACCCTGATCCCGCTGGTTACCATCATCGGCGGTTCCCTGCCCGGCCTGTTCAGCGGTGCCTTGATCACGGAGACCCTGTTCTCCATCCCCGGCATCGGCTACATCTCTTACCAGTCCATGGTTGCGGGCGATATCCCGTTCACCATGTTCTACCTGTCCTTTATGGCGGTGCTTACCCTGGTCAGCAACCTGCTGACTGATATCATGTACGCAGTGGTTGACCCGCGCGTGCGCATTTCTTAAAGAAAGGAGACTGCACCCATGAGCGAGAATACCCAGAACAACACCCCCAAAAAGGAGCAGTACTCCCTGAACGACGATCGCCGCGTTAAGGTGCTTTCGCCCGGCGCGCTGGTTGCCAAGCGGTTCTTCCGCAACCGTCTGGCCGTTGTGGGCCTGACGATGCTGCTTGCCATGTTCGTCTTTTCCTTCATTGGCGGCGTGGTCAGCCCTTACGGCCAGGACCAGCAGTTCTATACCTACACCCAGATGTCCAAAGAGTATGTGGGTGTGACCCGCAACGATAAACTGCGCTTTGTTGTTGCCGATGGCCAGGAGTTCGGCTCCATTGCCCAGAGCAAGGGCAACGAGGCCATCAAGAAGGGTGAAGAGACCTTTACCTATAAAGATAACGATTACGAAGTGGAAACCCTGAGCGAGGATCTGTACGTCTTCCGCCAGGGCCGCACTGTGCTGGCTTATGCCTCTAAGGATATGGTCACCGCAGCGGACGGCGTGGCTGAGCTGAGCTTTGATGCCAAGCTGGCCGCCCTGACTGCCCAGGCAGCAGGGGAGACCACCTTTACTGGCGATGGCCAGGATTATGAACTGGACGCTGACGGCAATATCACCCAGAGCGGCAGCGAAGTTGCCTATATCGGCCGCTTTGTTGTTTCCGCTGCCGATGCCAGCGTGGTCATCAGCCGTGACTTCCGCGACCGCCTGGAAGAAGCCATTGACGATAATATTACCGAGTTCACCTACACCGATGCCGACGGCAGCGAAGCCGAGTATGACATCGTGTACGATGCCAGCACCGGCGTTTGGAGCGTGAAGCAGATGACGGAAACCTATGTGTTTGACCGTTACGCAAGCCCCAACAAGGAGCACTGGCTGGGCACCGATACCAACGGTATGGACATGCTGACCCGCCTGATGTACGGCGGCCGCGTTTCCCTGATCATCGGCTTCATCGTTGTTGCGATCGAAGGCTCCATCGGTATTGTTATGGGCGGTATCTCCGGCTACTTCGGCGGCTGGGTGGATAACCTCATCATGCGTATCGTGGACGTTTTCTACTGCCTGCCCTCCATGCCCATCATCATCATTCTGGGCGCTGCCATGGACGCCATGCGCATTGACTCCTGGACCCGTATGATGTACCTGATGCTGATCCTCGGCTTCCTGGGCTGGCCCGGCATTGCCCGCCTGGTCCGCGGCCAGATTTTGTCCCTGCGCGAGCAGGAGTTCATGACGGCAGCCGAAGCCTGCGGTATCAGCGCATGGCACCGCATCTTCCGCCACCTGATCCCCAACGTTATCCCGCAGCTGATTGTTACCTGCACCATGAGCCTTGGCTCCACCATCCTGACGGAAGCCACCCTGTCTTTCCTGGGTCTGGGCGTTAAGTACCCGTTTGCATCCTGGGGCAACATCATCAACGATGTCAACAACGCTTATGTTATGACCAACTATCTGTTCATCTGGGTCCCGGCCGGCATCTGCCTGCTGATCACGGTTCTGGGCTTCAACTTTGTGGGCGATGGCCTGCGCGATGCCTTTGACCCCAAGATGAAACGCTGATGAAAGGAGACACACACGATGGCTAAACAACAGGACGGTTACCTTTCCGCCAAGGAGTCGCGGCGTATCTCCAAAGAAAACCGCCGCATTACGGACCAGTACGAAAAACAGCGCAAGCGCAAGAATGTGCCGGAATCTGAGTACCTGACCCAGATGAAGAACCCGGAAAACGCTGTTGAATTTGATAACCTGCACACCTATTTCTTTACCGATACCGGCGTGGTAAAAAGCGTGGACGGTGTTTCGTTTGAAGTTCCCGTGGGTAAAACCGTGGGCGTTGTGGGCGAATCCGGCTGCGGCAAATCCGTTACCAGCCTTTCGCTGATGCAGCTGCTGCAGCGCCCCCAGGGCCAGATCGTTCAGGGCGAGATCCGCCTGAACCTGGGTAATGGCAAAGCCTATGATGTTGCCAAAACTCCCGGCACGGTCATGCAGCACCTGCGCGGCAACTATATTTCGATGATCTTCCAGGAGCCGATGACCAGCCTGAACCCGGTGTTCCGCATCGGTGCTCAGATCGATGAAGTCATTGCTCTGCATGACGGCGAAAGCAAGAGCAAAGAGGACATCAAAAAGCGCACCGTTGAAATGCTGGAGATGGTTGGCATCGCCAACAGCCAGGGTGTATATGAGATGTACCCGCATGAGTTGTCCGGCGGTATGCGCCAGCGTGTCATGATCGCCATGGCATTGGCCTGCAACCCCAAGGTTATCATCGCCGACGAACCCACCACCGCACTGGACGTGACGATTCAGGCCCAGATCCTGGACCTGCTGCGCAACCTGAAGGACCGCATTAACTCCTCCATCATGCTGATCACCCATGACCTGGGTGTGATTGCCGAGATGGCAGATTACGTTGTTGTCATGTACGCAGGCCGCGTGGTGGAAAAGGGCACCGCTCAGGAGATTTTCGCAAACCCGGCTCACCCCTATACCATCGGCCTGATGGCTTCCAAACCGATTGTGGGCAAAAAGGTGGACCGACTGTACTCCATCCCCGGCAAGGTGCCCAACCCGGTCAATATGCCCAACTACTGTTACTTTAAGGATCGCTGCGAGATGGCTCTGCCCTGCTGCGATGGTGAATACCCCTGCGAGATCAGCCTGTCCCCCACGCACAAGGTCAGCTGCTACCGCTACTATGAAAATAATCGAAAGGCGGGTGAGTGACGATGGCACAGGCAGAAAACGCAAAAAAGCTGGACTATACCCCCGTCACCTATGATGATCAGTATATTCTGATGGTCAACCAGCTTAAAAAATACTTCCCCATCAAGGGCGGCCTGATGTCCCAGACCGTGGGTCATGTCAAGGCTGTCGATGGCGTTACCTTCAACCTCAAGCGCGGCCATACCATGGGTCTGGTCGGCGAATCCGGCTGCGGCAAATCCACCACCGGCCGTACAATCCTGCGCCTTGCCGGCGAAAAAACCGGCGGTCAGGTACTGTTCAACGGCAAAGAAGTGTACGATATGACCGGCAGGGAGCTGCGTAACCTGCGTACCAAGATGCAGATCATCTTCCAGGACCCGTTCTCCAGCCTGTCCCCGCGTCTGCCGGTTGGTGAGATCATCGGTGAGGCTGTGCGCGAGCATAACCTGGTGCCCAAGGCAGAGTTCAATGATTATATTGACCAGGTCATGGATAACTGCGGCCTGCAGCCCTACCACAAAACCCGCTATCCGCACGAATTTTCCGGCGGCCAGCGCCAGCGCATCTGCATTGCCCGCGCCCTGGCCCTGAACCCGGAGTTTGTTGTGTGCGACGAACCGGTCTCTGCACTGGACGTTTCCATTCAGGCCCAGATCATCAATCTGCTGAAAGAATTGCAGGATAAATATAACCTGACCTACCTGTTCATCTCCCACGATCTTTCTGTTGTTGAGCATATTTCGGATACGGTCGGCGTTATGTACCTGGGCAACCTGGTGGAGTACGGTGCAACGCCGGATATCTTCAGCCATCCGCTACATCCCTACACCAAGGCACTGTTCAGCGCCATTCCTATCCCGGACCCGACCATTCGCCGCGAGCGCATTGTGCTGCAGGGCTCCATTCCGTCCCCGGCCAACCCGCCCAAGGGCTGCAAGTTCCATACCCGCTGCCCCTATGCGACCGAGCGCTGCAAGACCGAAGTGCCGCAGCAGCGTGAGGTGGAACCCGGCCACTATGTTGTGTGCCACCTGTACGAAAAATGAAGCATAACGAACCCTTTGAGGATGACGGCCGCACCGTGGCCGATATGAGTGGCATTGAGCACGACAGTATCTGGCTGCCGCGCCGCCGCAAGCAGGGCCATACCCCCGCGCAGCAGCCCCAACAGGCTGCTGACCGTCCCTGGGAGGAAGACCCCCAGCTGACCGGTAAGGAGCGCCTGTGGGCAATCCTGGGTGCGCTGAAAGCTACCCTGCTGATTTGTGGCGTCTACCTGCTTGGCCTGCTGGCCCTGCTGGCGCTGCTGTTTACCCTCTGGCATTAAAAAATACCCCCGCCTTTGTTTTGGCTGCGTGACAGCTGGAATAAGGACGGGGGTGTTTGGTTTTGTGGGGGAAGGGCAACTTGCCCGGTAAGGTGGGGGCACCCGACCCCGCCGAGAAACGTAAATATTTGCTGCAAACCTACAAACATTTGTAGGGGACGATGCTTGCATCGTCCCGCGGATGAGCTGATGCGGTGAATTTTGTTAATGGTATTCGGGACAAGGTTTCGGAACGGTCAAGACTGTTCCCTACAGAAGCTTTTTTAGCATGTGGTGGATGGTTTATGTCCCTCAAGGACGGGATGAGGGCATCCCACCCTACAGTGCCTAAATAAAAGTACAACACAAAAGCGCACCGCACACCCTATCCAAGGGGTTGCGATGCGCCTTTTATTATTCATTGCTTTCTTGATGGAAAATAATATTATTAAAGCTTCTGCTTCCTTCTTTTCAAAGAAGGAACAAAAACCCCCGTAAATCAATGCAGATGCAGATGGCGGGGCACGCCGTCGATGTAGATGGGGGTCAGCTCGGCCTGGATGAGGGGGCGGGCATAGTGATGGAATGCTTCGGTCACATGCATGCCGTCCGGGCTGATCCAGTCATCCGGCACGCGCTTTTCCAGGTTGGCAACCTTCTGCACATCTACCATCTCGGTTTCGGTGCGGTACGGCATATCCGAAATGCGGCGGATGGCGCACATCTTACCGGTTTCGCCGCGGTAAGCAGCTTCCACCGAAGCACCGCCCACTTGGTATGCCTCGGTAATGTCGGTGCGGCTTGCCAGATGGGAGGCACAGCGCTGCAGGGTAGAAAACTCGATCGCGCGGGTCTTGCAGCCCAGGCGCACATGGATCAAATCCGCCAGGTAGCGGCTGGTGCCGGACAAAATGGCTTTATGGCCAAAAGCATCCAGCTGGCCTGCTGTGGATACCAAATCACACAGGAAAACGCCGTCCTTGTTTTTTACGCCCTCGCTGGCCGCAATGATGACATTGTGGCGGTCTTTTTCCAGCTGGGCTACTTTTTCCAGGAACACATTCTCGTCAAAGGGGCGCTCCGGCAGCAGAATGATGTCCGGGCCGTTGCAGTCAGCCCCGGCAGCCAGGCTGGCGGCACCGGCCAGCCAGCCGGTATGGCGGCCCATGATCTCGGCCACCGTTACGCTGCGGATGTTATACACGCTGGAATCACAGATGACCTCTTTCAGGATGGTGGCAATGTACTTGGCGGCACTGCCGTAACCGGGGGTGTGGTCGGTGTACATCAGGTCGTTGTCAATGGTTTTGGGCACGCCGATAAAGCGGATCTCGCTGCCCTTGGCAGCCCCGTAAGCGGAAAGCTTGGCAATGGTGTCCATCGAATCATTGCCGCCAATGTAGAACACGGCCCCAATGCAGTACTTGGCAAACAGCTCAAACAGCTGCACAAAGGGGCGTTCGTCCGTGGCGGGGTTGGGCAGCTTGAACCGGCAGCTGCCCAGGTAACTGGACGGCGTGCGCTTGAGCAGCTCAATTTCCATCTTGTCGTCAAGGCGGTCATCCAGGTCCACAATCTTGCCCTGCAAAAGCCCTTGAATGCCATACTCCATGCCGTATACATGGGCGGCGCCCAGAGCTTTGGCAGCTTCATACACACCGGCCAGGCTGGAATTGATCACAGCAGTCGGCCCGCCGGACTGGCCGACCAGTACATTTGTTCCCCAAGACATAAGAAAGCCCTCCTTATTTTTGCAGCCATCATGCTATCTTAATATGATACACCCTAGTGTACACGAAAGTACGACTTAAAGCAAGTACTTTGCGCACCGGAGGTTTTACAGCTTCACGCCCATTTTTTCCAGCGCAAACAGCGCTGCGCCCAGGCTGCCGCACAGTTGGCTGTACTCGCTGACCTCCACCGGGGCTTTCAGGGCGGTTTCCAGCTCTTTCACAACGCCGCGGTTGCGGGCTACACCGCCTGTCATCATAAAGGGGGCCACGCCGCCGGTGCGGCGGGCCAGGGCAGCAGTTTTGCCCGCAACAGATTTGTTCAGGCCGTGGATGATACCCGCCGGTGCGGTGCTGCGGGCAATCAGGCTGACGACCTCACTTTCCGCAAACACGGTACACATGCTGGAAATGGTCACATCGTTGTGCCAGTCCAGGCCAAGCTCGCTCATCTCCGGCAGCTTCATCTGCAGGGTGCGGGCCATCATCTCCAAAAAACGGCCGGTACCGGCGGCGCATTTGTCGTTCATCGCAAAGGTTTCAACAGCGCCGCTTTCGCTCAGGCGGATCACCTTGGAATCCTGCCCGCCAATGTCGATCACGGTGCGCACGGCGGGGTCCAGATGATGAGCCCCGCGGGCATGGCAGGTGATCTCGGTCACGGCTGCGCCGTCATCGCCCAGGAACTCGCGCCCGTAGCCGGTGTATACCTTGGAACCCAGGTCGCTTTCGGCAATGCCTGCCATCGTCAGGGCCTGTTCCAGTGCCTGGCGGGCGCCGGTTGCAGCCCCGGCGCCGGTGGGCACAATGGCCCAGCCGCAGATCTTTCCGCTGCGATCCAGGATCACGGCATCGGTGCTGGCAGAGCCGCTGTCGATGCCGGCGGCATATTGTGCGTTGGTGTTCATGGCGGGGGCCTCCTTGTTTTCGGTATCGGGAACGGCGTTCAGGCTTTCGGCAAATGCGCCCAGGCGGGTGCTCAGCTGCCCGCCGCCGCTGGTAAAGGTCTGGCGGGAACAATCGGTTTCAATTTTTAATACCGGCAGATGGAACTGCTCCGGCGCGGTCAGGCCGGGGGCGTAATAATCACAGAACTGCACGGTGTGGTACACAATGCCAACGGTCTGGCCGTCCACCAGGGCGGCGCGCTCACTGACCGGGGCATCCATCCGCATGCAGGGTATCTGGCCCAGCAGGGCGGCGGCGTAACCGGGCAAAAAGTCCTCCAGTGCGGCGGGGGCAACATCGGCAAGCTCACGGTTGCCGGTGCAGGTAGCATCCACCACGGGCAGGGCAAAGGCTTTCTGCACGGTATCATACAGCACGCTGCCGCCATGGGCACCCAGCAGGGTCAAATGCGGACCCTCGGCGTGGGGGGTGTGCACAAAAAAGGCGTGGGCGCGCTGGGCGTCGAATTCCTGCCCGGTGTACCGCTGCAGGGCATCCGCCAGCCTGCGCAGGTCCCGCGCAAAGCGGGCGCGGGTGGCCGGGGTGCTCTGGTGGGGGACGGGCAGCAGCTGCAAAAATTCCATCTTACCACTGGCAGCCAGCACATCGTAAACGCGCAGCATGGCATCGCAACAGTTGGTCAGCACCAAAGCCCGGATGCCGGATTGCTCCACCTGTTCCAGCACAGCCTTGGCGTAACCGCACAGGTTGGCGTGGGCGCAGCGCTCCGCGCAGGAAAAACTTTCCGCCAGCGGATCCAGCGCCGAGAAGGTGGCCCCATACCCGGCAAACAGCTCCAGCGGGGCATATTTGCAGGCATAATAAATCGTTTTGCTCATACCAGCGCCTCCTGTTTGCTGTGCAGCATCTCCAGGAAAGCATCCAGTCGGGTGGCGGTCTGGCCGTCCATCGTGTTGGCGCGGTCGCAGCCATCGCCGTCCAGCAGCAGCACCGGGTAGCCCTCGGCTTCCAGTGCGCTCTTGAACAGCTGTGCGGCCCCCATCGTCTGCTTGCAGCCCCATTGGCAGAAGTAGACCACCCCGTCGATCTGCTGCATGCGGCACAGCTCCAGCGCGCGCTGGATGCGGTGCTGGGCGCTGCCGTTAAAGATGTTGTTCACCAGCCGCGCGGCCATGCTCTCAAACGGTTTGTCCGGGTCCATGTAGCAGCCTAAGGTATCGGCGTTCATATCGCAGGTAATAAGCTGGTTTTCTGCCGAGAAATTCAGCCGCTCCCGCACGGGCGCCTGATAAAACGGCACGGCGTGCGCCCACAGCAGCCGGGTGCCGCCACCCATGGGGCTGGCCTCGATATCCGCCAGCAGCTTGCGGGCGTACTGTTCAGCCTGCGGGGTGCCCAGCATGGTGTGGGTCACAAACACTTCGTAAAATTCGGAGGTGACATCATTGTGCAGGTTCCGCCCGGCCTTGGCGGCCTGTGCCTGCTGCAATAGTTCCAGCGTGCGGCCGCTGTGGGCGACTGCCTGCTGCAGGGCCGCTTCGTCCAGCTTCTGGTGGGTCGCATCCTCCAAAAAGGCGGCGAATTCTCGCAGGCGGTCGGAAACTTCGGCCACAGCGTACTCGTCGTGGTCATAGGGCACATCCAGATAAAAGTGAGGGATTCCGTAATGCTGCGCCAGCCGCCGGAAGGTCAGGTTGTTGGCATCGCAGGCAATGGAGGTGCAGGCAGTGAACAGCGGCTTGCCCGCCGTGCCGGAAAGCCCCATGCCCAGCAAAGCCTTGTGGTAGCTGCACAGCGTGGGGCTGATGCCTGCGCTCTCGGCATAATGGATAAAGCCGCGCTCGGCTGCGGCACCGTTCAGGTAACAGGCGGTGGCTTCGGCAAACATCGGCAGCAGGTGGAAGGCGTGCAGCAGTTCACAGGGCATAAAGATATTGACCAGCGCCGCCCGCTGCGGGTGGGCCAGGGGCGCAATCATGGCGTCCATGGCGATCTGTGCCGCATACTGCCGCGCGGGGGTGAGCTCTTTTTCCGGGGCAAGCAGCAGCTGCACATCCTTGGCGCGGTAGCCCAACAGCAGCAGCTGGCGGGCAAGCTCCGGCTTGGGAATGGCGTCATCCACCAGCTGGCCAAAGCGGTCAACGATATTTGGCATAGGGGGTTATCCTTTCAACACATAGGTTTCAATGGCCTTGGCAACGCCGTCATGGTTGTTGTCGTCCGTTACATAGCGGGCGGCGGCCAGAACATCCGGTGTGGCGTTGCCCATCGCAATGCCGTACCCGGCGACCTGGATCATGGCAAGGTCGTTGCCGGAATCGCCGCAGGCCATCACCTGGTTCATCGCCAGGCCCAGGGTATCGGCCAGCGTTTTTAATCCGCTGCCCTTGGTCACGCCGGGAGCGTTGATCTCCATGTTGTTGGGAATGCTGGAAGTAATCTCAACATTAAACCGGCTGGCAACAGCCTGCCAGGCGGCATCGCGGGCGGCATTGTCCCGATAGGTGATGCTGAACTTTTCCACCTCGTGCGGGTGGGCGGCGAACACTGCGTGCATGTCATCCACCACAATGCGGCTGTCGCGCAGGTAGCGGCGCAGGGCAGGGGGCATCAGGGCAAGGCCGTCATTGGCACCAAAATAATCGGTGTAGGCTTTGCCGCCGATAAAAATGCCCATGGCACCGCCCGTTGCGGCCACGATATCATAAATGTCGCTGGCAAGGGCAGCATCAAACGGCAGGTTGACCAGCGGTTTGCCGGTGGAAAGCTCCACCACGCTGGCCCCGTTGGAAGTCAGGGCATACCGCACGCCGGGAATGCGCAAAAACGCTTCCGGCACACCCGATGCCACACGCCCCGTTGCGGGGATGACATCAACCCCTTTGGCAATGGCAGCGCGGATGGCTTCCAGCGTGCGGGGTGTGATCTCTTTTTCATCATTGAATACGGTGCCGTCCAGATCCAATGCAACAAGACGGATATCGGGCATAACGGACCCCTCCTTTGTTATATTTCACCAAAGATTTTAGCGCATTTTCGGTCATTTTGCAAGGGCACCTTGCATTTGCTATGCCAAGTATGGTAAAGTGTCATCAGCCCTTTGCATATTGGCACAGGGCAGGGAAGGGGAACGCGATGCAAACCGAACAACAGTCGCTGCGTGCGGCAGCCGGGCAGCGCTTTTGGCAGATCGATGCCCTGCGCGGGCTGGCGCTGCTGAATATGCTGGTTTACCATGCCATGTATGACTGGGTGTATATTTTTGGCCATGCCAGCGGCTGGTACGATATCTGGTCCACGCACTGCCATGTGTGGCAGCAGTATATCTGCTGGAGCTTTATTCTGCTTTCGGGTTACAGCTTTACCCTATCCCGCCGCCCGCTCAAGAACGGCCTGCTCACGGCGGCCTGCGCGGTGGTGCTGACCGTGGCAACCGCCGTTGCCATGCCGGAGGAAGTCATCTGGTTCGGCGTGCTGCACCTGCTGGGCTGTGCGGCCCTGCTGACCTGTCTGCTGCACCCCGCGCTGGAAAAGCTGCCCCCGCTGGCAGGGGTTACGGGCAGCGCGGTGCTGTTTGCCCTGCTGAACCAGCTGCCGCAGGGCTGGCTGGGGTTTGAGGGAACGCACCTGGCGGCCCTACCCGCCGCCTGGTACAAGCCGAATCTTTTCTGGCTGGGTCTGCCAGATCTGACGGTGTTTTCCTCATCGGATTATTTCCCGCTTTTGCCGTGGGTGTTTTTGTATTGGGTGGGGTACTTTTTTGCGCGGTGGTTCCGCGCCCGCTGCACCGCGCAGCCCGGCCTGCCGCCCAAAGCCCTGCGCCCCCTGTGCGCCGTGGGCAGCCGCACGCTGCTGATTTATATGCTGCACCAGCCGGTGATTTACGGCGCTTTGCTGGGGCTGCACGCATTGGGGTTGGCATAAAGTTTGGGTAAAGAAAAAAGAAGAAAGAATAATGAATAATGGATGGGGG
>ULXF01010593.1_pt1 | contig 11684 bp, 10 predicted proteins | sample 1961041 | NCBI WGS metagenome assembly ULXF01 (sample SAMEA4835832, study PRJEB28245) | human gut metagenome | biome: gut microbiome; material: fecal sample | place: Denmark | collected 2008
ATTAGCGTATTACTACTAGGTTAATCAAGCTAATATAATAAAGCCTGAATAATCAAAACTTTAAAGTTAGATTATTAAAAATTACATAAAAACAACCCCGCAATATGTTCCATGCACATATGTGGGGTTGTTTTTTTAATAATAATTTTTAACAGCCTTGACAGCTTCATCTTTGGATAGCTGGTAATTTTCAATGAGTTTATTAACAGTGTCATCATCTGATAGGTTCATATCTTTGCATAGTTTTATAAAAGCATTGATACCTTTGGTAAGTTCGAGTTGCTTGCCCTCATTAAATCCAATTTGTTTGCCCTCAGCCAATCCGAGCTGTCTACCTTCGGCAAGACCTAATTGCCTGCCTTCCTCCTTAACGATTTCAAGATGACCTTCTTCGTCATATTCATAAATGCTCACAGTAATCACTTCCTCCCTGTGATTTCTAAAAAATTCAGACAATACATTTTCAGCAATACATTCATCAACAGCCTCAGTAACAGCGGTACGGATATCGATTTTCTCAACATCAGTCTTAACACGCACTTTATTAACAAAGGTCATATAGTCCTTAAGAGTTTCGCATTTAGAAAGAAATTCAGAGCTGAATGTAAATGTATTAGTGTTATCTGAACTGGCTTTATTATTAGAATTATGAAACTCATCTGATTGATTAGTACCATTAATAATATCATTCTTTTCAGTGTCCAATAATTTTTTATTAATAATAGCTCCCGTGTTAATATTAATAACCCTTACCATAAGCTCTAACTCTGGACAGTCAATTTCCTTCTCATACATATCAGATAATCGAAGAATACTCTCTGCTTCAAGCGGCTGTTTACCGTTATAAAATGTAACAAAATGTGGTACTGGAATTTTAAGCGTTGTACTCCTGTGCAAATCACTATTGTTGTACATCTGCCTGTATACATCAGATAAATAGTGCAGAAATCGCAACGGCATATTAGGATTACGGCTTGACTGCTGTTCAAACATATACAAATCCTGCCCGAACACAAATGAAGCATCGTTTTTATACTTCATATACACGCCACCTTTAAGGGTGGTAACAGTTAAATCGTCTACATTAGTGTAATTCGTGTCATTATGTCTATATTCTATCATTGGGAAAAAGTTATGACAAGAAGAATAATATTGTTATTCGTGCTGGCTATGCACTAGATAATTAAGATTAATGATATACCATTGTAATAAAATATTACGCGTAATATATATTATATATACCATATATACAATATAAATGCAATATAAAAAAGATGAAAAATAAAAAAAGGAAATTATCTGATTTTGTTGAATACTTAAAAAGTAGGCAGTTTTTTGGCGTTTGTATGTGCAATTATGTATTGCATAGAAATGAGGGTGAAGTATGAATATCAGAGAACAGCAGGAGAGCAGAGAACACGAGTATATGAGTCCATATGCCAGTTTCAGTGATGAATCAAGGGGCAGGGATAAGCCAGAGCCACAGTGTGATATGCGTACGATTTATCAGAGGGACAGGGATAGAATATTACATAGTAAGTCATTTAGGAGACTGAAGCATAAGACACAGGTATTTCTTGCACCAGAGGGAGATCATTACAGGACAAGACTTACACATACGCTGGAGGTTGCCCAGATAGCAAGAAGCATCTCAAGAGCGTTAAGACTTAACGAGGATTTGACAGAAGCTATCGCACTGGGACACGATCTGGGGCATACGCCATTTGGACATGCAGGCGAGAGAACGCTTGATAAGATATGTCCGTTAGGGTTCAGCCATTACAGGCAGAGCATAAGAGTTGTTGAATTCCTGGAAAAAGATGGAGCAGGGCTTAATCTTACGTGGGAAGTAAGAGATGGTATTGTTAATCATAGAACAGCAGGACACCCATCAACGCTTGAAGGTAAGGTAGTAAGGCTTTCAGATAAGATTGCATACATTAATCACGATATTGATGATGCAATAAGGGCAAGAATATTTTCCGAGGACTATATACCTAAGGAATATACGGATGTGTTGGGAACAACTACCAAGAGCAGGCTTAATACGCTTATAAGCGATATAATAAAGTGCAGTATTGACAAGGATGATATTATAATGTCTGATACAGTACATAAGGCGATGACAGATTTAAGACAGTTTATGTTTGACAGATTGTATACCAATCCAGCTGCAAAGAGCGAGGAGATTAAGGTGTGCAAGCTCATAACAGAACTTTATAATTATTATATTGCTAATATTGAGGAACTTCCTGACAATTACAAACGCTTCATATATGAAAGAGGCGAGAAGCCAGAGCGTGTTGTATGCGATTATATAGCAGGAATGAGTGACCAGTATTCTATAAGCAAGTTTGAGAATATATTTGTTCCTAAGGCCTGGAAAGGCTGATGTGCAGAAAATGTATCTGCAAGTAATAACAAGTGCTTTCGGGCATAATAATATATTTGCTTTCATATCTTGGAAAGGCTGGAAAGAAGAGTTAATAATGTATTCAAGTGAAGTAATAGAAGAGGTAATATCAAGAAATGATATAGTTGATGTTATTTCAGGATATATAAAACTTAAGAAAAATGGAAGTTCATATGTTGGGCTTTGTCCATTCCATAATGAGAAGTCGCCATCATTTTCTGTGTCTGGCACGAAACAGATGTATCACTGCTTTGGTTGTGGAGTTGGAGGAAATGTAATAACATTTGTAATGGAATATGAGAATTATACATTTCCAGAAGCAGTAAAAATGCTTGGAGAACGTGCAGGAATGGAACTTCCTGAGACAGATTATTCCGCAGAGGACAGAAAAGACAGGGATATAAAGACAAGGCTTTTAGAGATTAATAAAATAGCGGCGACTTATTATTATCATCAGTTAAAGTCAGAAGCTGGAAAGTCAGGGCTTGATTACCTTGTAAAGAGAGGTCTGTCGGATAAGACTATCAACAGCTTTGGACTGGGATATGCACCGCAGTCAACGGGTGAGCTGTATCGTATGTTAAAGGATAAAGGTTATGATGATGGGATTCTAAAAGAATCGGGTCTTTTTACATACGAAAAAGGTGTGAGGGATAAGTTCTGGAACAGGGTAATATTCCCTATAATGGATATTAATAATAAGGTTATAGGCTTTGGCGGAAGAGTAATGGGAGATGCGAAACCTAAGTATCTTAATTCGCCAGAGACCAAGCTGTTTGATAAAAGCAGGAATTTGTATGGGCTGAATGCGGCAAGAACAGCAAGAAAGAATAACCTTATAATATGTGAGGGATATATGGATGTAATATCCCTTCATCAGGCAGGATTTACACAGGCGGTAGCATCGCTTGGAACAGCGTTGACACCGGGACACGCACGGCTTATGAAAAGATATACTGACAATGTGCTTATAACCTATGATAGTGATGAGGCAGGTGTGAAAGCTGCGTTAAGGGCAATTCCGATACTTAAAGAGGCAGGTTTGTCCACAAGAGTTATTAATATGCGGCCATATAAAGACCCTGATGAATTCATCAAGGCATTAGGTACAGAAAGCTTTCAGGACAGAATAGATAAGGCACAGAACAGCTTTATGTATGAAATTGGAATAATAGAGAAGAATTATAACAGAAGTGATCCTGAGGGCGAAACGTCATTTGAGAAAGAAGTAGCTTCCAGGCTTGTTGTATTTAAGGAAAAGCTTGAGAGGGAGAATTATCTTAAGGCGGTGTGCAGGCAGTATATGATTCCGGAAGACGGAATGAGGGATATGGTCATAAGGCTTGGAAGCAATGAGGGCATTATGGCAAAGCACGACACATATACGGCTAAGGAGAATACTCCTATAAGGAAGAAACGCGAAAATGGCGTAAGACAGGCAGAGAAGATTTTGCTGACGTGGATGATTGAAGATGGTGACATTTATGAGAAGGTCAGTAAGTTTATAAGTCCTGATGATTTTGTAGATCCGGTATTTAAAGATGTAGCAGCTAAGATATATGAACAATACGAGAGTGGGCAGATTAATCCTGCGGCGATTATCAGTTCATATATGGATACAAGTATGCACAATGAAATAGCGGCTATGTTTAGTGCAGAATTAAGTGACTCCCTTAACAGGCTTGAGAGGGAGAAGACGCTTAATGATACAGTTATAAAGGTCAAGAAGAATAGTCTTGATACTAAGCTTGATAATGCTACAGATGCAAGAGCTATGCAGGACATTATCAATCAGCAGATGAAGCTTAATAATATTCATATTAATTTGTAATATATGCGAAAGGTGGACCATTGTAATGGCAGATAAGAAAGAAAACTTAATCGAAGAAGAAGTAAAAGAAACTAAAAAAGCAACAAGAAAGAAGAAATCAGACGAAGATAGTGCTAAGAGCACAGCCAAGAAGCCAAGAAAAGGCAAGGAAGGTGCAGAAGCTGAACTTACAGAAGAAGAAAAAGCACAGGCTATTCAGGAAAAATTTATGGAAAAATGCAGAGGAATACTTGCAATAGCCAAGAAGAAAAAGAATGTCCTTGATTATAAGGAAATTATGAACTATTTTCAGGATACTGATTTTGAAGCAGATAAAATGGAAAAGGTATTTGAATTCCTTGAAGCTTGTAATGTAGATGTTAAGATGAATGATGATGAAGTTGAGGAGGACGATATCCTTCTTGATGATGAAGATGATATAGATATTGAAAAGATTGATTTATCTGTACCAGATGGTATTGGCCTTGAAGATCCTGTAAGAATGTACTTAAAAGAGATTGGTAAAGTTCCACTTTTAAGTGCAGAGGAAGAGATTGAGTACGCTAAGAGAATGGAACAGGGTGATGAGGAAGCTAAGAAAAGACTAGCAGAGGCTAACTTACGTCTTGTTGTAAGTATTGCAAAACGTTATGTTGGAAGAGGAATGCAGTTCCTTGACCTTATTCAGGAAGGTAACCTCGGTCTTATTAAGGCTGTTGAAAAGTTCGATTACCGTAAGGGATATAAGTTCTCAACATATGCTACATGGTGGATAAGACAGGCTATCACAAGAGCTATTGCTGACCAGGCAAGAACAATCCGTATTCCAGTTCATATGGTAGAAACTATCAACAAGCTTGTAAGAGTACAAAGACAGCTTTTACAGGAATTAGGAAGAGAGCCATCTCCAGAAGAAATAGCAGAGACTATGGATATCCAGGTTGAGAGAGTGAGGGAAATCCAGAAGATTTCACAAGAGCCGGTTTCGCTTGAAACACCTATCGGTGAAGAGGAAGACAGCCACCTTGGTGACTTTATTCAGGATGATAATGTTCCAGTACCAGCAGAAGCCGCAGCTTCAACACTTCTTAAGGAACAGCTTGTAGAAGTTCTTGGAACACTTACAGACAGAGAACAGAAGGTATTAAGACTTCGTTTTGGTATGGACGATGGAAGGGCAAGAACTCTTGAAGAAGTTGGTAAAGAATTCAATGTTACAAGAGAACGTATCAGACAGATTGAAGCCAAGGCATTAAGAAAGTTAAGACATCCAAGCAGAAGCCGCAAGCTTAAGGATTATCTTGACTAATTAACCAATAAGATAACAAGGAAAATGTATGAACAATATTATTAATATATCTGAGAGATTAAAATGTGCTGCAAGCCTTGTTAATAAAGGTGCAAGAGTAGCAGATATCGGCACAGATCATGCATATCTTCCAATATATCTTGTCCAGAATGGAATAAGTAATAAAGTATATGCATGTGATGTAAGAAAAGAACCATTAAGACGTGCACAGCTGCACATTGATGAATATGGACTTTCAGATAAGATAACTACACAGCTTTGTGACGGGCTTAAAGGTATTAATAAAGGTGACGTTGATACAGTAACTATATGCGGTATGGGCGGAAAGCTTATGAAGAGTATATTACAGGCAGGTATAGACAAGCTTGGGTATAATACCCAGCTTGTCTTATCTGCACAGTCAGAATTAAGGGATTTCCGTGCATATCTTTTAGAAGCTGGCATAGATATTAAGTCAGAACATATTCTATTAGAAGACGGAAAATATTACTTTATATTTGACTGTGTATACAACACGCCATATGAACAGCATTTTAATAAAAATGTTGTTAATGCAGATGACATTTATAAAAATGATAATCAGAATAATAATGAAAAGAATAATAATGAAAAAAAGATTACAGCTTACACTGAGGAAGAATTAAGATATGGAAAATACCTTCTTGATAATAAGTCAGAAGTGCTTTATGAGTATCTTAATAAAGAACTTATGAGTTGTAATAATATTAGAGATAATCTTCTTAATAAAGAACAGTCAGTGTCTGTGAAGAATAGAATCAAGGCTATTGATGAAGATATTGCTGTTATTAATAAGGCGTTAGGAAGATGGAAGGAGCAATAAATGCTTTTATCACAGATGGCAGCAGAAGCCGCAAAAGATTACAAATATGATATTATTCTTGCTAATGTCAACGGCAAGCTTACAGAGATATCAGATATGGATATAACGGATGAAAAGGTGGAATTTATTACTGTAGGAGAAACTATGGGTAATGAGGCGTATAAAAGAAGCGTACTTCTTTTAATGCTCAATGCAATACATAAGCTTGATACAGATAATAAAATCAAGAGAGTTACAGTTGAATTCTCTCTTAGCAAAGGTCTTTATTGCGATATAAAGGGTGATTTTGAGATTACAGAAGAATTTCTTAATAAAGTAAAAGAAGTTATGAGAGCTGATGTTAAGAAAAACCTGCCTATTAAGAAGCAGGGAATGAAGACATCAGAGGCTATTAAGCTGTTCAAGAAGTTCGGAATGGAAGATAAGACACAGTTATTCAAATATAGAATTAGTTCTTATGTTAATGTATACAGCATAGAGGGTTATTACGATTACTTCTATGGTTATATGGCAGCTAATACAGGAATATTAAAGACATTTGACATATTCCAGTATGATAAGGGCTTTGTTCTTCAGTTGCCAACTAAAGAAAATCCGGAAACAGTGCCGGAATTTGCACCACAGGCTAAGCTTTTTAATGTACTTATGGAAAGAAGCGAGTGGGCAGATATGCTTGGTGTTGATACAGTTGCATCATTGAATAAGCATATAATAAGCGGGGATATTAATTCACTTATTCTTGTTCAGGAAGCGTTACAGGAGCAGAAGATTGTTGAGATTGTTAATCAGATAAAAGAAAGGGAAGGCGTTAAATTCATTATGATAGCCGGACCATCTTCATCTGGAAAGACAACATTTTCACACAGATTATCTATACAGTTAAGAGCAAGTGGATTTAAGCCACACGCAATTGGGGTTGATAATTATTTCGTGGAGAGAGAGCAGACACCTGTTGATGAAAATGGAGAGTACAATTTTGAGGATTTACATGCAATAGACATAAAGCTTTTTAATGACCATATGAATGCATTGCTAAGAGGTGAAAAGGTTGAGATACCTCAGTTTAATTTCCTTACAGGAAGGAAAGAATACAATGGTGATTATATACAGCTTGGGGAAGAAGATATTCTTGTTATTGAGGGTATACACTGCCTTAATGATGAATTATCCTACGCACTTCCAGTTGAAAGCAAGTTTAAAATCTATATAAGTGCACTTACACAGCTTAATGTTGACGAGCATAACAGAGTTGCTACAACAGATGGACGTCTTATAAGACGTATGGCAAGGGATTACAGAACAAGAGGAGCTTCTGCCAAGAGAACACTTTCAATGTGGGAGTCGGTTAGAAAAGGTGAAGAAAAGAATATCTTTCCATTTCAGGAAGAAGCAGATGCTATGTTTAATTCGGCTATGGCATATGAGCTATGTATATTAAAGCCAATAGTAGAGCCTTTACTTTTCTCAATAACAGAAGATGACCCGGAATATCAGGAAGCTAAGAGGTTGCTTAAGTTCTTAGCGTACTTCCTTCCTTGTCAGGCAGACAATGTTCCGATTAATTCTATAATGAGAGAATTTATTGGGGGAGGATGTTTTAGGGTTTAGAAAAATAATAGCAAATGTATATACAAATGCTTGCATAGTATGGCGGAAAATATTATAATTATTATACAGAAGGGAGTGAATATTATGGCACAGATTAGTTTACGTGTAGATGATGAGATAAAGCATAAAGCAGAGAAAACATTAGACGAAATAGGACTAAGTATGTCAACAGCAATTAATATATTCTTAAAAACAGTTGTCAGGGAAAACCGTATTCCTTTTGAACTTACAGCTGACCCATTCTATAGTAAGTATAATATAGAAGAATTGGAAAGACGTGTGGCAAATATACGTTCAGGTAAAAGTACTTTAAAGGAGCACGAATTAATAGAGGAGGATGAGTGAGAAAATTATGGGGAGATGAGGCTTGGCAAGAATATCTTAATTGGCAGACACAGGATAAGAAGATGCTAAAAAAGATAAATAGATTATTGATGGATATTGACAGAAATGGATATCAATGTATAGGAAAGCCAGAGCCTCTTAGTGGCAATTTACAAGGATATTGGAGTGTTAGAATTGATGAGAAGAATAGGATTGTTTTCAGAATAGAAAATAATAATATTGAAATCATACAATGTGGAACGCACTATAGGGATAAGTAGAAAATATGGAGTAAAAGAATACTCGGTCACAACCGACTCGGTTGTGACCGAGTATTCTTTTGAAATTAACTTGTAACGAAAACAATAGAAATTGTTATATAGCTATATATAACATATACTATTTCCTAAACGAATTCTTATACTCCCTGGACATTTCAAAAAGTTCATTAACATACCCTGGAGTTTTGTTATCAATATTCTTCTTAATTTCACTTAATATGTCAATATAATCGCCGAGCAGTACGCTTATGTCTTCTGAGTTAGAAGCACATATCTGGTCCCACATTTCAGGAGATGAAGCGGCTACCCTTGTCATATCGCGAAAGCTTCCAGCCGCTAACATCTGCATATGCTTGTCGTTGTCGTCCTGTTCAGATACAAGCTTTACAAGTGCTGTAGATATGAGGTGTGGAAGGTGGCTTATTGCGGCTACGCTTTTATCGTGAATTGTGTAGTCCATAACAATAGGATTGGCTTTCATATCATACACAAGTGCTTTGAAGCGTTCAAGCTGTTCATTGGTAGTCTTTGATGTTGGAGTGATTACATAGCGTGCATTTTTCATAATTGCTGATGAAGAATTAGCATAGCCTGTAAGTTCAGAGCCAGCCATAGGGTGGCCGCCTATAAATACATTTTCCATATCAAGCTCTTTAACAGTGTTATGTATTGAAGTCTTAACACTTCCGACATCAGTTATAATACAGCCGCTTTTAACGATATCTTTTAACTGCTTAAGGTAGTCATTCATCGTTATTACCGGTGTGCACAGAATTATAAAATCACAATTAGCAAATCTATCATCAACGCAGTCAAGTACGTCATCAACAACTCCGTCTTCCTTTGCTTTATACACAGGCTCAAGTCTTCTGCTTGTTGCAATTATATTATAATTATTGCCCGATTCCCTGAGTGCGTGCGCTATAGAGCCAGCGATAAGTCCGAAGCCTATAAAACCAACTTTACAATCCATAATATACTTAACCTCGTTTCTTATAATTTAATAATAAATATGATGTTTGTGTGTAATTAAAATCATTAAAATACAATGATTGTTATAGATTTTAGCACTTTAAAGTAACAGTGTAAAGGATGAAACTAAATATATTTAAAGTAATTAAACAACTTTTGAAAAATTTGTCAAAAATGTTCATAAAATAATACGTATAAATTAAGTTATTTCTGATAGCGTTGAATATAATGGTGGACAGTATATATATAATGCTGATATTGTAAATATACTTGTGCTTGGCATAGACAGCAATCTTCTTGTAACGCGGAGGCAGTATCAAGGCTGATGTATAATATACCTATAGACCGCGTGTGTGTATTTAACTGTGAAGCTATAGGTGTGATTAATGATGCTGTGGGAGGCGTTGAGGTTACCATAGAGAACGATTTTACAGATGAGAGTGGAGAAGTTCTCGAACCGGAGTTCTACAAGGGTAACACATTAAAGCTTAATGGAGAGCAGGCAGTTACATTTATAAGAGAAAGAGATTGTACAATATTTAAGAGTGCAATGGACAGGGTGGAAAGGCAGGAGCAATATATAAGCAGTCTTGTAAGCACAGCCAAATCAAAGCTTAAGCGTAACCCGATGATAGCATTATCTATTCTTAATAAGCTTAAAGAAAATGACTGCATATATACTGATATATCAGCTTCAGAGCTTATGTATATTGCACAGCTTGCAGGAAGAACCCATTTTTCTATGGAAGATGTGACAACAATCCATGGTGAGGTTAAGATGGGAGAAGAATTTGAGGAATACCATACGGATAGTATGGCACTTAAAAAAATAGTACTGGAAAATTTCTATACTAAGGTAAAATAACCAAAGTAAAAAGATTAAAGCAAAAAGATTAAAGCAAAATGATTAATGTAAAATAGCAATGAGAAAAATGACAGAAATACAAAGATATAATGTCAATGTCAAAGGATTTCCGTAAAAAAGTGGCCGGTTATTGACAAATACTTTCATTGTGATAATATTTGAAAGTGAGTAAATATGTGATTGAAAGCACCGGATTGGTATAACCGGTGCAGGAATGAGGTTTTAAGATGGCTAATACAACAACTTATAATCCCAAGTCTATCGAGCCAAAGTGGCAGAAGTATTGGGAAGAACACGGAACATTTAAAACAGATGTATGGGACTTTTCAAAGCCAAAGTACTATGCACTTGATATGTTTCCTTATCCATCAGGAGTAGGTCTTCACGCAGGTCATCCAGAGGGATATACAGCTACAGATATCACTTCACGTATGAAGAGAATGCAGGGATATAATGTACTTCATCCAATGGGATATGATTCATTTGGACTTCCAGCAGAACAGTATGCTGTAAAGACAGGTAACAATCCTAATGGATTTACAGAAAAGAATATAGAAACATTTACTAAGCAGTTAAAGGAATTGGGTTTTGATTATGACTGGAGCAAGACTTTAGCAACAAGTGATCCTAAGTTCTACAAATGGACACAGTGGATATTCAAGCAGTTATACCTTGACGGCTATGCTAAATATATAGATATGCCAGTTAACTGGTGTGAGGAACTTGGTACAGTTCTTTCTAATGATGAAGTTATTGACGGTAAGTCAGAGCGTGGCGGATACCCTGTTGTAAGAAAGAATATGAAGCAGTGGGTTATCGATCAGGTAGCATTTGCAGATAAGTTACTTGAAGGACTTGAACATATTGACTGGCCAGAGTCTACTAAGGAAATGCAGAGACACTGGATAGGCAAGTCAGAAGGTGTTGAGGTTGACTTTAAGATTGACGGTGGTGGAGATTTCTCTATCTTTACTACTTGTATTGAAACTATATATGGTATTACATTTATGGTACTTGCACCAGATGGAGATATCGTTAAGGAGCTTATGCCAAGAATTCAGAACAAGGAAGAGGTAGAAGCTTATATAGCAGAGACTATTAAGAAGAATGATATGGATAGAACAGAGCTTAACAAGACTAAGTCAGGCTGCGTTCTTGAAGGAATATATGCAATTAACCCGGTAAATGGCAAGAAAGTTCCTATATACATAGGTGATTTCGTTCTTGCCAACTATGGTACTGGTGCTGTTATGGCAGGTCC